>Ga0209342_10002570_pt1 | contig 19373 bp, 14 predicted proteins | sample RifCSP16_2_FD_184023 | JGI IMG/M metagenome (GOLD analysis project Ga0209342, IMG submission 184023) | Soil microbial communities from Rifle, Colorado - Rifle CSP2_sed 16_2 (SPAdes) (version 2) | ecosystem: Environmental > Terrestrial > Deep subsurface > Rock core/Sediment | place: Rifle... | reverse complement strand
ACGTAACCGACCTCGGCGCCGCGCCTCTCCAGTTCGTTCAGCACGGTGGTCTCGAGCGCGTGGCCGAGGTTCGAGCGGCCGCTGGCGTCGAAGGCCTTGATGAGGCCGGGATCGTTGGGATACAGCTTGCGCGGGTTCGAGTTGCGCTGGCGCTCCGAGTCGGTGACGAGCGGCACGGCGCTGAGCAGGAAGGCATCCAGGAGATGGCCGAGCATCGCGTGCACGGCATCCTTCGCCACGCCGTGCCCCTGGGCCTTCAGGTCCTGGTGCAGCCGGTGAGCGCTGAAGCTCCCAGCGGGGTTGCGCAGGCACTGCCGCACCAGCCAGCGGAGCGCGGCCACCTGCGACACCCCGTAGCGCTCGACCACGTCGCGGAAGAGGACGGTATCCACGTAGCCTTGCAGGAGCTCGATCCGCAGCGTCGCCGGCATGCCCTGCGCTTCGGGGAACCCGCCCTCGACGAGGTACTCGCGGAAGCGCTTCTCGACCAGCGACCGCTCGGCCGGCGTCCAGCGCCGGGGCTGTTTCGTTGGCTCCTCGCCGCGGTGGCGCAGGAATTCGCGGAAGCTGAAGGGCCGAATGGCGGTTGCCATCCCGCGACCGCGCAACGAGGTGTGGACCTCGCGCGAGAGCATTCGTGCCGAGGAGCCGGAGACGACGATCTCGACCTTCTCGGAGTCCAGCACCCGACGGACGAAGCGCTCCCACCCGGGAACGAGCTGGATCTCGTCCAGGAACCAGTGCACCGTCGCACGCCCGCGCAGCGCAGGGTAACGCCGGTAGTACTCCTCGAGCAGGAAGCCGAGCTGCTCCAGTTCGAGGCGGGCCAGCCGGTCGTCGTCAAGGCTGAGATAGACCGCTCGCTCGGCAGACCCCGCCGCCCGACGCTCCGCCAGCAGTTGGCGCAGGAAGGTCGTCTTCCCCGCGCGGCGCATCCCGATCACCGCATGCGCCTTGCCGGCGACCGCGGGCAGCCGAGCGTCGCGGCGGGTGAGCGCGGGCGGCGGTGCCTCCACCAGGGCGGCGCTCAGTTTCTCGGCCAAGACTGGGTGCAGGCTCATGCCACCACGCTAGGCCAAAGGTGTCCTTCTGTCAAGGACACCTTTGGAGAACCCTGACCTGCGGGGAGGGCCACCAGCAACGCCAACTACGTCGCCCACCTGTACGCGTGGACATCCTCGCGCCGCCCCGGCAGATGCTCGAAACGGCGACGAGGCAGAACCAAAGGGGCCCTCCAGCCGCCGTTCGCTGAACCCCTTGACGCCAGCCGTGGAAGCGGGAACGGAACCCCTCCGCACGGGATTGGACTTCGCCCGTCGTTCCAATACAGAATCGCGAGCAGCGTCTCCGGCGAAAGCGCCGTTCCTGAGGGGAGTAGCGATGCGCCTTCATGCCAAACTCGCCCTGGGGCTGGGAGCCGTGCTGACCCCCTGGGCCGTCACTCATGGCGATGCCCCCAAGCCCGCAACCGGCCGGGCCGGGCTGCCCACCATCGAGGCCTCCTACCCGCTCCCGGAGCTGCCGGCGGTCTCGCCTCGTAACGCCAACTACACCATCTCCGCCAAGCTCGACGCGGCGCAGCACAAGATCGACGGCAGCCTGATCCTGGAGTGGCGCAACACCAGCGACCAGAGCCTCGACCGCTTCCCCTTCCACCTCTACTGGAACGCCTTCCGCAACAACCTCTCGACCTCGGCGCGCGGCGGCGGCTCGCGCGGTGCCCCTTCCAAGCGCAAGGCGAATCCCGAGCGCGGCTTCGGCTACATGCAGGTGACCTCGGTCCGGCTGTTAGGGGCCACCGACCAGGACCTGACGCCGAGCCTGCGCTACGTCCAGCCTGACGACGGCAACGCCGACGACCGCACGGTGATGGAGGTGGCGACCCCGTCACCGGTGGCGCCCGGCGCGACGGCCCGCTTCCAGATCGCCTGGAACGCCAAGATCCCCTACGGTGACGTCGGTCGGGCCGGCTTCATCCACGACTACCACTTCATCGTGCAGTGGTTCCCCAAGATCGGCGTCTTCTGGAAAGGAGCCTGGAACGCCCACCAGTTCCACTCCACCACCGAGTTTTTCGCCGACTATGGCGTCTACGACGTGCGCCTCACGGTGCCCAAGGGCTTCGTGCTGGGGGCCACCGGGCGGCTCGCCGACAAGAAGGACAACGGCGACGGCACCGAGAGCCACCGTTACGTGCAGGAGGACGTCCACGACTTCGCCTGGACCGCCAGCCGTCGCTACCTGGAGCGCAAGGGCCGCTTCGACGACCCCGGCTATCCCCCGGTCGAGATCCGGCTGCTGCTGCAACCCGAGCACGCGTCCCTCGCCGAACGCTATCTGGAGGCTACTCGGGTGGCCCTTCGCAGCCACGGCGCCTGGTCGGCGCCTTACCCCTACCCGCAGATCACGGTGGTGGATCCCGCCTGGAACTCGGCCTCCGGGGGCATGGAGTACCCCACCCTCTTCACCGGCGGCGCCAACCTGTGGGCGCCTATCGAGCTGCTGAGTCCCGACAGCGTGACCGTCCACGAGTGCGGCCACCAGTTCTGGTACGGCCTGGTGGGCAACAACGAGTTCGAGGAGGCCTGGCTGGACGAGGGCTTCAACAGCTACCACACCGCCAAGGCGCTGGATCTCGCCTACGGGCCGCGGGCCTGGGGCCGGCGCTACTTCGGCGTCGGCGATCGGGGCCGGGGGAGCAGCGGTGGCTGGCCGGTGATCGCCCCCGGGGTGTGGATGGGCCGGGGCGAGGGCGAGCTTTCGGGCCTCCGCCGCACCGGCAAGAGCGACCCCATGGCTCGACGCGCCTGGGAATACCGCTCGCCCGAGGCCTACTACCTGAACGCCTACGGCAAGCCCGCGCTCTCGCTCCAGACCCTGGAGGGCCTGGTCGGCGACGAGACGATGACCCGCATCCTGCGCACCTACGCTCGACGCTATCGTTTTGCGCACCCCAGCAGCGAGGACTTCATTCAGGTGGTGAACGAGGTCACCGGTCGGGACTACCGCTGGTTCTTCGAGGAGACCTGGTACTCGAGCAACCTCTGCGACTATGCCATCGTGGCGAAGAACGACCCGGTGCGCAAGCCGGAAGGCTACCTCGACGGCCCCGACGGCGCGCCGCTCCTGGCCCCCGCTCCCCCGGAGCGCAAGGCCAAGGACGAAGGGCCCTACGAGTCCCAGGTCACGGTGCAGCGGCTGGGCGAGGTCCGGATGCCGGTCGAGATCCTGATCCAGTTCGACGACGGCAAGCTGGTGAGAGAGGCCTGGGACGGCAAGGATCGTTGGGTGCGCTTCAAGTACCAGGGTCCGGCCAAGGTGAAGCGGGCGGTGGTGGACCCCGAGGGCAAGATCGCCCTCGACGTCGACCCTTCGAACAACGCCTGGGTCGACGAGAAGGGAACCGCCCGGCGCGCCTCCTGCAAGTGGGCGGGACGCTTCCTGCTCTGGCTGCAGAACCTGCTGGAGCTGCACACGGTGCTGGGCTAGGAGCAGAGATCCATGCTGAGCGCGATCAAAGACGGCCTGGCGGGGATCCGGCGCAGCTACGGCCTCGTCTTCCTTCTGTTAGGCGTGAACCTGGGCCTGGCCGCCGGTCTCGCCATCCCCTTCTCCAACCAGATGAAGAAGGACTTGGCCAAGACCGGGTCCGCCGAGAGCATGATGTACGGCTTCGACTTCTCCTGGTGGAGCCAGTGGTCGGAGAAGCAGACCGGCTTCGCGGGCAACTTCGGCCCCGACATGCTGGGCGCCGGTTTCGCTTTCAAGAACCTGGACCTGCTGCTCAGGGGCCAACTGCCGGCGGGCCTCTTCGCACGGCAAAGGGAAGAAGACGGTGAGAACGGCAACGGCGGCGGCCCGGGCTTGGACCCCGTGATCCTGGGCCTGGGCCTCGGCTACCTCCTGCTGCAGGTGTTCCTGACCGGTGGTTTGCTGGGGGTGCTGCGCGGCGATCAGGGGAGCTGGACGCTGCGCGGCCTGCTCCAGGGCAGCGGCTTCTACTTCGGCCGCCTGCTGCGCATCGCCATGCTGGCCCTGCTCGCCGACTTCATCCTGTTCCGCCTGAACCTGCCCTTCGCCCGCTGGGCCGACGATCACGCCCGGGAGGCCATCTCCGGGGCCAGCGCCATGGCCTGGACGCTGGGACGCCACGCCCTGCTGCTCTTGGCGCTTCTGGCGGTGCACATGGTCTCCACCTACGCCAAGGTGATCGTGGTGCTGGAAGAGCGATCGAGCGCGCTCCTGGCCTTTGTCTCGGCACTTTCGTTTTGCGCCAGGAACCTGCTGCGCGCGGCCGGCCTCTATGGGCTGATCGCCCTGGCCAGCGTGCTGCTGCTGGCCCTGTGGAGTACGTTAGACGGGGCCTGGACGGTGACCGGCTACAAGACCCAGCTCTTGGCGCTGCTCCTGGCCCAGGCCCTGGTGCTGGGCCGGATCGCCCTGCGCCTCACCCTGCTGGGCGGGCAGCTCTCGCTCTATCGCCGCTTCTCTTCGCTCTAGGGGAGCGGACCCGCTTGCGATGACCGTCGACGCCGCCCTGTTCAAGCGCGCCCTCGGCCAGCTCGCCTCGGGCGTCACCGTGGTGACCACGCTCGATGCCGAGGGGCGGCCTCTGGGGCTCACCGTCACCGCCTTCTGCTCGATCAGCCTCGAACCACCCTTGGTCCTGGTCTCCATCGACAACCGCTCGGAGACCCACGACGGCTTCCGCGCCAGCGGCATCTTCGGCGTCAGCCTGCTGGCCGAAGGCCAGGAGGATGTCTCGCGGCGCTTTTCCCGGGGCGGAGCTTCGAAGTTCGAGGGCCTCCCCCTTCTGACCGGCCGTCATGGGGTCCTGCTGATCCCTGGAGCCCTGGCTCAGATCGAATGCCGGGTGGCGGTGACGTACCCCGGGGGCGATCACACCCTCTATCTGGGCGAGGTGCTGAATGCCAGCGTCTCCCCCGGGAGGCCGCTGGTGTACCAGGCCGGTCACTACCGGCACCTGCAGGGGCTTGACCACGCCGGCGCGGGCCGGCGCTCTTGAACCAAGAAGCGGCCCGGTAGGCTGGCGCTTTGGGGGTACCTCGGATTCTGGACCTGACGCTGGCCCACGCGCGCATCCCCGCGCCAGGCGGCGGCACAGCCTCGCCACGCACCTTGCCAGGAACGGCGCTGGCGTGCGGCAGATCCAGGTCCTGCTGGGCCACGCGTCCCTGTACTCCACCCGGGTCCACCTGCATGCTGGAGAGAGCCTCCCGCGGGAACGGGGGTGCGCCCGCACGGCCGATGATGCAGAGTGATGCAGTCTGGTGTAGGCTCTCTCCATGACCTTGACAGAGAAGCCTGTCCGTCAGAGCGTGTCTCTTTCACCCCGGCTCGCCAAGCGCGTGCGCGCGATCGCCAAGGCGCGCAGGGCCAGCGCCAGCCGCGTGCTTGTCGATCTCATCGAGACGGGCATCGAGAGCAAAGAAGCGGAGAAGAAGCGCTTCTTTGATCTCGCCCGCCGCTTCAAGGAGTCTTCCGACGCCGAGGAATCCGATCGGCTTAGAGAGGAACTCGCGCGCCTGACCTTCGGCGATTGATGCCGAAGATCGAGTGGACGAACCTACCCGAGGCGATCCGCAAGCACCTGCTGCTGCGGCTGAAGGAGCGGAGGATCACCGAGGAAGCGCTCTACAAGCTCAAGCTGTGGCGCGAGTCGGAACCCGAAGCACCGGAGGGTGCGTGGTACAAGGACTTCGGGTCCTTCAAGGTCTGCGGGGAAGGTCCCTATCCCAAGACGTTTCTCCTGAAGGGACAGTCCGCGAAGGGTGAGCCCCTGCCCTGAAGTGCGCCCTGCCGGAATGGCGACGCAAGAGCGAGACCATGTGCATGGTGCGGGTGCCATCGGCAAGGCCGCGACGCGGCAGCTCGAAGCAGATCGGGAACTCCGCCGCGGTGTGGAATCTAGCGTTTGCTTGCCCCTGAGTCCCCCGCGGCTGACGATTCCAGGCTTCACGGCAGAAGCCCTGTCCCGGGCCCGGACCGCCTTCCAGGGGGCGATCCGCGAGGCCGCGCCGCTGGTCACGCTCGAAGTCCCACATCCTACTGGCCGCCGCCCTGGTCCTTCCGCAACCCCCGCCAGCCGCCTCGTTTGGTTCGCCTAGAAGCCCAGGGTCGTGCTCGCCGGTTGGTGTCGGCCTCCCGGCGGGTTACGGTGCAGGTGGGCGATGCGGGAGGACGGGAGAGACGAGCTGGCTCAGGCCTTGCCCGCCTATCGGTCATCTTGACCCGTACGACCCGAGAGCGTATGGTGGCGCCCATGCCTTCTGGGTCCGGATCCCGCTCCTGGCCGCGGGCTGCCCGCCGGCGCCGAGTGCCCATGAGCTTGGCCCCGATGCTCTGCGGCGTCGCGCTGGCGGGGGTTGCGCTTGCGGGTGTCTCGCCGGGCGCCCAACCGCCGGGAGTCCCGGCCACCCCCGAGGCCAGCGCCTCGCGGGTGACCTTCCGTCTCAAGTGGCTGGCGGACCTGGGAGCGGAGTCGCTGGCGGCCTCGCCCCAGGCGGCCCCCGACCGAGCGGGGCCGATGGTGTCGGTTCCCGGCGTCGCCTACGCCTTCGCGGTAGGCGCGGACGGGGCTCTAGAAAAGAAGATGCGGCTGGCGGCCGATCCCGCAGCTCCCTACGGCATGGCGGCCACCGAGGGGGGCGTCGCGCTGGCGGGTCGGCAGGGATCGGTCTCTCTCTGGACCTTCTCGCCCGGAGGGGGCCTCTCCCTCCGCTGGCGTCGGGACCTGGGGGAGCGAGCGACATCGGTGGCGTGGAACGGCGGCGAGTCGGTGTTGGTCGCCACCTGGGGTCACCGGCTTTTGGCCCTGGCGGCCAGCGACGGTCGGATCCAGTGGAGCACCGACATCGGAGGCCGGGCCGAGGCCCCGGCAACGGTCGACGGCCGAGACGTGTTCGTCGCCACCAAGGCGAAAACCCTGTGGCGCCTCGACGCCGTCACCGGCAGCGTGCGCTGGAAGGTCGGCTTGCCGGGCTTGGTCCTGCATCCGCCCGTGCTCCTCGGGGAGAAGCCCCGGCTGCTGGTCGCCGGAACCTGGGATGGCCGGCTGGTCGCTCACGATCCCGCGACCGGCCGGGTCCAGTGGACGGTGTCGTTGCCGGGCAAGCTGTCGGGGGCCCCGCTCGGGGGGCCGGAGCTTGTGATCTCGGTCGCTGCGGACGGCAGCGTCCACGCCTATGATCCGTCGGGTGAACTGCGCTGGATGCAGGCCAACGTCTCCGAGGGCAGCGCGTCGTTGCTGCGCCCGGCGGTGACTGGCGCGGACCCGAGGCTAGTCGTGGTTTCGAAGACGCTGGTGGCGCTCGACCAGGCGACGGGCCGGCGGCTTACGGACTACCCGGGAGGAGCGGCGGAGGATCTCAGGCGGCGCTTCGCCGAGGCCATGCTCGAGGGTGTCAAGACGTACTCCGAAGGCGAGAAGCGGGCGCTCCTGGAGCGGGAGGCCTTCGACATTGCGGGACCCCTCTTCGGACCGGCGCGTCTCTCCGGGACCCACCTGAGCTTCGGCACCGAGGAGGGATGGGCATACGTGTTCAACTCGGCGACTCTGAGGCCGCTGGGGCGCTATCACGCCGGACAGACCTGCACCGGCGTTCCCGTGGTGGCAGCGGGGCGGGTGCTCGCAACCGCCGCCGAGGAGATCTTCGGGGTCGATTCCCTCTCCGGGCGGGTGCTCTGGCGAAGGACGGTGGGGGCCGATGCCGGGCGCATCACCGGCGGCCCGGCGCCCGGGATTCTGGCGGGCGGCCAGTTCATCGCCCTCGACCCCGCCGACGGGCTGCCGCGCTTCAGCCTGCGCGGACGCTTTCGCTCGGTCGCACCACCTCCGCCTAACGCACAGAACGTCGCCCCCTGGCTCGCCGACGACGGGGACGGAAACCTCCGCGCCCTCTTTCCTGGAGGGCGTCTCGATGGCGCGCCGCTCCCCGCCGGAGGAGAGCTGCTTCCCATCGAGTCGGCCTCGTCGGGTTCCTGGGTGGCCGCGACCCGTGAGGGAAAGGTGTTCGCGGTCTCCTGGGAGCCGGCCCTCCCCGGCAGCGCCGAGAGCACCGGGGCGAGCCAAGACCGGCTGGTGAAGCTGTGGGAGAAGGACCTCGCAGAACGCCTCGCCGAGGTCCGAGCCGGGGCCGGGCGGATCGCGGTGCGGACCGAGTCCGGGGCGCTCTTGGGCCTGGACGAGCAAGGGCAGGATCTCTGGAGGCTGCGCCTCGCCGGCGGAGAGCGGTTCGAGATGGTCCAGCACGCCTCCGCGGTGTTGATCTGGGGCCTCGCCGCTCTGCGGGTGTACGACGGGACGTCGGGAGAGCCGAGCTTCCAGTGGAAGGTCGCGGCGCCTGCGGTAGGCGCGGACATCCGGGGGAACTTCCTGCTGTGGCTGGACAGCTCGGGCGGCGCGTTCCAGGTGGAAATCGGGGGAGGGCGCCCGCCGGAAGCGCAGGACCTTGGGGTCCCCCTGGCCAGGGCCTCGGCAACGGAGCGGGGCTTTCTGGTCACTACGGAGGCGGGCGAACTCGGTTTGGTGGAGATGACGACGGATAATGCTGACCCTGGCCGGGAACCGGCTCGCGTCGTGGGCCGGTTCGGGCCAAGTGCCAAAAAGGGTGGAGAGCCATGAAGCAAGGTCTAGTTCGGGTAGGGTCGCTGCTGGCGATCCTGATCGGCAGCTGGGGCTGTGGCGCACCGCGCATCGTCGGCAAGGCAACCCTCGCCAACGGGAGCGCCGCTCCCGGCGCCGCCGTGCCGGCCCCGGGAGTCACCGTGAACTTCATCAATCTCGCCGGGGCCATCGAGGAATCGGTCCTCTCGGTGGAGACCGACGCCAAGGGCGAGTACAAGTCGCCGGAGCTCACCCCAGGCAAGTTCGCGGTGGAGGCCATGCTCCCCGGACATGTCATCGGCAAGACGACGATCGTCCTCGGCAAGCACGGGAGCAAGAAGGCGCTCTTCGCGCTGAAGGCGATCGGCGAAGCCCAGGGCAAGTCCGTCAATGAAAGCGAAAGCGAGAACATCCCGACGCCTGGTGAGGTGAAGATCGGCCCGCCCCGCTGACGCCGGCGTCGGCTAGGGTCACGGAAGCGGGCTCGGTTCAAGCCCGGCGAGGCCGATGCGTCTTGCGACCTCGCGTCAATGATGTTGCCGTCTGGTCTCGAGGAGGGCGCTCAATGAAGAACGCGGTGCGAATGACCGTGGTTGTCGGGCTGGTCGGGACCTGGAGCCTGGGGCTCGCGGGGTGCGCCAAGGAACCGCCGGCGCCGCCACCGCCGCCGACGTTGAGCGTTCAACTCAAAGCCGTCACGCCGGAAGGCGAGCCCCTGCCCGGGGTGTCGGTCGAGGCCCTCGGCAAGACCCAGGGCCGCACCGACGCCGAAGGCAAGCTGTCCTTCCAGTTCGTGAAGGACGCGGGGGAGGAGTTCACCGTCTCCGCCACCCTGGAGAGCCCCGGCCTGGAGTTCAAGCCGTGGCAGCAGGTGGTGGTGGTGCGCAAGCCCGACCCCTCGCGCCCGGAGACCCTGACCTACGTCCTGGAGGCCCGGCTCGAGCCGAAGGCTCTCTCGGCCACCATCGAGGTACAGGCCGGAGGCGCCCCGGTGGCGGGGGCCGAGGTGCGGATCGACGGCAAGCCGGCCAAACTGGATGCGGACGGCCGCACCACCGTGCCCTTGACGACCTCCCTGTCCCGATCCGCCAAGGTGTCCGTTAGGCTCAAGGACTTCGAACCTCTCGATCAGTCGGTCGACCTCAAGGCGGGCGAGACGCTGCCGCTGTCGCTGATCAAGATCGGCGTGGTCTACGGGAAGCTCCTGGTCGCCTATGAAGCGATGGGCCGGATGGTGCCGATTGCCGGGGCCGAGGTGGCGCTCGGCGGAAAGCCCATCGGCAAGACCGACGCGGCCGGCACCCTCAAGTACGCGGCTCCGGACAAGCCAGGCACCCTGGAGGTGAAGAAGGAAGGGTTCCTGCCGGACGCGGCCACTGCCACCGCGCCCGCCAGGAAGGCCGCCCAGGTCTTCGCGCTGCTGGTTCCCCGCGAGGCGCCTGTCTACCGCCTGGCCCTGCTCCCGGCCAAGAGCGGAACCCCGGGCGACACCGAGGTGGACGGGGCGGTCGCGGAAATCGACGACAAGTTCTCGGACCACCTGTTCTCGCACCCTTGCTTCGAGAAGGCGAAGGACGAGAAGTCGGCCGACGCCGTGGTGTCGGTCCTGGCCAGCAAAGCCGAGGGCGGCCTGCTGCTGTCGGTGAAGGTGGCTTGGGCCAAGGGCAAGCCGATCGGAGGGTTCATCGAGAGCGGCAAGTTCTCGCGCGTCAACTCGCTCAGCGAGTCGGCGGCCTCCAAGGTGCTGGAGGTCTTCCCCTTCGAGGGCTACGTCCTGGGCTCCGAGGAGGGGCGGAAGATCACTAGCCTCGGCTCCGGGAAGGACCGCGGCGTCAAGAAAGGCGACAGCGTCGCCCTCTACCATTGGGATGGCTCGCTCCCGCCCAAGCTCACCGCTCTGGGCAAGGCCGTGGTCCGGAAGGTCGACGCGGAGTTCTCTCGCATCGAGCTGCAGAAGGGGGCGCAGGAGCCCGCCATCGGCGACAAGGTGGTGCTGCTGCCGCGCGCCGTCGAGGCCGCCTTCAGCTCCGCCGTGAACCTGACGGTGAAGGCCGGCAGGGAGGGTTCGGAGCGACCCTTCGCTGACGTTAACGTCTACCGCGACGGCATCTGGGTCGGCGTCTCCTCGAGCAGCGGGGAGATCCGGGTGCCGGTGGCGCCGGGCGAGAAGCACGTCTTGCTCTTCGTCAGGAGCGGCATCGCGCCCCACCAGGAGACGATCGCCGGCGGCGAGGCCCTCGAGCAGAAGACGGTCCTGATGCCCCAGACGCTGTCGCGCCTCAAGCTCGAATCCGAGCCCTCCGGCGCCCGGGTGCTGGTGGACGACGAGGACGTGGGCACCACGCCTCTGGAGACCGACGTGTTGATGGGCTTCCATCGCGTGAAGGTGGAGGCGGCGGGGACGGAATGGCGCGCCTACGACAAGGTCCTGGAGTTCAAGGCCCTGGAGGAGGACTACACGGGAGGCCGGCGCATCGTGCTCCAGAAGGACCTGCTGGGGCAGAGCGATGCGCTGATCCAGAAGGGGAACACCGACGGGGCCATCGCCCTGCTCTCCCAGGCCCAGCCCGGACACCCGGACTACTCCGCGGCCCACCACCGTTTGGCGGGCCTGTATCTGGACCAGAAGAAGGACCCGACGCGAGCCATTGCCGAGTACCAGAAGGTGCTGGATCTGCCCGAGAACCGGGAGCTGGTCAACAAGCGCTTCGCGGTGACGTTCCTGAACATGGGGCGGGCGTACTGCCTGCTGGGCACGCCTGACGGCTACCAGAAGGCCATCGACCAGCTCCTGATCGCCCGCAACAACAAACGGTTCTTCCCGCAGCGCCAGTACGATGAGGCCACCCACGACACGCTTTACTTCCTGGCCCTGGCCTCCCACAAGCTCTACTACGCCCGCGGCGGCGAGGGGCTGCTGCAAGAGACCTCGACCCGCTGGAAGGAGTACTTCGACTTCTTCCCGCCCGCGTTGCAGGACGATCCGGAGGTGAAGAAGGCCCGCTCCGGCGCCGAGCACTACTACGAGGAGGTCAAACGCAAGCTGAAGGAAGTGGAATGACGTACTCGCGGACCCTGCTGCTCGGCCTCGGGCTCGGCGTGGCCATGCCGGCGGCCCAGGTTGCGGCGCGCCCCGCCGAGCAGAGCCCGGAAGGGCCGTCGGCGGCGACCGTCTCCAGGACCCTGACGATGGTCGAGCGGCAACTGGCGCCCCGAAGCGTCTCGGCCACGCCGGACGAGAACGAGTGGAACCCGCGCTTCTCGCCCGACGGGCGCCGCCTCAGCTTCGAGCGCCGCAACGGATCGGCCCAAGCCCTGTTCGTGGTCGACGTCGCCGTCCCGTCGGCGGCGGCGGAGCGCGTCACCTCGCAGCCACCCCGCGCCGCCGCCTCGGCGGAGGAAGCGCTCCTGGGGGCCAGCCGGTCCGACGACTCCTTCAACGGCCAGCTCTCGTTTCATCCCGACTCGAGGCGCTTCGTCTTCACCGGGAACGCCGGCACCGGCGTCTACCGGCTCTACGAGGGGAGCTTGGAGGGTACAGGGTCGCGGCCCCTGACGCCGCAGTCGAAGGAGGATGGCCATCCGGCGGTGTCTCCGGACGGGCGCTTCGTGGTGTACGTCTCGGCCCGCGCCGGGATCGGCAAGCTCATCCTCCGCGACCTAACCACCGGCACCGAACGACAGCTCACCTCGGGGGACAAGGTGGACCTGTACCCCGCCTGGTCTCCCGATTCCAGGCAGGTGGCCTACACCTCGGGCGACAACGACAACCACGACGTCTTCGTGGTCGAGGTGTCTCTGCCGCAGGCGACGCCCCGCCAGCTCACGACCTGGAAGTACGACGACCTGCGTCCGACCTTCTCCCCGGACGGAACGCTCCTGGCCTTCTATTCCAACTACAGTCCCAGCGGCGAGGAGAAGGAGTGGTCGATCGTGACCGTGCCCGCGGACGGAACCGGACCCACCAAGGGCACCGCGCTGGCCAAGCTCGCCGCGGCCCAGAACGTGGTGAAGGATCCCGAGGTCGGGCCCGCCTGGCTTCCCTGGGGACGGGCGCTCGTCTACGCCCGCAACAACAAGGCCGAGTGGAACCCCATCTACCTGGTGGACGCCGACACCCGCGAGGAGCTGCGGATCGAGACCGGCACCCGTATGAATCACGACCTCACGTGCTCTCGTGACGGCCTTCTAGCGTTCCGAGCCCAGGTGGCGAGTTGGGACGACATCTTCGTGGCGCCGCTCAGGAGGGCTCCTTGAGGGCGCCGCGGGTCGTCTGGCTGCTGGCTCTGGTCTGGGCGTGCGCCCTGTGCGCTGCTCAGGCGGCGGTCAAGCCGGGCCTGGAGGGCGCGCAGGAGCTGTTCCGGCAGAACCGCTGGGAGGAGGCGCGCCGCCACCTGCGCTCCCAGTGGGCCTCGATCCCCGAGAAGGACCGGCCGGCCGCCAGCTTCCTGATCGGTCGCTCCCACGTGCGCGAGGCCGAGTTCTACCGGGCCGTGCGCGGCTTCGGGGACGAGGCCGGGCTCGCCTACCTGGGGGAGCTGACGACGGCGGCAGCCAGCCGCAAGGTGGTGTGGATACCGCTCTTCAAGGGCCTCTACCAGGTCGACTCGGATCGAAACGCGGAGGGCGCGCGGACCCTGGCCCCCCTCGCCCAGTCCGCGCTGCCCGCGCCCTGGAAGGCAAGCGCCCGGCTGCGGCGCGCCCTCGCCCTCCATCGGCTGGGGCGCATCCCAGAGGCGGCAGCACTGTTGAAGGAGGCGACCCCGGAGGCCCGCTTCGCGGCGCTGCTGGCGAGCGGGAAGGCCGAGCCCCCGGCCGCCTCCGCGACCAGCCCGCGAGAGAAGCTGCTGACGGCGGCGGTCCTGTTCCGCGCCGGCCGGGCCAGCGAGGCCGAGGCCCTCCTCGCCGGGGCGAATCTCGACCTTCCCGACGTCGAGGACAAGTCGGCCCCCAAGAAACTGCTGCGGTTCCACGACCCGGTCGTTGCCAGCGCCTGGGAGAGGATCTGCTGGGAGCGGGCGGTCGTCGCCCTCACGCCGCTGGCGACCGGCGGTGGCGGAGCCGAGGCGAGCCTGGCGGCCTACTACGCGGGCCTGAGCCTCTTCTCCCTCGGCGCGCCCGACGAAGCGGCGAAGCTGCTCAAAGCCGCGAGCGCGGCGCTGGGTCCGCAGTTGCAGCCGTCCGCGCGCCTACTGCTGGCGGCTTGTGGGTGGCAGGACCGGCCTCCCGCTGCCGCCGAGCTGACCGCCCTCTGGGATGGCACTCAAGGCCAGCCGGATGCGGTGCTGCTGTGGGAGGAGCTGCGGAGGAGCAGCCCGGCCAAGCTGGAGCCCTTCGCCACCCGGCTCGACGGGCGTCTGCGGGACCTGCTGGGAGCCTCGGCAGAGCGTCCCAGCGGAGCGCTGGTGGGACGGTGGGGCCTGGCTCGGCTGCGCCGCGGCGAGGAGGCCTCGGCCCTGGTGAACGCCCTCTCGGAGCACCGCGACAAGGCCAACAAGAACAAGCTCGAGTGGAACGATCCGCTGCTGCTGCTGGCGCTGTCGGCCGCCGACTATCGCAGCAACCAGTACGCCCAGGCCCTGGAGACCCTGTTCGAGCTGTCCAAGACGTTCCCCGGGCTGCGGCCGTTGCAGTGGAACCTGCAAGGGATCTATGCCGCGCGGCAGACCGCCGGCGGCGAGGCCCGAATCGGCCAATGATGCATGCGCATGTGGAGGTGCCTATGAAACGCGCGGTGGTCGGCGTCGTGGTCGCAGCAACCCTGGCCCTTTCCTCACCGGTGAGGGCGGGCAGCCGCACCGACGGCTTCCCCGATGGGGGCAAGCTGGTCTACGGCGAATACGGGCGTCCGGCCACGCTGGACCCCATCACGTCCAACGACATGGTGGGGCTCCGCCTCACGGAACTCCTGTTCAACGGCCTGGTGAGCTTCTCTCCCAAGAACGAGGTGGTCCCCGACCTGGCGGAGAAGTGGACGGTCTCCCCCGACAATCGGGTCTACACCTTCACCCTGAGGAACGACGTCAAGTGGCACGCCAAGGCCGGCCTTGCCGATCGGACGGTGGCCGCCGACGACGTGGTGGGGACGCTGTCGGTGATCCGCCACCCGCGGACCCTGACGCCCTTGAAGGCCCCCTATGAGCTGGTGGCCGAGGCGCGCAAGCTCGACCCGCAGACGCTAGAGATCACGCTGAAGCGGCCGATCGTCAACGCCCTGGGCCGGCTGTCTTTCAAGGTGGTCCCCAGCTTTGCCCTCAAGAACCCGGAGTTCCTCTCCCGGGACGATCCCTTCGCCCAGAACCCGGTGGGGACCGGCCCCTTCCAGCTCGCGCAGGTAACCGACGAAGGGGACGTGGTGATGGAAGCCAACGCCCTCTACTACAAGGGCCGTCCCCACCTCGATCGCGTCGTCCTCAAGCCCTTCGCCGACCGGAACGTGCTGACGCAAGCCCTGCTCTTCAACTCCGCCGACATGGTGGTCGAAGTCAACTCGCGGGACATCGCCCAGATCCAGGGCGACAAGCGCTTCAACCTCTATCCCTACAATGCCCTGTCGTACACCTTCTTCGGCCACAACTTCCGCAACCCGCACCTCGCCAAACGGGACGTGCGCCAGGCCATCGCCTACGCCACCAACCGACAGGAGATGCTGGATTCGTTCTACGCGGGGCGGGGCACGCTGATCTCGGGACCGTTCGCTCCGGGGAGCTGGGCCTACAACCTCGACGTGAAGCCGGTCCCTTTCAACCTGGCTAGGGCCAAGGAGCTGCTTGGCCAGGCCGGCTACGCGAAGCTCGGCTCGGACGGATACCTGGCCGCCGAAGACGGCAAGCCCCTGCAATTCGGGCTCAAGATCCCCATCGAGAAGGAGAACGAGACCATCAAGCGCGTCGCGCTGGCGTTCCAGAACTACATGAAGCAGGTGGGGATCAAGATCAACTTGGAGTTCCGCGAATGGCAGGCCTGGAAGCAGGACGTCTTCGTGGACCACGACTTCGACATGGTCATCGCCAACTGGGCTTTCGACGACTCGGCCGACATCTCGACCCTGTTCCACTCCGGGGAGACCTCGGCCTGGCGGAACAACTTCGTGGGCTATTCGAGCCCGGAGATCGATGCCCTGATCGTGGAGGCCAAGACCACGCTGGACCGGGAGAAGCAGCGGACCATCAATCAGCGGCTCCATGCGCTCTTGGCGGAGGAGCAGCCGTATACGTTCCTCTGGACGCTCACCAACTACGCCGCCGTCCACAAGAAGGTCCGTCACGTCGAGCTGCACCCCTTCAAGCTCTTCACCTTCGCCGACACCTGGTACATCCCCAAGAAGGAGCAGTGAGCGGCTGACGCTCCCGGCGTCGTCCGGCGGTGAGCGAGGGGGGCCATGCTGAAGCGAGTCGGAGCGGCACTGGTGCGCGAGGGGATCCGGACCGCGGTCCTCTTTCTCCTCGTGACCATGGCCATGTTCGGCCTGCTGGACATGGCCCCCGGCGACCCGGTGGCTCTCTACGTCAACGTCCAGAGCCTCTCCCCGGACGAGATCCGGACCGTGCGTCACGAGTTAGGCCTCGACGGGAGCCTGCCCGTGCGCTATGGCGCCTGGCTCGGCCGCATGGTCCGGGGAGACTTGGGGACGTCGCTCCGCACCGGGCGTCCGGTGGCCAGGGAGTTGTGGCGGACCGGCTGGCGCACCCTGCTTCTCACCGGCAGCGCCATGCTGCTGACCCTGCTCTTCGCCGCTGTCACCGCCTACCTCGCCGCCATGCAGCGGCATCCGGTATGGGCGGCGGGGCTGACCGCCGTCGGCTACGTCCTCTCGGGGCTTCCGGTCTTCTGGTTGGGATACCTGGCGATCTACATCGCCACCACCTATTTCCACGTCCTGCCCCTGACCACGAGCACTGAGGCAGCGGCCGGAAGCTGGTCGTTCTTCCTGGTCCCGGTGGTGGTCCTCGGGCTCGGCAACGGCACCGTCTCCGAGGTCACGCGCCACCTCGGCACGCATCTCAAGGGCGTGCTGCAGGAGGACTACATTCGCACCGCCCGGGCCAAGGGCGCCAGTCTCTGGCGCCATCTCTACAAGGACGGCTTCGTGATGCCGCTCTCGTCCCTGCTCGCCAACAAGATCCCCTACGTGCTCGGGGGGGCCATCGTGGTGGAGCAGGTCTTCAACTGGCCCGGCATGGGGCGTCTCACCTGGCAAGCGGCTTCCGATCGCGACTACCCCACCCTGCTCGGCGTCACCCTGCTGGCGGCCCTGATCGTGCGCGCCGCCCACATCCTGAAGGAGGCGGTCCAGGTGGCGGTCAATCCTCAACTCGCTGACTGACGATCGGGCCAGATGAAGCGCTTCCTGGAAACGGCGAGCGAGCCGACCGCCTGGCAGCGCTTCCGCTCCTGGCCGCTGCGACGCACCGTGGCCACGGTCTTCGGTACCGGGGTGGCGGCCTGCGTGGTCGCCGCCTACCTCTGCTCGGTCCTGAAGCTGCTGCCCAAGGACCCCGACGCCATGGACCTGGCGATGGTCAACGCGCTCCCCGACGCCGCGCACCTGCTGGGCACCGATTTCGTCGGCCGCGATCTGCTCTCGCGCATCATGGTGGGGACGGAGGCCTTCTTCCTGCCGGGTCTGCTCTCCGTCTCCGTGAGCTTGCTGTTCGGCGGGTTGTTCGGCGTGCTGGCGGGCTTCTGGCCCGAGCGCTTCGCCACGCCCGTTGGACTTCTCCTGCAGCTCATGGAGTCACTGCCGAAGCTGGTCTTGATCCTGCTGATCATCGCCTTGTTCCGCCCCGACATCTACCTGATCCTGCTGGTGGTGGGCCTAACGAACATCCCGGCGGCGGCGGAGCTGTTGCGGGCGCGGATCGCCGTGCTGCGCCGCAAGAGCTACATCGAGGCGGCGATCGCCCTGGGGCTCAGCCCCTCCCGGGTGATCTTCAAGCACGTGCTCTGGCTCCACGGGCGTGGTCTGGTCCTCATCCAGGCCACCATCGGGATGGGCGAGGCGATCCTGATCGAGACCTCGCTTTCGTACCTGGGCTTTGGCGTTCAGGAGCCCACCCCGTCCTGGGGGAACATGGTGGCGCTGGGCAAGGACTACTTCTTCCGCGGCGAGCTGTGGATCTCGACCGTCCCCGCGATCGCGATCCTGATCGCCGTGCTCGGCTTCCACCTCTTGGGCGACGCGCTCCTGGAGCGCCTGGAGGAGAGAGCGTAGATGGTCGCCACGCCATCTCCGACCCAGCCGGCACGTCGAGAAGGCGAAGGAGCGGTCCTCTTCATTCGCGACCTGAGGACCTACTTCTACCTCCTCGGCCGCGGCCGCTTCCTGCGCGCCGTGGACGGCGTCGGGCTCGCCGTACGCGAAGGGGAGACCCTGGTGCTGGTCGGAGAGTCGGGGTCGGGAAAGAGCGTGACGCTCCTGTCGATCTTGGGGCTGGTGACAGCCGCCCCCGGGATCGTCAGCGGACGAGCCTGGTATCGCCGCCCGGGCCAGCAGGAGCAGGTCAATCTCCTGGACGGGCTCGAGCACTTCGCCCGCTTCGTGCCAGGGCCGCCGCCTAGCGTGGAGAAGGACAACCGCGGCTGGCTGCGATGGCACGAGGCGGAAATGCGCGATCGCCGCGGGCGGGACTTCGCCATGATCTTCCAGAACCCGCGAAACGCCCTGCACCCCTACTTCACGGTGGGCGAGCAGATCCGCGAGGTCATCAGGCGCCGATCTCCGGAGCTGTCCGCGGGGGAAGCGCTGGCGGAGGCGAGGGAGTGGCTGGCCAAGGTCCACCTCGATGCGCCGGCGAAGCGCCTCGCGGACTACCCGCACAACCTCTCGGGTGGGATGTGCCAGCGGGTGATGATCGCCATGGCCCTGGCCGCACGTCCCGCCCTGCTGATCGCCGACGAGCCCACCACCGGCCTCGACGCGACGATCCAGAGCCGGGTCCTGGACCTGATGGAGGAGATGAAGGCGGCGCTCAAGACCACGACCATCGTCATCACCCACGACATGGGCGTGGCCCGGCGCCTGGCGGACCGGGTGGCGGTCATGTACGCCGGGCGGGTGGTCGAGGAGGGGCCGGCCAAGGACGTGCTGGACGGACGCCACGAGATCAAGCATCCGTACACGCACGGCCTGCTCTACGCCATCCCGAGCGCCGGGGACATCCGTGAGAAGCGGCGACTCAGCGTCATCGAAGGGGATGTCCCGGACTTGTCGCGACTGCCTTCAGGGTGCCAGTTCGCCGAGCGCTGCGGGATGAAGCCCGAGGGGAGAGAGCACCTGTGCACCGCGGACGAACCGGGGCTGGAGGTGGCCGTCCCCGGGCACCGGGTCCGCTGCTGGCGACATCTGCAGCATCCGTTGGACGCAGGAGCCCCCCGGTGAGCGAAGCCCTGCTTGAGGTCCAGGACCTCAAGACCTTCTTCTACCGACGCGGGCGTTTTGGCGTGGTCAAGCTCGACGACTACGTGGCGGCCGTCGACGGTGTCAGCTTCGCTGTCGCCGAGGGTGAGGCACTGGGCATCGTGGGGGAAAGCGGCTGCGGCAAGACCACGCTGGGGCGAACCATCCTGCGCCTGGCAAAGGCCACCGCGGGTTCCGTTCGCTACCGGGGCGAGGAGGTCCTGCACCTTTCGGGCGCCGCCCTCCGGGCCAAGCGGCGTGAGATGCAGATGATCTTCCAGGACCTGGACGCGGCCCTGAACCCCAAGATGCGCGTGGGTGACCTCTTGGCCGAGGCCCTGACCCTCC
>Ga0209342_10002568_pt1 | contig 19397 bp, 23 predicted proteins | sample RifCSP16_2_FD_184023 | JGI IMG/M metagenome (GOLD analysis project Ga0209342, IMG submission 184023) | Soil microbial communities from Rifle, Colorado - Rifle CSP2_sed 16_2 (SPAdes) (version 2) | ecosystem: Environmental > Terrestrial > Deep subsurface > Rock core/Sediment | place: Rifle... | reverse complement strand
GCTTCCAGGCCTTCCCGGAAGGCAATCAACAGCGCGGCAACCATGTCTAGCCCTTGAGAGGATGGTTCAAGTCAATCCCCAACTCGCCCGACTTTGCTTTCCAGAATCACGCCACAAGGTAGATACAAGATGTGCGAGATCGGCGAACGGCAGGGGCGCCCACGGTGACACATCGGCCCGCCTCCGCAGAGGGCAAAGGCGACATCAGCCTGTCCATTCTGGCTCGGCACCCTCGATGGCTTCCTCTATTTCAGGCTCGTCGCGGCCTCGCCTCCACCACCAGACTCCCGCGACGACCATCGCCAGGCCCAGCATGCCCAGGCCCAGTGCGATCCCCTCGCGCGGCTCGGTCTCCACATTCGCAACCATCCCCGTGGCCGCATCGGGCGGGGCGCCGGACAGGAGCACTTTCACAGAACTTCCTTTGCGGATGTCTTGCACAGAGTAGGCATCGAACACTTCGTTCTCCCCCATTCGCTGGGGACCTTCATACGTCGTACCCTCGGCGGTAAGCGTAAGGGAACCCGCGTGTGGGATGAGAAATGCGAGCACGCCGACGGCATAGGCCGATTGCCGTTCGAACATCATCTCATCCTGGTAGGGCAACACATATGTCACGACGACGCGCCCGGTGCCTTCGCCAGGAACCAGAGGCATGGTGTCAACGAACCCGGGCGCGGCGAGGAGGAAGCGATCCTCAGACGCACCGGGAAACGACACATTGGCAGCCCCGTCAGGGAGGGGGAAGGCCAGTGTGCCTTCCCCACCCCCATCGACGGCGACGGACTTCGCCACCGTCTGGTCACCTGAGTTTGAGAGGCTATAGACTTCAGCCACCGCCAGCCCGCCCTGGGAGAGCGAGAAGAACACATGCTGGGAGTCGACAGTCACGGCGCTCAGCTCGCTGGTGCTTTCGAAGATGCCTATCTCGAAGGGCGGCAGCTCCTGCCCTTCCTGGGCAACCACCTGTTCCGATAGGTAGCTCCCTTCGTTGTACACGACCATCACGGCGTAGTACGCTCCCGGTTCCACCTCGACATCCGGGAAGGAAACCTCGCCGTCCGGCCCCGAGACGCCGTGCAACATGCCGAGATCAGCACCTGCCTGCTCCCAGGCATGCAGCATTATCGTCAGGCCCTCGGGCACCTGTCCTTGCGTCGTCCTGTTCACGATCTTGCCGAGGACCTGTTGGGGGGGATTCTGGGGCGTATCAGTCTGGGCCGAGGCTGTGCTGGCGCCCAGCAGCAGGAGAACCACGACCAGAATCGGGAGTGCTCGACGTCCCTTCATTTTAGCCTTCCCCTCCCAGATAAGTGGGGCTCCCACAGCCAGCGCAGAATTTATCCCCTTGACGAAGTGATGACCCACAGACCGAACACTGCCGGTCCTGGCGTGTACCACACCGGGCGCAGAAACGATCGGCTGCCCTCACCTCATTCCCGCAGGCCTGGCACAGATCAACCTCATCAGGCTGTCCTAGCCGGGCGAACTCCTGCGGCTTGATCTCCTGTCCAAGTCCAGCCCGGGCATGATCCGCCCCATCGGTAAGCCGAGCCGCTTCAGCCATCAGATGCCGTCGAAGCGGCTGGTAGTCTTCTTCTTCGACCTTGCCGGTGCGGAAATCGAAATCCAGGTCGCGCAGGGACAACAAGACCTGCTCACGCTGACTCTCAGGCGAAACTTGGGACGTCTGCCTCTTAGATCTGGCGTTCCTATTCGCCCGCTGAAACGGGTCGGCGACCGCCACGGCGGCGACCAGGGCCAGGGACAATCCGACAAGAAGCGAACCAACGTTCATCGGCTACCTCACAACCCATACAGGGCTCAGGGACCAAAAGCGGGCAGACGGCATCACGCTCACTGGCGATGGTTCAGCCAACGGCACGTCAACGGAGGTGCCGCAGCTCTTCTTCGATACTTCCTATGGTCTCCGATGGAAGATCGATCTCCTCAGCCTGGCTCGAGGGCTCGATTGCCCTCGCCGCTCTCCAACCTGCGACCACTTGCCAGACGACCACCAGGCCGAGGGCAACGGCAATCGCAGGTAGCAACCAGACGAGCGAGGTAAACCCCTTCCGCTGCGGCTCAGCCAGGACACGCTCGCCGTATTGGGCGACGAAGTAATCGACGACCTGCTCTTCGGACCACCCTGCCGCGAGTTGATCTTTGATCTGCGCCCGCCAATCTTGACAGGCTTTCGTCTCGCAGACGTCCAGGGGTGTGTTAGGGCACACCGGACAATACAGATTCTTGGCAACCCGGTTAACGTCGTTATCCGTCGGGTAAGGATCGCCTCCCTCCTGGGCCTGAACGGCAGCTGCTCCCAGGAGACTGACAAGGATCGTCAAAGCGGCCAAGAAACCTTTCAACTTCAACATTCAGTCTCCTTCAGCCCCACTGGAGTCAGGTCGAGCATGACTCAGGTGGTTGTCGTAGAGTTGTTGGCACGCATCCACACTATAGCAAGCTAGCCTTCAACGCTCGACAGATCACCAACTTGCCGGCTGCGAGGCCCGAGAACATAGGAGGAACGGGCGCCGAGTGCTCCGGATGGCCAGGCCGCAATCAGCGTCCCAAGGACCAGGACCATCCCGCCAACCCATGTCAAGTTGACCAGCGGGTTGAGGTAGACCTTGAAGGTCGAAGAGCTGAGCCCGATCTCCTCCCAGCCGACAAGCAGTACGTAGAGATCCCCTCCCAGGGTGGAGTACACACCGGGAATAGTCACCGGCTGTTGCTGCGCGACGAAGTAATCCCGGCGCGGCTTCAACTCCTTGACGAGTGCCCCGTCCTTGAAGATGGAGACGGATGCCTCAAGCACCTCGCGCCCATCCGAGCCTGCGCCCTGCCGTAGGCCGTCAAACCTCAGTGCGTAGTTTCCCACGGCAAGCTGCTGTCCGACAGCCAGGGTGCCTTGTGTCTCTTCCTTGAAATACGCGTCTCCGATGAACCCGAGCGCGATCATGAGCACACCTATGTGCACGAGATAGCCACCATAACGGCGACGATCCCGGCCAAAAAGCCGCCACAGCGCCCCCACCGGCTGTTCACTTCGAGTGCGCATTCTGGCTCGCACACCGATCCAGAATTCGAGCAGGACGGTAAGGGCAACAAAGGTCACGACCCACAGTCCAACGAAAGACGCAGGATGCTGCCGGTGGAAATAGCCCCAGACTGCGCTGAGGACCAGAGATATCACAAAGGGCCAAAGCAGGGTCCTAGCCAACTTGGCCAAATTCTGTTTCCGCCACGCAAAGTACGGCGCGAGGCCCTGCAAGACAATCAGCGCCGCGAACAGTGGGCCCGTGACCTGTTTGAAGAACGGAGGACCGACGGTGATCCGAGTCCCGGTAGCGAGCTCGGAGATCATGGGGAAGATCGTGCCCCAGAAAACGGCGAAGGCGATCCCCAGGAAGAGCACGTTCTGGAGAAGGAATGCAGACTCTCGGGAAATCAATCCCTCCAAGTCGTGCTCAGACTTGAGTGTGTCCAGGCGGCGGAACAGCAGGCCCATGGACGCCAGGAAGGTGACGCCGATGAACACAAAGAAGGCTGGCCCCATGGCGGACTTGGCGAAAGCGTGGACAGAACTGACGACCCCCGTCCGGGTGATGAAGGTCCCAAAGATGACCAAAGAATAGGTCAGGATGATCAGAACCATGTTCCACACCTTCAACATGCCGCGTTTCTCCTGGATCATCACCGAATGCAGAAAGGCGGTGCCTGTTAGCCAGGGCAAGAGCATGGCGTTCTCTACCGGGTCCCACCCCCAGAAGCCTCCCCAGCCCAGCACGTCATACGCCCAGCGGCCACCCAGAACCAGGCCGGCGCTCAGGAACACCCAGGCCACCAGCGTCCAGCGGCGGGTTGTCTGAATCCACTCGTCCCGGCGAGATTCACCCGTGACCAGTGCCGCCATGGCGAAGGCGTAGGGGATCACGAATCCGGTGAAGCCGACATACGTCGTTGGTGGATGCCCGATCATCCCAAAGTGCCGGAGCAGTGGGTTGAGCCCCTGACCGTCTTGCGGAACATACGCCATGGCGTTCAAGGGGCGGAAGACCGCAGTCGTAAGCTCACTTGCCCCTTCAACATGCCACAGGCGAGCGAACGGATTGGTGATTAAGAGTGATAACCCGATGAAGAAGGCCGTGGTGCCCATCGCAACCGCGATCACATAGGGCATCAGTTCACGATCCCTGTCCCACTTGCGCAAGGTCACCAGGACTACAAAACCGGCCATCAGCCAGCCCCAAAACAGGACCGACCCAGCCTGCCCGCCCCAGAGCGCCGTCACGCGCAGAAACGTGGACATGGCCTGACTGGTTACGTCGGCCACATAGGCCAAGGAGAAATCCATCGTCACCAGCGCGTAGACCAGGAGCAGCACGGATCCCGTGAGCATGACATAGGTCATGACGACGGCGTTCCGGGCGCTCTGAACGAACGGAAAACGATCTCGCCGGCCTCCGTAGGCGGCGGCCACGCTGGCGTATATGGCCAGGAGAAAGGCCAGGGTAAGGGTGATCAAGCCCAGGTCAGCCAGCATGGTCGACTCCTTCATATGGTGACCCCAGTCTCTGGAGAAGAAACATGCGGACCTCCATTACCAGGTCGCCTCTCAGGTCCCAACCCGACGGGCAGTGCAGGACAGCCGGGCCGGCGCGCGCAGCCAGGTTCGCGGTGACTCTCCTGTAATCCGATTGCCCCCGCAGAGTGTTAACCTTCGGACCCGCCAGGCCTCTCGACCGGCGCAATCAAGTGTTCGTGCGCTGGGACGGCATTGTCATGGTCCATGGATCCCATGAATAGGAAATGGCTTAGCGGGCATAACAACACGAGCGCCGCGATCAGCACCGTGTTCGTCGGGATCTGCAGGACGAAGATCGCTGCCAGGGCGCCGATCGGCACCAGACAGCACAGGAGCATGAGGAGCATGTGTTTGCGTGTCATGGATAGAACTCCAGCGCTTCACGAAGCGCCTGGTCGGCCACAGATGGATCTGCCGCCAACCAGATGACCAACGCGCGAGATTGGAAGTAATAATGTCGCTTTCCCATCCCTACGAGTTGGTAGATCGTCCGCCCGAGACTACTCTTCTCGCCGATCGAGACGAATGGCGTGTTCCCCTCGGCGATCTTGTCCCGCATCTCTTCCACCAGCCTCGTTGCCAGGACCCCTGCCGGAGCTCCGGTCACCCACAGCGTGATCTGCCCCTGCGGGCCGTAGACCCCCAGGCCCCCTGAAGTCAAGGGGAAGGACTTGCCGTGAAGTTGACTTACCTCGGCCACGGCTTCCACGCCATATTGGGAGGAGGTCAGCGGGAGATCAGCCAAGGAGTGGGGGATCGGCGCGGCCGCAGGCTCCGAGACCGCCTCCGTGAAGCGATAGAAGAAGTACCCCCCAAGAATGATCAGGGTCCCCAAGACAACCAAGGCCAGGGGACCCAGACGCCTCTTTGCCTTCCCCACGCTCACCATCGCCGAACGCCCGAAGTCCTGACCCCGTCATAGCGAAGCCTCAGGGGATCGCTCAACTCGCTGCGTTTGAGAGCCACCGAGTTTCCCTTGTCATCCGATCACCCAGGTCAGCATGATTACGCCCAGCCCGACCATGATCAAGCCGTACCACAGTCGGATCCTGCGAGCGTGTTGGCGCTCCCAACTGGCCCATCGCTTCGCCGCCATGCGATTTCCCACTGCCACCAGAATCAGAATCAACGGTAGGACAAACAGCACGTTGTAAAGCGCCAGATAGCCGATCCCCCAACCCAGGGTCGTCTTGGCATTCAACAAGGTGATGATCGAGACATAGATCCCACCCGAGCAAGGGAAGGTGCACAGTCCTACCAGAAAGCCGACGCCGATGGTCGCAGGCAGGGTGGCCCGCTTCAGAAGCTCATTCGTCTTGTCGCCGGCGAAAGCTGGCATGTGGAGCTTGATCGGAAAGCGCGGGTAGAAGTATTCGATCAGGTTAATGAATCCGAGGCCGATGAGGATCCAGCTCCCTGCGCGGGCAACGAAGTGCGGGTCACCTGAAAGCCGGATGGCACGCAGGATTCCCAGACCGATGGCGAAGTACACCAGGAAAATCATACCGATGTAAACGCCGCCCAGCTGCAGTATCCGCTGGCGCGATTGGCGTAGGGTGAACAGGAAAGCCAGCAGGAGCAGGATCACGGCAAAGGCGCATGGGTTGATTGAATCGAGCAGGCCGGTCACGATAACGGCTGGCAAGAGCTGGTCGAGATTCGCCAGGCCGACCGGCAGAGGGCCCTCTGATCGGATGGCTTGGGGTAGGGCTTGGGCAAACGGAGTATCGATGGCGAATGTCTCAACATCACCCGCCCATGCCCAGAGTCGATACTCGCTGGGCTCACCATGCATCTGGGGCTGCCATAGCACGAGTCGTTGGGGCACATCCGGCGATGCCAGGACCTGCCCGATCAAGTCGGCCGGGACGTGCCCGAGAATCACAAGCGTGCCCCCTCGATATGGCACAAAGGCATAAAGGGAGTCAGCGATCGATCGAGGCAGGTCGATCTCGTCGGCCATCTCGAGCAGATGCGCACGTTCCGCCGGCAAGGTGTAGTCGTGGATCGTCCAATCAGCCTCGACCCCGCCTTCTTGGAGCGCGGGGATGAGCACGTCTTCAACGTATGGCCAGCAGTCGGCACAGCCGGCGCTGAAGTAGATGTGAATGGGCTCGGGCGACACCGCCTGGGCTCCCGCCGGGGAAGGCATAATCAAGGCAGCCAGCAGTGTCGACCAGAGGAGGAGGTGAGTTCCCCTCATTGCGCGAGTGGCAGGTTCCATTCGAAGACCCTCTCGGAGGCGTCGAGGTCCCGAATGGTAAGGGTCAGGCGCGAGGCGCCCTCCAATGCCGGCCTTGCGTCGGGCGCAATTGCGGGAAAGCGCAGGGTTCCGCTCACATGATGCCCACTGCCGCCTGACCAGTCGAGTGCTGCCAAAGTCACCCCGGTGTCCGTCTGGAGCGTGGAGAACGCAGCCAGATCCATCGAGAGATCCACGGAGTGCGTGTTCATGGAAACGTCGAACGTCAGTGTTTCGTCGTCGCTCCCGGTCAGGTCAACCGGAAACACGTCGACCTGCACAGCGCCCTGACTGTCCGTGCGCACAAGGCTCTCTGGAGCCGGTCCTTGGGAGTCCTTCTGCACCAAGCTCTCTGTAGCCTGTGCCTGGGAGTCCTTCTGTACCGAGCTCTCTGTAACCTGTGCCTGGGGGTTCTCCGCTGCTGCACGACTCGGGGGAACTAATTGCGACGAGGCCTGCGCGGGGCTGCACGCGCTCAGTAGGATCCCGCCCAACAGGAGCAGCGGAAGCTGGACACGCCGTGAGTTGAATATCGCAGCCGCCGCTCGCCCTTTTCCCGAAATCATCGGAGCTCCGAGGCGGCGAAATCCGATCCATGACAGATTGAGTGAACCCGCTCGTCTCATGCGGCCTCCGAAGTGACGTACATCATCTTGAACGCTCTGCGCCTCTCACGGATCAGGATGGTGAGCATCACACCGATGCCTAGGATGGTCGTCCCCAAGCCCACCAGCATGAATGCGATTCGGTACTCGGCCAGGAAAGTCGCCGCGGCCGTGAGGCCAACCAGCGGCAACACGTCCGTGACGTGGTGGGCGCAGCACGCGACCATCGCCAGGGTCGACATGCCTCCGCCCGCGCCGGTGAGCGCGCCACTTGCTCCCGTGTCGAGGACAGGCACGAAGAGGCGCATCTTCAACACTGTGTAAAGCGCCACCTGCACCCCAAAGCCCAGGATAATGGGTATGACAATCAACCTGTCTTCCCAAAAGAGCGTGAGGGCATGGTCCAGGCTCTCGGCCCACGACACGATCCCGAAGTACAGTCCTGTGAGAAACAGGATACCTAGCAGACCGGCACCAACTGGCGGCACATATCGCCTGGCCATCGGCAGATCCATTCTCGCCTCCTTGGACGGCAAGTGAGTTGATTTGAGCCTATCGGAAAGCTCGTGACGCAGGGAGCGCCATATGGCCCGTCACACCGAGAATGTGACATCCGTCACCTGAATGGTCGCTTCTCGAGCTGGGTTGCCCAGGCGCGCCTGTCCGCCTCCCCCGGATCCTGGCGGCGTTTTAGACGGAGGTTGGGGGACCGAACGTGGACAGGTATGCTCCCGGGTCGCTCAGCACCTCGCTGTCGAAGGTGGACCACGAGGCCGTTGGAACTGGCCTTCATGTCCCAGGTCGGAAGGAATTTGGCCCCTACGCCTTCCGTAGGCTCGCTCCCATGTCCGCCCCGAGTCGGCCGCGATAGAATCGGGACATCCGAGACTACCCGACTGTATGGGCGCAGGCGACCGGGCATCCCCGGGCGGACATGGGAGCACAATGACGCTCGCCATCGGACGGGTGGACTTCAATCGAGGCAGGGGATATGTCGACGAACACAGAACCCATCAGAAGATCTTCAGGCGTCGTCATCCTTTCACTCTTGCTCTTTTTCTTCACCGTGCCGCACAACGTCGAGGACTTCGCCTTTGGCGAGCCGGCTCGTTTCGGCTTATCGGCGTTGGCCGTTACGCTTGGCCTATCGGCCGTCTTCGCGGCTCAGGGCCTGGCGTTGACCTGGACAGGAGGCGGCACGCGTCGGGGTTATATTCTTCACGCCGTGCTTGGCTTCTCGTGGGCCGTGGCCGCGCTGGCGGCACACTCGGGTGAGGTCCTTCTACCCGGCGCCTACCGATCCGGCCTTGGGTCCGTCGTCTTCTTGCTGGGGATCGTTATCCTCGGGGGGGCCTTGGGTCTCGCCTCGATCCGGGCCCTCCGGACCGCTCCCCAGACGGTGGGTTGACCAGCCGAAAGCTCTCCCCGGGGTCCGATACCGTGCAAGGTCCTCTCCCCAACTTGGCATGGGGGGAGGAGGAGCGATCGACTGCGCCCGAACACTCGGGTCAAGTCACGGACGTCAGACGCCGCAGCTAGGTCCCCCGCTCGGCGTCTGCTCCAGCAGTCGCCGCTCGACCAGCCATGTGTGGAGGTTCCTGAACCCCGCAGCAGAGAACAGCTCTGCCCCCACGACCTCCTCGCCCCGAGCGTCGGAAAAGCTCATCCCGCGTGTGGCCTTGAAGAAGACCGCCACCTCGAGCGCCTGCTGGGGGAACCAGAAGGCATTGGCGTATTTGGCGGCCTCAAACATCTGGTCACGTGTGGCGCCCTGGGATGCAAGCCACTCGAGAAGACCTAGCATGGCCATGCCATGGTTGCAGTCGGGGAAGGCCGTCGGGTTGTTACAGCAAGGCCGGTAGACACCCGCCGCCACTTCTTCCAGAAGGATCTGCTGGTCGGAGGTCAGCGTGACGATGGGTGCGCTGGAGTAAAGGTCCGTGGCCGGCCGCTTGCCCAACGTCCATCCCCCGGTTGAGGCGAAGCGGCCGATGTCCCCCTGGCTGGAGATTTGCATCGGCCCCTCGTCGAGAAGCCGGTTCTGGTTCGTCAGACCGAGCGCCCAGAAGAAGTTGAGCAGGAAGTAGCTGTTCTCGCGGTCGATCACGATCGGCCTGTCGCTGCCTTGTGTCAGGATGTCGACCTGGGCCTTCGATAATGGAGCCCCGGCCTGTTGGTACGTGCGCACAAAGCGGTCGAGGTCGATGGCCCCCGCAGCCAGAAGCTGGGGGCCAAGATCCCCATAGGCCGCCGGGAGTACAAAGCCCAAGGCCGGATTAATCTGCTCGACAAGGTCTGAACTCACGGCGGCGGTGTCACTTGCGCCATTTCCTTTATTCAACCTTGTCTGATCGGTTGAGAAATCCAGCTTCATCCGGGAGGGCACAGAAGGCAGGGCGTAGAGGACAGCGATCATGCCGACTGTCAGGATCGCCGGGCCGGCCCGCCATCGACGCCATCGATGGGTATTCTCTACCTCACTAGCCTCGGACTCTTGGAGCGAGGCGCCTTCCAAGGACAGCTTGCTCCCAGTCCGTCGCGAGGCGGACCCTATGCTCGACCCCAGCAGAAGGCCTGCGAGAAGCTTGATCTCAAGGCCTTGCAGCGGGAACGCCGCCAAGCCACCAGACATCCCCAGTCGAGGAAGTAACGAATCCCCGCACGCCGGACAACCAACGGACAGCAAGACAAGAGCGGTTCCCAGAAGGCCTCGGCCTACCCCAGTGCGAGAACGGGTTGAGGCCGGGTGGATCGCCAGGGACAAGGCCAGACCAGCCATGCCCGCCAAAGCGAGGGAGGCACCAATCGAGCTCCAGACGTAGAAGGGGCGGTTCATCCTGACGAACTGGCCGAAGGTCGTCCCCCATGTGAAGATGAGAGCCTCAGCCATGAGAACGTTAAGCGACAGGCTTGCCGTTAGAGCTAAGCGGGCCGGTTCCCAGACCAGGCTACGAAGCGCTGAACCGTTGAGAGGCCTACGTTCTGGCGTCAGGGGAGAAAAGTCAGCCAAAGTATTACTCTTCACTCATCCGAGTTCAAGATGCGGTCACTCGTCTCGCCCGGCGGAGCCATCGATCCGCTGAGCATCTCTCCACGAGCCGAATATGTCATCCGCACGACACGTCCATTCGCCTGCCGCGAGGCGACACACGGATAACGAGGGGCCCGTTCCTTTGAGGCTACCTCACTCCGCGTCGTGCCCATAGCGCCATTTGGCCCATGTGCGGCTCGCGACCCAGCACCCTGAGCGCGTAGGCAAGGTCGCCTGCGCTCATACCGATCAAACGACGCTTGGACCGCCCAGCTTTGCGCCGTATGCTGAGGACAGGGATCCCCGCAGAAATCGGGACATGAGGCAGTCTGCTCTGACTGGAGCAGCCCCACCTTGCCCCGGAGCGCCATCGCACAGGATGTGGCCGCCGGTCGTTCCCAGCGCCAAGGCGATTCTCTGAGCTGTCCATGGATAAAAGCAGGCAGCTATGGGTAAGACGTTCTCGATCGTTCGCGTTCTGGGCTTCGACATCCGCGCCGACCTCTCATGGCTCGCGATGTTCGGCCTTATTCTCTGGTCCCTCGGTGGCGGTTACTTTCCGTCGGCCTATCCCAGCCTTTCGCCGCCGGACACCTGGACACTGGGTCTGGCTGTCACGGCATTTCTCTCCGTATCCATTGCGGCTCATGAGTTGGGTCACAGCCTGGTCTCGAGGAAGGTCGGTCTCCCCGTCAGGTCGATCACACTCTTCGCACTGGGTGGACTTTCCGAGGTCGGACGCGATCCAGATCGAGCACGCGATGAATTCGCCATTGCCATCGCCGGCCCGGGAGTAAGCTTCGCCCTGGCCCTCGGTTTCAGCGCCCTCGGCTGGGCCGGCCCGGCAGCTGTGGGCCTGAAGCTTGCCGCGTTCGGAGGATCCTTGGGATTGGCGAATCTTTGGTTGGGGGCATTCAATTTGATCCCTGGATCCCCGCTGGACGGCGGGCGGATCCTGCACTCCGTGATCTGGGGACTGACGGGGAATGCCAGGAAAGCCACCCGGTTTGCCGGACTTGCAGGTCAACTCTTCGGAATCGGGATGATCGTCCTGGGAATGCTTCAGATGCTGACGGCCCAAGGGATGCATGGTCTATGGTTGATTCTGATCGGATGGTATTTGCTCGGCGCCGCGAGCCGAGAAGTCGCCGCGGATTCGCTCCGGGAGCGGTTGTCGGACCTCACTGCCCGAGATGTCATGCTTACAGATTGTCCCATCGTCCCGCCGGCTATGACTCTTGACCAGTTCGAAAGGAAAATCGCCCAGCGCACGGACCGGAACTGCTTCCCCGTCATGGGTGGGGGTCGCGTCACGGGCCTCATAACCCTGGATGATCTCCGATCCGTCCCTCGGAACGAGCGGGCCAGGATGACTGTCGGTACGGTTATGAAGCGAGTCGCCGAACTTCCAGCCGTCCCCCCTGAAGCCAGAGCTTACGAAGTGCTGCAGCAGATGGCCCGGACCGATCTCCATGAGATGGCCGTCGTGGAATCCGGCGAGTGGCGAGGGATCATCACTTTGGACGGCATCCTTGCACGTTGGCGACACGACCCGCGCCCCGGTATGCCGGGATGAACGAGCCAGGAAATCATCGGGCGCTCGCACACCCAGGCGGGTGGGACAAAGTGAAGCCCACTCGCATGGCCGCCCAGGTTCAGGACGAGCGGCATGCCGATACTGAGGTCGAGTTCGTTGCCGGCTTGGTCCGATCAGCTTCGAACGCAGGGGTCCAGGCGGATCGAGCTTCCCTCGTTGACTTCTACGTGCCCGTCAAATCTCAGCCGCTGGCTGTCCTTATCGGTGCCCATAACACCGGCAAGATCGCACTTGTCGAAGCCCTGGCGAATGCACTAACGGATGGCGATCCCATGCGGCGCCAGTCCATGATCGGGCACGCGTGGTGGGCAGCAGGAAGTGGCAACGTGACGTTATTCACCGAGGCCCAATGGCGCTTCAACGCCGAGAAGATCCTCTCTCTGATCGAAGAGGCCCGGCGGCCCACAAATGCGCATCGTGTGCACATCGCCTGCTTGCTCCGCATCAGCCCGGCCGAACTGACCGAGCTCTTGACTCCGCTCGCCGCACAACTCCGGCGTACGGGCCCGGTGTACTACCCCACCTCCGGCCTGACTGAGCCCGTGCTTATCCCGGCCAACTTCCTACTCATAGGAACAATGGATACGGCAACTCCAGACTGGCTCCTTGGCAATCATGGTCCGACCCCCGTGATCCTTCGCCGCTCAGAAACCAGGCCTGAGCCATCCTCGCCTTCACCGGTGGTGGATATTGGCCCAAGCGAGGAGTTCAACTTTCGGCAGGTCTGCATCCGTGATGAACACACGGCTTGCCAGAGGCTTCGGCAGATACTGGGAAGGGACACGCGGCCTCTACGGCCTCTCCTGCAGATTGAGGCGCTCCTCCAGCACAGCGGTGTCCGTGTAGGCCGATCGGAATACAGCCAGGCAGTGGTTTACCTGGCCAACGCATGGTCCGCTGACGGAGCCGGCCTCTTTGAGCGCGGCGCTCACCCCAACATGCGGGCTGCCATGGACATCGCCATCGAGCGGATACTTCTCTCCTACGCTGGCGGGATATCGCGTGGGCCGGCCGATCTCAGCCAGGCGTTGCGGAAGGTCGTCGCTGACGATTACACACGTGCGGCGAGCGTCTTGGAATGGCTGTTGCGGAGGTGTTCCAGTGGGTAGGCTTGCCGCGATTCTACGGCCTCCCTGCCCTAGCAGACGGTCGCATTCCTCACCCCCCTCGTGCCCCACGCCGAATCGCCTATTCGGCGGGGGGCCAGACAGCCCTGGATAGCGGGAAACGGGAGGTCTACACTTACTCAGGAGACGACAGGCGGCGGTGCCGGCCGGGGGTGGCCGATCCCGTTCAGGGACACCTTGGCTCGGTGAGGGAGGTTGAGATCGTGGATTCTGCAACAGTCCTGCTCGTTGTCGTAGGAGCAATCCTGGTCGTACTGCTGCTAGTTCTGCTGTTCAGCGGCGGAGGGGCAGCGATGATGGGCGGCATGATGATGATGGCGGGCACGCCGATCGGGGCGGTCCTGCTCTTGTTCTTGTTGGCGCTCGCCGGCGTGTTCGCCTACATCGTCCTGTACGCCAGACCCAGCTAGACACATCACGAGAAAGGAGAAAGAACATGGCGAAGGATCCAGTTTGTGGAATGGATGTGGACGAGAGAACGGCAACATTGAAGTCGGAGCACATGGGCAAGACCTACTACTTCTGCAGCCCTGGGTGCAAGAAGGCCTTCGACTCCACCCCGCACAAGTACATGGGCGGGGCGATGGAGCACGGGAGCCACGGGGGACACGCCCACCCCTAGGCCGGGGCTCGTTCGGGCCCTGGCCGGACACACCAGCTTTCTGGAGGTTGGTATTGTCGCCCGGGATGCCGTTTCCGTCGTTGACGGTAGTCGGCGCCAATAGCTCCTGTCTAAAATCGGGCGAGCATTGGGTGAATGGTTGCGGATTGGAGAGAAACCATGGATAAGTCGGATCATTGCCACGTCGAGCCTGCCGTCAAGCAGGCCTCCCCCGAGGAACGATCCCACATCGTCGACGCCTGGTTGCTGGTCTGGGGAATGGGTTGCCCGAACTGCGAGGCTCGAGTGCGGAACAGTCTATTAGCACGCAGCGGGGTGGTTCGAGCGGAAGTGAACCACCTCAACGGTTCGGCCCACGTGTTCTATAATCCCAAGATGGTGACCGAGGCTGCTCTGACAGGGGCGGTCGCTCAGGCCGGGGGTGACGGAAGGCACGAGTATCGGGCCGTGTTCGCCAATCTCGCTGGCCCGGGCTCCGGCGGCGCCTGACCTGTGAAGAAGCGCCTCGGTCTGCAAGGCCATTCAGTCTGAGTCCCAATTCACCGTAGAGGACCCGCCAGGACGGGAGGATGGCAAGTCCGCATCCCTTCTTGACGGGGCTTCTCCGTTATGGCCTCACGCTTGCCACATCCAGTCACAGCATTTGATCGGCGCTGGAAGGCATCGACGATCATGGGCAAGCTCCACGGGTCAGGGTCGAGGCGGCTGAAGTGTTTCCTGAGACATCATCCGGAGACAGGACCCTGAGGAACCCTGATACAGCATGCCAGCATGGGATGACCTCCACCAAGCACCTTCGTTCCTCATACGGGCTGTCCGCCTGGTGATTCTTCCGCTGGCCATCCTCGCCGGCGGGGTCATTGGTTGGCGTCTCTTCTTGGCGCCGGCTCCGGCCGAAGGGATGGGGCCAACACCGGACACGGCGATCGAGGCCAGGTCGCCTTCCGAGACCTTGGGTGGTCGGTCCGTCCCGCCGACCGATCAGGCAGCGCTCCGATATTCTGAGCTGGTTCAAGTTGGTGGCCAGGCGCCGGATTTCAGCCTACTTGACCTCGACGGTCAACTTCACCGCCTGACTCAGCACCTGGGCCAGGCGGTCCTGATCAACTTCTGGGCGACCTGGTGCGTGCCGTGTCGCCTCGAGATGCCAGCGCTGCAGAAGGCATTCGAGACCTACGGCCAGGAAGGTTTTATTGTGCTCGGCATCAACCTGACGAACCTGGACGACCGCGACCAGATTGAACCGTTCCGTCGGGAGCTCGGGCTGAGTTTCCCGCTCCTGCTCGATGCCACGGGCAAGGTGTCCTACGGCCAGTACCGAGTCATCAGCATTCCGACCAGCGTCCTTGTCGATCGACGGGGAACAGTTCGCGAAATCATCGTCGGTGCTATCCCACTTGAACAGCTTAACGATAAAATCGTCCCCCTGTTACAGGTGACGCCTTGAGAATCATCCCCCAGCTTTCCAACGGCCGCGCAAGCGAGCGGGGGAATTCGTTCCTGCATGCGCTCCTCTTCGTGCTCGGATTCTCTCTTGTCTTCATTGTGGGCTGGGGCGGTGCGGCAACCCTGCTCGGGGGACTCTTCGGCAGCTACAAAGTCGCGCTGGGCCGGATCGGCGGCGTCCTCGTAATCATCTTCGGACTCTACACACTCGGACTCTTGCGTGTTTCATGGCTCGGGATGGACACACGTCCAAGCCTGTTGGCTAAGTCTTCCAACCGATTCCTGCGGTCGGGGCTCTTTGGGGTCTTCTTCGCCGCTGGATGGACCCCGTGTGTCGGCACCACCCTAGGAGCGATCCTCACCCTCGGCTTTAGCCAGGCGACATCGAACCAAGCGATGGTCCTGGCCTCGGGTTACGCGTTTGGCCTCGGACTGCCCTTCCTGGCACTGGCTCTGATGCTTGAGCGAGCCCTCGGTCTTGTAAGCAGGCTCAAGAAGTGGGTCCGGACCTTCCAGTTGGTCAGCGGGATCTTGTTACTCATCATCGGCATCATGATGCTGACGGATCGGATCACGCTGATCGCCATCTGGGCCCAGCGGAACGGCCTGTACCTTGACCTGCCTCTCGGCGGCGCCTCTGCTCCAACCTACGTGGCGGCGGTCGCCGCCGGTTTACTTTCATTCCTCAGCCCTTGCGTCCTGCCCCTCGTCCCGGCGTACCTGGGCTACTTGAGCGGCGAGCGACTTCTCGGACAGGAACCGCAGGTCGCGCGTTCGAGCTAGTCGCCCTCGCACCCGCACTTGTGTTGCGCGACGTTTCCCGAATGAGCGGCCCCGCCACCACATTGCGCCAGCCCACTTGGTAATGCACGACAGACATACGCGCTTTTGCCCGTAGAGCCTCGCGCCGATCAGCGCTCGGTTCTGGGATTCGGATCCGCTATTATGAGAATGACAACGGGGACACGGGCGAGCGTTGTCGGACTCGGGGCCCACATGTAATCGTTCGGTCAAGGACTGCGGCATCTGACGCGCGCCGGAAGGCCCTCTGCTCCAAGACCGGGTAAAGCAGAGGAAACTGAGAAGGGAGGCATGCACTATGAACAAACTGTCATTCTGGCCCATCGCCTGGACATTGGCGGTCTTCTCGGCCGTCGTCTTCACGCTCGACGTGCTCCTGGGCGTCCTTTTCCCCAACTGGTGGGCGATGCAGAGGCTTTATGAGTTTCTGCTACCAGGTTACATGTTCATCAGCTGGGGCTCGTACTTGCTGGGCCTGGTGGAGATCTTCATCGGCGGGTTCCTAACGGCAGTACTCTTCGTCCCCATCTACAACTTCTTCGCCGGGCGTGAAGCCGTCAGAGCCGGGGCCACGATGTCGATGGCCGGTGAACACCAATAAGATGGTCGCCCCATGCCTCAGCGACAAGACAGAGTGCAAAAACTGCATAGACCGGGCACTCACACCCAGCGGGTGAAACCGCGCAAGAGGCACGGGGCACCACAACCAATGTCAAGTGAAGGTCGCAGGCCAAAGACTGCGACCTTCACTTTATGTCTTGAGGCCGGAGATGGGGAGCACCCAGGGACAGCCGGGATGCCCGCCCGGAAGCCGAACTGGAGGGGCGTCCGCGTTCTGACAACACCAGGACGCCCTATCCATAGCTATTGGCGCTGGCGCCCGCGTTCTCCTTCCGCCCCCTGGTTGGCGTAGGGAAGAAATGGAGGGGCTCTGAAATGGACTACGACGTGATCATCGCTGGAGGGAGCTTCGCCGGGTTGATGGCTGCGGCCCAGTTGCGCGGCAGACGCGTCCTCCTCGTAGAACCACACGGAATCGGCGCGGTGCAGACGTCTGCCTGCGGCACGCTGCTGGCCGTCCTCCAGGCCGTTGGGGCCGAGGACAGCCTGCGCCAGGTTCACGAGAGCCTCGTCCTTCACCTTCCGCGACGGACGATCGAGTATCCCTTGCCCTACGCGTTCTGCACTTTCGACTATCGCAGCCTCTGCAGCCATCTGATCGATCTGGGCGACGCCGAAGTCCTGCGCGCTGCCGTCCTTGGCCATCAGGGGCACATCGTCTTCACCACGCGTGGAGCCTTCGATGCGGAGATTCTGATCGACGCCACCGGCTGGCGGGCCGCGCTGGCCACCAACAGAGGCGAGCAAGCGCAGACCCATCGCGGGATGAACTTCGGCCTCGAGACGACACTCCCCATCCGCGGTCAAGGGCTGCATTTCTTCTATGAGCCGGATCGTCTCGGCATGCACAACCTCGGCTGGCTTTTCCCTGTCGGCGGGGTCTCGCGAGCAGGCCTGGGGAGTTACCATGGGCGGACACGGTTCCAGCCGTCGCTTGAGGACTTCACCACCACCTACTTCCAGGCCGGTACGAATGGGCGGCATGGTGGCTACTTCCCTTACCGCCTCCAGACGCCGACCACCGATCACGTTTTCCGGGTCGGTGATGCTGCCGGACAGTGTTTCCCGTTCACGGGGGAAGGCATCCGTCCGGCAATGGTCTACGGCGCGGCTGTCGGCCGCCTGGCAAGTCGCGTGCTCAACGGGGAGATGAGAGAGCCGCAGGCGTTGCGTGCTTATCGGGAGCTGGTCAAACGCCGCAGAATCGCCTATCGGTTCTTGCTGGCGGCCCAGAGGGTATTGCCCGGATTACCTACACCTTGGATCGAACGGATCGCCCTCGCCGTCAGCCGGCCAAACTGGTTAGATGTGGTCTTGCGGGCATACTGGAACGCTAGCAACCCGCACGAGCTCGCCGAGGGCCCGGCTATCCCTGCTGCCGGGCTGGCACAGGTCACGCGATCGGCTTTGTGGCCGATTGCGCATCTCGAGGAGAGCGCAGCGGATAAGGAAACGCGATGACACGCTCGCGGCGCATGCCCGTTGTTGGCACAACGCCAGCATTCACATCTTCCCTCCCATCCCCTTCATGGCGCCCGACATCTCGCCGCACAACGAGGCCTTCCGCGTGGGAGATAGCCGACCGATGAACAACGGGCCTCTCAGCTTCCGGTTCATGTCGCGGGTCATGCGGCATTGGAATACGATCTCGTCGCCGACGCGGAAACGGTATTCGATGTCCCCGACAGCCAGCGATCCGGACCGAACAGCCCGATACACCGTCGAAAAAGGGCTGGCATGCCAGTAGGTCCCTTTGTCGACAAGTTTGCCTTCCTGAAGAAGGCGCCTGATCTCCCGCTTGTATTGCAGTTCATCCTCTTGCCATGGGCCCCCGCGCATGACCTCGAAGCGCAGGTCGTGCTCGAGTTCTTTCAGTCTGCCTTGTTCGGCGAATAGATCACGAGCGTCAGGATCCGTCAGCCCCCAGATGTCGTCGGGGTTGAGGTCCGGGCTATCCGCAGTGGTGTCCGTTCGAGAGCGAAACTGGGGCGTTCCAAAAAGAGCTTTAACGATATCCATCGATCTCTCCTCTCATCGGTCGCACCGTGTGCGCCGTGCGTACGTGCTTTCCCGTCTCAAGCCATCCGCGCCTGCATGGCGTTGGCCATTACCCCGCACAGACGCTGGGTTCGCTCATCTTGAAAATCCCCGATCAACACTGGCTGGTCGACCCCGAAGCGGTCTCGAGTCATCGGACAGGCCCAGACAATCTCATCGCCTTCGTGAAAAGCCACGGACTGCGCACCCAGTTGCAGCGATCCGTCAGTCAAAGCGCGGTAGACGGGTGGATGCGGACTGATCGCCCAGAAGGAAGCCAGCTTGCGGACCTTGCCTTCCGCCTCCAGGCGCTCGATCTCCCTTCCATAGGCGCGATCCAACTCACTCCAGTCCTCGCCGCGCATGACCTCGAAGCGGACGTCATGCTCGAGCTTATCCAGGCTGCCTTCGAATTCATAACGGGCGCGCGCCACGCGATCGGTCATCAGCCAGACATCTTGCAACTGAGATGCCGCCGGCAGGAAGGTGCTGCCGCAGTAGGAGCAGGTCACCGGTTTCCCGTATCGACCGTCCCATTCGATACTCGCTCCACAGCTTTGGCATGTAATCTGCCGCATCTCCATGGTGTCTCGCCTCCGCTACTGAAACCGGCGCTGGCAGTCTGCCGGGAAATGATCACGTCAGAGGTTTAGGTTCGTAGAGGCGGGGGGTGGGGG
>Ga0209342_10002562_pt1 | contig 19412 bp, 18 predicted proteins | sample RifCSP16_2_FD_184023 | JGI IMG/M metagenome (GOLD analysis project Ga0209342, IMG submission 184023) | Soil microbial communities from Rifle, Colorado - Rifle CSP2_sed 16_2 (SPAdes) (version 2) | ecosystem: Environmental > Terrestrial > Deep subsurface > Rock core/Sediment | place: Rifle... | reverse complement strand
TTCGGCGGGAGGCGCGAGCACCGTGACGTAAAACGTGCCGATTTCTCCTGGTTTTACCGAGGCCTCGGAGAGCCGTGTGGGGATTTCTTCGGATATCCAGGACGCATGGTGGAAGGACGCGCCGAAACTGCGGAAGCGGAAACGGATGGGGGCGCCCCCGCTCGCGCGCCACGTGAGGGTGCCGGTATTTAAGAATTGGAAGGCGAGTTTTTTCCCCTGTTCGGGAAGAAGCTGGATGACGCTTGCGCCCGCATTCGTTACGAGCGCCGTGGGAGCGGCGGCGTGTGCGACATGAAAAGACATTACGCTCGCGGCAAGCGCAACTGCGATTGATATGTAGAGGGCGGGCAGTCGTGCAGTAAGGGAGAACGTGGCGCGCATAGGGAGTTGCTCAATTTGTATGTGGGTGCGTTCCGGCCCCGCAGGAGACGCTCTGCGTCACTTCGGGGTAAACCGCACCGCGCCTGCCCCGTAGCGCACATGAGGTGTTCTTCATCGGGGGCCGGTTATGGCGTGTCGCGGCGTGAAACGACCGGGTCTATTTGAAGATTAATTTTTTTGCGAATAAAAAAGACCGTGAGTGTCAGTCTGCATGCTATGAGTATAGCACGGTTTTTCATTTTTTTCAACGCAAAACCCCACCCGTAGGGTGAGGAAGGAAAGGCGGGGGAAAGGAATTATTTCAAAGAGTCTTTCAGATTTTTTCCGGCTTTGAATTTGGGTACGGTGACAGCAGGGATGTGCATTTTCTCCGTCGGTCTCTGGGGATTCACGCCCATGCGCGCGGCGCGGTGCTTGGTCATGAAGGTGCCGAAACCCGTGAGGGTCACTTCACCGCCTGCTTTCAGCGTGGCGATGGTGATTTCCTCGAAGTTTTCCAGGACCATCTCCACATCTTTGCGCGCGAGGCTTGTTTTTTTGGCGATGGTGTCGATGAGGTCTGCTTTATTCATATGCGTAGATGTTAGTTTACGCTACGATACACGCGAGTTCACGCAATATGTCGGGGCCGACCTTTTTGCGTATTAATGACGTACTCGGTCGCGTGACGTCGCTTCCATCTTACCCTATCGAGACTTCCTTATCAAACCGTTGGATGGCAGTGGCGCGGCGGGCGGCAGGATCAATGTCAATGACCACGCCGTTTACCTGCGCCATGCCTGATTCGATGACCTCGAATTTTCCGTTGAGTTGCGTCAGAAATCCGCGCAGCGGCCCTTCGGTGTGCACGCCGATCACGCCGTCGCGCCCTCCCACCATGCCCGCGTCCGTGAGGTATGCGCAACCTTTGGGGAGGATTTTCGCGTCCGCTGTGGGAACGTGCGTGTGCGAGCCTATGACGGCGTGCGCGCGCCCGTCCGCGTGCCAGCCAAAGGCGTTTTTTTCCGACGTCGCCTCCGCGTGAAAATCAACCACCACCGCGTCGGCGTGTGCGAGCGCGGGGGTCTGCATCAGGGCGTCAAATGTCCGGAAGGGGCAGTCGAGGATTTCATGCATGAATACCCGCCCCATGAGATTGACGATGGCGAGACTCCGCGATCCTACCGCGATGACGTGCACGCCGCGTCCCGGCACGGCGGGAGGATAGTTTGCGGGCCGCAGGACGCGGCTGCCGTGCTCCTCGAGTATGGATTGGAACTCTTCCTTTGAGCCGATGTGGTTGCCGGTGGTGACCGCATCCACGCCGCAGGCAAGCACGTCCTCAAGCGTTTTGCGCGTGATGCCGAGACCGTGCGCCATGTTTTCTCCATTCACGATCACGACGTCGGGATGCAGCTCATTGCGTACGCCCGGCATGACCGCGGCCAGCGCTTTGCGGCCAATTTTGCCCACAATGTCGCCGAAGAATAATATTCTCATAGCTGATCTTTCGTTATTTGTTTATGGCTACGATGCTCGTATCGGTTTTCGTCATTCGTCAAGCGTCACGTTGACGATTGACGTAACCGTTTGACGATACGGTCAACATTGTGTAACCGTGAGACGACTTACCGTGCATATTCGATCACCCTTCGTTCCCGGATAAGCGTCACCCTGATCTCGCCCGGGTATTTCAGCTCCGCTTCTATTTTATTGGCAATGTCGCGCGCGAGTTTCTGCGCCGTCCAGTCGTCGATTTTATCCGGATGCACAAAGACGCGGATTTCACGGCCCGCCTGGATCGCGTAGCATTTCTCCACGCCTTCAAACGAGGTGGCGAGCTTCTCCAGCTCTTCCAGGCGCTGGACGTATTGTTCGAAGGTGTCCTTGCGCGCGCCGGGGCGGGCGCCTGAGATCGCATCCGCCACCTTGACGATGATACCTTCCAAAGTAGACGGGTGGTCCTCATGATGGGCGATGGCGATGTAGGCGATTTCCTCGGGCAGGCCGAATTTTTTCATAATGTCCCGGCCCAGGTCCGTGTGCGCGCCCTGGATCTCGTGGTCCACCGCCTTGCCGATGTCGTGCAGGAGGCCTCCTTTTTTCGCGACGGTGACGTTCGCGCCCAGCTCCTCGGCAAGCAGGCCAGATAGATGCCCCACCTCGATGGAGTGGGCGAGCACGTTGTGTCCGTAGCTGGTGCGGTATTTGAGGCGCCCGAGTATCTGCAGGAGTTTGGGGTCGAGCCCCACTACGCCGACTTCATAGGCGGCGTCTTCGCCCGCTTTTTTGATCTCAAGAGCAATCTCTTTTTTCGCGGCATCCAGCGCTTCTTCGATCCTTCCGGGATGAATGCGGCCGTCGAGGATGAGTTTCTCCAGCGCGATTTTCGCGATGTGGCGCCGCAGCAGGGAGAATCCGGAAATGACGATGGTTTGCGGCGTTTCATCCACGACGATTTCCACGCCGGTCAATTGTTCGAATGCCTTGATATTGCGCCCTTCGCGGCCGATGATGCGTCCTTTCATTTCGTCGTTCGGCAGCGCCACCACGGTGGTGGTCGTTTCCACCGCATGAGACGAGGCGCAGCGCTCCATGGCCGTTGCGATATAGTGGCGCGCGCGGCGTTCCCATTCCTCCGACGTTTCACGCTCCAATTTCCGTATGCGGGAGAGGAGTTCGTCTTTGACGTCCCGTTCGGTGCGCTCCAGCAGCGTGCGCGCCGCTTCTTCGCGCGTGAGTCCCGCGATCGCTTCGAGCTTCTTCAGAGAATCTTCCTTGAGCTTCAGGAGTTCTTCTTTCACATGATCCACTTTGTGCCGCGCATCCTGCAGTTGCTGCTGCTTATCCTCGAATTCGAGGAGTTTGCGGTCGAACAGCTCCTCACGCTGCTGCAGGCGCCGCTGCTGCGCCGCAACGTCCCGCATCTGCACTTCTTTTTCCCGCTTGGCTTCCTCGATAACGGCGAGCGCTTTGTCTTTGGCTTCCACCAAAAGTTCTTTTTGTTTGGTGCGCGTTTCCTCGATCAGATGCGCCGCTTTCGTTTCGGCCGATGCGACCGATTGCTGCGCAATAAGTTTGCGCACGAAATATCCCCCGCCGATGCCTAAAACGAGGGCCACGAGTGCAATGATAAAATCCATACTTCCCTGATGTTACTGGGAAGTTTTATGAGATGAGGAATCTGTACGCGAGGAGTACCCTAGCGAACGATAAAGGCAAGAGAGGAAAGGCCTTGCTGCGCTTGCATAAGGCCACGATGGGAGGTTGAAGGCTGAACAAATAGTTCTTCAACAACGGTCATGCGGCGTACTCTTGTCGTATGTATCACGAAATTCCCAATTCTCACAAAACTGTTCCCAAAATTCATAATAAGGTAACCGTAGTGGCACGATACCACGTCAGGGAGATTTGCGCAAGCGTTAGCGGATTTCACCGCCCCAGATATAGGTATCGAATTTCGGCACCGCATATCTTCCCACAAGACGCGCCTGCGATGTTGCCGCGTGTTGCGCGAGCGCCTGGAGTGCGCGGCCGTCCGGTTCGGTGGGCGATTCTTTTATTTCAAATGCGGCAGTACCGTCCAGAATAAAGTCAATTTCTTTTCCGTTTTTTAGCGAATAGTAGGAGAGCGTTCCGTAATGGCGCAGCTGGTTGAATGCGGCGTTTTCATAATGTAACGCCGCCCGCCACCTCCGCGAGCGCATGCAGAATGCCGTTGTCGCAGAGATACACTTTTTTTCTCCTTTACGATTTCTCGATCGGGGCGCGTGGCTTTCACGGATACGCGGGAAATGAAATACGTTTTTTCGAGAAAATTGAGGTACGTGATGACCGTGGGGCGGGAAATGCCGGTAAGGCGCGAGAGTTTCGCGTGGTCAAGTTTCGTGCCCGCGTGCGCCGCGAGCATCTTCATGAGCGCATAGATACGCTCCTGGTTTCTAAAATCCGCAAGCGTTTTGATGTCGATATTGACGTAGGAGCTCACAATGTCGGCAAGCAGGTCTTTTTTCTCCTGCGGCGCTGCGGCAAGCGCCACTTCCGGAAATCCGCCGTATGCGAGGTATTCCTCGTAGTACGCCTGTGTCCGATCGTACTCTGTACGGTGAAACGTCTCCTGGAGTTTTTCCAATTTGCTCCACGTGATTCCCTTAAAGGTAAGAAATTCCCCGAAATTGAGAGGAAGGAGGTCAAATATCTTTTTCCTCCCCGCGAGCGATTCGGAGAAGAGATTTTTGAGATAGTACGAGCTTGAGCCGGTGACGATCAATTTATGTCGTAATGGTCGTAGAGGTACTTGAGCACGCTGGGGATGTGGGGGTCATTTGCAACTCATCAAGCGCAAGGTATCCACGCACCAGAGAATCATTCTGATTCTCGGTGCGGGACTCCGCTTCGCTTCGCATTTTTTCAACGCGCATTCTTCGAGGAGACGAAATGAACCACCAAGCAGAGACTTGGTGGCGGAGAAGAGTACCGAGGAATCGATGAATACACGCGGCGCGTCAGGCATAGAGTTCAGGGTATTCTTTCTTATTGAGCCGCGCTCTTGTTTTCCGCAATGCTGCAGACTCTTTCGTCCATACACGGTCATCCTCAAGACCGAGCTGACGGAGTTTGGCATTGGAGAGCTCTGATTGGCGGCGGTAGGCGCTGATCATCCGTTTCGGGATGAGGGTGACGACCGGCATGTGTCCTTGTACGACAAACTCCTCGTTTTCGCGGAAACCGATTCGCTTCCAGAACGCGGGAGGAAGCACGAGCCCGTCTTGCGCGTCAAGTTTTACCGTGTGTGCCATCATAGCGCATAGTGTATGCAGTGAGAGAGGAGGCGTCAAGGCGTGTGTGTGATTAACTGATGATCTTATCAATCACGCCGTACGCTTTCGCCTCTTCCGCCGACATATAGTAGTCGCGGTCGGTGTCTTTGTCTATTTTCTGGAGCGTCTGGCCGGTGTGTTTGGCGATGATTTTATTGAGCCGGTCTTTCATTTTGAGGATATGTTCGGCGCGAATTTTAATGTCCACCGCCTGCCCTTCCGCCCCGCCCATCACCTGGTGGAGAAGGATCTCGCCGTTCGGCAGGGAAAAACGCTTGCCTTTCGCGCCCGACGAGAGCAAGACCGCCCCCATGCTGCCGGCAAGCCCCACGCAGATGGTCACCACATCCGGCTTCACGTACTGCATGGTGTCGTAGATGGCCAGGCCTGCCGTGACCGAGCCGCCCGGGCTGTTGATGTAGAGACTGATGTCTTTGGCCTTGTCCTGGCTCTGCAGGAACAGGAGCTGCGCGATGATGGTATTTGCCACGCCGTCGTCGATCGTATCGCCCAGGAATACGATGCGTTCTTTCAGCAGGCGCGAATAGATGTCATACGCCCGCTCGCCGTAAGAGGTTTTCTCGATGACGGTGGGAATGAGGTAGAGGTTACGAGGATTGGTTTGCATATGAGCGTATTATATACAAATAATTCGTGAGAGACAATCACGGATGTAAATCCCAATTCTTAAGACTCAATTCCCAATAAAATCCCAATTCTTAAAATCCCACATTGGACATTGGGGTTTGGGTATTGGTCATTTCTCAATAATCTCCCATCCCCTCTCCGTCTGCACCAACCTTCCTTGAACGCCGAACCCCGCCGCCTTTTTATGGCCGCCGCCGCCGAAGACGCGGGCGAGCCGGGACACGTCGAGGTCATCTTTGACGGTGCGAAGGCTCCCGCGTATGGTGCCGTCCGCCTGCTCTTTGAGGAGGAGAATGACGTCCGCTTCCTTGAGATTGACCAGGAAGTTTGCGATCCCTTCGGTGGGATCTCCTTCGACGCGCGCCTCGCGGAAATCCTCCCTGGTCAGCACGGTGACCGCGATGCGGTAGCGCGGGTGATACTGCAGGCGCGCGAGCGCTTTCCCCCAGATATGGAGCGTGGCGACTTCGTTGTGTTGCCAGGCGGCCGCGGTGATTTGGCGGAACTGCGCGCCGTGTTTGAGGAGTTCCGCGCCGACGGTGAGCGCATGCTCGCTGGTGGCCGGATTGGAGAAATGGCTGGTGTCGGTGAGCAGGCCGGTGAGCAACGAGGTGGCGATAGGGCGGTCGATGAGATGGCGGTGTTCGAGCGAGAACAGGCGGTAGAGGATGCTGGTGGTCGAGGGGGCGCTCGCGTCAATGAGGCGGTATTCGCCGAAGTGAGTGTTGGACGCATGATGGTCGATGTTCATGAGGGGAGGCAGGGGAGTTTTCAGCGCCCCGACGATGTCCGCGACGCCTGCATACGCGAGATCGGACGAATCCAGCACGATTACCGATTCGTGCCACGGATCATGGAATATGTTCGGATCGGCGGTGAAGAGGCGGAGGTGGGGAAGATAGTGGAAGCGTTCCTGCGGCGCGTGCAGACAGAAGATGCGGGCATGCTTGTGGAGTTTCTCAAGAAATCCCGCCAGTGCGGTTGCAGAACCCACGGCGTCGCCGTCCGGTTTCTGGTGCGTGACGATGAGGAAACGCTCCGCTGCGGCAATCGCGGAGAGGACACGCCTGGCTTGGAATAGAAAGTCGCGCATACCCGCCTACATTTTTGCAATACTACACAACTCTTTCATTACGTACTGTCTCATAAAATGTATTATGAAATGAATAATGGTAGTGCGTCTCGCAGAAGTTTAGACGGGCCGAATACCCTATCATAGCAATAAAAAAAAGCAAGGGCTATCATGCCCCTGCGGCTGCGGAGCGGCGCACGTTAGAGCGCTCTTTTTTTTCGTTCTTCCGTGTGGCATTCAAGCGTGTCGCCGACGACAAGGGCCGCGCGGGTGTCTACTTTCATGCCGCACTCCTGTCCTTCGGTCACCTCGTTCACCGTTTGTTTGCCGATTTGCACGCTTGTGATCTTGCCCTTGCCGACGTCTTTTCCGTTGCGGAACAGTCGGAAGAGATTGCCGGGTTTGAGCTTCCCCGCCATCACTCTGCCGCCGATGATGGCGGTATTCCGGTCCTGACGGAACAGCGCGAGGAGCTGCAGCGCGCCCGTTTTGGTTTCCTTGATTTCCGGCGCAAGCAGCGCTTCCACCGCGGCCTTCACCGTATCGACGAGTTCATAGATAATCGTGAAAGAATGGAGCGGGATGTGTTGATCTTTGGCAAGCTCGAGCGCCGACGGCGCGGATTCCACATTGAAGCCAAGCACCATCCCGTGCGCCGCTTCCGCCGCGAGCACGTCCGCCTCTGCGATGACGCCCACGCCCTCCTGCACGACATTGACCTTCACTTCGGGGTGATGCACCGTTTCCAGCGCTTCATGGATCGCTTCGAGCGATCCCAAGACGTCCGCACGCAGCACTACATTCACTTCCGGGATCTTCGGCGCATCTTCCTCCGCCGCATCCTCCTCGTGCGCGCGCGCCGCAGACGGCGGAGGCGTGCCGAAACGAATCGGGCGTTTTTTCGGCTTCCGTTCGCGCATCATCTGTTTGTACGCCGCCGCGTTCGTGGCTACTTCGAGAATATCGCCCACTTGCGGCAGGGTCTTCAGCCCCAATATCTTTGCCGGCATGGACGGGCCTGCGGCGGCAATGGGCACGCCTTGGTAATCCCGCATTGCCTTGATTTTCCCGAACGCGTCGTCCACGCTTACCAGGTCGCCTACATTGAGGGTGCCTGCCTGCACCAGCACGGTGGCCACGGGACCCTCGCCTGTGTCCACGTGCGATTCGATGATGGTACCGACGGCGGCACGTGCGGGGTTTGCGCGGATCCGGTCGCGTTCGATATCGGCCAAGAGGAGAACGAGATCAAGCAGTTCAGAAATACCCTGGCGCTGTTTTGCGGAGATTTCGATGAAAGGAGTTTTGCCGCCCCATCCTTCGGACAGGACGTTGACGTTCGCCAGGTCCTGCTTGATCCGATCGGGATTCGCGCCTGTTTTGTCGATTTTGTTGATGGCTACAATGAACGGCAGCGCGGCGCGCTGGATGTGGGTGAGCGCTTCGATGGTCTGGGGCTGCACGCCGTCGTCCGCGGCGACCACCAGGACCGCGATGTCCGCCACGCGCGCGCCGCGGGAGCGCATGGCGGTGAAAGCCTCGTGCCCCGGGGTGTCGATGAAGGTGATTTTGCGCGCAGCGGCAAAATCATCCTGAGCGGAGCGAAGGATCCCTTGGGAACGGGCAGGTTCTTGGTGCGGCGGTACCATCACTTGGTAGGCGCCCACGTGCTGGGTAATGCCTCCGTGCTCCTGGGCGGTAACGTTGGTTTTGCGGATGGCGTCCAGGAGCGTCGTCTTCCCGTGGTCGACATGTCCCATGACGACGACGACCGGCGGGCGCGCGACGAGTACTTCGCCGTCGTCCGTTTTCAGCAGGGCGAGGAGTTTCTCCTCTTGCGCTTCATGCCGCGAGGTATGGAGGGCCTGTTCCGGCGCGCGTACGACTTTTCTCCCCAAATCGCCGGCAATGATGGACGCGGTTTCAAAATCGATGGATTGGTTTTGCGCCGCCATGACCCCCTGTTTCATCAGTTCCACGATCACCTTCGTGACGGGCAATCCCAAGAGGCCGGCAAATTCCTTGACCAAAATTTTTGCGGGAATCGCTATCGCGTCCGACGTGCTCACTGCGGCGTCTGCATGCTCTTCGACTTCGGCGGTACGCGGCATAAGAATGCGCGCGCGCACGTCCGGATGGGACAGTTTTTCGATGATGGCCTGCGCCGCGCGGTCATCCACTTTGATCGCGCGCATGCCGATATCAAATCCAAGCTCGGGCAGCACTTCTTTGAGGCGCTGCGTCGGGATGCGGACGCGCCGGGCGAGTTCGGTGACGTTCATAGTATGTAATTCAAAAATCAAATCTCAAAAATCAAGATAAAGGAATTCCTTCCGACGTACGTCGGAGTCCATAATTTTGACTTTTGCATGAGGGTAGACGCCCTTACACCATACTTGGTTTTTTCCGCCGCGTCAATGAAAATAAGCGAAAAACAGGCAGTTTTCCCGCAACCCTATTCTTTTTTTGCGTGAGCGATTGACAGGCGGAGGCGCAATCAGTATACTGGCGTAATTCTGTCCTTATACGTCCTTCCTCACCGCCGCGGCGCTCGGCATGGAGGTTTGGGCGCGTCCATGCAACAGAAGGAGTAAGGGCCGGGAACTGCAACCATGCGCAGCGCGCTCTTCATTACTATGTAAGTACGGAGAGAAGCCATGGTTTTGTCGCTCTCACAACAGATACTCGAGACCATCGAACGGAGCAAGCAAATCCTGCTGACGTTCCGCCAGAATTGGTCGGTGGATGCAGTCACCGCTGCCGTTGCGCTGGCCGCGGTGATCGAGCGCATGGAGAAGGCGCATACGATTGCCGTGTCGGGATTCCAGCTTCCGGCGAATTTGAAATTTTTGCCGGGCGCCGAAAAAGTGCGGCCGGCGCTCGATTCCATGCGGAAGTTTCTCATCAAGCTCGCGCTCCGCAATACGGAAATCGAAGAGTTCACCTATGACATCGTGGACGGCTCGCTCCATATCGCCATTACCCCTCGCAAGGGTTTTTTTGCGCCTGCAGACGTCGGCACGGCGCCGTCCGAGTGGCGCTATGACCTGGTCATCGTGCTCGATACGCCCGACCTGGAATCGCTGGGGAGTTTTTACGTCGAGCATCCTGAATTTTTCTACAGCACGCCGATCATCAATATCGATCATACGACGCACAACGAGCATTTCGGACGCATCAACATGGTGGACGTGACCGCATCGTCCACCGCCGAAGTGGTGGCGGAGCTGCTTGCGCAATGGGACCCCAAGCTCATGGACGAGACGGTGGCGACCGCGCTCTTGACCGGCATTACTGCGGAGACCGAGAGTTTCCGCCTGCCGTCGGTCTCGCCCAAGACGTTGTCGCTCGCGAGCCAGCTGGTAAGCCTGGGCGCCAAGCGCGAGGAGATTGTCGCGAATCTGTATCGCACGAAGACGGTCGGCGCGCTGAAATTATGGGGGCGCGCGCTTGCGCGTTTGAAGCAAGACAGCCTCGCGCAAATGGTATGGTCGGTCATGCCGGCGTCGGATTTTGAAAAAGCGGGCGGGGATACTGCTGACGTGATCGGGGTCATGGACGAGATGATGGGGTCTATCCCTCGCACGCGCATGGCCCTCCTTCTGGTGGAGGAATCGCCGGGCGGCGCCGTTATGGCGCATGCCCGCACGACAGACCGGCAACTGGATTTGCGCCAGCTTTTTTCCGCCTACTCGCTCACGGGTGATCGCACGGCGATCGTCGCCACGCTCACGGGGAAGCCGCTCGCCGTTGCCGAGCGCGAGGTCGTGGACGAGATACGGGGGAAGCTGCTTTCGGTGAGAATATAGCGGCGCGTGTGCAGACGGACGTAGGCGCGGGCGATCTTTTTATTTTTGACGCGGTTGTAGGGGAGAGGGCGGTGCTCTATAATCAGCAAGGGAAGATTGAGGATATGGGCGCATAGCTCAACTGGTTAGAGCAGGCGTCTTATAAGCGCCAGGTTCATGGTTCGAGTCCATGTGCGCCCAATTTTGAGAGTTCATAAAGTTACAAAGTCATAAAGTCATAAAACTGACAAAGAGGGCGCGTAGCTCACTTGGTTAGAGCGCAGCATTGACATTGCTGAGGTAAGAGGTTCGATCCCTCTCGCGCCCATTTCGATCGCTTACAAGGTGAGGTCCACCGCCTGCCCCGTAGAACCCCGCCGAAGCGGGACTTCTGCGGGGTTCGATCCGGGGCGTGCCCACCAAAACATGCCCACCAAAACCATTGCAAAGTTTTATTTGATTGCCTATACTGGAGGCGGGTGGTATTCAATGTTTGTCCCCGGCAGCACGGGCGGCGTGCTCATCGTGGGATATATTATTATCGCCAAGAGCCGCAAGCCATAACTATGACTGACACTATACTCTATATCATTGCGGGAGCGGAGTTGATCGTCCTCTTCGGGCTCATTCTCTTTTACCCGCTCAAGCAATCTCGCGAGCCCCATGGTTAAGCTTTAAGCTGCGTGAGCTTGTTCAGGGCTGGTTGAAAACAAGTTTGTAAAATTCTACTAATCTTGGGTGAGCTTAGAAAATAACCATTGATCTTATGAGTAATGTCGGAGAAGATTTTCCAGTCGAACAAAAGATGTCTCCAGAAGAACAGCGGCAAGAACTGATCCGACGCATGAACGAGGCAACGGGGGGGCAGGAGATCTGGCAGAGGTCTTGAGTTATTTCCCCGATAAGGCGGAGCTGTTTATCAAGACGCAAGAGCACGCGGCGCAGGTAGAAGGAAGGAAAAGCGTCTGGTATAACATTCGACATCAGAAAGACGGACCAGGGTTGAGAGAAAATGAATGGTTAAGTAAAGGACAATGGGAGAATCTGGGCGTGAGCGGATTCACTGGTGAATACATTCAGAAAGTTTTGGACCAGATTGATGTGTTGCGAGGCAAGGGCGACATCCCGCCTGACACATATTACCAGAACAATGAGTCAGAACGCGGCATTTTTGACGCCGTTGAAGCCAAAGAAAAGGGCGCGGTGAGTGAGCGGAAAAATATAACGCTGAAACTCTTGGAAGTCAAAGGAGTGACCAATAAAGAAATAGCCTTGATGAGAGAATATCGGGAAGCGATCAACACGAAGAGAGAGCTGGACAAACAGGCGATGGTATTGGAACAACGAGCAAAAGGACTCCGTAAACAGGGCGATGTCATAGAGAAAGAAGCGGTGCAAAAAGTGATCCAAGCTCGACAAGAAGCCAAAAAATAGGGTACAGTTGCCAACAAAAAGCCTCCCGTATCGCCCACCAAGATTTTGAACTCCGCCCAAGGGGCGGAGTTTTGCGTGGGATGTTGCGCTGGTGCGCTACAAGGGGCACTATGAGGCGAAGATGCCCCTTTGTCATGATGAGCCTGCTCGCCTCGCGTCGAAGCGGGTCGAACCATCAGGTGGGCAGATAGTGGAAGCCGCGGCCCGTGGTCAGGCGGGATGGCTTGAGCGTGCCCTGGCGGACCAGTATTTTCAGATAGTTCTGCGCGGTGCGGTCGGAGACAACGACCAGTTTCTGGACATCGTCGTTCGCGACGGTGCCATGTGCGCGGGCATAGGCGATGATCTTCTCAAGCTTGTCCGTTTTTCGTCTCTGCCGTGCCGCAAGCGCGGCAGCGCGCGGGCCGACGATTTTCTTAATAGATTCTTCCTTCATCCGCGCCTCGTCGAACACGCGCACTTCTTTTACGATTTCAATTGGCTTCTCTACGATTTTTTCGACGATTTTTTCCACCGGTTTCTCAACGACACGCTCCACCACCTTCTCTACAGGAATTTCTTTAATGACCTCCTTGATGACCTCGACAGGCTTCTCTATAATTTTCTCGACTATGCGCTCCACCGGCCCGCCTTGCTGAACTGGCGAGGCAGGCACTTCCCGCACCACTTCACGGACAATCACGTTCGGCTCGCTCTGCAGAGTTGCCGCCGGAGGAGGAGGCGTTACGAAAAGCGCAGCGTCCGTATCGGGAGCAGCGGCAGGAGATTCAACGGATACGGGAGGGGAAGAGGGTACAGGCCCGACAGTGTCAGGCTCGATTTGAATGACTGAAGGTACGGCGACAGCTTCCTGTGGTTGTGGCTCCGCCGTTTCGGTGTTTGAAGACCCAACTTGGGATGGTTCCGGCGCGGGGGTTGATTCAGACATCGGCGCTATAGTTTTCGGCGCGGATTGCGCAGGCTCGTCTGCGGGAGGAGGTGTTGGAGGAGTTTGTGGCGTGTCATCAACCATATGCCTTAATTGTATCATTCCCGGTCAAAGGGGCAATTTCGGGCGAAAATGCCCCTTACATCTTTTCTGCCATTGAAACCGTATAGCGCACGCCTTGCTTGATCTTGGTATAGTTGCCGAAGATTTCTTTGAAACTGCGTTTGAGGTACTCGCGCAGAGCGGAGAGGGTGACGACGCACAGGCGTCCGCCGGGCTTCAAGCGCGCGTGCGCGTCGTGAAAGAGGAGGGCGTAGAATTCGTTGCCTGCTTTCGCGGGGAGATTGGAGACGATACGATCGAATTGTCGGTCGAGAACCAGGCTGAAGCCGTTGCTTAAATAAGGTTTACAATTATTAATGCAATTCAGTTCAGCGTTTTTCTTGGTGTACTCGACCGCCACAAAGTCTTTGTCAACCAGATGCCCGTTCCGTGCGGCGCGAGCTTGGCGAGCGTGAGGCCGATCGGCCCGTAGCCGCAGCCAATCTCTAACACATCGTCATGCGGGCGCACCTCCACCTGTTCAATGAGCAGACGAGACCCCTCATCCACCTCGCGCGGACTGAAGAGTCCCCAGGTTGAGTGAAAGGTCATGGGGATTCCCCGGAGTTCGGTGGAGAAAACGATATCTTGTTTCAGCCGTGCAATATCATGAGATGCCATTTGATTTTTTCTTCACAGTCGAGGACAATGATAACGTAATGGTAGCAGAATTATGACGATACCAGAAGCGGAACAATCACTTCAGGATTACCGTGACACGCTCCGCATCGCGGGCGTAGTGCGTTGGGCGGAAGAGCTGGTGAAGCGTGAGAAGGGTGCGGAAGCGTATCTGGTGGGAGGCGCAGTGCGGGATCGGATTCTGGGAAGGCCTGATACCGAGGATTATGATTTCGTGGTGCGGAATGTGGCGCCGGATGCGCTGGAAGCGCATTTGAAAAAGTTTGGAGCGGTGAATTATGTAGGCAAGCTGTTCGGCGTGTATAAGCTCAAATTGGAAGGCGCGGAAGGGATTGATGCGCTGGATGTCGCGCTCCCGCGCACGGAGCATGCGTGGGGCACGGGGAAATACACAGATGTCGATACGCAATCAGATCCTCACCTTCCGCTGGAGGAAGATTTGGCGCGGCGCGATTTTACGGTAAATGCCCTGGCGGCGCGGATGGCAGGGGATCGCAGTCAGTCGTTGGTAGATAATTTCGGAGGGTTGCAGGATTTAGCGGCGAAACGGTTGCGCACGGTAGGAAAACCGGAAGAACGTTTTACCGAGGACTATTCACGAACGCTGCGCGGACTGCGGTTTGCGGCCGCATTGGGATTTGAGTGTGAGCCGGGAACATGGGCTGCGCTCACGCGCACGATCCCTCGCCTGAATGACCGGGACGCCCAAGGAGAGAGAGTTATCCCGGCGGAGGTTATTGCAAAAGAATTTTTGGGCGCGCTCATCGCGAGCCCCGTGCGCGCGTTTGATCTCTATACGGAGAGCGGAGGGTTTGCGGTATTGCTGCCTGAAGTAGTAGCGCTCAAGGGCTGCCCTCATCCGCCGGAGTATCATGCGGAGGGCGATGTGTGGACGCATACCCGGCTTGCCCTTACGGCGCTGGAGTCCGCGCCGTTTGCCGCGCAGTTTCGCGAATCCATTTTGACATTGACGCCGCAGCCGCTCTGGAATGCCGAGGTGGCGCTCACCGTGCTCCTGCACGACATCGGCAAACCGTCCACGCTGATGACACCGGAGAAAGACGGCTCGGATCGCATTCGGTTCAACGATCACGACCAGGTGGGCGCGCAGATGGCAGGCACGATTATTGACCGGCTGAAACTGACGAGCCCCGAAGAATTGGGAGTCGACCGTGCGCGCGTGCATTTTCTCATCCGGCATCATTTGCTGTTTCTGCACGGGCATGCGGACGAACTGCGTCCTGCCACGATTGAGAAATATTTTTTTGCCGATCCGGTGCGCGGCGAGGAATTTCTCAAATTGTGTTTTGCGGACGGCGCCGCCACCATTCCCGCGGGCGGCACGGATACGCTGCGCGATTTCCGCCGCATGGTGGCGCGCTTAAACGCGCTCAAGGTGAAAGGGAGAAAGACGCTTCCCAAACCATTGCTTGACGGCAATGAAGTAATGGCATTGCTTCAGCTATCGCCCGGGAAAGAAGTGGGTGAGGCATTGCGGAAATTGCGGGAGGCGCAATTGGAAGGTAAAGTGAAAACGAGAGAAGAAGCTGCAGAGTTATTAAGAAGTTTTTAATTGCCGATTTGTCAATTTCCTTCTGCGGAACTCGCGGCTCAACGGAGCCGTCCCGCTAAGCCCCCACTCATCACGCCCCCGGCTTATCGGGACTCACTCGGACAGTCCTCGTGCGGAAATTGACAACATCGGCTTCTCATACGCACTGCAATGTTATGATTCACTTATTTTTAGTAGAGGAGAGAGAAAGAGGAATGAGATTGGATAAATTTTTGGTGGAAAAATTGGGGAGCAGTATGTCGCGCGCGAAGATCCAAAAGGCGATTGAGGAGGGGCAGTGGACCGTTGATGGGAAGGAGGTGTCGGTGCATCATTTTTTGAAAGCGGGGCAAAAAGTGGAGGAGGCGAAAGGCATAAAGGAGATGAGCGAGGAAACGAGTTTAGACGAAGTGAAAGTGATCGCGGAAACGGAAGATTATGTAGTAATCGACAAGCCGTCGGGGGTTGCGGTGCATCCGGCTCCTGGGATTGACGAGCCGACCGTGGTGGAAATGCTCGCCGATCGTTATCCTGAACTCTATAGCGTGGGCGAAGATCCGATGCGGCCGGGGGTGGTGCATCGCATCGACAAGCTCGTGTCGGGCGCCCTTGTGCTTGCGCGGAATCAGGCGACATTTACGCATTTAAAACGGCAATTCCAATCACGGGAAGTGACCAAGCAGTATATCGCATTGGTGCAGGGCACCTTTGTGAACGACGAAGGCGTCATTGACCTGCCGCTTGTCCGTAGCACCACGAAAGGCAAACGTGGTAAAATACAAGCACTTCCCCTGGCGGGGAAATCGCAGACACGCGCAGACTGGACGCAGACTAACGCAGAAAGGTCGGTTGATAATCGTAAAACGAGGGAGGCAGTCACGAAGTTTGAAGTGGCGAAGCGTTTCCCCCGCTTTACCCTTCTCCGTGTGTTTCCCGAAACAGGGCGCACACATCAGATCCGGGCGCACTTTGCGGCTATCGGGCATCCTATTGCCGGAGATCCGCTCTATCACGGAAGCAGAAAATACAAATCATCCTTTATCCTCACAAGGCCATTTTTGCACGCATCGTCTATTTCGTTTGTGGACAGGGAAGGAAATGAGCAGACGTACCCGTCGCCGCTCCCCCATATGCTTAGAGTAATTGTGGACGGACTCGGCGGCTGAAGTGGGCGAATAACGAATGACGAACCGCGAATTCGTTATTCCTTATTCCTGGTTCGTAATTCGATTTTCATGGGTAAGATCATCATCATTTCCGGGCCATCGCAGGTAGGGAAAGACACTATTGTGGCGGAGCTTTTGAAGATGCCGGCACTCAACCTTGCGCGCGTGATCACTATGACGACCCGTGAAAAACGGCCGGAGGAGACGGAAGGCAGGGATCATTTTTTCGTTTCCGACGAGGCATTCGATGCGAAGATAACTTCTGGCGCACTTCTTGAATGGGCGCCGGTCAGAAACCGCAAATTCGGCACGCCGCGCAATCAGGTGGAGCAGGCGCTTGGCGACGGCACAAACGTGCTTTTGAAAATTGACGTGCGCGGAGCGGCTCAAGTTATGAAGCATTACCCGAACGCCGTGAGAATCTTTATCGAACCGGAGAGCCTGGACGCCATCTGGCGGCGCATGGTGCAGAAAGGCTTTCCGGAAGAGCAGCTCAACGTCCGCTGGAAGGAAGCAATGGAAGAGCTCAAGGCGGCGCCTGAATATGATTACAAGATCGTCAATCGCGAGGGAAAGGTTACGGAGACGGTGGAGGAGGTGGCGGAGATTATTAAGAAAGTATCGTAAGTACCTGGACGTGGCAGACCATCGTCGTTCATAATTTGTTTCGTATATATTGTACAAGACTGGGGGTGTTACCTAGTTTTTAAAACTGGACACTTACGATTTAAAACTGGACTATCGGCAAGTCGGCGCTCTTCACCCGCTGCGATCCCGTGAAATGACCCTCATGCCAGAACCGCACCTCAGTGATACCCATCTTGAGATCAGGGTACAGTCTCAATTCCACCTTGTTCCGAGGTAACACGCCGGGAACGCCCAGCTCAAGCCCTTGCAAGGAAATCTTCCGATAGGCATCCACGGTACGCTCCATCCTCAGACAAAAAATATCCTTCACTGATTGAAACGGCGGTGTAAGGACAAAATCGCGAAACAAGGTTTTTCGTTCTTTGATCGCTCTTTGCAATCGAAACATCGGAACCTCGCCGGTTGTTGAATGCACCCGCTTCCAGTTGTACTGCTCAACCTCGTACTTGAGAACCTTCCTCGCTTCAGTGATAGACGTGATGCCTCTGCGCACACAGGTTCTTACGATATGATCCTGCAGCCACTGGTAGGGGCGTTCAATTTTGCCTTTCGCTTGCGCCGACAACGCATAGATCGTTTTCACGCCGCAATCGTTCAATACCATTTTCCACTGCGGGTCAACGTCATCGGTGAATTTACGATAGGTGTACCAAGGCGAGTTCTTGTCGCGGTCCTTCACATACCGGAATATGCGGTGCTGATCGGCATAATACGCAAACGGAATTCCATACTTCAAACACACGGTTTCTACTGCCAAAATGTGGAACCAGCTGGTTTCCCGGAGCCAGAAGTCGGCGTACAACAAGGCGCGTGAATAATCGTCCAAGCTCGTAATCAGGTGCCACTTCACGTTGCCGTCCGGCGCCCACAGGTGGTGAGACGAGTCATGCTGAATGAGCTCTCCCGCAAAGTTCGTGATCACTTCCCGGTCGTGGACTTTCTTAGGCGGCCGCCCCTTCCAGTAATCGTGTTCCTTCGCGCGATCGATGATCGTGGAAAGCGATACCTGTTGATCGTATTCATCGGCGAGCAGCTGTTTGATGTAGCTGTAATTGTAGTGCTTTGTCGGCACATGGGGGTTGTCAATGATTTTTTCTTTTTCGGTTTTGAGTTCCTTGAGAATGTTCTGCTCAATCGCCGCATCAAGCGTCCTGGTCGGTTTTGTTCGCTCGTACCGTACCGAGAAGTCTTGCGGATCGTCCTGGTACTCCTCAACGATCTGGTAAAATCTACTCCTGCTGACTTCAAGGTACTGGACCGCTTCCTTGGCTGACACCTCTTTGTTTTGGTATTTGTTTAAAATCGCTTTCACCTGATCGTCCGATAACCGTTTATGGATTTGTGGCGGCATACGATTGAGCGTGAGTTAATAACGCTCAAGCGTAGCCGAAAATTACCCACTGTCCAGTTTTAAAACATAAATCTCATAGAAAGTGTCTAGTTTTAAATCGTAGGTGACATCTCACTTTTCCACAGTAATGAAACGTTGTCAATAGTCATTCATAACAAATCATAAGACGAGTATCGGCAATAAAAACAGGACGATAAGTAACGCGCGCATAACGGTTTTGTGGAATATGCGAGGGATTGATCAGAATCATCGTATAAAGAAGGAAAAGAAGATCAATCCCTTCTGTCTCATAGTTCGTGGATTGTTTTTGACTAGGAGGAAAGTCATTGTGATGGGGAAATTACAACAGAGTGAGTCGCAATGACTTCACAAACATCGAACCTTAACAGACCAAGAGGTGAAAAATGAAAAAATCATTAGGGATTCTTGGAATCGCGCTGACGATTCTGAAGCCGCTTTGGGGGCCTGCGCTTACACATTTAACGGATAATGCGTTTTATTTCATGGCGGGAATGACGGTCTTCGTTTGTTGCGACATCTTTGACGGAGTGCTGTATCGGCGATCGGGATCGGGACTCAAACTCAATTTTTTTGGCAAATACCGGCAGCAGATTGACGTTGTCGGCGACAAGATCGTGGTATATTACTGTGCATATTATTTTGTGATATATCTCGATTTTCCCATATATGTTTTATTGGCTTTGAAACTACGCGATTTGCTGGTCGCCTATTTTTTCATCACCCATCATCGCATGCAAACGAATAACTGGATGAGAGGGGCGGTCGCTGCGTGCGCCACTATCCCAGTCGTATGGCTTTTAGCTTCGGAAACGCAGCCTCCCTTGCGATCCTTGTTTCTTGTCTACATCCTGGCATGCGTGTACGGAATGAGTTATTGGGGAAT
>Ga0209342_10002561_pt1 | contig 19417 bp, 20 predicted proteins | sample RifCSP16_2_FD_184023 | JGI IMG/M metagenome (GOLD analysis project Ga0209342, IMG submission 184023) | Soil microbial communities from Rifle, Colorado - Rifle CSP2_sed 16_2 (SPAdes) (version 2) | ecosystem: Environmental > Terrestrial > Deep subsurface > Rock core/Sediment | place: Rifle... | reverse complement strand
CCCCGATCCCCGGTTCCCCCGACTGGGACACCCTCTACGCCAAGGGCGACAAGTACGTAATCAGCCGGAACTGGTCCCTCTACGACGGCCACCACGTCGTGCACCAGCCGCGGCGGCTTTCCCCCTACGAGCTCCAGATAGGGGCGATCAAGGCCATGCAGAAGTTCTACTCCTGGGGCGGCATCACCCAGCGCCTCCTGAAGCGCGACGTGTACTACGCGGTCATCCGGTACTGGGGCAAGAAGATGATCCGGGACTGGTGGAAGGATGAGGAGAACCGCGCCCACGTCCAGTGGCTCAAGGAGCGGCTCTACGGCCAGACGCCGACTCTCAGGCAGCGCGCGCTTCAGACCATCGGCGTGCCCGAGGCGCTCCTGAAGGAGAAGGTTGGCCAGCTGCTCCAGACCTTCCTGACCGAGCTGGGGGTGAAAGTGGTCCCGCTGGCCGAGCGGCTGGTGGAGCAGGCGGAAGACGCCCTGGCCCGGGCCCGCGAGTCGGTGGACTGCTTCGTCATGCCTGTCGTCAAGCGCGTAGAGCAGGGGAAGGAAGAGGTGTACGCCCAGCTCACGGCCGCCGCCGAGGCCCTCCAGGCCCGGCTGGAGAAGCTCCCCAAGGTCTCGTTCCCGGTGCTGGGGGACCAGGGGCCAATCTTCGAGCCCTTCGCCCAGATCGGGCTCCTGGTGACCGACAACCTGGAGAAGATCCGGAAGGCCTACCGGAAGGCCGGCGTCACCGAAGGGCTCTGGGAAACCGCCTAGTCGCCTAAAGGCTGCTTCGACCCCCTCACCCCTCCCCACTTAGACGCCCCTCACCTCTTCTCCTCTCCCCGCTGGGGAGAGGTAGGGTGAGGGGGGGAGAGGATGAAGGTGAGGGGGTTTATTTTTCTTCTTTTTCCTGGGTGGAGGAGGGCTTGCGGTGCTCGCGCCGCTTGACGAACTCTTCGTTGAGCGGCATGCCCTTCTTGCAGAGGGGGCAGGCCTCGGGCGGGTAGGTGGGGAAGTCGCGGGCCACGAGGCTGAAGACGGGCTTGCCCGCCACCTCCGCCCTCTTGGTCCGGCGCCAGAGGGCGCCGATCCCCACCACCTGGGCGCCGTGGCGCTCCACGAGCTCGATCAGGAGCTTCAGCGTGCTTCCCGTGCTGACCAGGTCTTCCACCAGCAGGACCTTCGTCCCCTCCCGGATGACGCGGTGGAACTCGGCCGGCAGGGTGACCTTCCGCTTTCCCCCGGTCATTCCCTTGAGGCCGTACAGCAGGAGCGGGCGGGACGGGTGGGCGCGCGCGACGCAGTGGGAGAGGATGATGGCGCCCGGCCCCGTCGAGAGCACGACGTCGATGGGCCACTGGGCGAAGTGCTTGGCGATGACGGCGCCGAGCCCCTCGGTGAAGGACGGCTCGGTGGTGACGAGAGTCTTCTCGATGAACTCCCCCGTGTGGTGGCCGGAGGGCAGGAGGATGTGGTCGTTGGCGTGATAGGCCCCGGTGCGTTTGAGAATGTCGAGATGGATCTTCTCGCGCGCCTCGTCGTCCAGCACCGCGTCCTGTTTCTTTGGGGGTGGCGTCATTCGACACTCTCCTGAAGATGGTGGGAGGGGGGCGGGGTCTTCCTCAGGTGCGGCCGGGGCCGCGCGGACCGGACGACCAGCGGCTCGAGACACGTCGGGCACATCTCCTGCCCGCCTTTTCTCAGCACCTGGCGCGGCGAGAGCAGCACGTCGCACCCCTCGCACGCCGGATTGTTGCAGAAGCGGTCGAGCTTCATGGCCGTCGAGCCGCGCCCAGGTGGATCACCACGCCCTCGGCCTGGGGCTCGATCCAGAAGGGCTTGGGGCGCGCCAGGTCCAGGACCACGCGCACCGATGTCGGGCTCGACTGGGACGAGCGGATCCGCCTCAGGATGGCGTTGCCGACCTCGATCGTATCGTCGTCCGCCATGGCGAGCTGCGCCCGCTCGAAGTCCACCACGACCCGGGACGGCTTGTCCAGGGCGAAGCTCTTGTAGGCCAAGGGTCCGTCGGCCTGGATGATCACCTGGACCTCGTCTCCCACGACCTCGGGCCTGAGCTCCAGGATCAGGGGGACGGGCGGGGCGGAGAGGGCGGGGGGCGCCGGCAGCGGTGGCGGCGTCCGTCGGGCCGGGGGTTCTGCCGGGGCGGGTCGCGCTGCCGCGATGCCGGGCGCGGCGAGAACGAGGCCGCCCGGCGGAGGCGGGGTATCCACGCGGACGAGGAGCCGGGTTCCCTCCTTGATGACGCGGAAGGGGGCGCTTTTGGCGAACGTGAGATCGAGGCGGCCGAGGCGGCTTCCCTCGCGCTCGAGGACCACCGTCCGGATCCTGGTGAGACCAGGGCCCGGCAGCTGGCGCCCCTCCGGCGGGAAGTCGAAGGTTGCGTTGAGGAGTAGCAGGCTCACGCTGAACGGTTCAGCCCCTTCGATCACGACATAGTCAAGCGGCTCGGAGCCCCGGATCTCAAGCTGGAAGCGCCCCTCGTACGAGCCCACAAAGATGGCCGACACGACCGCGGGCCCGGCCAGCGCTGAGGCGGGCCCTGACAGAAAGCCCAGACCCAGCGCCACTCCCCCCAGCCACCTTCTCGTCACGCGCGCGCAACCCTTCGAATTTGCGACCATGTTGGCGTGGGGTGCGCGCCTTGTCAACCCGAAAGTGGAAGATGTAGACTGGCCGTGTTATGCGAATTCTCGCCGTGGAAACCTCCACGCTGGCAGGCGGGGCCGCGCTCCTCGACGGTGATCGGCTGGTAGGGGAGTATGTCCTGAACATCAGGGCCACCCACTCCGAGCGCCTGATGGCGGCGGTAGATCACCTGCTTCACCTCTCCGGCTGGGAGCTCGGGCAGCTGGAGGGGCTGGCGGTGGCGATCGGCCCCGGCTCCTTCACCGGCCTCCGGATCGGGATCAGCGCGGTGAAGGGCCTCGCCCTGGGGCTCGGGATTCCCGTCGCCGCCGTCCCGACCCTCGACGCCCTGGCCGCCACACTGCCCTTCGCCGCTCACCCCGTCTGCCCCGTCCTCGACGCAAAAAAAGGGGAAGTCTACGCCAGCCTCTATCATTGGTCGGGCGACGCGATGAGTCGCGACTGGGAGTATCTGGCGGTGGCCCCCGAAGCGCTGTGCGACCGGCTCAGGGGGCCGGTCATTTTCGTCGGGGACGCTGTGGAGACTCTCGGCGGGCTGCTCCGAGCGCGGCTTGGGGACAACGCGCGCTTCGCCCCGGCCGGCCGGCGCCAGCCGTCGCCGGGCTGCGTGGGGGCCCTCGGCCACGCGCTCCTCCTCGCGGGGCAGACGGTGGACGCTTCCGCGTTGACGCCGCTCTACCTCCGGCCCTCCGAAGCCGAGCTCAAGCGCCGCCGTGCCCCCCTGGTCTCTTGAGCCGCTGACGCCGGCCGACCTGGACGAGGTGCTGGCCATCGAGCGCATCTCGTTTCCCACGCCCTGGTCTCGGGGAGCGTTCCTCTACGAGATGAGGCAGAACCCAGCCGCCCGCTGCTGGGTCGCGCGCGGCGCCCCGCCGTCGCCGTCGGTCCTGGCCTATCTCTGCCTCTGGGAGATCCCACCGGAGATCCACATCACGAACCTCGCGGTGCATCCCGAGTGGCGGCGCCAGGGGATTGCCCGCGCGCTCCTGGCAGCGCTCCTGGAGGACGCCCGCCGCCGCGGGATCACCCTGGCCCTCCTCGAGGTGCGTCCCACGAACGCGGAGGCCGTGGGCCTCTACGAGGGGTTGGGTTTCCAGATCGTCGGCCGGCGGAAGGGCTACTACTTCGACACCGGCGAGGACGCACTGCTCATGCAGGCCGACCTGGCCCCCTCACCTTCATCCTCTCCCCCTCACCCCGACCCACCCACAAGGGGTGGGTGCCCGCAGAGGTGACTCGCCTTCGCTCGCATCTTGCGTGAAGGGAGGAGAAGAGGTAAGGGGCGGGCGTGCTACACTCGATGGCCATGACCGACGCCAAGACCGCCGCTCTGATCGACAAGATGCTGGCGGGAGACCGGCTGGCGCTCGCCCGGCTGATCACCCGGGTGGAGAACCGCTCGGGGCCCGTCGCGGAGATCATGCGCCGGGTCCATGGGCGCACGGGGCGGGGCTACATCCTCGGGATCACCGGCCCGCCCGGGGCCGGCAAGAGCACGGTGGTGGACCGCCTAACGGTTCTCCTCCGCGCTGAAGGCGCCTCGGTCGGGATCGTCGCCGTGGACCCGTCGAGCCCGTTTTCGGGTGGGGCGGTGCTGGGGGACCGGATCCGGATGCAGTCGCACACGCTGGATCCCGACGTCTTCATCCGGAGCATGGCCACGCGCGGGAGCCTGGGCGGCCTCGCGCGGGCGACCAGCGACGTGATCAAGCTCCTCGACGCCTTCGGCAAGCAGTGGATCCTGATCGAGACCGTCGGGGTGGGGCAGACCGAGCTGGACATCATCAAGCAGGCCGACACCACGGTGGTGATCCTGGTCCCCGAGTCCGGCGACGCGATCCAGACGATGAAGGCCGGGCTTATGGAGGTCGCGGACATTCTGATCGTCAACAAGGCCGATCGCGAGGGCGCCAATCCGCTGATGGGGGAGCTGCGCTTCATGGCGCACCTCCATCGGGCGAGCCCCCAGGTCCCGAAGGACATCGAGTGGGAGATCCCGGTGCTCGCCACCCAGGCCCAGAACGACGTGGGCATCGCCGAGCTCTTGGCCGAGATCCGGCGCCATCGGGGGCTACTGGAGGCGTCGGGCGCGCTCGAAAAACGCCGCCAGGCGCGGCGCCGGGCCGAGCTCCAGGCGCTGCTAATCGAGGAGTTCACGGAGCAGGTGCGCCACCGTCTCGGCGCCGAGGGCGACCTCGCGGCCACGTTCGAGGCCGTCGCCGACGGGCGCAAGGATCCCTACTCCGCGGTCGAGGAAATCTTGGACTCGGCGCATCTGGGCCGCCGCTCCCCCTCACCTTAATCCTCTCCCCCCTCACCCTGCCTCTCCCCACAGGGGAGAGGAGAAGAGGTGAGGGGCATCGGGTTGGGCGGGGTGAGGGGGGACGCCTTGACAGACGCCGGGCCCGAACGCACTATGGAACCCTGAATGTCACCCTCTCACCAGTGGTACGGCGTCATCCCCGGCTGGCTGTTCTTCTACGCGCTGATCGTCATCGCGCTCGCACTCCTCGTCCACCGCGTGACGTACCTCCTCCGGATCATGCTGAAGGGCAAGGCGGCCGCCCGGTGGGACCACGTGCCGGCTCGCCTTCGCGCGGTCCTCGTCTTCGTCCTGGGCCAGCTGAGGCTTCTGCGGGGCGACTTCTGGCCCGGGCTCATGCACGCGACGATCTTCTGGGGCTTTCTCATTCTGACCCTCGGCACGCTCGAGTTCTTCGGGAAGGGATTCACGGAGCGGTTTTTCCTACCGTTCCTGTCGGACACCCCGGCCTACCTGGTCCTCCAGGATGTCTTCAGCCTGTTGGTCATCGCGGCGGTGGCGTACGCAGCGTTCCGCCGTCTCGTGACGAAGCCGAAGCGCCTCACGTTCTCCCCCGAGGGGCTGGTGATCCTGCTCCTGATCTTCGGCCTGATGGTGACGGATCTCGCCGCGGATGCCACGCGGATCATCCTGGCGCCGGCGGCGACCGACCGCTGGTCCTTCGCCGGGGACGCGCTGGCGGACCTCCTCGCGGGCCTCCCCGGCGGCGCCGTCCAGACGCTCTTCCACCTCTCCTGGTGGATCCACGCCGCGATCCTCCTGGGGTTCCTGGTGTGGCTTCCGTACTCGAAGCATCTGCACATCATGGCGGCCCCGTTCAATGTCTTCTTCGCTCCGCTGACGCCCAAGGGGCAGTTTCCGAGCGCAGACCTCGAACACGCCGAGACCTTCGGCGTCGGCACCCTGACCGAGTTCACCTGGAAGGATCTCTTCGACCTCTACAACTGCACCGAGTGCGGGCGCTGCACCTCCGGCTGCCCCGCGACCGTCAGCGGCAAGCAGCTGGACCCGAAGATGCTGATCCTGGACCTCCAGGAGCATCTCCTGGAGAGCGGCCCCAGGCTCCTCGGCAAGGGCGGCAACGGCCGCGCCGAGAAGGCCGTGGTGGGCGAGGTGATCACCGATAACGTCCTCTGGGCGTGCACCACCTGCCGCTGGTGCGTGGACGCCTGCCCGGTCTTCATCGAGCACGTGCCGAAGATCGTGGACATGCGGCGCTGGCTCGTCCTGACCGAGTCGCGCTTCCCGGCGGAGCTGCAGCCGACCTTCCGCAACCTCGAGAACAACGGAAACCCGTGGCAGATGGCGTGGCAGACGCGGGCGGACTGGGCGAAGGACCTGGGCGTCAGGGTCATGAGCGACGTGAGCCAGGCCGAGTACCTCTACTGGGTGGGGTGCTACGGCTCCTTCGACGAGCGCAACAAGAAGGTCGCGCGGGCGTTCGTGAAGCTGCTCCAGGCCGCCGGGGTGGACTTCGCCATCCTCGGGAACGAGGAGAAATGTATCGGCGAGCCGGCCCGGCGGATCGGGCACGAGTACCTCTTCCAGACGCTGGCCCAGGGGAACATCGAGACCCTGAAGCGCTACCGGTTCCAGAAGATCATCACCGCGTGCCCCCACTGCTTCAACACCATCCGGAACGAGTACCCGAATTTCGACGGCCACTTCAGCGTGGTCCACCACACCGAGCTGCTGGACGAGCTGGTCCGTTCGGGCCGTCTCCGAGTGGCGCGCGCGGGGGAGGGGCGGGTGACCTATCACGACCCGTGCTACCTCGGCCGCTACAACGACATCTACGAGCCACCGCGCCGGGTGCTCCGCTCGGTCTGCCGGGGCGAGCTGGTCGAGATGCACCAGTGCAAGTCGAAGGGGTTCTGCTGCGGCGGGGGTGGCGGTCGCGTCTGGATGGAGGAGAACGAGGGCCGCCGGGTGAACCAGATCCGCGTGGAGCACGCCATGGAGGTGAACCCCGACGTGCTGGCCTCCGCCTGCCCGTTCTGCCTGACGATGTTCGAGGACGGGGTGAAGGGCAAGGAGGTCGCCGACAAGATCAAGACCCGGGACATCGCCGAGCTGGTCGCCGACAGCCTCAAGTGAAAGGGCTCATGCTCCTCCTGCCCCACATGGCCGTGCTCATCGGGCGCCTTCTCGCCGACCCGGCCGTGCCCACGCGTGCAAAAGTGGTGCTGGGTGCCACGGCGGCGTACCTGGCGAATCCCGTGGATCTGATCCCCGACTTCATCCCGTTCGTGGGCTACCTGGACGACGTGATCCTGGTCGCGATCATCCTGGATGGACTCCTGAACCATCTGGACCGGGACCTCCTGCTCAGGCACTGGCCCGGGGATCCGAAGACACTCGAAAAGAGCGCTGCCGTGGCCCGGCGCCTCTCCGCCTGGGTCCCCGCGCGCATCAAAGCGAAAGTCTTCGGCAGGCGGAAGGAGGCCGCGTGACAGCACTGTCGAACTGGGGGCGGTGGGGAGCCGACGATGAGATCGGGACCGCCAACTTCGTCACGCCCGAGACCATCGTCCAGGCCGCCCGGCTCGTGAAGAAAGGGCAGGTGCTGAGCCTCGCGATCCCCCTGAACCCGCGCACGCCGACGGACCCGAGCCGTCCGCCGATGCAGCACTTCGTCCGGAGCGCGCGCCTCCGGGTGGCCGATCACGGCTGGGGGGGCGATAGCGAGTTCGCCGACGACTGGATCTCCATGTCGCCCCAGACGGGGACCCAGTGGGACGGCCTCTGCCACGCGTTCAGGGAGGGACGGATCTACAACGGGTACGACGCCGGCCAGGCCATCAACCCTCACGTCGGGGCGCGGAAGTGCTCCATCGACCGCCTCGCCACCTATTTCGTCACCCGGGGCGTGCTCCTGGACATCGCGAAGCACAAGGGCCTGGGAAATCTTCCAGGCGGATTCGCGATCACCCCACGGGATCTGGAGGAAGCCGCGGCTGCCCAGGGGGTGGAGGTGCGCCGAGGGGACGCGCTCCTGATCCGCACGGGCTGGCTCGCCTTCTGGAACCGCGCGACGGCCAAGGAGCGCGAGAGCTTCTACGACCTGGCGCCGGGGCTCGGAATGAGCGCCGCCGAGTGGCTCCACGCGCGGGAGGTCGCGTGTATTGGCGTGGACAACGTCGCCGTCGAGGTCAAGCCCGCGGAAGACGGAAAGTCGATGCTGCCGCTCCACCCCGTCCTGATCCGCGACCTCGGCCTCACCCTCGGGGAGCTGTTCTGGCTGGAGGATCTCGCCAAGGCGTGCGCGGAGGACCGGTCGTACGAGTTTCTCTTCGTCAGCCAGCCGCTTCGCATTAGTGGCGGCCTCGGCTCGCCGATCAACCCCCTGGCGATCAGATAATACGCCCCTCACCTCTTCTCCTCTCCCCAGCGGGGAGAGGTAGGGTGAGGGGGCGGGGAGTCGCGATGCTGAACGAGACGTACGCAGACGTGATCAGGCGCAGGCTGGAGGTCCCGCTCAGCGAGGGGCCCGACAAGGTGACCACGCTGGAGGAGGCGCTTCGCCGCCTCGTGAAGCCTGGGTCAGTGCTCCACCTCGGGACGGCCCATGCGCGCGCTAACGTCCACGTCCGCGAGCTCGTCCGCCAGTGGTGGGGAAAGCAGCCGGCCTTCACGATCGCCACCGTGGGGCTCGGCTCGCCGTGGACGGCGCTGATTCACGGGGGGCTCGTCAGGCGGATGATCACCACGTTCCTCGGCGAGGGCTACCCGTTCCCGGTGCCGAGCCCGCTGATCTCGAAGGCGGTGCTGGAGGGACGCCTGGAGGTCCAGAACTGGTCCATGCTCACCTTTCCCCTGCGCCTCCTGGCGGGGGCCATGGGGGTGCCGTTCCTCCCGACGCGATCGCTCCTGGGCTCCACCATGGAGGAAGACAACACCCGGCAGGGCGACTTCCAGGCGGCCGACGACCCGTTCGGCGCCGAGGAGCGGATCGGCTACGCGAAAGCCCTCGTGCCGGATGTCTCGCTACTGCACGCCTGGGCCGCGGACCGCGCCGGTAACACGATCCTCGCGCCGCCGCTGAACGAGAACCTCTACGGCGCCATGGCCGCCCGGCACGGCGCCGTCGTCAGCGTCGAGAAGATCGTCTCCTCTGAGTTCATTCGCCGCCACGCGCCGCTGGTGAAGCTGCCGGGGCAGTACGTGGCGGCGGTCGTGGAGGCGCCGCTCGGCGCGCATCCGGGAGGCATGTACGGGATGAACATCCCGGAGCTCGAGGGCTACGCCGAGGACCTGGACTGGATCCTCGAGATGCGGAAGGCCTTCAGGAAGGGCGAGACCGCGGAGGCCTGGATCAAGGAGTGGATGCTCGACATCCCGACCCAGACCGACTACCTGGCCAAGCTCGGCTACGCGAAGATCATGGAGGTCAAGGGGCGCGCCGACAGGGACGCCTGGGTGTCCGAGCTGGACTCGCTCTCCGATCGGCTGCCGGCGGGGGCGGGCTACAACGCTACCGAGATGATGGTGGTGGCGGCGGCCCGCCTCCTGGCCGAGAAGGTCAGGACCCGCGGCTACCGGGCTTTTCTCGCCGGCGTCGGGAACTCGAACCTGGCCGCGTGGCTCGCCGCCTACCAACTGAAGCAGGCCGGGGTGGACGTGGAGCTGATGGCCGAGGCCGGCATGGTCGGCTACCTGCCGCGACCGGCCGAGCCCTTCGTCTTCTCGTTTCGGAACTTCCCCTCGTGCAAGATGCTCACCGACATCTTCCACGTGATGGGCATCTTCATGGGCGGGCGGCAGAACCAGTGCCTGGGCTCGCTCGCGGCGGGGCAGATCGACAAGCACGGCAACATCAACTCGACGATCATCCCGGGAGTGACCTACATCACGGGCTCGGGCGGGGCCAACGACATCACCTCCTCGGCGCGGGAGGTGGTCGTGACGCTCAGCCAGGGGCGGCACCGCTTCGTGGATAAGGTTCCCTACATCACCGGACCGGGACGACGCGTCAGGGCCGTCGTGTCCGACTACGGGGTCTATGAGAAGGCCGACGAGCACGGGGAGCTCGTCCTGACGGGCGTGTTCGGGGGGAAACCGGAGGCGGAGGCGGTGCGGGCGGCGAAGGAAACCTGCGGCTGGGAGCTGAAAGTCGCGTCCACGCTTCGCCGCTATGATCCGCCCGAGCCCGACGAGCTGGCGCTGATCCGCCTGTTCGACCCCCGCCGCTACTTCCTAGGAGATCAGCCATGATTGGGATACTTGCGGTCGGGTCGTACATTCCACGCTACCGCCTGTCGGGGAAGACGCTCGCCGAGGTCTGGGGGAGTGGCGGAAGCGGCGAGCGGGCCGTGGCCAACTACGACGAGGACAGCCTCACGATGGCCTCGGAGGCCGTCCTCTCCGCGCTGGCCGGCCGCGATCCATCGAAGGTCGGCGCCTGCTTGTTCGCGTCCACGACACCGCCGTACACCGAAAAGTCCACCGCCACGCTCCTGGCAACGGTGGCCGACCTCGGCACCGAGGTCGTGACCGCCGATCTCGGCGGCTCGCTCCGCGCGGGGACGACCGGCATCAGGCTCGCGCTGGACCTGATCAAGGCCGGGACGGCCTCTCAGGCGCTCGTCTCGGCCGGCGACATGCGCCCCACCGCTCCGGGGACCGACCTGGAAACCCTCCTCGGCGACGGCGCGGCGGCGGTGCTCCTGGGCGAGGGCGACGTGATCGCGACCTTCGAGGGGGCCTACACGGCCAGCCACGAGTTCACCGACGTCTGGCGGAAGGCGGGGGATCGCTTTCTCGAACTGGGGGATCCCACCTTCGTGAAGGCCTACGGGCTCGACAAGCACATCCCGGAGGCGGTGGACGGCCTGCTCGCGCGCGTGGGGCTGAAGCGCCAGGACATCGCGAAGATCGCCTATTACGCCCCCGACTTCCGCCTCCACGCCGCCCTCGGGCGCCAGCTGAAGTTCCCGGAGACGGCGATGCTCAAGGAGCCGGTGATCAACAAAGCCGGAAACACGGGTGTCGCCTCGCCGCTCCTCGGCCTGGTCTCCGCCCTGGAGGAGGCCAAACCCGGCGACAGGATCCTCGTCGTATCCTACGGCAACGGCGCCGAGGCGCTGCTCTTCCAGGCGACCGAGCTGATCGAGAAGGTCTCCTGGGAGCGGGGCGTCGCCGCGCAATTGGCCAAGGGCCGGCCGCTCGTCCACTACGGGAAGTTCCTCCACTTCCGCCGGAATGTGGAGACCGAGATCGTCAAGGCGTTCTCGAGCCTGCCGACGATGCTCCGCGAGGAGCGCCAGAACTTCAGGCTGTACGGGCAGAAGTGCGCCGACTGCGGCGCCATCTCCTACCCGCGCCGCCACATCTGCTGGAAGTGCTCGTCCAAGAACCTGCGCGAGCACAAGCTGGGCCGACGGGGCAAGGTCTTCACCTTCACCAAGGACCACCTGGTCCCGAACCCGGATCCACCGACGGTGATGGTCGCGGCCGACCTGGACGGCGGCGGGCGCTTCTACGCCCAGCTCACCGACTGCGATCCGGCCACGGTCACGTTCGAGATGCCCGTGGAGCTGACCTTCCGCCGCCTCCACGAGGGTGAGGAACTGGTCAACTACTTCTGGAAATTCCGGCCTGTTTGAGACGCCGGTCGGCAATGATGACCAAAAACCTCGCGTATGTCGGGCTCGTCGTGACGGACGTCGACGGTACGGCCGTCACCTTGGCGCGCGACTTCGGGCTGAGCCGCACCGACTGCCGGGTGCCCGGACGTTCCAGCACAGTCGCCGTCTTCGGCATCGGCAGGAGTGCGCTTGCGTTGTTCGCGGCGACCGACCCGTTCCTCGGAGGGCCGTCAAAGCCCGGGATTCACCACATCGCAGTCGAAGTACCGGACCTCCACGCGGCCGCCCGGGCCGCCACCGATGCCGGGATCGCGGTTCTCGATACCGAACCGCGGCCAGGGCTGGCGGGCAGTCGGCGCCTATTGCTGGCTCCTCGGGCGACATGCGGCGTGAGGACTTACCTGTCCGAACCCTTCCCGCTCGAACGCTCGCGGAGCGACTGGGTCGAACGAATCGATCACATCGGGGTCGCCAGTGCTGATAACCGGGCAGCCGTCGAGGCGTTCGTCACGCGCCTGGGTCATCCTCTGGAAAGCAGCCAAACCGATATGGAAGCGAAGATGACGATCGAAAGTTTCACCTCCGACACGTACGGGGTGGTCTATCATGCCCGGCCGCCCGAACCTGTTGGAGGGCTCCGGGTCACGTTTGTCACCGTCGGAGACTGCGAGCTCGAGTTCCTCCAAGATTTCGATCCGCGCCAAGGGGCTCAGATTCTTCACGGTCAAGCCGGCACCACCAAGCAGGATCAGAGCGCCATCTCCAAATTTATTGCTGCGCGTGGTCCCGGGCTCCACCACATCGCGCTGAAGGTTCCCGACGTTAATGCCATGCTGACGAAGCTCGAGCGCGGCGGCCATCTGCTGATAGACAGGCTAGGCCGACCCGGATCCCGGCACGCGCAAATAGGATTCTTGCACCCCAAAACCCTCAATGGAGTCCTCGCGCACCTTGTCGAGCGAGAAGGTCGCTGACGGGAGGTCAGCGCCGGCTTGACAGGCGCCAGGCGGTGGCACAGAATCCGTTCCATGGGCAGCCCGGTTCGATGCCTGTTCATCGTCGCCCGAGACCAGCCTGGCCTGTGGGATCATCTGAGGCGGGATTTCGCCGAGGATGAGGAGGTCCAAGTTATCCGGGATCGACGGCGCGACGAGCGGCGGCGGAGCGTGCAAGCGCGCGAGCCGGAGCGTCGTCGGGCCGGCCGCCGCCGCCCGCCGAGCATTGACACCGACCTCCGCTACCGGTCGTTCGTGATTCTCCACGAGCAGCAGGGAGCGCTCTCGGGCTGACCATCCGGCCCAGGCGGAAGAACCGGTGGCCCTCCTGTTCATCGTGGCCCGGCACCGACCCGACCTTTTCACCTCCTTGAAGCAGCAGTTCTCCCGAGAGGAAAAAGCCGGAAAGGTCCAGATTCTGCTGGACCGGAGGCACGGGAACCAACGCGAACGGGACGAGGCGCCGGAGCCGGACCGGCGCCGCTATTTCGTCGACGAAGAACTGCGCTCTCTCGGCTCCGCTATCGTTCGGCGATAGGAGCCTAGGAGCGGAGGGCTTTGAGGATCTCCTGGTTGGGGAGGACCTGACCCACGGCCGCCGCGAGGAGGTGGAGGGCAAAGCGGTGCATCTCCTCGCCGTCCATGGAGTCCACCGCCTCCTCGGCGATCACGACGCGGAAATCGCGGTTGGTGGCTTCGAAGGCGGTGTTGAGGACGCAGGTGGTCGTATTGATGCCCGCCAGGATCAACGTGTCCACGCCCAGACGGCGGAGGAGAAACTCGAGGTCGGTCGCCAGGAAGCAGTTGTAACGCTTCTTGCCGGTCACTCGACGATCCCCCTCGGCCCAGAGCGCGGGGATCACCTGGGTCCCCGGGCTCCCCGCCAGATTGTGGCGCAGGATCCCCTTCCTCACCTTGTTCGGATCGGCGTCGATGGCGTTCCAGAAGGGGTTGGCGGCGATCTCGCCGGAGTCGCGGTACTCCGTCACCACGTGAACGATCGGCACGGCGATGGCCCGGAGCTCGCGAAAGAGCTGCGCCGCTCGGGCGATGACCGGCCCGCAGCGCTCAGCCGGCAGCGGGAGCGTCGCGACAGCCGGATCCAGGTGGCCCCGGTGCATGTCGATGGCGACGACCGCGGTGGCCTGTGGGTTCAGCTTCATGGCCGGCCCTCCCTGGCGTGCCTAGAATACACGAAGGGAGGCGAATAGGCGATGGCGAAACAGACCTGGACGGCGTGGTCTGATAATCCCAGGGGTGTATCGGAATCTGGACGTTGAGACGGACCCCGGTCAAGAGTACACTCCTCCCCGGGGGCGTAGCTTATGGTCACGTCGGTGGTCGTTCTTCAGATCTTTCTTCTTCTCCTTCCTGGATTCTGCACCCAGAAGATCAAGGCGAAGATTGCGACGCTTAAGGCCTCCACCGATCTAGACCGCATTACCGATGCGCTGGTCTATTCCTTGCTCAATTATGCCAGCGTGATCTTGTTTGGATGGCTGGCAGGCATCAAGGTGCCGAACGTCTATGATGCGGTCAAGGCCGACAAGATCGATCTGACATCGGTTGGATTCACGCCAGGATTCATTTTGGCTCTCTTTGGGGTGTCCTTATTCTGGGGTTTCCTGATCGGGTTTGCGGACGATCAAGACTGGCTTTACCGGATATTGCGGGCGGCTCGTCTCTCAACGAAGAGCGGACGAGTTGACGTGTGGTCCGACGCGTTTCATGACATCCGAAGGGTGTGGGTGAGGGTCCACCTCGAAGATGGTCGCATGATCGTGGGGTGGCCAGATTACTACTCGGGGGAGTCGGGGCAACGCGAGCTCTTCCTCAAAGACGCCGCATTCATAGATCAAGGCGGAAATGAATACCCGGTAGACGGTGCAGGAGTGTTAGTCACGATTCATGGTAAGATATCGGTGGTCGAAATGTTGAATTCGCGGAAGGAGATGGCAAATGTCTAAAGGGAAGGGTCGACCGACTCCGCTGAAGGAGGGCCGCGGCGATCCCCCCTCCGGGCGCCGTCCGAATCCCCCTCCTCCGCCGCCGCCGCCGAAAAAATAGATTGTAACAGCCCCTCCGCTGAGCAGTCAGAGGGGGGTCATGCGCTCCGGCGGCGCGGCTCCTTGGTCGGGCCGATGAGCTCGATCATGTTGCCGGCGGGGTCCCGGATGAAGAGCTGACGGAGTCCTGTCGGCGTGTCGGCGAAATCGTAGAAGGGGAGGCCGCTCGCGTGGATTCGCGCGTACGCCTCGTCGGCGTCCGCCACTGCCAGGGCGAAGTGGGGATCGCGCGTATCGAAGCGGCGCGGGTCCGGGGGGCGCAGGGGCATCGTGTCCTTGACGGTGATGTGGAGCGCGAGGTCGCCGTCGAGGGTGTACCACACCCCCGGGAAGCCGAAGTCGGGGCGAGGGATCTCGTGGAGGCCCAGGGCGCGTCCGTAGAACGCCTTGGCGTCGTCGAGGTTCGTCACGGTGACGCTGATGTGGCTCACGGCCGTGAATGGCAGCATGCGTGGGCCTCCCTTCGTTACTTCGTCTCGATCCTGCCGATGCGCTTGATGACGGCCGCAAGCGTCCGGGCGTCCCGCTCCCACCACCCCCGGAACTCATCGGCGTCGAGGTAGGCGATCGGCGTCTGGATCTTCTCCATCGCGGTCCTGAAGTCCGGGTCCTGCACGGCTTGGCGGGTGGCTTCCCGCAGCATTTTCACGACGTTCTCCGGCACACTCCTCGGCGCGAATAGCCCTGCCCACAGATAGTATTCGATGTCGTGGCCGAGCTCCTTCATGGTCGGGATATCCGGGTAGGCGGTGAGGCGCGACGCGCCCCACGTGGCCAGGGCGCGGATCTTGCCGGCTTTGAGGTGGGGCAGGGCGAGCGCCGGGGGAGACGCCCACATGGCGGCATGTCCGCCGAGGACGGCGGTCATCGCCGGGGCGCCTCCGGTCGTGGGCAGGTGGCGCATCCAGACACCGGCGGCATGAAGGAACATCTCCATTGGCACGTGCGACGCGCCGTAGACTCCGGACGACGAGTAGACGATCTCCCCGGGCCGCTTCTTCGCGTCGTCGGCCAGTTCCTTGAGCGTTTTCCAGGGGGCGTCGGCCCCGACCACGAGGATGGGAGGATCGGCGTTGAGGCGGGCGATCCCGATGAATTGATCCCGCGTGAAGGCGGGCGCTCGCCCGAACAACGCATCCACCTCCGGGATCGTCGAGATGCTGACCAGGGCGACCATGATCGTGTAGCCATCGGGCTTCGCGACCGCGGCCGACTGCATGCCGACGGCGCCGGCGGCGCCAGCCTTGTTGGAGACGACAACCGCCTGCTTCACCGCTCGCTCGAGCGCGGGCGCCAGCGGCCGCGCCGTGAGGTCGGCGATGCCGCCGGGAGGGAACGGCACAATGATTGTGATGGGACGGCTCGGGTAGGGTTCTTGCGCCGTCGCGGCGCCGATCAGGGCGACGAGGAGAAGGATGACGGAGCACAGTGCACGCATCGGCTAGCCTCCCTCGACGGCGGCGAAGAAGCGGGCGGGAGCGCCCTCCGTCCCGGCGATCTTGTAGAAGGGGGCGAAGAAGGACACCGGCCGCGGCGGGAGCGCCCCCAGGTTGGTCAGCCCTTCCATGATCACGATCCCCGCTCCGAGGATCACCCGGTGCATGGGGAAGTCTTCCGAGGTGAAATCGGGAAGCCGCGCGCAGTACTCCTCGAAGAAGTCGAAGCCGATGGACTTGGGGCCCCTGGCGACGAGCCACTCGGCCGACTCCGGCGGAAAGAAGGGCGACTGGGTGAAGTAGTCGGGCCACTTCCCGTACATCGTGTCGGACCAGCCGGTGCGCAGGAGCACGATGTGGCCCGGCTTGACCCGTTCGCCGCCGCCGCGCCTCAAGTCGTCGATCGTGATCTTGTGGTTCGCGCCGACGAACGAGAGGTCCACCACCAGCGCCTCACCCGTGACCTGTTCCAGGCTGATCTCGGCCGTCGTGATGCCATCCTTGAAGACGTGAAGCGGCGAGTCGATGTGGGCTCCCGTGTGGAGGCTCTGGTGGACGCTTGAGACCTGCCAGAATCCCGGTCCCCGCCGGTGCGGCGTGACCTCCACGCGGAGGTTCGTCGATGGCGGGCTCAGGGTGCTGGTGTCCACGGTCACGGAGAGATCGATGAGCCTGGCCATCAGTGCCTCCTTGAGTCGGTCCGCTCGACGTGAACGACGCCCAGGGTGCCGTCCACGACCACGCGGGCGCCCTCCGGGATGCGCCGCGTGGCGTCGCCGATGCCCAGGACGGCCGGGATCCGGCGCTCGCGGGCCAGCGCCGCCAGGTGCGAAGTGCTGCCTCCTAGCTCCGCCACAACCGCCACCACGCGGGGGAGCACGGCCGCCAGCGCCGGTCCCGGCACGCGCGTCACGAGGACGTCGCCCGGCCTGACGCGGTCCAGCTCCGTCTCGCTCCGGACGAGGCGCGCCGGGCCGGCCGCCCAGCCGGCCCCGGCGGGCTGGCCCGTCAGGCTCACGCCGTCCACGGACGCCGGGCCCGGAGCCCGCCTCCTCTGGGCCGGTGCCGGCCTTGCCTGGAGGAGGTGGAAGCCCTCAGCGTCCAGCGCCCACTCGATCTCCACCGGCGCGTCCAGCGCCGCCTCCACCCTCAGCACGAGCCGGGCCAGCGCCAGCGCCTGCACCTCGTCCAGGCAGGGGGTGGAGTGGAGGGCCGGCGTGACCGGCTGCCAGCGGAGGTCTCCGCCCGGCGAGCAGGTCAGCATCCGGCTCTTCCGACCGGGCTCCACGTCTTCGAGCACGGGTCCGTCACGCCTCAGAACATAACGGTCGGGAACCACCTCTCCCTGGGCCACAGCGGGGCCCAGGCCCCAGGCAGCCGTCAGCACGATCGGCCCGGCGTTCGTCGCGCTCAGGGCCCCGCCCGCCGCCACCGCCGGGATGAGGCGCTGGACCAGGACCGCCACCGCGGTCGCGGCCGGATCCACGCCGTTCGCCAGCATGTACCTCACCGCGCGCGGCGACCAGAGCGAGGCCCAACAGGCGCGCACCGCGATCAGCAGATCGGCGTGGTCGGTCACCGCGAGAAACGTTTCAAGCTGGCCGGCAAACGAGGCGCTCGGACCCCCTTCGTGGAGCGCCGAGGAGCGCACCGCGAGGAGCGAGGGCAAGGCCGGGGAGAGGTGCCCGCAGGCGCGGGCGAGGCCATCGGCGACCGACGCGGGGAGGGGAGCCTCGAGGAGCCCGAGGCGGACCTCCAGCGCCAGACGGTGGGCGCTGTCCTCGCGCGCGCGGAAAACCTGTCGGGCCGCCGGCTCCACTCCCGCCGCGGCGAGGTGAGACCGGTAGGCGTCGGCGGTCAGGACCAAGCCAATGGGGACCGGCAGGTCGGCCCGGCGGAGTCGGGCGAGCGCGGCGGCCTTGGGCCCGCACCTGGACGCGACCGCCGCGCCGGCCGCCGACAGCGCGAGGATCTCCATCCTAGTCCACCACGGTGATCTGCTCGACGGGGAAGTTCGAGATGATCTCGATCCCCTTGTCGTTGACGATCAGCATCTCTTCGATCCGCACGCCCCATTCGTACTTTTTTCCGTGCTGGGTCTCCAGGGCGAAGACCATGCCGGGGCGGATCTCCAGCGGGTGGTCGAGCGACCAGATGCGGGAAATAACGGGCTGGTCATACTGGGCGAGTCCCAGGCCGTGGCCCCAGAGGTTGGCCGCCGCCTGGTCCTCTTCCTCGTACCCCCAGGCCTCCTTCGCCGACGGCCATTTGAGCGCGATGTCGCGCGTGGTGACGCCGGGTTTCGTCGCGTTGATGGAGTCGTACAGCCACTTGAGGGCAAGCGCGTAGTAGTCCTTCTGCTCCTGGGTCGGCTGCTTGCCCACGCAGTAGGTGCGGTAGTAGCACGACTTGTAGCCGTTCCAGGTGAGCGCCGCCAGGTCCATGAAGACGATCTCGCCCGGCTTGATGATGCGGTCGGAGAAGTTGCGCCAGTTGGGCCAGGTGTTCGGGCCGGAGGAGACAATGACGTCCTCCACGTCCTCGATGCCGGGGATGTTGTAGAGGTAATGCATGATGTGGGCGGTCACCTGGTTCTCCGTCAGGCCCGGCTTGAGGAAGCGCATGGTCTCCCAGTGGGCGGCGTCGCCGATGGCCCCCACGATCCGCAGGCACTCCTGCTCGTCCACGTTCTTGATGGCCCGGGCTTCCATCATGGGCGTCATGCCGTCGGCCCACTTGAGCTTGGCCTCGGTGAACGCGGCGAGCATGTTGATGTCGATGAAGTCCACGCCGAGCGTCTGGTCCAGGACCCCGTAGCGCTTCATCTCCCTGACGATGGCGTCGGTGAACTTCTTGACCTGTTGCTTTGAGGCGGGCCCGGCCGCGCCCTTGATCCAGGCGTAGGACCAGCGGATGTTTTCCTGGGGGATCCAGGGCGCGTGGCGCTGGATCTGGAAGCCGATGTCGCCCTGCTCGAAGAGGACCGGCGCCCCGTCGCCGCAGAGGAGGGCGTAGCGCAGCCCCGGCTTCAGGCGATTCCAGCCCGGCGTCAGGGTGCTGGTGACGTAGCGGACGTTTTCGTCGTACATGAGGAGGAGCGCGCCCAGGTTGTGGGCCTTCATCCGCTCCCGGGCGCGCTCCAGGCGGTACTTCCGGAGCCGATCCCAGTTGATGCGCTGCTGCCAGTCCACGCCGACGGTGCCGAAGTTCGCCATGACGACCTCCCGAAGAAGACCTGCGGATTGGGCGGCCAGCCTGCCGGGCAACGGGTCCAAGTCTACGGCCTGAGCCCCGCGGGCGCAATGAGGCTGCGTTGCGTGCCCCGGGCCGATGGGCTATGCTGGGCCGGCCAACAA
>Ga0209342_10002558_pt1 | contig 19423 bp, 21 predicted proteins | sample RifCSP16_2_FD_184023 | JGI IMG/M metagenome (GOLD analysis project Ga0209342, IMG submission 184023) | Soil microbial communities from Rifle, Colorado - Rifle CSP2_sed 16_2 (SPAdes) (version 2) | ecosystem: Environmental > Terrestrial > Deep subsurface > Rock core/Sediment | place: Rifle... | reverse complement strand
TCACAGTCGCACATGTGCCACCGCGTGCGGTTCGCGAGACCCTGCGTGAGCGTCACGATGTACGTCAGGTCCGCCGCATCCGAGTCCGCAGGCCGGACGATCGGGTCGGTGAACACATGTGCGTCTGTGATGTCGACGGGCATCCGGTTACTCCGCGATCAGGGTGACGGGCTGCGGCCCGCCCCAGGTGGTAGAGGCGCCCCAGTCGGTCCACGTCGGGACCGGCTGCGGGTAGTTCCAACAGCGCGCGACGCCGTAGAGCAGGATGATCGTCACGTACGCGATGTGCGCCGCCGACCACTCGCGCGGGATGCAGCGGAACACCTCGGCATCCTCGTCGTCCACGGTACCGCCCGACATGAGCGGCGCGACGAGGAAGCGGCCGGCTTCGTCGACGAGGAAGCGGCCGGCTTCGTCGACGAGGAAGTTCTCGATGCCATCGGCGAGACAGATGAAGACGAAGAACGTCTGCGCCCATCTGCCGCTGCCGTCGCCCGTCCAGGTCACAGCGTCGCGCGTGACGACGCCCCCGCCGCCGGCGTCGATCCAGCGGCGCGTGCCGCTCTGGTAGACGACGTCGATCCGCGGGTCGTAGACGTCGAGGAAAAACGCGTAGAGCTGCGCGAGGAGCGCGTACGGCCCGCCGCGCGCGCGGTGCGCGTCCCACCATCCGCGCAGCCGCCGCGCGTACGTCGCGCCCGACTCGAGGTGCCCGCGGCGGATGCGTCGCTCACGCCCGATCTGCGCGAGCGAGTCGTCCGAGTCGAAGCCCGGGAAGCGCCGCCGCACGCCCGACGCGATCCGGTCGACGTGCGTGTCGACGACCTCGCCGATCGAACCGAGGAGCTTCACGCCGACCACGCGCCGGAGCCACGGCGGGCCCACGCGCGTCATCACGGACTCGTAGAGCGTCGACGCCATCAGTCGACCCCCGCGACCTGGTGGATCGCCGTGCGGGTGACCGTGCCGAGGATCGGCGCCTCGTCGACGTCGATGTCCGTGTCGCCGGCGGGCACGGTGACCGCGACCTTGATCGTCGTGAGCGTGGCCATGTCGACGACGCCGCTCGCGAGCAACGTGCGCAGCACGGCCGCGCCGATGACCGACTCGATCGCGGAGCGGTAGACGCGCCCCGTGGCCTCGCCTGGGAGCAGTTCTCCCCCGATCGGCTGCGTCGACATGAACGCCGTGAGCGCGGCGTCGACCAGGTCGCCGATCTCGTCGTCGGTGAGCCCGGTCGTGTCGCGCAGCCAGAGCTCGTACGTGACCGCGATCGTGTTCGCGACGGCAGTGTGCACGCGCGCCGTGATGCCGAGCGGCACGACTTGGGTCTGGATGGCCTCGTCGATGACGCCGAGATCCGTGCCGAGGTCGCCCACGGTGCCGGTGACGACGCCGTCGGCGTCCGCGCAGTAGACGTCGACGCCACCGATCCCGTCCGCGACTGACTTGACCCGCGTCACGCCGATCGACGAGCCGTCGCTGCGCGTGGTCGTCTTCGCGACGTACGCGTACGCGTCGCGCGGCCCGTTCGGCGAGAGCATGCCCGTCTTCTCGCGGCACCGGATCCGCAGCGCCGGGTCGAGCTCGGCGTCCGAGCCGACGACGGCGGCGGCGTTGGTGACCGTCACGCCGGAGAGAGGAGTCACGAACGCGGTGATCGTGCCGGGCGTCGACGTCCCGTCCGCACCGAGCAGGACGGCCTGCACCGGCACGATGACGCCCGTCTCGAGGGCGTCGATCGAGTACGCGGCGGTGTTCGTGTACGTCTGCAGCGTCGTCGGGTTCATCACGACGAGGTCGCCGGGGTCGCCCGAGTAGACGCCGCCGCCGGCGTTGTCGAGCGTGACGTTGCCCGTCGCGAAGCTGCCCGTGTCGCGCGTCACGTCGTAGACGTAGAACGCGACGAGCGTGAGCCAGTCGCCCTCGGCGAGCCCAAGGAAGCCGCTCTTCGCGATCGCAGCCTGCAGGCGCGAGAACCCCGCGAGCACGATGGCGACGCCGGTGATGATCGTACGGACGACGGCGCCTGGCTTCCACGTCGTCGTGGCCGCGCCGTTCGCCGCGAGCGCCGCGTAGATCGCGGTCTTGATCTCGTCGACCGTGAGCGGCGTCGTGAGCTCTGCGAGCGTGCTCATGCCGCCGACCTCATCTCTTCAATGAGCACCGCGGCCGAGGTCACCGCGAGCGTGAGCTTGAAGACTCCGATCGCCGGGTCGACGGCCGACACCGCGAGCTCGACGCGTAGGTCGGTCCCGGTCGACGACGGCGTGACCGTGACGCCGCAGCGCTCGACGCGGTCGTCCTTCTCGATCTCGGAGCGCACCTTGCTGGCGAGCTCGCGGACGTCGGAGGCCGCCACGCCCTGGTTACACATCGCGCGCAGGTCCATCCCGTAGTCGTCGTCGTCACCGACCGCGCCGCGTGGGCAGTCGAGCCGCCGCACGAGCGCCTGGGCGAGCGCGAGCGTCGTGAGCCCGTCGACCTCGTCCATCGTCTCGGTGAGGTCCGACGTGCACGAGAGGTCCGAGCCGTAGCCGAACGGCGCCACGGGCGTCGCCGTGACGGCCACGAGGAGCGCGAGCTCGGCCGCGATCGCGTCTCGCACGAGATCAGCCACCGATGCCTACTTTCGTCGAGCCCGACGTGATCGTGCCGTTGACGGTGACCGGCGCCGGGTTGAGGGTGTCTGGCCCCGAGGAGATCAGAAACGACAGCGCCGGGATCGTGACGCTCACTGAGTCGCCAGATCTGGCGGCGTCCGGCGACGGGTCGGTCGTGTCCGCCCCGAGCGTCAGCCGCGCCGGGACAAACCCGCCCTGGCCCGCGCCGGCGAAGTGCGTGACGACCGGGCGCGTGCGGTCGCCCTCGACGAACTCGACGAGGACCTCGACGCCGGGCGTGAGCCTCGCGTGCGCGCCCGAGACACCGGGGGCCATCGACGCCGGGATGACGTCGGGCAGGCCGGCCGCGCGGCTCATCGCCTGGAGCTCGACCCGGTTCGGCGGGTCGCCGCTCATCTGCACGACGCGGTAGCGCCAGGTGCCCCACAGGTGCCGCGCGAGGATGCGCTCGACGATGGCCTCGACCGCCGACGCGAGCCGCCCGCGGGAGCCCGCCTCGCCGCCGCACCATGCCTTCACGCGCACGGCCTCGGCGACGACCTCGAGCTCGAGCTCGCGGACGGTCTGCGGCCCCTCGAGCCGAGCGTCCGAGAGCACTGAGCCGATGCCGACCGAGCGAAGATCGTCGGTCGCGAGCGTCACGAGGCGAGCCCTGGGGTCGTGCTCGAGCACCTCAAAGGTGCCGGGCGCGGCCGCGGCGGCGGGGCGCGTACCGACCTGCGTCGTTCCGTCGTAGTCGACCCACCAAGGCACGCCGCCGATCACGTCCTCGAGCGCACGCGACGCCGGGCCGGCCTGCCGCACGTAGTCAGCACCCACGCGCTCGGCCGCCGGCGCGAAGCCGCCGATGAGCTCGCCCGCCTCTCGCGCGGCGTCGCCGGCGATGGTGCCCGCTCGGAGCCCCGCGTCGTTGTGGTAGCCCTTCGCTGGGAGTGCGACTCCCCAGGCCCCGGCGCCGGCGACGAGGCGCACCCGGCGCTGCAGCCCGAACGCACCTGCGTACCGCGCGTCGACGGTGCCCGAAAGCGCCAGCTCGCCGAGCGCGAGCACGACGCGCCCGCTCGGCAGCGTCGGCGCCTCGAGCAGGTCGACGTCGGCGAACCACGGCCCGCGCCCGGGCACATGCACGCGTGCCGAGGCGACGAGCTGCCCGTCGAGCGTGGCGAAGGGCGCGGTCATCGGGCGAGCTCCTGCACCTGGGCGGTCAGGCGCTCGATCTCGAGGTCCACCGGATCGACCGCAACGGGACGCGCGCGAGCGCCCGTCGGTCGCGCGATCGCGCGCACCGGCGGCCTGTACTCGATGAGCCCGAGCACGACCGTGTACTCGCCGTCGCCCGTCTGTTCGGGCTGCGCCACCGACTCGACGACGACCGAGCGAATGCCGAGCGCGTCGAGAAACGGGTGCTCTATGTCGAGGGCGCGAGGGCGCTGCGGATCGATCGGACGCTGCACGAGCGGCCGCCAGGCGTCCCAGTCCTGCCAGTGTTCGACCGTGAGCAGGCGAATCGACACCGTGAAGCGAGACGCGGGCCCGCCGCGGTAGACGAGCGTCGAGCCCGAGAGGCCGTGGCCCTTGCGCTCGTCCCACTTGCGCGTGAGCGACGCGCCCGCGACCGTCGCGAGGCCGGGCGAGCGCTGCCCGGCGAGCACGATGTAGTCGACCGGGCTCTCGAGGGGGTTCCAGGTCACCGCGCGACCCCCATCTCGAGGCCGACGCCCTCGAAGACGCTCGCGAGCTCGGCGCGGAGGTCAACCGCGATCTGGCGCGCGTCAGCGCCCGGGCCCACGTGCACGTGCACGTCGCCGATTGACACCAACGTCGTCGACGCGAGCGAGCCCCGGGCTCCCGGCGCCATCTCGTCGGCCGCCGCCTGCGTCATCCCCGCGCCCGACTCGATGCCGAGCGCGAGCCCGCGGGGGATCTGCGCGCCGAGCTCGGCGAAGACGCGCGAGGGCGAGTGGATCCCGAGCGCGTCGGTGAGCGCGGTCTGCGCGTCGCGAGCGATCCCGCGCACCGCGTCGACGACGACCGAGCGGCCGAGGAGCAGACCCTTCACGAGCCCATCGATGAGCGACCGGCCGAGCGCGCCGAAGTCGGTCTGCTTGAACCAATCGACGGCCGCGTGCAGGGCAACGCCCACCGCGATAGCCGCCGCCGCGACGAGGAGCAGCGGCAGCGCGAGCAACGTCAGACCGACGACCGTCAGGAGCACCGACGCCGCGAGCGCCGCGAACGCCAACGCGGCCACGCCAACGACGGCCACGAGGACGCCCAGCGTCACGACGCCCGCCCAGAGCGCGACCTGCAGCATGTCGACGCTGCCGAGCAGTCCGCGCGGGAGCATGTCGCGCAGAGCGTTGCGGACCTTGAGCACGACGATCGTCGCGTGCAGCGCGCCGATCACGATGCCCTGGAAGAAGCGCTTCACGATCGGGGCGAGGTCGCCGACGTCGTCGATCATCGGGCCGAAGATGGCCTCGACGATCGCCTTGAGGGCGCGCCCGGTCGACGTGCTCTGCGAGAGCAGCGCCGTCACCTGCGAGAGCCCGCCGAGGAACTTGTCGAGCTTGAGCCCGCCGAAGATCGCCGACAGATTCTCCTTGAGTTTATCCGCCTGAACGTCGAGCGAGAGCAGGCGCCGCGCGGCGACCTCTGCGCCGCCGAGCTTACGGATCGTGAGCCGCCGAAGACTCTGCTCGAGCTCGGCGCCTCGGTGACCGGCGCGGTAGAGCCCAGCGGCGAGCTGCTCGACCTGAGCTCGCGGCATCGCCGTCGTGCTCGAGACCGCCTCGATCGCGCGCTGGGCGTCCGTGGCCGCCGTGGCGGTCCCGCCGAGCGCTTGGATGCGCAGGAGCTCCGAGCGGCGAGCGTCGGACGACACGATGCCGTAGCGCAGGAGCGCCGCAACGCCGGCGAGTACTCCGACGGCCAGCAGGGCGGACGCCGCGGCGATGGCGACGAACCCCGCCGCGATCGCGCCGGCGCCGGCGACGAGCTTCGTCACGTCGTCGAGCCGCGCCCCGATCGTGCCGAGCGGACCGGGCAGCCGGCGCGACGCGACGATGAGCTTCTCGAAGCCGCCGCCCGCAGCGCTCGAGGCCGCCGTCGCCGTCTTCGCGAAGCTCCCGCCTAGGGACACGTACTTGCTCTGCGCGTCCGCGATCGCTGCCTTCTGCGCGGTGATCTGGTCGCGCAGGCGCCGGAAGACCTCGACGTTCTGGACGGTGCCGCCCTTGAGGTTGCGCATCGCGCTCTGCATCGCGCGGAGCGCTCCGACGTCGCCCTCGATCTTCGCCTTTAGCTCGACGAGCGCGCTCGCTGCGTCGGCGGCGGGACCCGAGGTCTCGTCGACGAGCTGCACAGAGAACGTTGCGGTCGTCGAGTCTCCCACGGGGTGCTCACTTCTTCGGGGTCAGGAGCAGGCGAATCAAACGGAGGTCGTGCATCGCTTCGGACATCAGGATCGCGCCTACGTGCGCGCGGATCGTCTCGGCTTCGGTCTCGTGCGTATCGGTCCCCAGAGCTGCCAGCACGCACGCGCCACGCTTGCCGAGATCGGAGCGCGCCTCTCTGAGCAGCTCGTCTATTTTCCCGACACCTCCTTGGCTCGCGCGCCGGCGAGCACGACGACGGCGTTCGCGACGCGCGTGAGCGTCGCCGGGAGCTCGTCGAGGATGCGGTCGAAGGCGGCAACGTCCGGGTACACGAGGCACGGCCGCACGAGCTTCTCGAGGTCGGTGACCTTCGCGTCGCCGGCCGAGTCCTGGAACCGACGAAAGAGGACCGCGTTCGCCCGCTTCACGATCACGACGCCGAGATCGGTGTCGACGACCGCGATCTTGCGACCGACGGGCCCGTGCTCGGTTTCCGCCGCCGCGATCGCGGCCTCGTCCTTCGCTGCGCGCTCCTCGGCCTCGACCTGGGCGAGCAGCTCGGCCTCGACGTCGCGCTCAGCCTTCGCCGCCGCGAGCTCGCCGCGCGTCCTGCGCGCCGCCGCGAGCCTCACCTCGAGATCCGCCGCGCTCACGTCACGTCCTGCAGTACGTCGAGGCCGTTGCGACGGATGCGCATGCAGTCGATCTCGATCTCCTCGGTGAGCGCGTCCGGGCCCTCTTCGTCGGCCGCGGTGTTCTTCGCCCAGAGGCAGTCCTCGAGCTCGACCGTGATCGCCGTGTCGTCGGTCTCGACGTACTGCACGACGATCTGGAAGAGCACGTCGCCGTACGAGACGCCGTCCGACGCCTTCGCGGCGAGTGCGGCCCGGAGCATCTGCAGGCTGCCCTTGAAGCCCGTGAGCCCCACCGGCTCGACCGTGTACTTACCCCGCGAGCGCCCCCGCGGCGCCTGCGAGCGCGACTGGCCGTACGCCTTCGTGCGCTCGCGCGCGTCGGCGTACTTGATCGCCGTGAAGCCGAAGAAGCGGTCGCCGTCGACCTTGACGATGATCGATCCCCAGGACAGCAGGTTGCCGTTGACGCGGATCTGGTCGGACATCGTTACACCGCCTGGACTTGGAGGGCCGGGTTAAGAAACCCAAGCTCGAGGGAGATCGTCTCGGGGTAGGCGAGCGGAACGACTCGCGCGGTCCCGGTGAGCAGCTTCGTCGAGAGCAGGTTGTCCGTGCGCGAGAGCGCGAACTGCACTGCGCTGGCCTTGGGCTTCGCGAGCAGCAACGCCCGCATCGCCGCGCGCGCGCCCGACTCGATCTCGAGCGCCTCGCTCTCGAGGATGAAGCCCGTGGTCTTGTCGACGAGGATCGGCACGTTCACGCGCCGGATGAAGAACGCTCGCAGCGCCGCGTGCGCGAGGTTCATCACGCGCCGATGCGGCAGGAGCTGGAAGTCGGAGCCGGCCGCCGAGAAGATGCGCGGGCGGTTGATGTACGTGCCGGCGATGCCGTCCCACGTGCGCAGCACCGTGAAGCGCGCGTCGTCGAGGCCGGGGCTTACCGACTCGTCGTGCTCGTCGACGTTGCCGTTACTGTCGCGGATCGAGACCCCGGACAGCGTTCCGAGGTTGATCGCGGCCGTGTCGATCTCCTCGGACACCGACGCCTCACGCGCCGCTACCGCGAACGCGATCGGGCGCTTGTACTTGCGCCCGGTGACCGCGCTCGTGAGCTTGCACGCGCCCGCGCACACCATCCCGAAGATCGTCGCGTCCGACGCGTAGACCCCGGAGATCGACGTGAGGTAGGTCGCCTCGCTCTCGGCGACGGTCGGCACGCGCGTGTTGCCGATCCACGCGTGGTACTTGCCGGCCGCGAGCGCCGCCGAGATCTTGCCGTCGATGGTGTCGAGGAAGGTCGAGTCGAGCGCGCCGACCACGTGCACGAGCTCCCACGAGACCGCCGACGCGACGAGCGCGTCGAGCGCGGTGCCGAGCTCGGTGTTGTTCCACTGCGGAGCGGTCGTGCGAGCGGTGTAGTACTCGCCCGTCACCATCGTGCCGACCGTGAAGTCGAGCTTCACGCCGGTGTCGCCGAGCACGAGGACGACCGCCGTGCCGAGCGCCGTGACCGGCGAGTACGTCCGCCCGCCATCGACCGACCACTTCACCGAGATCGGTCCGGTGCCGACGGTGCCGCCGATGACGACGTCGAGGCGCACGTCGTAGTCGTCGTAGGGCGCCGTGGCCGCGTCCTCGGTGACGACGCTCGTGCCGGTCGGCGCGCCCGTCGCCGAGACCGCACCGCACGCGCCGACCGTCGTCTTGCCCGTGCGCACGATCACCACGGGCTTGCCGTAGCGCTCGATGTAGTGGCACGCGGCCTCGACGAGCGGCCCGACGCCGCACGCCGCGATCACGTCCTTCACGCGCGCGTACGTCGCCGGCGTGTCGACCGCGAGCGTGCCGCCAGTCGACGCGCCCACGACCGCGAGCAGCTTGCCCGAGCTCGGGGGCAGCACGCCGAGGGCGCCGTCGAGCTCCGAAATATCTACCGAGGGTTGACTCACGGCGCTCCTGCCTTTCGCATCCACGCCGCGAGCGCTTCGATTTCCGCGGTCGTGGCATTGCTCTTGAGACGGTTGGCCTTCAGCGAGATGATCGCGACGTTGCCGCGCACGTAGCCTTCCAGCGGATCTATGCGGTCGAGAGACGGCGATGCGTCGTGGAATGTTCTGCCGCCCCAGTTGGGAGAGAGCGCGATCCCAAGGACCGGGCAGGTCGCCGGCACCGCGACGTCAGCCCTGGTGAGATTGAATGCGACCCCGTCCCTTGCGGCCCTGTGCTTCGCAGACCGCAGCATCGCGCCCACCGGATCGGTTCGTTTCTCACGCGCCTGCCATGTCCGATTGGTGGTCCGCGCTCGATCCAGGTTTGCGAGCCGCCACGCAGCGGACCTTCCGCGATCACGCTCGATCTGCGCGTCTGTGCGGCGCATGTACGAGGTGCGCGAGGCGGCGTTCGAGCAGTCCTTGCACCTGTGATCGTGAGACCAGTCGTAGAACTGCGTTCGAGGCTTCGCGTCTCCGCACGACCGGCAGACGTAATCGGGCGTCATCAAGTTCAAGGCCATCATTTTCCGGCCCCGTGCATGATCTTGGTGAACTCACGCGTGACCACCGTCTCGATCGCGCGCGCCATCGGCTGCGGCAGGCCCGCCGTGGGCAGGATCTGGCGCTTCACCTTGCCGCGCACTGCACCGAGGTGATGCCGCGCTTCGACGCCGGTGATCCGCGCGATGACGACGGTGCTGACCGCCGTCACCGTGAGCGCCTTCGCGGCGTTCTGCAGCGGCTTGGAACCGTCCGCGCGCGGGCGCCACGCTGCACCGCCGGGACCCTCGCCGGCCGCGATCTGCTTCTGCAGCTCGAGCTCGAGCGCACGCGCGACGCCGGGCGCAGCCGACTGCACGAGCGTCGGCAGCCTGCGCAGCCGCGCAATCTGTGCGTCGAGAGCCGCGGCGCCGTCGCTCATGTCGACGTTCCCGTCCCCGCGAGGTCCTCGTCGCGGCCCGTCTCGGCCTGCCGATCCATCCAGACGTACGGTGACTGCTCGCTGTAGCCGAGCGGCCCGCCTTTGCTCACCGCGCCGGCACCGCCTTCGGTGAGCGGGAGCTCGAAGAGCCCCGTCTCTGCGGTGGCCGCCTCCTTGATCTCGGCGACGGCCTGATCGAGGTCCTTTTTGATCTCGGCCATCTGTTCGTCGTTCGGATCCACACCGCGCTTGAGGAACGCGCGGAAGGTCACGATCGCCTGCAGCCAGAGCTTCACGGTGTCGGGCGCGGGATCGACAAACGGGCTCGCGTAGCGCTTCGTCAACCGCGCATCGATCCACCGCGACCAGATGCCGAGCTGCTTGTCGATGAAGCCGGGCGACGCGACCTCGATGGCGTCGACGACGGCGTCGGGCATCACGGTCAGATCCTTGAACGTCGCGAGCGTGAGGTAGGCGGCCACGGGGTCTCTCAACGCCCTAAGCCCGCTCTGCCCCTCTCAGGGCTCGGCGGGCCGGGCGATTCCGTGACGGTGCGCGTCGAGCGCGCTCAGGCTCAGGCGTTGTCGACGCGGAACAGGTTGTACGGATGGCCCGGGCCGACCACGTTGCGGCCTGCGGTCGTCCACTGGTGCTCACGCGTGCGCGCGAGATCGGCGTCGGTCGCCGGGGTGTGCGCGATGATCGAGAACGGCTGGCGGTCGACGTACGTGAACGCCGGCAGCTCGTCGGCCTCCGCGTCGGCCATGAGCATGTAGTAGCTCGTGTTCGAGCCGCCCGAGAACGACGCGCCGAGCTCGTCAGCCTGGATCGGATCGCCGAAGCCCCAGTTGCGCACGATGGCCTCGACGTCCGCGCCGCCGCCGCCGGTCGCTGCAGCCTGCGCGATGACCTTCGCGTTCGTGATCTGCTGCGCGCGTGCCGCGAGCGCCGGCGGAACCATGAGCCCCACGCACCGCAGGCCGCGCGGGTCCTCGCCGTTCGGCATCTTGATCGACGCCGCGTACGCGATGACGCGCTGGATGTTCTCGACCGCGACATCGACCGTCACGCCCGTGTCGATCCGCGCCGCCGTCGCGCCGAGCCCGGCCGTGTTGAGCACCGCTGCGGTGATCAGGTTGGCGTAGTCGCCGTACGCCGACTTGAACGGGTTCACCGGGTGGTCCGTCGCGAAGTACGCCTTCCCGTCGTACGTCACGGGGTTCGCGCGGATCGCGAGAGCGACCTGCTTCTGCGGCCAGTAGGCCGCGAGGATGCCCATCTGCCGCGCCCAGTGCGCCGCGAGATCGAGGCCTTCGCCGCCGTTGATCCCGTTGAAGAGGTCCTCGAGCAGCTCCTTCTTGATCATGAGACCGGCCGAGGCGAAGAGCGCCTCGAACTCGGTCGACTTCGAGACCGCGTCCTCGAAGTTCACCGAGCCCGGGTCGACGCGCTCGATGCGCGCGGTGTCGAGCAGCCAGAGCAGGCGCTCGGTCTTGCTCTGGGACGGGCGCCGGCGGGTGACCTTCGTCCACCAGAGCTTGCCAGGCTGGACGAGCCGCTCGTACTCGCGCGCGGCGATCCGCTTGACGTTGTTCTGGAGGTCGATCGTGAACTCGGGAGTGATGGCAGACATGATCGTGGGTCCTTTCGTTCAGTCCGCGATCACGCGGCCGGTGCGAGGATGGCGACGGGGATGCAGACGAAGCCCTCGCCGGCGGTGAACGCCGAGGTGATCTCCTCGTACGTGACGAGGTCGCCGGCCTGCAGCACGAGCGCCTGGCGCTCGGCCTCGGTGTCGAGCTTCGGCCCGATCGTGCCGGGGATGATGCCGGCCACGAGTGTCGCAGCGACGTCACCGCCGGCACCGCCGAGGATGTCGCCGGCCGTGTCGTAGCCGGTGATGTCGGTCGCGACGCCGATCGCGCTCGACGAGCCACCGGTCCACCCAGTGGTGACCTCCCAGAACGGAAGGCCGATGAGCCGCATCACGAAGCCGACGGGCACGGTGAGCAGCGTGTGGTGGTCGGCGTCCGCGTAGCTGAGCGGCAGCTTGATGATCGCCGTCTTGTCGACGCGGATCCACGCGCCGGTCGACGCGTCGGGCTCGAGCACGAGCTCCTGCCCCTCGTCGTCCTGCAGCGTCGACGTCGCGGCGAAGCGCCAGAGCGAGCCGTCCGCCCGGCACACGACGAGCATGCCCTCGAAGCGGTCGGCCGCCGCGATCGCCTTGATGGCCGCCTTCGTCGCGAGCGAGCCGGCCGCGAGGCCGAAGCCGGATGCGCCGGTCGGGCCGGTGACGGCCGAGCCCATCTGCACGGCGACGCCGTCGAGCGCGCTCACGTCCCAGACGCGCCCGGCCTTCGAGCGCGACGTGCCGTCCATCGACACCGTGACGGTGTCCTTGACGTGACACTCGCTACCGATGTCGTCGGCCGCGACAGGCGACGTGCCGTCGTTGTCGAGCCACTCGAGCGTGATCTCCTCGAAGAGGTCGATCAGCGCCTTCGTGGTCCCGTCGCCCGTCTGCGCCTTGGTGAAGACGCCGACCGGAAGCAGCGTTTCGCTCACCGCGCCGACGGTCGCCTTGCCCGTGCTCGTGTCGATGAACGCGGGCTCGTTCGGGTAGACCGTGACGGCGTTCGTGAGAGCGACGCTGTGCTGCTTCTTCTTGGTGAACTTTCGCATGCGGTCGGTCATGTCACGCCTTCTTTCCCGGCACGGTCGCGCCGAGGATCAGGACCTGGCCGGCGTCGATGATGCCGGTGTGAATCTCGTGCTCGAGCCCCATTGCCCGAGCCATCTCGGAGGCGGCCTCGGGCGACTGGCGTGCTGCGTTGCCGTCTCCCTGGCCGTCGCCGCGCGTGCCCACGACCATCGCGGCCGCGGCGGGCTTGCGCGGCAGGCCGCGCGGGAGGCTCTTCACGCTCTCGCGCACCGTCTCGATCGGCGCCTTCTCCATGACCGCCACGAGCTCGGGCGACCACGGTGCGCGAGGCGAGGAGCGTCGCGCGCTCGGACGCTTCCGCCGCGGCGGTCGCGGCCTTCGCGACGGCGATCTGCTGCGCCTCGATCTTCGCGACCTGCGCGCCAATGGCGCTGACCTGCTTGCCGAGCGCGGCCGCCGCGGTGTCCTCGCACTTCTTCGGGTCCTCGGCAGCGGCAGCCGCGGTCGCGTCTTCCTTCTTCGGATCCTCGGCGGGCTCGTCGCCGTCGGGCTCGTCCGCCGGCGGCGCCTCGTCCTCGAGCTCGGCCTTGAGCATGCGCTTGGCCTTCTTCGCGTCGTCGTCGTCGCCCTCGGCGAGCTTGCGAAGCGTCGCGACCGCGTCCTCGAACTTCTTCGATACCTGCGTGCCCATGGTTTCTTCCTCTTTCGCTGGGACCTCGCCGGCTGCGATCGCCGCAAGGAACTGGTCGAGACTCGCGACCTCGTCGATGAGGCCGGCACCGACGCCGACCGAACCTGTCATCACGCCCGCCTCGAGCGCCGCGATGGCCTCGGGGGCCATTCCGCGCGCGGCGGCCACGTGCTCGAAGAAAAGCCGCGCGAGCTCGTCGACCTGCGTCTGGACCGCGGCGACCGTGCCCTCGCTGATCGGCTGCTGCGGATGCCCGTCGCCCTTGCGCGCGCCCGAGGTGACGAGCTTCACCTTCACGCCGAACGCCGCTGCCTGGCCGGTCGCGTCAACGATCTCGGAGATGACGCCGATCGATCCGATGCATGCGGTCGGCGGAGCGACGATGTGCTCGGCCGCGCACGCGAGCGCGTATGCGCCACTCGTGGCCTGCCCGTCGACGTACGCGTAGAGCGGCACACCGGCGGCCGCGCAGATCTCGCGGATCTCGTTCGCCGTCTCGAAACAGCCGGAGACGACGCCGCCGGGCGAATCAATCGACAGAACGACTGCGCGCGGCGACGTCTCGAGCGCGGCGAGCACACGCAGCCCGATCGCATCGTACGAATCGGCGTACCAGCAGTCGTGGTGCAGGAGCGGCCCACGGATCGAGACGATCGCGACGTCGCCTTCGCGCTCGACGGTCGGCGGATCCGGAACGTCGAAGAAGAAGCCGAACGCCTTCGGCTCGAGCACCAGCATGCCCTGCGGCGCGAAGCGTTCGCGGCGCTTCGTCATGCCGCCACCCGGAGCGTCGCCGGCGCCGCAGTTGCGGTCGCGTCGACCGCGGCCTCTTCGCCGAGCTGCGTGACCGTCTTCTCGTCGCGGTCATCACCGAACGGCGGCAGGCCCTGCGAGCTGCGCGCCTCGCGCACCTTCACGACCTTCGCGAGATCGGTCGGCGCGAGGTCGAGCTTCTTTGGCGCGCTCTCGACCGCGAGCGGGCCCTTCACTGGCACGCCGAACCGCGTGCAGAGCTCCGACACGTCGAGCGCGAGCCCGTGGGCGGCGAGCGCGCTCGTGAGCTGTGAGAGTGCACTCGCGACCGACACGAGCGCCTGCGCGCCGCTCGCCAGGTCAGCCGGCGGCGTGACGTCCCACTCGACGACGACCGCGTGCGTCGTGAGCGCGTCGTCGCCCCAGCGCGCGATGAGCCACGGCGGGATCCCCTGCGTGTTGAGCACGTACGCGAGCGCGTCGGCCGTCGCCTTGATGAGGTCTGCGCGGATCGACTTGTGGATGTCGGCATTCGCGAACCCGACGCCGCCGTCGGTCGTGACCGTCTGGCCGGCGATGCAGATCGTGATCTCGCCGTTCTGCTCTGAGATCGTCGCGACGAAGGAGTCGGCGCCACGGCCGTTGCTCTCAAGGAGCTTGACGTCGTAGCCGGGGCGCATCCCGAAGACCGTGTTCTTGCCCCACGCGAGGACGCGCTTGAACCATCCCTCTGCCTGCTCTTCGCTCGCGCCGGCCGGAGCGACCGCGACGCGCGCTGGCTGCGCGAGCTTCGCCTCCCAGTTGTCCTTGTTGTGCTGCGCGTGCTCCTTGCGAATGAACGCCTTGCCGAGCGCGCGCCAGTTCCCGTTCTGCCACGGGCTCGAGCGTCCGAGCGTCGCGAGTACCCATCGCCCGTCGCCTGGCGTGATCGGGATCGGGCCCGCGATAGACCGGAAGTACCAGCGGTTCTCGTACCACCGGTACTGCAAGAACTCGGGATCGAGCCGGACGAAGACGGGGTAGTCGCGCCCCTCGACCGGCACGAGCTCGCCGATCGCAACGCCGAGCGAGACGAAGTCGGCCGTGAAGACGCCGAGCTCACTCGCCGGAAACATCTCGTCGAAGACCGACCGCGCGTCCTCTTCGCCGACCTTGAGCGCGCCGATCGCCTCCGCGTTGCCGCGAAAGCGCTTCGGCAGCCGCACGAGGCCCTCGGTGCGCGTCGAGAGCACGCCGGCGAGATGGCCGTCACCGCGCGCGGCGCGCATGAGGCGCGCGGCCGGGGCGATGAAACCCTGGTCGGCGGCGTAGATCGCGGCCTCGAGATCGGCCAGGTACCAGCGCGTCTGGCTCTGCGGCAGGATCTGCAGTTGCCCGCCGAACAGCGATCGGATCCGGTCGACCTCGGGGTCGCCGAGCTGCGCCGCGTCGGGCGCCGGCGGCGTGTACGCCGAGATCCCGAGCAGCGCTGCGAGCGTCGACCGCCAACCCACGCGCAAGAGATCGCCGCACCCGGAGACGATTGCACGCAACTCGATCGTGTCACCCGCGCGAGGGTCCGGGTTACACGCGCCAGTCTGCTTCGCAGATCCCGTAGATTTCTCTGAGCTTCACGCGTGCCGTCGGGCCCGGGATGGTCTCGCCAGAAATCCACCTCGACACCTGCGAGGGATGGACTCGACAGCGGGCGGCGACCTCGCGCGCGGTCGTCCGATGCAAAACCACCCAGATCAGTCGACGTTTCGCAGCGGAAATCACGTGTCACCCGTACGGATCGATCCCGGTGCCGTAGGGATCGATCTCGCTCCCGCCACCGCCGCCTCCCCCGTCATCCGCGCGCGGACCTCGCCGCTGCGGCGCGCCCGCATCGTCGACGGGAGACTCGTCCGAGAGCGAGAGCGGCTCCCACGCGCAGAGCGCGACCGCGTCGTATCGGTCGGGCGAGCGGCCGAGTGCCTTACGGAGCTGGGTCTTGCGCGTGATCTTCACGCGGCCGTTCGCTTGTGGCTCCCACTCGAGCTCGTGCAGCTCGCCCTCGAGCCGCGTGTCCTCGGGGATCGCGCCGCCGTCGCGAAACCACGCTTCGAGGTTCGCGGCGAGCTCGTCGCGCATGCGGTCGTAGACGACGGGCTGGCGCACCGCGCGATCGCTCGCGCGCACCGAGACGAGCACGAGCGACGTCTTGTGCTCGTCGGCGTAGCTCCGGAGCAGCACCGCGAGCTTCGAGCCGATGCCGCCCTCGCGGTCGACGACGACGACGGGGATCTCGCGCGGCTGGCGCAGGCGCGTGAGCATCCCGACGATCCAGACGAGGTGGCCCTCCTCGGTGAGCCCGCGCTTCGTGACGAGCTCGAGCACCTTCTTGCCGCGCCGCGCTGCGAAGGCCGACTCGTCGCCCGTGCCGGTCGCGCCCGCGGGGTCGACGCCGAGAAAGAGCCGCCCCGCCACCGCGATCGACTTGTCGTGCCAGAGCTGCTCGGCCTGCTCGATCGCGTGAATCGAGAAGATGCGCCCGTCCTCGCGCGTCGCGAACTCGCCCTTCACGCGCACGCGGTAGAGCGGCGAGTCCTCGCCCCACTCCTCTTTCTTCTCCTCGATCCACTCGCGCGTCGCGAGCCCGGGGATCACCTCGCGCCCCTCGACGACGTTCGGGCTCTCCTCGCTCGAGATCGTGATGCAGTGCCAGAACGCCTTCTTCTCGTGGAACGCGTCGAAAAAGTAGCCCTGCGTGCGCGTCGGGTTGCCGAGAAGGAGGATCTTCGCGCCGCCCGCGCGGTTGCCCTCGATGGCCTCGAAGATCTCGTCGGGCACGCCGCTCGCCTCGTCGACGATGTAGAGCAGCCGCCGTCCCGAGATGCCCGCGACGGCCTCGCCCTCCTTCGCCGTGAAGCCGACGATCTCGCGGAAGTCGGCGCTCTTGAGCCCCGTGCGCGCGAGCTCGCCGATGTCGCCCTCGATGAGCGCCGAGTGCGGACACGGCCGCTCGTCGCGCCCGGCCTCCTTGCACTCGACGCATCGACCTCCGCGGGCGCGCAGCATCTTCACCTCGCGCCAAAGGATCTGGTCGACCTGGCGCGACGTCGTCGACGACATGATCACGCGCGCGTCGTCGAAGCTCGAGTAGAAGCCGAGCGCGACGCCGGCGGCGGTGTTGCTCTTGCTGACCTTGTGCCCACTCTTGCACGCGACCCGGTCGTGCTCCCAGATGGCCTCGATGATCTCGGCCTGCCTCGCCCACGGCACGACCCCGAGGATCCGGCGGAAGAAACCGATCGGGTCCGCGCGGAACTGCCTCGCCATTCCGCTGTCGACGACGTCGAGCATCGCGAGCAGGCCCTCGAGCAGGTCGCCCTCCGGCGACACGCGCTCGACGCGCGGCCGACGCCGGCGACGATCGACCTCGCTCGCGCGTGAGCTCGTCACTGCGCCGAGCCCTCCGCTGCCTCGAGCGCCGCCGCGACCGCGCGGGCCGCGGCCGGGTGCGGCTTGAGCGCGTCGATGAGCAGCCCCTTCACCCGGCGCCAGAACGGCGACGACCGAACGACGCGCGCGTCGAAGACGTCGCGATCGCGCTCGAGCCGCGCGCGGATCCCGACCGCCTTGAGCCGGATGTCCTCGAGCCGCGCGCGTGCGTGGGGCTCGAGGCCCGGCTTCGCGAGCTCGGCGTTGAGCGACGTGATCGCGCTCTCGACCTCCTCGGTGTTCGTCCCGAGCTCGCCCTTCGCGCGCTTCTTCGCCGGCGTGGCCGGCGGCAGATCCGCGGCCGGGGCGGGCGTGCCGGCCGCTCGCGACCATGCCTCGCGCGGGATCCCGAGCAGCGTGTACATCTGCGCGCGCGCCGGTTCGCTCGGCCGCTTCGTCCCGAGCCGCCAGCACGCGACCGTGTTGCGGCTCACGCCGAGCTGCGGCGCCAGTGCCCCGCTCGTCGCGTCGCACTCGACGAGGAGCGCCTGCCCCGCGGTCATCGTCGCCACGACGCGGCCGGCCTTCGCGGGCTTCCTGCGCGTCACCCGCGGAGATTTTTCGGGAGCGGCCGCAGTTTCCGTCGGGTGGCGCTTGGCCATCAGCTCCCTCCTGCTGTCAGAAGGCCTTCTGTGGGGAGCGGGACGAGGGGCAGGTAGCAGCCCACGTGGTACACGGCGCCGCCCCTGCCCTGCTCGAGCGGCTCACCGCACCGCTTGCACAGCCGACGTCGACTCGACCTCGCCTCCATGATCGACTCGAGATAGGCAGGCGTCTGCCACGCCTTGCGCATGCCGCAGGGCCGACAGAGTGGCCCCAGGTGCGCGGCGCGCGAGCGACGACGTGGTCTCGCGCGTCCGCATCCGACACAAGGGACGTTGATCAGGTCCTCCTCTGCGCGACGCGCCTTGCCCGCACAGACCCTGCACCTCCTGCCTATCCGAGACGTGAGTCGATTGATTCGCCTGCGTCGCCCACAGTCCGGGCATGCGAGCGGATCTCGAAGCACGACGACATCGCCCAGCGCAGCGATCTCGGGGCTGATGGGCGCGAGGCGGAACCACTCCCCACGCACGCGGTGCGCGCGGAAGCGGTGATGCAGATCCCTCTCGAGCGGCACGCCGCCCGCGATCGTGCGCAGCAAGCGCAGCGGGACGGGGCTCGACGATTCCAGATCCGCAAGGCGTCCATGCGGATTCGTCGACGTCCCGATCTTGACGAGGTCAAGCCCGACTGCCTCGAAGAAGTAGACCACGTTGATCCGTTCGCTCATGCGCCCCTCACCCTCTCGACGCGCGCCCACCCCTCGCGTGCAGCGAGCGCAGGGAGCGCCGCCCACTCGGTCGTGTACTTGCCCCAGCTCACGCCCGCGGGCTGAGCTCGAGCACGGTCGCGTGCGCGGCACACCGCGACACTGGCCTCGATGATGACGAGCACGGCGCGTGCGCCTGCCTTGCGTGCGAGCACGAGCCACTCCTGCCTCGAGCGCACCTGCAGCGAGCACGCGTCGATCCACACGTCGCGCCCCGATGCGAGGTGCCACGCTGCGATGCGATGCAGGCGCGCGAAGACCTTGCCCGCTGCCTCGCCCTCGCGAATCGAATCGGCCGAGAGCAGTGCCGCGCCTCCCACGTGCGCGCGTGCGTACGTGCTCTTGCCCGAGGCGGGCAGGCCCGCGAGGACGGTGAGCGTGGCACCCATCATCCGAGCCCCTCGAACGCATCGTGGTCAGGCTCGTCGAGCACTTCGGGTGCACCTCGACCCGTACTCAACAGTGAGTGAGAGCGCGACAGCCCCGATGCAGAGCTGCGCGGGCTAACGAGCCTGCCACGAGAATCTTGCGGCCCATCCGCCACCGTGTGCCCCGTCGTCGGGATCACCACGAGGCTCGCACGCACAGGCCGCGTACGCGCAGCACGCTCGGCCGCGCGCCGGAGCTCGTTCGTGAGCACGACCTCGACGTCGACGAGCTCGCCGCGGATGGCGTCGAGCGCCTTGCGTGTGCCCGCGAGGTCGACGCCGTTACGCGCAGCGAGGTCGATCGCGTCCTCGAGCTGGCGCGTGGCCGCCTGCAGCGCGACACGCAGGTGGCGCGAGTCGCGCAGGGGCACGCGGCTGGAGAGGGGCGGCATCTATCCCGCCCGCACGAAGAGCATCGAGCCGGCGGGCGTCGTGTGCTCGGTGACGTCGTAGCCGGCGAGCTGCAGGAGCTCGAGCGCGGCGGAGGTCGTCTCACGCGGCGGAGGTCGTCTCACGCGACGGCGCCTTCGTCTCACGCGGCATGGAGTGCCCCCCCCCCCGTTC
>Ga0209342_10002554_pt1 | contig 19424 bp, 17 predicted proteins | sample RifCSP16_2_FD_184023 | JGI IMG/M metagenome (GOLD analysis project Ga0209342, IMG submission 184023) | Soil microbial communities from Rifle, Colorado - Rifle CSP2_sed 16_2 (SPAdes) (version 2) | ecosystem: Environmental > Terrestrial > Deep subsurface > Rock core/Sediment | place: Rifle... | reverse complement strand
TCTCGCGCGGCTTGTCTTCATGGCGACGTCCGGATGCGCGTTCGAACCCAGGTACATGGTGAACAGGGCGTCCTCTGGGACGAATCGCCGCACGCGGATGGTCCGTCCGTTGAGGGTCGCGCCGTGCCCCTTACGAGCGTGGTACGTCGCGCCCGTTGCGAGATCCCGGACGAGTCCCTCATGGACGTCCGAAAGCGTGCGCTCGCCGAGCGCGAGGGACACCGCGTACGCCGGAATCCCGCGGATCGCATTGTGGGTCCCGTCGATCGGGTCGAGCACGAGGAGCCCCTCGCCGCCCCGGTTCAAGCGGCCCGCTTCCTCGCTCAGGACATCCACCTTCACGTCCTCGTAGTCGAGGAACCGGAGAACCGCCTGTTCCGCCACCCGATCGATCCGATGGCTCGGAGCCCCGTCCGCCCCCCGGCCCACGACCTCCCCCGGGTCCTCAGCCAGCTCCCGGACGGCCCGATCGACGGCCTCCGCCAGCTCCAAGAGGAGCCCTTCCACGGGCGCGTGCTAGCCGCGAAGAGGACTTAGATTTATGGGGGGTGGACGGCGGATCCCAACGGCAGCGGCGCGGTCCCCGCTACACTTATATAGAAGTCCCTACATAGGCTCCGCCCTGGAAGCTCCCTTGGAGGACTTCGCATGATGCCAGCAGGTACACAGATTCTCGTATTGAAAGAAGGAACGCGACGGGAGCGCGGAAAGGGCGCTCAGTTCAACAACATCGCGGCCGCGAAGGCGGTTGCCGACGCGGTCCGGTCGACGTTGGGCCCGCGTGGGATGGACAAGATGCTCGTCGACAGCCTCGGGGATGTGGTGATCACGAACGACGGGGTGACGATCCTCAAGGAGATCGACATCGAGCATCCCGCCGCGAAGATGCTCGTCGAGGTCGCGAAGACCCAGGACGACGAAGCGGGCGACGGCACGACGACGGCGGTCATCCTCGCAGGGGAGCTGCTCAAGAAGGCGGAAGACTTGATCGAGCAGAACATCCACCCGACCGTCATCGCCGCGGGATACCGACAGGCGAGCGACAGAGCTCGGGGGGTCCTCGAGAAGGTCGCCACGAAAATCACGATTAAGGATTTGGACGTCCTCAAGAAGGTCGCCATGACGGCGATGTCGTCCAAGTCCGCGAGCGCCCACAAGGAGCTCTTGGCCGACGTCGCGGTGAAGGCCGTCACGACGGTCGCGGAGCAGCGCGCGGACAACTCGTACTTCGTCGACGACGACAACATCCAAATCGTCAAGAAGCAGGGCGGCTCGATCGCCGACACGGAGCTCGTCGACGGGATCATCGTGGACAAGGAGCGCGTGCACCCAGGCATGCCCTCCGAGGTCAATGACGCGAAGATTGCGCTCCTCGACGCGGCCCTCGAGGTCAAGAAGACGGAGATCGACGCGAAGATTGAGATCACGGACCCGGGCCAGCTCCAGGCGTTCCTGAACGAGGAAGAGGCAATGCTCAAGCGAATGGTCGACACGGTCCGGAAGAGCGGCGCGAGCGTCGTATTCTGCCAGAAGGGGATCGACGACCTCGCGCAGCACTACCTCGCGAAAGACGGCATCTACGCGGTGCGCCGGGTCAAGAAGTCTGATATGGAGAAGCTTGCAAAAGCCACGGGGGGGAAGGTCGTGACGAAGCTCGACGAGCTCACGAAGGACGACCTCGGTCGCTCGAAACTCGTCTACGAGAAGAAGATCGGCGAGGACGAGATGACCTTCGTCACGGGCTGCAAGAACCCGAAGGCCGTGTCCGTCCTGATCCGGGGCGGCACGGAACACGTCGTCGACGAGGTCGAGCGGTCCCTGGAGGACGCAACGAGCGTGGTTGCCGTCGGCATCGAAGACGGCAAGGTGATTACGGGCGGCGGCTCGAGCGCGACCGAAATTGCACTGTCTCTGCGGGACTTCGCGGGGAGCGTTGGAGGTCGCGAGCAGATTGCAATCGAGGCTTTCGCGGATGCGGTCGAGGTCATCCCAAGGACCCTCGCGGAGAACGCCGGGCTCGACCCGATCGATACTCTGATCGAACTTCGCAAACAACACAAGAAGGGGAACAAGCATGCGGGAATCAACGTCTATACGGGCGACATCACGGACATGAGGAAGGAGAGCGTGCTCGAGCCGATCCGCGTCGGTAGCCAGGCGCTTTCCTCGGCGACGGACGCGGCCGTGATGATCCTGCGGATCGATGACGTCATCGCGGCGAAGGCCGGCGAGGGTGGCAAGGGCGCCGGCAAAGGAGCCGGCGAGGGCGACGGAGGCGGCGACGGCGAAGAGTTCTGAACGGGACCTCGGGGGAGGCCTCGGTGGTCTCCGTGGACGAGGCGCCGTTCGGAACGCCATCCGCGCCCGGTTCCGCGGTCGCAGGCGTCGTTCGAAGACCCACTGGGGGTGACGCTGCTGACGGATGAGAACCCTGTGGAGGGGACTCCCCTCGCATCCCCACCAGAATCCGAGGATCTTCTCACGAGGCTGAAGTACGTCCAAGCGGAGTTCGACAACTACCGGAAGCGTTCCGCCCGGGAGGCGGAGACCCTCGTTCGCGCGGCGCATGAGGCCCTCTTCGCACGCATCCTTCCCGTCCTCGACGAACTCGAAGCGGCGACTGCCTCCTCGGAGGGCAACGCCGGGGATGGGATTCGGATGATCCGGGACAACCTGATGAAAGCCCTCGGCGACGTGGGACTCGTACCGATCCCCGCATTGGACCTGCCCTTCGACCCGTATGTCCACGAGTGTGTCGACCAGGTCTCCGACGCCTCATCCGAGGACGGCGTCGTGAAGGAGGTCGTACGGAAAGGGTACCGCACCCGAGACCGAATCCTGCGTCCCGCGCAAGTCATCGTCGTGAACAACGGAAGTGAATCGAATGGCTAAGATCATCGGCATCGACCTCGGCACAACGAATTCCGAGGCCGGCTACATGGAAGCCGGCACGCCCCGGATCATCCCGAGCGCGGAAGGGAGCACGTACGGGGGCAAGATGTTCCCGTCCGTGGTCGCCTTCACGAAGGACGGGGTCCTGGTCGGAGAGCCTGCGAAGCGCCAGGCCGTCCTGAACCCCGAGAAGACGGTCATGCAGATCAAGCGGAAGATGGGGACGGATTACCGGGTGAGGATCGACGGGAAAGACTACACCCCTCAGGAGATTTCCGCGATGGTCCTGAGGAAGATCAAGACCGACGCGGAGGCGTTCCTTGGCCAGCCGGTCACTCAGGCCGTCATCACGGTTCCCGCGTACTTCAACGACAATCAGCGCCAGGCGACGAAGGACGCCGGGAAGATCGCGGGCCTCGAGGTCCTGAGGCTCGTGAACGAGCCCACGGCGGCGGCCCTCGCGTACGGCCTCGAGAAGAAGGGGGAGGGCAGGATCTGCGTCCTCGACCTCGGCGGAGGGACGTTCGACGTCACCCTCATGGAAATGGGCGACGGGGTCTTTGAGGTCCAGGCGACCTCCGGAGACACGGCCCTCGGCGGCATGGACATGGACAACGCACTCGTGACGTGGCTCGCCTCCGAGTTCAAGGCGGAGCACGGCGACGACCTCTCGTCGGACCGCCAGGCGATGCAGCGCCTCAGGGATGCGGCCGAGAAGGCGAAGATCGAACTGTCGAGCACCGTCGAGACGACGATCAACCTGCCGTTCATCTCCCAGAAGGCCGGACAGCCCGTGCATCTTGAGAAAAAGTTCACCCGGTCGAAGCTCGAGGCACTCATCGAGCCGGTCCTCGGACGACTCGAGTCTCCGATCCGGCAGGCCTTCAAGGATGCCGGCTGGCAGTTCACAGACGTGAACCACGTCATCCTCGTCGGCGGACCGACCCGAATGCCCGTCGTGCGCGAGCGGTTCGAGAGAATCCTGGGAAGGCCGCCGGAACGGGGCGTGGACCCGATGCAATGCGTCGCCCTGGGCGCGGCGATCCAGGGTGCCGTCCTCAGCGGCGAGGTGAAGGACATCCTCCTTCTGGACGTGACGCCGCTCAGTCTCGGCGTGGAGACCCTGGGGGGCGTCTTCACGCGGCTCATCGAGCGGAACACGACGATCCCTACCCGGAAGAGCGAGACGTTCACCACGGCGGCGGACGGCCAGACGACCGTCGAGGTGCACGTCCTCCAGGGCGAGCGAAGCATGGCCTCGGACAACGTGAGTCTGGGCAAGGTCTACCTGGCGGGCATCCCGCCCGCGGTGCGAGGGGTTCCGAAGATCGAGGTGACCTTCGACATCGACGCGAACGGGATCCTGAACGTGACCGCGAAGGACACCGCGACGGGCAAGACGGAGAAGCTCACGATCATGGCGCCTCAGCGGATGGAGCAGGTCGAAATCGACCGCGCCGTGAAGAACGCGGAAGAGCACGCGGAGGACGATCGCCGGCGCCGCGAGCTCATCGAGACCCGGAACCTGTCGGATGGACTCATTTACGAGACCGAGAAGATCCTCAAGGAATCGGGAGATCGCATCTCGGAGGCCACGCGGAAGTCCGTCCAGGAGAAGTTGGAGGCCCTCCGGAAGGTCCTCTCGACGAACGACATCGCAGAGCTCCGCCGGGCCTTCGAGGCGTTGCGGGCGGAGGCGATGAAGATCGGCGCGGAGATGTACTCGAAAGGCGGCACCGCAGTCCCTCCTCCCTCCGGGGGCCCCGAGGATTCTGGCGGTTCCGGAGAGCCCGGGGTCGTCGATGCGGACTTCGAGGACGTAGACAAGAAGTAGAGCCGGGCGTATGCAGCCGGACGAGCGAGTCATGGCCGACGCGGACTACTACAAGATTCTCGGCGTGTCTCGGGACGCCTCCCCGGACGACATCAAGCGGGCCTATCGCCGCCTCGCGAAGAAACACCACCCGGACTTGAACAAGGAGGACCCGAAAGCCGCCGAGGAGCAGTTCAAGCGGGTCTCCGAGGCCTACGAGGTCCTCGCGGACGACGGGAAGAGGCGGATCTACGATCAGTTCGGCGCGGACGGGCTCAAACAGCGGGTGTGGGGTGGCGAGGGATTCGATTGGTCCCGCTTCACCCACTACGCGGACGTGGAGGACCTGTTCGGCCGCGACTTCCTGGAATCCGTCTTCGGCCGATCCGGCGTCGGGGGCGGCCTGTTCGAGGACCTCTTCCGTGCCGCGCCCCGCCGGCGCGGGCCGTCCGCGGGCCGCGATCTCGTCATGGAGGTCGACGTGACGCTCGAGGAGATCGCCCGCGGGACCCGGAAGGACGTCACCCTGACCCACCCGGCCCGATGCCCGACGTGCGACGGGAGCGGGGCCGAAGGAGGCCGCATGGTCTCCTGCCCCACGTGCGGGGGCCGTGGGCAGGTCAGCAACGCCCAGCGACGGGGGTACAGCCAGTTCATCACGATCACGACGTGCCCGAAGTGCCACGGCCGCGGTCAGTGGCCCCAAACCCCTTGCCGCGCGTGTCGGGGGACGGGCCAGCGGTCCGAGACCCGGACGATCGCCGTGGAGGTCCCTGCGGGCGTGCCGGACGGCCTCCGGCTCCGGGTCCCGGGCCGAGGGGAGGCTGGCGATCGGGGCGGACCGACGGGGGATCTCTTCGTGGTGGTGCACCAGCGGGAGCACGAGACCTTCGCGCGGGATGGGGACAACGTCGTCCTCGAGCTCCCGATTACGTTCCCGCAAGCCGCCTTGGGCGGCGATGTCGAGGTCCCGACCCTGGGGGGCGCCGCGCGCCTTCGAATTCCGGCCGGAACGCAGACGCACACCCTACTTCGCCTCCGAGGCAAGGGCCTCCCTCGGTTCCGCGGGAACGGTCACGGAGACCAGGTCGTTCGGGTCGTCGTCGTGACGCCGGAGCGTCTCTCGGACGAGGAAAGGCGACTCCTAGAGCGACTCAAGGAAGTACAGCGTGACGGGGCGGGGCGCCGAGGCGTATTCGATCGGTTTCGCGTTCCCTAGGGGAACGGGATGCCGGACAGATACGAGACCAGCTTGAGGATCCCGTAGAACGCGGCCAAGGCTCCGACGACTGTGAGGATCGCCAGCGCATCGCGGAGCAGCAAACCCTTCACGTCAATCTCCGGAGAAACCTGTGCTTGCAAACTTCGACCCCTGCGGAGTAGATAGAGGGACGTGTTCGATATGAATCGGTTCCGCCACAATTTTCATTCATGTTAATCATTCCTGAGAACGCGGTCCCCGGCGAAGAATTATCCCCCCACGGCCCGTTCCGTCCGCTGCGATGCGGAAGGCCCTCGGAATCTTGACCCAGGACTTCCGGCTGTACCACGACCTCGTCGCCGCGCTGAAGGCCCGAGACATTTCGTTCGTGAGCCTCGCCGCCTCCCGGCGGGTGCCCGACGCGGTGGGTGCCGTCTTGACGTCTGCCGCCGAGGCGTCCCGGATTCGGTCCGCCCGGGTCGTCGTGGTCGATGACATCGAGAGCGCGATTGCGAAGGCCCTACAACTCCTCCGTGGGAAGCGCGAATGGCACGAGCTGGCGATCGGCATCGACCCGGGTCGGGAACCCGGGGTCGCGGTCGTCGGGGACGGGGAGGTCATCGACACGCGGATCGCCCGGAGTCCGGAAGCCGCCGCCTACCTTGCCCGTCAGGCGGTCCGCACGTTTCCCGCCCGCGTCGTCCGGATGCGGGTCGGCCACGGGGATCCGACGAACCGGAATCGGATCTTGAACGCCCTCTCGCAGAACGGCTTCCAGATTGAGATTGTCGACGAGGCCGGGACGACCCGTCGGACGCCCCAGCCGGACGTCGATGCGGCAATCCATATCGCAACGACGCCCGGGATGCGGGCGGAGCCGCCCTTCGAAGTCCGACCCACCCGCGGAGAGCTGCGAGACATCCAGCGGCGGTCGCGGCTGGACAGCGACGGCCGCGTCACAATCTCCACGGACCTCGCGGACGCGGTCGCACGGGGCGAGGTCAGCCTCGAGAACGCGATCGCGCGACAGCGCCGCCGCCGGCGCCGCTCATAAGACGACCGCGTACCGGGTCTCGAGCTCCTTGCGGCGTCTGAAGTACATCTCCTCCGCAATGTCGCCCGCCGCGAGCTTTCCCTCGAGCGCTTCCAGCTCGCGTTGGAAGTCCGCGCGGAAACCCGAGGAGTACTCCTGGACGACCCGCTGGAGCAGGTCGAGCAGGTCCCTCCCCCGCTGGGTCACCTGAAACACGATTCTCGGTCGACCCGTCGCTGGGAACACCGCGGCGCGGTCCACGAGGCCCCACTCGAACAGCTCGACGAGCTGCTTGTCCACAGACGTTCTTCGGATCTTAAGTTTCTTCCCGAGATCTTCCGGATGGTCGAACCCTTGCTGGAGGAGGCGGAGGATCTGGCGCCGCGTGTCGGAGGCCGCGATGCGAATCAACTCGAGCGGCTCGACCATCCGTGCTCGGTCAGCCGCATGGGTCTACTTCAACATTCTTCAACCCGCGCCCGGTCGATATCTCCTTCCAGGGAGACGTTGTCCCGTGGGCGGCGGAGGATCTCACGTGGGCCCGCGAGGCTCACATAAGTACCGAAACGTGTCTTCTTCGACTCATGTTCCCGCATTTGTCGGCCAATCTCGCGGACGTGTTCGCGAAGCTCTTCCTGCATCGCCTCCCGTCGCCGGCGAAGACACACGCATCGCCGATCCTCGGCGTCAGGCGTGGAGAGGTGGAGGCTTCGTTGCTCCCGCGGCAAGTGACATATGCCGTGGCGCACTTCATGGGCCTGACCCGATGAAGCGGAAGGACGTCTTGCGGCGACTCGAGGAACGTCTCGCCCGGGGCGAGATCTCGGAGAAGACATACCAGGAGATCAAGACCCGGTACGAGGCAGAGCCCGAGGAGCCAGAGGTGGAACCCGAAACGCCACCTGACGCGTCCCTCGCAGACGCGGTGAGCCGGCTTCGGGACAGCGCGATGCGCGCCGCGGAGGATACGACCCGCGCTGTCGAAGAGGCGATGCGCGCCGTGGACTTCTCCGGAATCGGCGTGAAGCTGAGCGAAGAGGCGATCCGGATTGCCGGCTCGGGCGTCGTCACCGGCCAGCCCGTGCGGACGCGCGAGTTCAAGGCGGCGGGAAGCGCCCGCGTCCGGGGAGACCTCGAGACGGAGGTGGCGAAGGTGGCCGGGTCGTGCGCCTTCGAGGGGAATGTCCAGGCGGAGGAATTCCGCTCTTCGGGGTCCAGTCGGATCGCGGGGAGTCTGAAGGCGGAGCAGGTGGAATCGAGCGGATCTCTGCGGATCGACAAGGACCTGGACGCGGAAGAGGTCCTCGCGAGCGGGAGCCTCCAGGTAGGCGGGACCGTGCACGCGGAGGAGTTCCATTCGAGCGGCGCGGTCCACGTCGGAGGGGAGCTGGTCGCCGAGGAAGTGCACCTCGAGCTAGGCGGGAGTTCGTCGATCCCCGCCATCCGGGCGAAGGAGGTCCACGTCAGGAGCACAGGCGGATACCTTCGCTCGCGGGGGGACCTGAAGGCGGATCGCATCGAGGCGAAGGAGGTCTGGCTCGAAGGGACGACCGCGCAGTACGTGAAAGGCGACGAAGTGACGATCGGACCCCACTGCCGCATCGACGTCGCGGAAGCGCACGAGCTCGTTGTCCACGAATCGAGCGAGGTCAAGGAGCGGCGCCCGCTGTCGTCGTGAGGCCGCCTTCGGGCGTGGCGATTATCTCCCCACAATCTTGATATAAGCCGGCGGGTTCTGAAACAGTGTGCCTGAGCGGGTCGTCCTCCGCGTGGCGGAAGCGCCCCAATCGGACGTGGGCTTGGGGCGGGCCCGAGTGGACACGAAGACGCGCGTCGCCCTTGGGATGGACGTCGGCGAGATCATCGAGATCAGCGGCAAGAAGTCCACCGCGGCGAAGCTTTTCCGTGTGATGCAGGAAGATGAGGCCAAAGGGATCATCCGGATTGACGGCCTCGTCCGCCGGAACGTCGGCGTGAGTCTGGGGGACAAGGTCGAGGTACGGAAGGCGGAGGTGTTCTCCGGAGAGCGCGTGACGATTGCGCCGATCATCAGCGAGGGCCACAAGATCTCTTTCGGCCAGGGCATCGAGAATTTCGTGAAGCGGGGTCTCCTCAAGAGGCCCGTGAACAAGGGCGACGTGGTCATCGTCCCCGGCATCGCCCTTATGGGCGGCGCCCTCCCGTTCATGGTCATCAAGACGCAGCCCAAGGGAATCGTCCAGATCCACGACGAAACGATCATCGAGATGAAGGAGGAGCCTGTCCGCGAGGGCGAAGTCCTCACCCAGACGGTCACCTACGAGGACATCGGCGGCCTGAAGGAGGAGCTCATGAAGGTCCGCGAGATGATTGAGCTCCCCCTCAAGCACGCGGAGCTGTTCGAACGGCTCGGGATCGATCCGCCAAAAGGCGTCCTCCTGTACGGCCCGCCAGGCACGGGCAAGACCCTGATCGCGAAGGCCGTCGCGAACGAGGCCGGGGCGAACTTCTACTCGATCCAAGGACCCGAGATCATGTCCAAGTACTACGGGCAGAGTGAGGAGCGACTCCGAGAGAAGTTCGAGGAAGCACAGAAGAATGCGCCGAGCGTCCTGTTCATCGACGAGCTCGACTCGATCGCCCCGAAGCGCGAGGAGGTCACGGGCGAGGTCGAGCGGCGAGTCGTCGCGCAGCTCCTCACGCTGATGGACGGTCTTTCGGCCCGGGGCCAGGTGATCGTGATCGGCGCGACGAACCGCGACGAGGCGATCGACCCTGCGCTGCGCCGCCCGGGCCGCTTCGACCGGGAGATCGAGATCGGCGTGCCTGACCGGGATGGGCGAAAGGAGGTCCTGCAGATCCATACTCGGGGTATGCCCATCGAGGGCGGGGAGGACGACCGGGAGGTCCTCCAATCGGAGCTCGCGAACGTGACCCACGGATTCGTCGGCGCAGACCTCGCGGCCCTCGCCCGGGAGGCGGCGATGAAGGCCCTCCGTCGCTACCTGCCAGAGCTCGACCTCGACAAGCCGATCCCGTCGGAGACCCTCGAGAAGATGCGCGTGACCCCGGCGGACTTCAAGAACGCGCTCAAGGAGGTCGAGCCGAGCGCGATGCGCGAGGTCCTGGTGGAGATCCCGCGAGTCAACTGGACGGACGTCGGCGGGCTCGAGGAGATCAAACTCAAGCTCCGGGAGGCCGTCGAAATGCCTCTGCGGGAACCGGAGGTCTTCCACCGGATGGGGATCCGTCCTCCGCGGGGCATCCTCCTGTCCGGCCCCCCCGGGTCCGGGAAGACCCTCCTGGCGAAGGCGGTCGCCACGGAGTCCGAGGCGAACTTCATCGCGATCAAGGGACCCGAGGTCATGTCGAAATGGGTCGGTGAGTCCGAGAAGGCCGTCCGGGTGATCTTCAAGAAGGCGAAGCAGGTCGCGCCGTGCATCGTGTTCCTCGACGAGCTGGATGCGATCGCCCACCGGCGCGGATACGACAACGATAGCGGTGTGAGCGAGCGGGTCGTGAACCAGCTCCTCACCTCGATGGACGGACTCGAGACCCTCGAAGGGGTCGTCGTGATCGGGGCGACGAACCGGCCGGACATGGTGGACCCGGCCCTCCTGCGATCGGGACGGTTCGACCGCATCCTCCTCGTCCCTGCCCCGGACAGACCCGCACGCCTCGAGATTCTCAAGGTCCACACGAAGGACATGCCTCTCGAGGGCGTCGACATCGAAGAGCTCGCGGTGGATCTCGATGGCTACACGGGGGCGGACATCGAGGGACTGTGTCGCGAAGCGGCGATGATCGCCTTGCGGGAGAACAAACGGGCGAAGAAGGTTACGATGGCTCACTTCCAGGAGGCGCTAAAGTCGATCCCCCCGAGCCTCGACGAAGACACGATCAAATTCTACGAGGAAATCGGGAAACGCCTGGAGCGCGGCGCGGTGCGGCGCCGGCGCGAGGAGCCGCTCTCGTACCTGAGATAAGCCGACGGGTCGCGACCAATTCGCCCCGGAACCTTCAAATAGCGAGCGTCGGATGTCTGTCAGACAAGGGATGGACCCGCCTCGGCCCCGCCGCGGGCGGCCCACGACGAATGGGTGATGGGATGAAGAAGTTCGCCACAGAACTCCGCGGCAAGACGGTCATGACGAACGACGGACAGATCCTCGGGACGATCGAGAACTTCATCGTCGACACGAAGAACGGGAAGCTGTCCGATGTACTCGTGATGCCTGCCGAGACCGTGTCCTCGAAGGGGATGAAAATCGACCCCCAAGGGCGCCTCGTCCTTCCGTTCCAAGGTATGCGGGCCGTGAAGGACGTCGTCGTAATGAACCTGTGAGGTTCCTCAGGTTCGCTTGCGGCTCACGAGGGCCGCGACGGCAAGCCGCAGCTTCTCCGGCTCCTTGAGGAGCGCCGCGATCACGGCCTCCAGGACCGCCGCGGTGGACCAGATCTCGACCATCAGGTCGAGATCTTTGCCAAAGGACCACTCGACGGCCCGGCCCGCCACGGCCTCACTTCGTGATGTCCTTGAGCTTCCCGGCGAGCTCCGACAGGTCCATGCCCGTCAGCGCCTTGACGAGAGCCGGGGCCGTCGCCGCGATGTCCACGACGCTGCTCACGAGCTGGGACGGCCCGCGCTCACCCATGATGATGAGCTTCTGGGTCGTCTCGAGGGACTTCGCGGCGTTCGCGACGATCTCCGGCAGCTTCTCGACGATGAGCTGCGTGACGGCGGCCTTGCCGTACTGCTCCCAGGCCTGGGCCTTCGCTCGCATCGCTTCGGCTTCCGCGAGCCCCGTGGCCTTGATCGCATAGGCCTGCGCCTCCCCCTTCAGGCGGATGATGTCGGCCTCGGCGGTGCCTTCCTGACGGATCCGCTCCGCCTCGCCCGCGGCGGTCCGGGCGAGCCGTTCCCGCTCACCCTCCGCGACGAGGATCGCACGTTCCTTTTCGCCCTCCGCGGTGAGGATCACCTTTCGCTTCTCCCCGTCGGCGACGGCGGCCACGGCATCCGCTTGGGCCTTCGCGGGAACGACCGCCGCGGCGATCTGCTCCTGCTCCCGTCGCTTCACTTCCTGCTGCTGGACAAGGACCTCCTGTTCCTTGTTTCGGATGTCGATCTTCCGCTGCTCGACGATGAGCTCCTGCTGCCTCTTGGCCGTCTGGAGCTGGAAGGCGATCTCCTTGTTCGCCCGCTCGACCTCGACCTGGGTCTCGGACTGCTGCCTGATGATGTCGCGGTCCCGGTGATATTGGGCGACGGCGGCCTCCGCCTCCGCGTTCGCCTTCTCAGCTTGCTGGGCCGCCTGGGCCTCCGCAATCGTCGCCTCACGGTTCGCCCCTGCCTTGCCCATCCGCGCGTCGCGCTTCACCTCTTCGGTCCGCTTGACACCGAGGGCGTTCAGGTACCCCTGGGCGTCTTCGATCTCCTTGATCACGAAGGACCGGATCTCGATGCCCATGTTCCTCAGATCATTCCCCGCCATCCCGAGGATCTTGGAGGCGATCGCATCGCGGTCCGAGTTGACCTCCTCCACGGTCAGGGTGGCACACACCCCACGGACGTGGCCCTCCAGAGTCTTCAGGGCGATCTCGTTGACGGCCTGCTCCGTCTTGCCAAGCAGATTCTCGGCGGCAGTGTTCAGGGTCGCCTCATCCGAAGAGACCTTCACCTGGGCGACCGCCTTGATGTTGATCTTCGCGCCGGAGCGCTTCACGTCGGTCACGATGTCGGGCACGACGAGGTCCAGCGTGCGCACGTCGAGCCTGAGCCATTCGATTGACTCCACGACGGGGATGATGATCTTCGCGCCTCCGGAGATCACCTTGTAGCCCCGTCCGCCGGTTCCTCGCTGCCTCCTACCGTAGACGACCATCGCCATGTTCGGCGGCACCTTCTTGTACCGGCTCGCGGCGATCAGAATCACGACGACGATCGCGGCCACGAGAAACAGGATCAGCGTTCCAAAATCGAGTCCAAACACACCATCGGCCATTCTTGTCTCCCCCTACAGCTTTCGAACCTTCACGGAATTCCCTACGACGGATTCGACGACCACATGTTCGTCCGTCCCGATCCCGTCGTCCGCGATGGCCTGAAGGAGGGTCCTCCCGCGGGCCTCCGTGACGACGACGATCTGGCCGGGCTGGCCCGGTCGGATAGGGATCGAGACCTGGCCCTTGAACCCTACCAAGTCCCCCAGGTCGACGCGGGTCTCCGCCTGGGCCTTCACAAAGAAATTAAACATGAGGAGCCAGACGCCGCCCGCCGTCAGGGCCGCGAATGCGACGGCGAGGACTGCCGTCAGAAGGGGATCGTAGCGGAGGCCCTCGAAAATCGTCCCAAAGGCGCCGAAGGCGGTGCCGAACGCCCCGACGACGGGCAGGCTGATCGGGCTCAGTCCCGCGTCGACGTCCGTCCCGACGTCGCCGCCGAAATCGAAGAAGTCTCCGAGGTCTCCGAGGACGAGCACGACGACGAGGAAGACGAAGAAGATGATCATGGTGAGCGTGTAGCCGCTCATCTCCAAGCCGAACACGGCAACCATCGCGTCAGCGCTCCTTGGGGCCTCGCCAATCCCTCGTATCGGAAGGGGTTTTCTTCGTAGGGAGTCTCACGGACTCGGTCGGCCCCACGGCGCGCGCCCCGCAGTTCCAGCAGAACGTGTCGGCCGTCTTTAGCTTGACTCCACAGAACGCACAGAAGTTGGACCGAACCCCTGTAGGGCTCGCGGCCGAGACTGCTCGCGGGCCGGTGGACGCCGGGGTCGGGGTAGGGGCCCAGTCTTCGGGTTTCGACGTAGCAGGCGACGTCGGGGTCGCGGCCCGTGCTCCGACATCGAACGCGGCGCCGCATTCCGTGCACGACGGGGCGTCCTCCGTGGTAACGGCTCCGCAGATCGGGCATACGAACCCTCGGAAGACGACGCCCCGACGCCCAAAGCCGAGGTCCCGGTTCGTCTCGAACTTGAGATCCCTGCCGGGATTGAACCCGAGGGAGCGGCCGGGCTCGAACGCGAGGGGGCGGTCCAGATCAAAGTTGAGCGCTCGGTCCGGGTTGAAGTTGAGAAGGTCCCCCAAAGTCCCTCCGCCTCTCCGCACACGAGATAACCGGAGGCACTCGGATAAACTTTGGCTAGGAAATCCTCAGAGGAGGACCCGCCGCTCCTCCTTCACGACGTTCAGGACGACCTGCGTGTACGTGCTCTCGACGTATTCCATCGCACCGAGGCGCTTGATGAACGAATCGAGCTCCTTCGTGTTCCGGAGCCGCACGACGACGACGGAATCCCACTCGCCCGTGATGTCGTAGACGTGTGTCACCCGGTCGTCCTTCGCGATTCGACGCTGAACCTCGAGCATCTTCCCTTTGTGGATCTTCACGCCGACGACCGCAAGCACGTCGAAGCCCAGCTTCGATTCATCGATCATCGGCGCGTACCCGAGGATGATTCCGTCCGATTCCAGCCGTCGGATGCGGTTCGAGATCGTGCTGATGCTCGCCTTGACGTCTTTCGCGATGTCCCGGTACGACTTCCTCGCGTCCTCGTTGAGATGTTTCAGAATCGCCACATCGAGTTCGTCGAGCTTCGCGGTCGGCGTCATCGCGACCCGCTCCGCGAACGGCCCGCCTCGTAAGACCCTTCCGCTCGGGATCCGTGCCTCCGAGTCGCGCCCGGACGGTTCGGAATTGGACAATGTATCGGTCGCGACTGAAGATTCAAGTCAAACGTACGATTCACACCCGGATACCTTTATATATGTACACAAAACTCCCTTCCGGGGCTACGGTCCGCCGTGGTCGCCCGCAACGAGGATGAGAGGCGGCTCCCAGGGAGGTTGTCCATGAAGGCCAGGAAAGGAAACGGGATAGACGCGGTTCTCAAGCGCATCGAGTCGGAGAGAATTCGATGGGTCGACCTGCAGTTCGTCGACCTGCTCGGCGGCCTGCAGCACATCACAATCCCGTCGACGTCGATCGGCCCGGACGAGTTCAAGCGGGGCGTCGGCAAGCTCGACGGCTCGTCGATCAAGGGATTCAAGGAGATTCACGAGTCGGACATGGTGATGAACCCGGACCCGGCCACCTTCGCCATCCTCCCCTGGTACGAGGGGGAGCATCGGACGGCCCGGATGCTCGTCGACGTGTACGAGGGCGGGACGCACGAACGCTTCACTCGGGATTCGCGCTTCATCGCGCAGAAGGCCGCGCAGGTCGCGGCGGACGCAGGGTACGACACCACGTACTGGGGTCCCGAGATCGAGTTCTTCGTGTTCGACGGGATCAGGCTTCTTCCGACCCCGGACCACGTCCGGAACCCCTACTCCGGCGCCGGGTACGAGATCCTCTCGCGCGAGGCCCCGTGGCAGGAGAACGGCGGCAAGAACTTCCCGATACGGTTCAAGGAGGGGTACTACCCCGCTCCGCCCGTCGACACCCTCCAGGACTTCCGGAACGAGGCGTGCCGCGTCCTGACGGACCACTTCGGGATCACCCTCGACGCGCACCACCACGAGGTCGCGACCGCCGGGCAGTGCGAGATCGATATGCGATACGGCGAGCTCGTCCCGATGGCGGACAACGTCATCTCGTACCGCTACGTGATGAAGATGGTCGCCCACAAGATGAATATGCTCGCGACGTTCATGCCCAAGCCGATCTTCGGGGACAACGCGAGCGGGATGCACATCCACCAGAGCCTCTGGACGAAGGGAAGAAACGTAATGTACGACCCCGACGACGAGTACGCGGAGGTCAGCCAGACCTGCCGGTACTACATCGGCGGGCTCATGGACCACGCCAGGTCCTTGTGCGCCTTCACCTGTCCCACGACGAACTCGTATCGCCGCCTCGTCCCCGGATACGAGGCGCCCGTGTTCATCGCCTGGTCCAAGCGGAACCGGTCTGCGAACATCCGCATCCCGGTGTACTACAAAGGCATCGAGCACGCGAAGCGGATCGAGTACCGCACGCCGGATTCTGCATGCAACCCCTACCTCACCTTCGCCGCGTTGCTTTGCGCCGGACTCGACGGCATCAAGCGAAAGATCGATCCCGGCGATCCGGTCGATGAGGACCTGTACCACTTGAGCGCGCACAAGCGGAAGGAGTACGGTGTACGGGAGCTGCCGGGCTCGTTGCGAGAGGCGGTGGAGCTCCTGCAGACGGACTACATGTTCCTCAAGTCCGTGTTCACGCAGGACCTGCTCGACAAGTACGAGGAGATGAAGCTCGACGAGCACCTGCAGACCGCGCTCCGCCCGTCCCCCTACGAGTTCTACCGGTACATGGACGCGTGAGGATCATCCCGTCCCGAGCGCCGGCGTGAGCCTCCTCGCGCCGGTCCCCGTTCCTTCGCCTTTGCAGGGCGCGGGTTTAAGCCGAGGGACGGTTCTTTATTCTGCGGACCGATGGCCGAGAAGGAGAATGGCGTCGCGGAAGAGCGCCGGATCCTCAAAGAGGCCAAGATTCTCGACGATCGGCTGCTCGATCGGCTCGATATCTTTCCCGGGGACCGGGTCCGCCTGAGGTTCTTCTACCCGCAGCAGGGCTTCGAGGAGATCATCGGGCACTTCCTCGGCTTCTATACCCTCTACGAGGGCCCCGAAGGCGGGGGCGACCTGAACCTGATGGTCCGCACCTCCAAGGACGGCCGGTCGATGGTCCTCTTCAAGGACCGCGCCTACCTCGAAGAATTCGAGGTCCTCGAGCCGAACCTCGAGGTTCGCGAGCAAATCCGCGACCTGGACGCAAAACACGGTCGCCACGTCGGGCACGAGTTCGGCTGAGTCGGCCTAGTAGGCGTCGACGCCCTGGGCGAGGAGCCGGAGGCGTCGGACTCGCTCCCGGACCGGCGGGTGCGTGCTGAACAAACTCACGAGGCTGCCGCCCGCGAAGGGGTTCACGATAAAGAGGCTCTGGCTCGCAGGGCTGCCGAACGTCATCGGGCGCCGCCGGTTCGCGACCTCGAGCTTCTCGAGGGCCGAGGCGAGTGCGAGGGGGGCGCCGCTCGTCTTCGCACCCGTATGGTCCGCCTTGTACTCCCGGCTACGGGAGATTGCAAGGTGAAGGAGCGCGGCCGCGATCGGCGCGAGAATCATGCCGACCACGGCGAGGAGGGCCGCGAGGCCGTTGCCGTTCCGATCCCGACCGCCACCGGCCAGACTGTTCCACCAGAACATACGCGCCATGAACGAGATGGCTCCCGCGATCGTCGCGGCGACGGCCGTGACCAGGATGTCCCGGTTCCCGACATGGGAGACCTCGTGGGCCAGGACGCCTCGGAGCTCATCCTCGTCCAAGATTCGGAGGATCCCCTCTGTGACGGCGACGACGGCATTCCTCGGGTTCCGGCCGGTCGCGAACGCGTTTGGCGTTTGAGAGGGGACAATTGCCACCCTGGGCATCGGCAAGCCCGCCATCTGGGCAACTTCCCTCACGGTTCGGTGGAGCTGAGGCGCCTGCGCCTCCGTCACGATCCTTGCGCGATACGTCCAGAGGACGAGTCGATCCGAGGCGAAGTATGCGATGGCGTTCATCACGGCCGCCAGCGCGAGGAACACGAGCGCGGCGGTGACCCAGTCGTTGAGCCAGATCGTGCCGATGGCCCACCCGAAGACGACGAAGATCGTCGTGAGCCCCGTGAACAGGACGAGCAGTCGAGCCGCTCCCATGCACCACACCCGGTTGTCCGAGGTCTCAAGAGACGGCCCGGTCCCTTATGAACTTGACCTGGGGCTGCCCTCGATCTCGAGGCCGTGGGCGGCCGCCACCCGGATGCCGCCCGCAGGCAACACCCTCCCAACGTCCTCGATCGGCACCTCGAAGATCTCTGCAAGTCGCCTCGCGAGCCGCTCTCGGTCCCCCTGTCCTGGGACGAGGCTTACGTATCGGGTCGACCGAGCGGATACGGCGGACACGGGCCCGCCCATGATCTTCCGGTGTCCCTCGACCTCGACCTCCCCCACGCCGAGGGTCACGGCCAGGTCGTGGATGTAGTTTCTCTTCCCGCGGATGACGAACGCTCCCCGAGGGAGGTACTCGCCGGATTCGGCCTGCTTCGAGACCTGCTCCGGGAGCACCCAGTAGGCGCTGCCGCTCGCGAGTCCGGAGGACCATGCCTTGCTGTACGCGAGCGCGAACGTGCACGCCTCTCGGAGGGTCGCATCGGTCGCCCGGGAGCCGTCCTTCACGACGGTCGACGGAGCCCCGTGGACGTCTGCGTGGGCGTAGCGGTCCCCCTCTTTGAGATGTTTCTTCACAAGCTGGTCGTTCGAGCGAGCGTCTCGCCCGCCAAGGATGAGGAGGCCCTCCGACGAGAACGTCCAGCGATAGGCGTCGAACCACAGTCGCGCGGTCGCCCGGACCCGCGGCTTGCTCACGATCCGGACCGCCTTTCGCCGAGCCTCCGACATCTCGCGCCGCGTCGCGTCCAAGGCCTCCTCGACTCGGTCGGCCTTGAGCTGTGCCTCTCTGCGTCGCTCATAGAAATCCTGCGCGTTCGCGGTCACGTCCTTTTCGTACGCCAGGGTGATCGCATCGAAATCCGCAATGCCGAGAGTGACGGTTCGGGTCTTGCGGTCAATCGACTTCACCTGCGCGTTCGCCGGCGGCTCGCGGCCTTCGCGGATCGCTTTGAGCAGCTCGTCGAAGGGCTCGTAGTGCGCGTACAGGAAGTGTGCGCGGGCCTCGAGGTGACCGATTTCCTCGCGCAGCGACCGGTGGCTCTCCTCCTGCTGCGCGATCCGACGCTCGAACTTGGCGGCGATCTCGTCGACGGCCTCCTCCTCGGGACGCGCGACGGTAATGTAGTGCGAGAGGGCCTCGTTGAAGGTCGGGAAGGGCTGCCGCTCGGATCCTGCGAACACGACGAGGTCAATCGGGACCGCGTCGACCGCCTGGCCGCCAGCGAGGAGGACGGCGGGCCGGCGCTCCTCATCTACGGCCACCACGATGTTGTTCAACGCCGTGTAGAACGCGTCCGCCTGGCCGCCAGTGAGATCCTTGACCTTCGTGTCCTTCGGGACGTCCGCGCGACGACACAGCTCTTCCGCGTATTGGCCGCCGAGATTGAGCGCCGTCGCAAGGACTCGGACGACCTGCCCCTTCGAACCGTGGAGAGCCTCCGCAAAGCCCGCGCGGTCGAGCTCCAGCGGATCCGTCCCAACATTGGGGTACGAGTACGGCTCGCCGACCTTGACTTTGCGGTCCTTGAATGCCTGGGTGGTCAGGCAGGCAACCGTCGTGGGACCCTTCACGAGGACGACGTTCCCCTTCCCGAACACTTCGAACACGAGTCGGTACGTCTCGGGCCCCCGCTCCAAGGTGAACACGGCGATCCGGTCGAGTCCTCGCTGCTCGATGGCGATGACGCGAGCGTTGTCGAGGAGCCGTCGGAGAGTCTGGGCGAAAGGAGGCGGCGCCTCGGGCTTGTCCTCGATCTCATGGAGGCAGAGCCATCGACCCGCCTTCGAGTAAAGCTCCCTCCGTCCGCGGC
>Ga0209342_10002551_pt1 | contig 19437 bp, 15 predicted proteins | sample RifCSP16_2_FD_184023 | JGI IMG/M metagenome (GOLD analysis project Ga0209342, IMG submission 184023) | Soil microbial communities from Rifle, Colorado - Rifle CSP2_sed 16_2 (SPAdes) (version 2) | ecosystem: Environmental > Terrestrial > Deep subsurface > Rock core/Sediment | place: Rifle... | reverse complement strand
CGCCCGTTTGCGTTCTCGATCGGAAAGGGACAGACTCGCGCCTGTTCGCTCATCGCTTGACGCGATGTAGTGGTCCGACGGGCTTGCGGCGAGCTCTCAAAGGAGCGGAGGGGATCGGTAGCGGGCGTGGAGCAGGCGCTTCCGGCGGAGCGTCACCGGCGCATCCTGGACCTCCTGCGCGAGCGCATGGTCGTCCGCGTATCCGCCCTCTCTGAGCAGATGAACGTGTCCGAGGTGACGATCCGCCGCGATCTCGAAGCGCTGGAGCGTCGAGGACTCCTGGAGCGGACCCACGGAGGCGCCGTGCTCACGCAGCGGATGCGGAGCGAGCCGGCCTACTTCGAGGCGGCCTCGCGAAAGCCGGAGGAGAAACGGCAGATCGGCGAGGCGGCGGCCGCGCTGGCCGAGCCCGGCGACGCGCTCTATCTGAACGGCGGCACGACCACGCTCGAGGTCTTCCGGCACGTCCGGGCCCCGGGGTTGAAGGTCATCACGAACCACGTGGGCATCGCGCTCGAGGCCGCGAACCATGACGTCGAGCTTCTGCTCCTGGGCGGCCACTACCGTGCCCCGAGCAACTCCGTCGTGGGACCCTTCGCGACCGACGCGCTCCGCCGCACCCACGCGACGAAGGCCTTCCTGGGCGTCGAGGGCGTCAGCCTATCCTCGGGACTCACGACCCCGGTCGCCGCCGAGGCCGAGATCGCGCGCGTCATGATCGAGCAGACGCGAGGTCGGGTCATCGTGGTCGCCGACCACTCGAAGATCGGAACCGTCGCCGACTTCGTGATCGTGCCGCTGGACCAGGTGGACGGGCTCGTCGTCGACGCCGGGATCGGCACCGAGTACCGGAACCAGCTCACCGAGGCGGGGCTCGAGGTGGTCGTGGCCGGTGAGCTGGCTGAGGCCGGCGCGCGTGGATAAGCGGGAGTTCGAGGCCGAGGCCGACCGGCTGGTCCGGGGAGCGAGCGCCAACGGCATCGTCCTGCGGGTGCTCGGCGCGCTCGCCTTCCACCACCGCTGCCCGCAGCACAGCCACTTGCAGGAGCGGCTGAAGCGCGAGTACACGGACGTCGACTTCGGCGGGTACGGCAGGCAGGCGCGTCAGATGCGGGCCTTCTTGGCGGCCGAGGGTTATGCCGAGGACGAGATGGTCTACATGGAATCGCAGGGGTCGCGCCTGGTTCTGAACCACCCCCAGACGGGTCTTCACCTGGACGTCTTCCTCGATCGGTTGGACTTCTGCCACAGGATCGACTGGAACGGGCGCCTGGAGATCCACGACTGGACGATACCGCTCGCCGAGATGCTGATGCAGAAGATGCAGATCGTGCAGATCAACGAGAAGGACCTGATCGACACGATCATGCTGCTGCTCGAACACCCGCTGACGGAAGACGAGACCGGCGTGAACATCGCGATGGTCGCCCGCGTGTGTGCCAAGGACTGGGGATGGTGGAGGACCCTCACGATGAACCTCGGCAAGGTACGCCAGGCGGCCGCGGCGTACGACCTGTCGCCGGACGAGCAGCGTCGGGTGCAGGACCAAGTGGACGAGGCGCTGGGGCGCATCGAGCGCGAACCGAAGTCGATGAGCTGGAAGATGCGCTCGAAGATCGGCGACCGGAAGAAGTGGTACCAGGACGTCGGCGAGCTCTCCGAGCACGTGGGGGAGACCTGAGCCGATGGCCTTCTGGAAGAAGGGGAAGGCGGGCGCCGAGCCGACACGGCTGTTCTACGCCTGTGACATCCACGGTTCGGAGCCGACGTACCGCAAGTTCCTGAACGCGGCGAAGTTCTACGAGGTCGACGCATTGATCTTCGGGGGTGACCTCATGGGCAAGCTCCTGATCCCGATCGTGCGCGACGCCGGCGGGACCTACCGGGCACGGCTGCAGGGGCAGAACCACCACATCACGAGCGACGAGGACATGAAGGGGTTCAAGAGGACCCTCCAGACGCTCGGGTTCTACTGGCAGGAGATGGACCCGGAGGAGTACAAGACCTACGAGGGTAACCAGGAGCGGATCGACGGGCTATTCGATGTTCTGGCCAAGGAGCGCCTGGGCGAGTGGATCGCCCTCGCTGAGGAGCGTCTGGCAGACACCCTTGTCCAGGTGTTCCTGTGCGGGGGCAACGACGACACCGACGAGGTACTTTCGGCTCTCGACGAGGTCCCACACGACCGGGTCGTGAACGCCGAGAATCGCGTCGTGCCGCTGGATGACGAGCACGTGGTGGTCACGATCGGGTACTCGACGCCGACCCCGTGGGATACCCCGCGGGAGAAGACCGAGCTCGAGATCGCCGAGGTCATCGCCGAGGTCATGGCCGATGTGCCCGATCCCTCGCGCGCCGTCCTCAACTTCCACTGCCCACCGCTGGACTCCAGCCTGGACACCTGCCTCAAGCTCGACGCGTCGGTGTGGCCGCCGACGCCGCTGCTGCAGAACGGGCAAGCCATCTACTACGGGGCGGGCTCGCAGGCGGTCACCGATGCGCTCGTGAACTATCAGCCCACTGTGGGGCTGCACGGACACATCCACGAATCCCGGGGGATGATCGACTATGGGCGCACACCCGCGTTCAACCCCGGCAGCGAGTACGGGGAGGGGGTGTTGCGGGGTCTGATCGTCGCAATCAGGGGTGGTGAAGTCGTCGGCCATCAGTTCACCTCCGGGTAGGCCCGCACCCGGCAGGCGCCAAGAGCTTAAGGAGGGGAGATGGCGGAAGCCGTAGCACCGCAGGTTTTTACCAGACGGGCGTCGGGACTCGTCCGCGTGATGTCGCCGTACTCGGCGTTCATCTACAACATCCTGACGATGGGGATCATCTTCCCCTGGGTGTTCATGCAGGCGCCCACCGCGTTCCAGGGGTCGAACCTGGTCCTCGCGATCTTGTTCGCGTTCCTGTTCGAGCTCCCGATCGCGATGGCGTACGTTTGGCTCGCGACGGCGTTGCCACGGTCCGGAGGCGACTACGTGTTCCAGAGTCGGGTCTTCGGCGGCGGGTTCGGGTTCACGGTCGTGTTCGGGTTCTTCGTGGTGTGGATCCTGCAGTGGGTCGCCCTGTCGGGATGGCTCCTCGCAACGCTTGGGATCGCGCCGACGTTCATAGGCCTCGGCGTGACGACTGGGATCTCGACGTTCACGGACATCGGCACGTGGGCCGCCGGAGCCAACGGCATCATCATCATCAGCGTCATGAACGCGATTATCGCACTGGTCCTGCTCGTCACCGGTTTCCGGAACTACGTCCGGTTCCAGTACGTGATGTGGTACGCGATCCTGCTCTCGTTCGGGATCGTCGTGCTGATGTTCCTGTTCACGGACCCGACTTCCTCGGCGGCGAGCCTCGATACCTTCGCGTCGAAGGTGGACGGCGCGTCCAACTTCTTCGGCACGGCGACCGCCTCGGCGGCGGCCGCAGGCGTGAACTTCAACCCGCCGTTCTGGCTGATCGGAAGCCTGCTCGCCGCCCCTATCGCGTGGACGAGCCTGCAGTGGGCGACGTACTCGTCCGAGCAGGGCGGCGAGATCAAGAACGCCCATGTGTTCAAGAACCAGGCGTTCATCATGGTTGGCTCGCTCGCGGTGACGGCCGGGCTGCTGATCCTGCTCGCACTGGCGATGCAGAAAGGGATCGGTAGCGAAGGCCTCCTGGTCGCTTCGTCCGGCTACTGGTACGGCGTGGGGGAGGCCACGATCGGAGGGAACTCGCTGTTCCCGAACTACATAGCGATGGGGTTGACTAACAGTTGGCTGATCGTCCTGCTGATCGGGCTCGGGTTCATCCTGAACTCGTTCCAGATCGTCTGTAACTGTTACATCGGCACCACCCGGATCATGGTCGCCCAGGGGCTGGACGGCCTGCTCCCGGACTGGTTCGCGCGTGTCAACCCCAGGTGGAAGACGCCGGTAAACGCGCACGTCGCCTACTTCCTCGCCGCGCTTCCGGTGATCTGGGCCTTCAACAAGGTGGGCGACTGGAGCACGAAGTGGGCGCTCGCGATCACGTTCGCCAACGGCGCGGTCCTGGTGCTGTCGGCGCTGGCGGCTGCCCTGCTCCCCTACCGGGCGAAGAAGGTGTACGAGGCCTCGCCAGGGGCGGTATACAAGGTCGGCAACGTCCCCACGGTCACGATCGTGGGAACGCTCGGATTCCTCCTCGGCGGGTTCATGGTGGCCTCGTTCCTGTTCGTGAAGGATCTGGGGCTCGCGTTCACCAACAGCGCGTTCCCGTACATGATCGTGATCGGGACCGCGGTGTTCGCCTTCATCATCTACTTGGTGATGCGCTCGGTGCGAGCAAGCAAGGGCATCAAGGTCGAGTACGCGTTCGCGGAGATCCCGCCCGAGTAGCGGGCGTCACGACGAGGTGGTGGGGCGGGGCTCGTCCCCGCCCCACGCGTCTGCGGGAGGGCAGGTGAGCCAACGGTTCCGCGTCGTCGTGGTCGGCGGCGGCATCACGGGGTGCAGCGTCGCCTACCACCTGGCCAAGGCCGGTTGGTCCGACGTGCTGTTGGTGGACAAGGGCGAGCTCACGAGCGGCTCCACCGCGCACGCGGCCGGGTTGGTGACGATGTTCAACCCGTCGCCCACGATGATGCGTTTCCGCCGGTACTCGATCGAGCTGTACCGCGCGCTCGGCGTGTTCGACACGGTGGGGAGCCTTCGGTTCGCCTCGAGCCCCGAGCAGCTGGGCGAGCTCCAGCGCGGCGCGTCCCGCGCGAGGGGTATCGGGCTCGACGTCGAGCTTCTCGGGCCGGACGAGGTACTCGAGCTCATGCCGGCGGCAAGCGCCGAGTCGCTCCTCGGCGCGGTCTGGGTTCCCGCGGACGGGTACCTGGACCCGCACACGGCCACCCATGCGCTCGCGACGGGCGCGCGGGCGCTCGGCGTCACGATCCGGACCGGTGCCCGCGTCTCGGCGATCGAGCTATCCGCGTGGCGCGAGGTGACTGCGGTGGTCGTCGACGGCGATCGGGTCGAGTGCGAGGTCGTCGTGAACGCGGCCGGGATGTGGGCGCCGCGGGTCGCCGCGATGGTCGGCGCGTTCGTGCCCTCGACCCCGGTGGACCACCAGCACATCGCGCTCAAGGCGGTCGCTGGCTACGAGGTGCCCCGCGACATGCCGTGCTTCCGAGACCCGGACAACCTCGTCTACGGCAAGTCCGAGGCGGGCGGCATCCTGTTCGGTGGGTACGAGGGCAACCCGGTCGCGCGGTGGATCGACGGCGTCCCGTGGGAGCACGGTTCGAGGTCGCTCCCGCCGGACGAGGAGCGGTTCGAGCCGCTGATGCGCGGGGCGATCCGGCGCTTCCCGTTCCTGGAGGGCGCCGAGGTCGTCAAGCTCGTCTGTCATCCCGACGCCATGACGCCGGACGCGAACCCGCTCCTCGGGCCGATCCCGGGGATCCGAGGGTTCTTCCTCGCGGCCGGGCTGTCGCTGAACGGGTTCGGCGGTGCGGGCGGTATCGGCAAGGCGATCGCCGAGTGGGTCACGGGCGGGGAGACCGAGCTCGACCTGACGAGCTACCGAGCGTGGCGCTTCGGAGGTGTTCACCGCGACCCGTCCTTCGCGGCCGAGCAGGCGCGGGAGGCCTACCGGTACTACTACCTGCTGCGGTACCCGTTCGATCAGGACGGATGGGGCAGGCCCAAGCGTGTCTCGGCCTTGCACGGCCGGCTGCAGGAACTCGGCTGCGTCTTCGGCGCTAAGAACGGCTGGGAGCGCGCCGAGTTCTTCGAGCCCGGCCGGCCCTGGCGCCGGGCCGGGGCGGACCAGCGCGCCTACGGCTGGACCCGTCCGCCGTGGTTCGAGCGCGTGGGCGTCGAGCATGCCGCGGTCCGCGAACGTGCGGGGCTGATCGACCTGTCGTCCTTCGGCAAGATCGAGGTCTCCGGCCCGGGGGCGCTCGCCCTGCTCGAACGCGCGTGCGACAACCGCGTGGACCGGCCGGTTGGCTCGCTCGTCTACGGGCAGTTCCTCGATCGGCGTGGCGGGATCGTCGCTGACGTGACCGTCGTGCGCTTGGCGCATGAACGGTTCCGCGTCGTCACAGGCTCGGGGACGGTGGACGCCGACCTCGGGTGGCTGCGGATGCTTCGGCTCGAAGGGGACGATCCGGTCGAGCTCCGCGAGGCGAGCGACCACCACGCGGTCATCGGCCTGTGGGGGCCGGCCTCGCGCGAGATCCTCGCGGCGACGACCTCGGACGACGTCTCGAACGAGGCCTTCCCGTACCTGTCGGCGCGCGAGCTTCGGATCGGGCCGGCGCCGGTATCCGCGCAGCGCGTGAGCTACGCGGGAGAGCTCGGGTGGGAGCTGTGGGTCGAACCTCGGTGGGCGGTCCAGGTCGGGGACCGGTTGTCGGCGGCGGGCGGGGCGAACGGGCTTGAGCCATGCGGGTACCGCTGCCTCGACGGGCTCCGCCTCGAGCGCGGGTACCGGTACTTCGGGACGGACCTGACGGCAGGAGACACACCGGACGAGGCCGGCCTGTCCTTCTGCGTGGACCCGACGAAGGACTTCGTGGGGCGGGAGGCGGTGCTCGCCGCTCGCCGAGCTGGACCGCCCGTGAAGCGCCTGCGAACCTTGCTGATCGGGGACGGCTACGTCGCGGTCTACGGTGGCGAGGCCGTGCACGCCGGCGGCGAGGTCGTCGGACGGCTGCGGAGCGCGGCCTTCGGGTACTCGGTGGAGCGGATGCTCGGGACGGTCTACCTCCCGACGTCGTTCCAGCCGGGAACCCGTGTCGAGGTGGAGGTCTTCGGCGAGCGGGTGCCGGCCGAGGTCGCCCAGGACGTGCCGGTGGATCCGGAGGGCAAGAGGGTGCGGAGCTGATGCCGTCGATAGACCAGGTGGTGAAGGTCGCGGCCACGTTCCGCGACAAGAAGGTCGAGGTCTCCGAGCTCTCGGGGGGCCTGACGAACACGAACTACCTCGTGGCGGCCGATGGGGTGAAGCACGTCGTGCGGATCCCGGGCAAGTCGACCGAGCTCCTCGCGGTCGACCGAGCCAACGAGCGGCACAACGCGCAGGCGGCGTCGTCGACCGGGGTCTCCCCGCCGATCCTCGAGTACCTCAAGGAGTGGAACGTGATGATCCTGGCCTTCGTCGAGGGCGAGACGATGTCGGCGGAGGCTCTCCGCTCAGAGGCCCAGGCGCGGCGGATCGCGGCCTCCCTGCGCAACCTGCACACGGCCCCTCGCTTCGCGAAGGACTTCGACATGTTCCGCCTGGCCGAGTTCTACCTCGGCGTCTGCGACGAGCACGCCGTGACGATCCCGGACGGGTTCCGCGACCGCCTGCCGGCGCTCGGCGAGGTCGAGCGCGCGTTCGCCGCGAACCCAGTCGAGACCGTGCCGTGCCACAATGACCTGCTGGCCGAGAACTACATCGACGACGGCCGCCAGCTATGGATCGTGGACTTCGAGTACAGCGGGAACAACGATCCGTGCTTCGAACTCGGCGACACAGCGCAGGAGTGCGGGTTCGACCAGAACCTGCGAGCCGTGCTGTGCGAGTCGTACTTCGGGTCGATGCGCGAGGATCGTCTCGGCCGCATGAACCTGCAGGCGCTCATGGCCGACGTGGGATGGACGCTGTGGGCCGCGATCCAGGCGAGGATCTCCGAGATCGACTACGACTTCTGGGGTTGGGCGATCGAGCGATGGGACCGCGCCGTGGCGATCCTGGATTCGGACGACTTCGGCCGATGGGTGCGGGACGCGGCGGGGCGTTGATGCAACCGGGAGCGGACCGGAGGGTGGTTGCGTGCGTGTGATCGCGACCCACGAGGCCGTCGAGTTCGTCCGCGAGCGGGGTGGGACCGTCTTCGTCTGGCCGCTGGCGCTCGAGGGTCCGACCGCTGGCCGTGGCGTGTTCGCGCTCGAGGCCTCGACCGAATCCCCCGGCGTCGATCACGGGTTCGTCCGGTTCGGGGACGAGGGGTTCGACGTCCTGATCGACGCGACCGAGCACGGTGTGCCGGACGAGCTGCATCTCGCGCTGACCGGTTGGCGCCGACGCCGCCTGCGCGCGTACTGGAACGGTCACTCCTACGGCCGCGACTGAGCGTCGAGGGCAGGGCGGGGGGATCGGGATCTGGGAGGGCTGCGCGGTTCGAACGTAGTTGCCAGCCGGCCTCTGAGCGGCCTCAGGCTCGAAGCCGCTCGCCCTTCGGGTCGTGCTGGGGAGTGTTCACGACGACGGCCCCCACGCGATCGCCGAAGACCTCGACCTCGGGGGAGGTGCCCGAGGGCGCCAGGTCGGGCGGCAGGTATGCGAACGCGATGCTGGTTCCGAGCGTGTAGCCGATGCCGCCGCTCGTCACGCGCGAAACCACGTGTCCGTCCGCTAACGCCGGCTCGTTGCCCAGGCCCTCAGATGCTCGGGGAGGTCCCCGACCGACGAGGGTCGTCGCCGCCTCCCGAGGTGGGAGAGCTCGTCCGAGAGCGAGGCGGGCGCCTGTACGTGTGGCCCTATCACCAGCGCTGCCGCCAGGGCGGGACCTACCTGCTCACCTCGAGCGAGTCCGGACCGGGGCGGAGGTTGCGTTCCGTCGACGGGGTCGAAGGGTTCGAGCGTGGTTCGACCCGGTGAACCTCGTCCCGCCCGACGAGCTGTACCTCGGCGTGAAGGGGCTAGGCGCGGATCCGCTCGCCCTTCGGGTCGTACAACGGGTCCTCGACGACCACCGCGCCGACGCGTTCGCCGAAGACGTCGATCGACAACTCGGTGTCGGCTGCCGCGAGCTCGAGCGGGAGGTAGGCGTACGCGATGCTGCGGCCGACGGCGTAGCCGATGCCGCCGCTCGTCACGCGCGAGACCACGCGGTCGCCGCTGCGCACCGGCTCGTTGCCGAGGGCCATCGAGCGAAGGTCGGCGAGCGCGAGGCAGCTGAGCGAACGCGAGACCCCTTCGGCTTCCCGGCGCCGGAGCGGCTCCAGGCCGAAGGCCTCTTTGTCGCGGGCGACGGCGAAGTCCAGGCCCGCCTCGACCGGGGTGTCGTCGCCCGTGATGTCCGAGCCCCACGCCCGGTACCCCTTCTCCAGGCGCAACGAGTCGATCGCCCGGTAGCCGGCCGGGATCATCCCCATCGGCGTCCCCGCCTGCATCAACGTGCTCCACAGCTTCGCGCCGAACTCGGCCGGCGGGTAGAGCTCCCAGCCGAGCTCGCCGACGTAGGTCACGCGCAGCGCGAGGCACGGCACGTCGGTGACCGTCATCTCTTGGGCGGTCATGAAGGGGAAGGCGGCGTTCGACAGGTCGTCGGCGCAGACCCGGGCGAGGATCTCTCTCGCGCGTGGGCCCCACAGGCCGAAGCACGCGAGGGCCGAGGTCGCGTCGCGGATCTCGATGCGCTCGGCCCCGTCGCGCCTGCGGTCGAGCCACGCGAGGTCGTGCGTCCCCGACGCCGTGCCGGTCACGAGCCGGAACCGGTCGGTCGCGAGGCGGGTCACCGTGAGGTCGGCTTCGATGCCGCCACGGCGGTTCAGCATCTGCGTGTAGACGACGGCGCCGACGGCCCGGTCGACGTCGTTCGCGCACACCCGCTGCAGGAACGCGCTCGCGTCCGGGCCCGAGACCTCGATCTTCGCGAAGCTCGTCTCGTCGAACAGCCCCGCCGCCTCCCGCGTCGCGAGGTGCTCCGCGGGGATCGCGGTCGACCAGTGCTCGCCCGCCCAGCCGCGCGGACGCAGGTACTCGAACTTCGCGTCCTCGTTCGAGCCGAACCAGTTCGCGCGCTCCCACCCCGCCTTCTCGCCGAACGCGGCGCCGAGCGCCTCGAGCTGCGCGTACGTGGGCGAGGTGCGCAGCGGCCGCCCCGCGTGGCTCTCCTCGCCCGGGTAGCGCACGTCGTAGTGGGTCGAGTAGATCTCGTACGCCTTCGCGAGCGCATAGTCGCGGCTGCGGTAGTGGCGGCCGAACCGGCGGACGTCCATCTTCGACAGGTCCATCGAGGGCTCGCCCTCGACGATCCACTCCGCGGTGAAGCGGCCGACCCCGGCGCCGCCGGTGATCCCGTGGGCGCAGAACCCGGCGGCGACGAACAGGCCGCGGACCTCGGTCTCGCCCAGGATGAAGTCGTCGTCGGGCGTGAACGCCTCGGGGCCGTTGATGAAGCGGTTGATCTCCACGGTCTGCAGCGAGGGGATCAGCGCGAACGCGCCCTCGGCGATCGACTCGAACCGCGGCCACTTCTCCTCGAGCAGCCGGTGGTTGAAGTCCTGCGGGATCGGCGTGTGGACGTTCCAGGGGTCGGGGTTGCGCTCGTAGCCGCCGACGACCAGGCCGCCCACCTCCTCGCGCACGTAGACGAGGCGGTCGGGGTCGCGGAGCGTGGGGAAGTCGGGGCGGACGCCCTCGATCGGGCGCGTGATCAGGTACTGGTGCTCCATCGGCACGACCGGGATATCGACGCCGGCCATGCGCCCGAGCTCGTTGGCCCACAACCCGCCGGCCAGCACCACCACCTCGGCATCGATGCGGCCGTGGTCGGTGACCACGCCGGTCACCCGGCCGTGGTCAACCGGGATCTCCACGACGCGGACGCCGGGGCGCATGCGGGCCCCGCGCGACTTGGCCCCCTCCGCGAACGCGAACGTGAGGCCCGAGGGATCCACGTGTCCGTCCGTGGGTACGAACGCGGCGCCGAGCACGTCCTTCGACTCGATCAGCGGGAACCGCTCGTGCGCCTGCGATGCCGAGACGATCTCGATCGGCAGGCCGAAGGACTCGGCCCAGCCGGCCATGCGCGCGAGCGCCTCGAGTCGGTAGGCCGAGGTCGCGAGGTGCAGCGTCCCGACCTGGTGCCAGCCGGGGTCGACGCCGGTCTCCTCCTTCAGGCGGGGGTACAGGTCGACCCCGTACATCATCATCCGCGTGTGGCTGACCGAGTTCCGCAGCTGCGCGACCAGGCCGGCCGAGTGGAACGTGGAGCCACTCGTGAGCTCGGAGCGGTCGACGAGCACGACGTCGGTCCAGCCGAGCTTGGTCAGGTGGTAGGCGATGCTCGTCCCGGCGACGCCGCCGCCGACGATGACGACCCGCGCGCGTTCCTCGCTCACGGCTACAGCCCGGCCCCGGCATCGGCGAGCCAGCGGTCGAACCGCTCGTCGGCCATCGTGCGGGCCAGCCGGTCGAAGTGGGTCTGCGCGTACGCGACGAAGTCGATGTCCAGGGTGGACAGGCCCTGCTGCACGACGCCCCACATCGCCTCGCGGAAGTCCGACATGATCCGCATCAGGCGCAGGCGCGCGCGATGGCCGTCGTGGACCTCGCCGAAGTACAGGGCGAGCAGCGTCTCCTGCGCGCCTTCGGACAGCCCGTTGTTGATCGAGAGGTTGCCGAGGTCGAAGAACGGGTCGCCCATCCCGGCGTACTCGTAGTCGACGAGCCACAGGTGCCCGTCGCCCCGCAGGAAGTTGTCCGAGAGAAGGTCGTTGTGGCACGGCAGGATCTGCCGCGGCGTCCGGCCCAGTGCCTCCTCGATCCGCGCGGCGCGCTCGTGCGCCGCGTCGAAGTCGGGCGGGACGGCGACGCCCCGCTCGGTCGAGACCCGCCGGTAGTCCTCGACGATCCGGAAGCTGTCGAAGGACCAGGGGAGCTCGGGGCACGCGTGGATCGTGCGGACCACCGGGACGACCTCGGCGAGCACGGCCTCGCCTTCCATGTCGCCTTCGGCGAGCGGGAGACCGGGAACCCAGCGGGTGACGAGACAGCCGAGCTCGGGCAGGTACGCGAAGACCTCCGGCCCGACCTCAGCCGCTGCGGCGGCGAGCGCGGCCCGATGCTCGGCGGCGCGGTCGATCCCGAGCAGATGCGTGTCCTTACCCGAGAGGCGGAGGAAGAAGACCTCGCCTGCGGCCTCGATGCGGAAGTTGCGGTTGGTCCGGCCGGCCTCGATCGGCGTGGCCGCGATCTCGAGGCCGGCCCACGCGGGGATCGCCTCGACCGCCCGCGCGACGTCGGGGTCGAGTTGCACGGCCGCGAAGGTACTCCCTTGTGCGTTTGCGGTCAAAGTGTGAGTGTGCATGTGCGAACTCGGGCGTGGATGTGAACGTTTATGTTCGGATGGCGGGAACGAGGGTTGACACCCCGGACCTCGTCCGTACACTGGCCGAACCATGACCGACAGGGTGCGTAGCGGATCGCGGGAACTCGTACTTATCCCGTAGGCGCGGCCGGGCGATCCGAGGCCCGGGCCCGCGCCAGATGCCCCTCGCGTAGCGGGGGGCTTTTTCTACCCCCAGAACGACCGATCCGAAGCGGAGAGGAGACCCGAGATGCGATACGAGTTCGAGCGAGGCGGCCGCACCGTCGCGAGCGTCCTGTGGGAGGGCCCCGGTCAGGTGACCGTGGACGTCGCGGACCCGGCCGACCGCCCCAGCTTCGATCGGTTCTTCGGCGAGGAGGTCGTGTACCTATCGGCCGATGAGGACTTCGGTGGCGCGATGGGCGAGGGCGGCCTGGCGTCTCGCCGGCGCGACTGGACGCCGTGGGAGTTCGAGCGTTCCTCGCGGAACCTGGCTCACCGTTTGGGCTGCACCGTCCGCCGGGTGCAGACCGGGCCCGTCGAGGACCGTCCCACGGGGGTGGGCGCCCGATGAAGGTCACCGGCGCGCAGGCGATGTTCAAGTCCCTGGAGGGCGAGGGCGTGGACATCGTGTTCGGGATCCCCGGCGGGGCGATCTTGCCCGCCTACGACCCGCTGATCGAGTCCTCGGTGCGGCACGTGCTCTGCCGTCACGAGCAGGGCGCCGGCCACGCGGCCGAGGGCTACGCGTGGGCGACCGGCAAGGTCGGCGTCGCGATCGCGACGAGCGGCCCCGGCGGCTGCAACCTCGTCACCGCGCTCGCCGACGCGAAGATGGACTCGGTCCCGATGGTCGCGATCACGGGCCAGGTCCCGACGCCGGTCGTCGGCAACGACGCGTTCCAGGAGGCCGACATCACCGGCATCACGATGCCGATCACCAAGCACAACTTCCTGGTCAAGGACGCGAACGAGCTGGCCGGGACGATCCGCGAGGCGTTCCACATCGCCTCGAGCGGTCGACCCGGCCCCGTGCTCGTGGACATCCCGAAGGACGTCCAGCTCCAGGAGATCACCTGGCACTGGCCGGAGACCGTGGACCTTCCCGGCTACAAGCCGACGACGAAGGGCAACCTCAAGCAGGTCCGCACCGCCGCGAAGCTGATCATGGAGGCGAAGAGCCCGGTGCTCTACGTCGGCGGCGGCGTGATCAAGGCGAACGCGAGCAAGGAGCTGTTCAAGCTGGCGACCGACGGGCGCCTGCCGGTCGTGACCACGCTGATGGCGCGAGGCGCGTTCCCCGACACCCACGAACTCGCGCTCGGGATGCCCGGGATGCACGGCGCCTACACGGCAGTGACCGCGATGCAGAAGGCCGACCTGCTCGTCGCGCTCGGCGCGAGGTTCGACGACCGCGTGACGGGCCAGCTCGCGAGCTTCGCGCCGAACGCGAAGGTGATCCATGTCGACGTCGATCCGGCCGAGATCGGCAAGAACCGCACGGCCGATGTGCCGATCGTGGGCGACGCGAAGGACGTGATCTCCAAGCTCCACACCGAGCTGAAGCGCCAGCAAGAGGAGGCGGGCGGGATCCCCGAGCGCTCCGAGTGGCTCGCCACGCTCGAGGACTGGAAGGCCCGGTACCCCTACAAGTACGACCAGCCGGCAGACGGCCCGCTGAAGCCGCAGTACTGCGTGGAGCGCCTGTACGAGAAGACCGGCGGCGACGCGATCGTCGTGGCCGGGGTCGGCCAGCACCAGATGTGGGCCTCGCAGTTCTGGAAGTTCTCGGAGCCGCGGACCTGGGTGAACTCGGGCGGGCTGGGCACGATGGGGTTCGCGGTGCCGGCGGCGCTCGGCGCCAAGGCCGGCAAGCCCGACCGCCGGGTCGTCGCGATCGACGGCGACGGGTGCTTCCAGATGACCTGCCAAGAGCTCGCGACCTCCACGGCCGAGAACATCCCGTTCATCACGGCGATCATCAACAACGCGCACCTCGGGATGGTCCGGCAGTGGCAGGAGCTGTTCTACGAGGAGCGGTACTCGCAGGTCTACCTGTCCTACGACGTGCCGGACTACGTGAAGCTCGCCGAGGCGTACGGGGCCGTCGGCCTTCGCGCCGAGCACCCCGAGGAGGTCGACAACGTCATCGAGAAGGCGCTGTCGATCGAGGACCGCAGCGTCGTGATCGACTTCCGCGTCGACTCGCGCGAGATGTGCTTCCCGATGGTGCCGGCCGGCGCCAGCAACGACGACATCATCGTCGGGCCCGAGGGCCTGAAGCCGGTCAACGATCCCGCCGAGGCACCGGTCGCATGAACCTGCACACGCTCTCGGTGCTCGTGGAGGACAAGCCGGGCGTGCTCACACGCGTCGCCGGGCTGTTCTCGGCGCGAGGGTTCAACATCGACTCGCTCGCGGTCGGCCCGACCAGCGACGACGGCCTGTCGCGGATGACGATCGTGGTCCAGGTCGACCGCAAGCCGCTCGAGCAGGTCACGAAGCAGCTGAACAAGCTGATCAACGTGATCAAGATCCTCGAGCACGAGCCGGGCGAGGCCGTCGAGCGCGAGTTGATGCTCGTGAAGGTCCGCGCGAACGGCGACGACCGTCCCCGCGTGATGGAGATCGCCACGGTGTTCCGCGCCAACATCGTCGACGTGACCCGCGGAACGCTCACGCTGGAGGCGACCGGCAAGCCCGACAAGCTCGAGGCGCTGCTCGACCTGCTTGCGGACTTCGGCGTGATCGAGCTGTCCCGGACCGGGCGGATCGCGCTCGCCCGAGGGGACCGCGGGATCAGGGAGCGGAGCGCGAAGTCGCGGGCGGCCGCGGCCGGAGCAGAGGACTACGCCGGCGGCGGGGTCTAGGAACCGATACCGAGGAGGCATCCCACCGATGGCCACGATCTACCACGAGAGCGACACCGATCCCTCGGCGCTGTCCGGGCAGAAGATCGCCGTGCTCGGCTTCGGCAGCCAGGGACACGCGCACTCGCAGAACCTGCGCGACTCCGGCCACGACGTCCGCGTCGGGCTCCGCGAGGGCTCGAGGAGCTGGACCAAGGCCGAGGAGGCGGGCCTGAAGGTCCTGCCGACCGCCGAGGCCGTCGCCGACGCCGACGTCGTCATGGTGACCCTGCCCGACACCTCGCACGCGAAGGTCTACCGCGAGGACGTCGCGCCCAACCTGAAGGCCGGCGACATGCTGATGTTCGCGCACGGGTTCTCGATCCATTTCGGCACGGTGCAGCCGCCGGCCGAGGTCGACGTCACGATGATCGCGCCGAAGGGCCCGGGCCACCTGGTCCGCCGCACCTACACCGAGGGCATCGGCACCCCGGCGCTCGTCGCCGTGCAGCAGGACGCCACGGGCAAGGCGTTGGAGCGGGCCCTCGCGTACGGGGCCGGGATCGGCGCCGCGCGCGCCGGGATCATCGAGACGACGTTCAAGGAGGAGACCGAGACCGACCTGTTCGGCGAGCAGGCCGTGCTGTGCGGCGGCCTGTCCACGCTGATACAGGACGGGTTCGAGACGCTGGTCGAGGCCGGGTACCAGCCCGAGATCGCCTACTTCGAGTGCCTGCACGAGGTGAAGCTCATCGTCGACCTCGTCTACGAGGGCGGCCTGTCGTGGATGCGTCACTCCATCAGCGACACCGCCGAGTGGGGCGACTACCTCAGCGGCCCCCGCATCGTCGACGAGGGCGTGCGCGAGCGGATGCGTCAGGTGCTGTCCGAGATCCAGAACGGATCCTTCGCCAAGGAGTGGATCGGGGAGGCCGACCAGGGCTTCCCCCACTTCCTCGCTCTGCGTCGCGAGGCTCGCGCCGCCCAGATCGAGCAGGTGGGCAAGGGTCTTCGCCAGATGATGCCCTGGCTGAACTCCGAGGAGAAGGTGGCCCCCGATGGCTGATGACGTAGTACGGATCTTCGATACCACGCTCCGCGACGGCGAGCAGGCCCCCGGGATCGCGCTCACCCGGGCCGAGAAGGTCGAGATCGCGGAGCAGCTGGCCCGCCTCCAGGTCGACATCATCGAGGCGGGCTTTCCCATCTCGAGCGAGGGCGAGTTCGAGGCGGTCCGCGAGATCGCCTCCAGCGTGCGCGGTCCGGTGATCGCCGCGCTCGCTCGCGTGACCTCCGGTGACATCGAGCGCGCCGCCGAGGCGCTGAAGGGCGCCGAGCGCTGGCGGATCCACACGTTCATCTCCACGAGCGACATCCACATGACCGACATGCTGCGGATGTCGCACGCGCAGGTCCTCGATGCGATCCGCGAGGGCGTGAAGCTCGCGGTCGACTACACCGAGGACGTCGAGTTCAGCGCCCAGGACGCCACCCGGACCCAGCTCGACTTCCTGCTCGAGTGCTTCAGGGTGGCCGTCGATGCGGGCGCGACCACGATCAACGTGCCCGACACCGTCGGGTACGCGATGCCCCACGAGTTCGGCGAGCTCGTGCGTACGGTGCGCGAAGCGGTGCCGGACGAGGTCGTGATCTCGACGCACTGCCACAACGACCTGGGGCTCGCGGTCGCGAACTCGCTCGCGGGCATCGTGAACGGCGCCCGGCAGGTCGAGGTCGCCGTGAACGGGATCGGCGAGCGCGCGGGGAACTGCTCGCTGGAGGAGATCGCGATGATCGTGCGGACGCGGCGCCAGGCGATGGGCGTCTCGCACGGGTTGAAGCTGAAGGAGATCGTGCGGACCTCGCGCCTGGTGAGCATGACCACCGGGTACTCGGTGCAGCCGAACAAGGCCGTGGTGGGCGCCTCCGCGTTCGCACACGAGAGCGGGATCCACCAGCACGGCGTGCTCTCCAACCGCGCGACCTACGAGATCATGGACCCGCTCGAGATCGGCCTGGAGGGCAACCGCTTGGTCCTCGGCAAGCACTCGGGGCGGCACGCGTTCGCCGACGCGCTCGAGAAGATCGGGATCCAGATGGAGCCCGAGCATCTGAACCGGGCGTTCGCGCGGTTCAAGGAGCTGGCCGACCGCAAGATCCAGCTCACCGACCAGGACCTGTCCGCGATCGTGTCCGAGGAGCTCGGCTCGGCCGAGGAGGATACGTTCGTGCTCGAGTCGGTGGTGGTCGGCGGCGGGACCCACCTGCAGCCTCGAGCCACCGTGCACCTCAAGCGCGGCGAGGAGACGATCGAGGAGTCGGCGCTCGGCGACGGGCTCATCGACGCGGCGATGGGTGCCATCCAGCGCGCGGCCGGCGTCGAGGGGCGACTCGTGAGCTTCAACGTGAGCGCGGTGACCGGCGGGACGGACGCCCTCGGCGACGTCGTCGTGCAGCTTGACGTCGATGGCCGGCGGGTCATCGGCCGCGGCGTCGCGACCGACGTGGTCGAGGCCAGCGCGCGCGCGTACCTGGCCGCGGTGAACCGCGCGCTCCAGCTCTCGAAGAGCACGAACGGCGCCGAGGACCCAACCCCGTGAATCACCGGATCGGGGTGATCCGGGGTGACGGCACCGGGCCCGAGGTCGTCGGCGAGGCCCTGAAGGTCCTCGAGGCGGTCCGCGACGGCCTCGAAATCGAGCTCGTCGAGTTCGACCTGGGCGCCGAGCGGTACCTGCGCACCGGCGAGGTCCTGCCCGACGACGACCTCGAAGCGCTCCGCGGCCTGGACGCGATCCTGCTCGGTGCGGTGGGGGACCCGCGGGTCCGCCCCGGGGTGCTCGAACGCGAGCTGCTGCTCCGGATCCGGTTCGAGCTCGACCAGTACGTGAACCTTCGGCCGGTGATCCGCTACCCGGGGGTGAAGACGCTCGTGCCGAGTCACTCGGAGGACGACGTGAACATGGTCGTCGTCCGCGAGAACTCCGAGGGCCTGTACAGCGGCGCGGGCGGGTTCCACCGCAAGGGGACCCCGCACGAGGTCGCGGTGCAGGAGTCGATCAACACCCGCCACGGCGTCGAGCGGATCGTTCGGTACGCGTTCGAGCTCGCGATGCGGCCGGAGCGCCGACGCAAGGTCACGCTCGTGCACAAGACGAACGTGCTGACGTTCGCGGGCGACCTGTACCAGCGGGTGGTGGACGAGGTCGGCTCCGAATACCCGGACGTCGATCGCGACTACGTGCACGTCGACGCCGCGTGCATCTACTTCTTGGACCAGCCGTCTCGGTTCGACGTGATCGTGACCGACAACATGTTCGGCGACATCGTCACGGACCTCGGCGCGATGATCCAGGGCGGGATGGGGATCGCCGCCGGCGGCAACATCAACCCCGAGGGCGTCTCGATGTTCGAGCCGATCGGAGGGACCGCGCCCGACCACACCGGGAAGGGCACGATCAACCCGCTCGCCGCGATCGGCGCAGCGCAGATGCTCCTGGCGCAGCTCGGTGAGAAGGCGGCCGCCGAGCGCGTCGACCGGGGGATCCGGTTCGCGACGTCGAAGATGGCCTCGATGCGCGCCGGTGAGATGGGGTTCTCGACCTCCGAGGTCGGCGACCTCGTCGTCGAGGGGGCGACCGGGTGAGCGCGCAGCGCGAGGTGGGCGGGAACGGAAGAGCGCTGGAGGTCGAGCTCTACGACACCACCCTCCGGGACGGGGCGCAGGGGACCGGGTTCTCCTACTCGATCGAGGACCGCCTGCGGATCCTGCACAAGCTCGACCAGCTCGGCGTGCCGTACGTGGAGGGCGGCTGGCCCGGCGCGAACCCTCGCGACACCGAGTTCTTCCGCCTGGCGACGAAGGAGACGCTGAAGCACGCGACCCTCACGGCGTTCGGTATGACGCGCAAGGCGGGGGAGGCGCCCGAGGGCTCGCAGGTCCTGCGCGACCTGCTCGACGCCGGGACCGAGGTCGTCTGTCTGGTCGGCAAGGCGTGGGACCTCCACGTGACCCAGGCGCTCCGCACCGATCTGGACGTGGGCGTGGCGATGGTTCGGGATTCGATCGCCTTCCTGCGGAGTGAGGGACGCCGGGTGTTCTTCGACGCCGAGCACTTCTTCGACGGGTACCGCAGCGATCCGACGTTCGCCGTCCGGGTCCTGCAGGTGGCCGAGGAGGCGGGCGCCGAGCGGCTGGTCCTGTGTGACACGAACGGCGGGATGTTGCCGCTGCAGATCGCGGGCGTGGTCGACGCGGTCCGCGGGCAGGTGGGCGTGCCGCTCGGGATCCACGTCCACAACGACGCCGGATGCGCCGTGGCGAACTCGCTCATCGCGGTCGAGCACGGCGTGCACCAGGTCCAGGCGGTCGTGAACGGCTACGGCGAGCGCACGGGCAACGCCGACCTGATCCCCATCGCCGCGAACCTCGCGCTGAAGATGGGCGCCGAGGTCCTGCCCGAAGGCGCGATCGAGCGCCTGACCGAGGTCGCGCACTACGTGGCCGAGGTCGCGAACGTCGCTCCCGACTCGCGACAGCCGTAC
>Ga0209342_10002549_pt1 | contig 19453 bp, 17 predicted proteins | sample RifCSP16_2_FD_184023 | JGI IMG/M metagenome (GOLD analysis project Ga0209342, IMG submission 184023) | Soil microbial communities from Rifle, Colorado - Rifle CSP2_sed 16_2 (SPAdes) (version 2) | ecosystem: Environmental > Terrestrial > Deep subsurface > Rock core/Sediment | place: Rifle... | reverse complement strand
CACCCGCCACGGATACGCCAGCGCCCACCTTGGAGGCTCCGACGGCCACCCAGACGCCGGAGGAGCCCACCGTGACCCCCTCTCCCACACTCTCCTGCATACCGCCGGACTGTGTGGAGCCCATCCGGGAGGAGGGCATCTTCTGGCGCTGGCTTCGGAGCCTGATCGGATAGTTGCGGCCGGCTTTCCCCCAATTGACATCCCGATTGCCGGCATGGTAGACTCCCGCCCTACAACGGGCAGTGGAGCAAGCGCTGCCCTACACTCATCCAGAGAGGCTGAGGGACCGGCCCGTTGAAGCCTCGGCAACCACTGTCGGCCTATGCTGGCGGAAGGTGCCAACTCCGGCAGACTGTGCGACAGGATCGCCACAGGTCTGGAAGATGAGGGATGAAGAGCGGTCATCGAGATGCCCCTTCACCCTGAAGGGGCATTTTCAGTAGTTATCCTTGCCGAAGGAGCCTGCGGCCTATGACACCCTCGCTAAGCCAGACCATCGGATATCCCCGCATTGGCCGAGATCGCCAGATGAAGCAGGCTCTGGAGGCTTTCTGGAGGGGTAAGTCGGATCAAGCCTCGCTGCTGAAGGTCCTGGCCGCGGTCGAGGAACAGGGTGAGCAGGCCCAAGCACAGGCCGGGATTGACCTGATTGGGGTGGGTGACGCCACACTCTACGATCACGTCCTGGACTGGAGCCATCGCCTGGGCCTCATTCCCGCCCGCTTCCGTCATCTGGATGGCCTGGACTTGCGCTTTGCCATGGCCCGCGGCGCCGATGGGATCCAGCCGCTGGAGCTCACCAAGTGGTTCGACACGAACTACCACTACCTGGTCCCGGAGATCGGGGAGGACTGGGAACCACAGACCGAGTTCGCGGATTTCCTGGAGTCGTTGCGCCGGGCGCAGCGGCGGGTGGGTCAACGGGCGGTTCCCATTGTGCTCGGGCCGGTGACCCTGCTGGCGCTCTCCCGCCTGGAGCTGCCGTTGGCCGAGGCCCTCGAGCGAATTCTGCCCGCCTACCAGGCTTTGCTTCGACAGCTGGCGGGGCTGGGTGTGCCGGAGGTGCAGCTGCACGAGCCGGCCCTGGTCCTGGGCCGGGCTGGAGAATGGGAGCAGTCCTACCAGTTCGCCCTGGAGGCCTTGAGCGCCTCGGGCCTCCCACTCAACTTGGTGACCTATTTCGACGACCTGGGTGCGGCCTACTCCTGGGCGGTGCAGCTGCCGGTGGCGACCCTCAGCCTGGACTTCACCCGCGGCGACAATCTGGGCCTCATCCGCAGCCGCGGCTGGCCGGAGGGTCTGGCCCTGGCTGCCGGGGTGGTGGACGGGCGCAATGTCTGGCGCATGCGGCCGGATGAGACCCTGCCGCTGCTGCTGGAGCTGGCCCAATCGACGCCCGCCCTGCGCGTAGGGCCTTCCTGCTCGCTGATGTTCGTGCCCTACAGCGCCGCCCGTGAGACCCAGCTTCCCCCGGCGCTGCAGGCCGGCCTGGCCTTCGCTGACGAGAAGCTGGGCGAGGTGGTGCTGCTTACGCGGGAATTGAGCGGCGATCCGGCCGCTTCGGAATTGCAGTCGATCCAGCAAGCATGGTCCGCGCTGGGCGACTTGATCCAGCAGGGGGCCTCCCGCCCGAAGGACGGCCCGCTGACCCCCGAGCGTTTCGTGCGCTCCAGTCCCTACCCGGTGCGCCGCCCGGCCCAGATCACGCTGCCGCCCTTCCCCACCACCACCATCGGCTCCTTCCCCCAAACCGCGGCGGTACGCAGCCTGCGGGCGCGCTTCAAGCGCGGGGATATCGACCTGGAGACCTACCAGGCCGGCATCGACAGCTGGATCGGGTACACCATCGGAGCCCAGGATGGACTGGGCCTGGACGTCCTGGTACACGGCGAATTCGAGCGCTCGGACATGGTGGAGTACTTCGCCGAGAAACTGGACGGCTTCGCCTTCACCGAGCATGGATGGGTGCAGAGCTACGGCAACCGCTACGTGCGGCCACCCATCATCTGGGCCGATATCAACCGGCCGCAGCCCATGACCGTGCGCGAGTTTCAGAAGGCTCAGACCTTCACCACCCGCCCGGTCAAAGGCATGCTGACCGGCCCGGTGACGATCCTGAACTGGTCCTTTGTGCGGGTGGATATTCCGCGGCGGGAGGTGGCCTTCCAGCTGGCCCTGGCGCTGCGCCAGGAGATCGCCGATCTGGAGCAGGCCGGCGCCCGGGTCATCCAGGTCGACGAGCCGGCCCTGCGGGAGGGCCTGCCGTTGAAGCCGGAGCGCTGGCAGGCCTACCTGGACTGGGCGGTGGATGCCTTCCGGTTGGCCACCGCCGGCGCTCGGGATGCCACCCAGGTGCATACCCACATGTGCTATGCGGACTTCGGCGACGTGCTGGCCGCCATCGAGCGGATGGATGCAGACGTCATTTCCATCGAGAACACCCGCAGCGGCGACGCCAACCTGGAGCACCTGGCGGCGGCCGCCTACCCCCGCGAGGTCGGCCCGGGCGTGTACGACGTGCACAGCGCCAACATCCCCCCGGCGGCCCAGATCAAGTCCCAGCTGCAGGTCTTCCTCAAACACCTGCGCCCGGAGCAGATCTGGGTGAACCCGGATTGCGGCCTGAAGACCCGTCCCTGGGAGGACGTGCTCCCCTCCCTGACCCACATCGTGGAAGCGGTGCGGGATCTGCGCCAGGAGCTCGAGCAGCCCGTCCCCGCCGGAAGGGCCTTCGGTGGCTAAGGCCGGCCTGTTCCAGGAGTGGCTGGCCGACGGTAAGCCGATCCTGGCCGACGGCGCCATGGGCACGTTGCTGCATGCCCATGGGGTGTCTATCGAGGCCTGCTTCGATGAACTGAACCGCACCCGGCCAGAGCTGGTGGCCGGGATCCATTCCGCCTACCTGCAGGCCGGCGCCCAGGTCGTGGAGTCCAACAGCTTCGGGGCCAACCGCTTCAAGCTGGCAGCCCACGGGCTGGAGAACCGGGTGGGGGAGATCAACGCCGCCGCGGTAACCCTGGCCCGGCAGGCCATCCGAACCGCCGGCAAGGAGGCTCTGGTAGCCGGCAGCGTCGGCCCGCTGGGCGTGCGGCTGGCGCCCTTCGGCCGGGTGAAGCCGGCCCAGGCCCGGGAAGCCTTCCAGGAACAGATCGCCGCCCTGGCCGAGGCCGGCGCCGACCTGATCATCGTCGAAACCCAGAGCGACCTGTACGAGCTGCAGGAGGCGGTGCGCGCCGCACGCGAGGTCTGTGAGCTGCCGGTGGTGGCCTCCGTCACCTTCACCCGCGACGACCGCACCCTGCTGGGGGACTCACCCCGACGGGCTGCCCGCCTGCTGCTGGAGTCGGGGGCGGAGGTCATCGGGGCCAACTGCTCCGGCGGACCAGCTCAGCTGCTGCGCCTGGCGCAGCAGCTGCGGATGGTGGCCCCCGAGATCCGCCTGTCGCTCATGCCGAATGCCGGGTGGCCGGAGCAAGTCTCCGGTCGAATCATGTACCCCGCCACGGCGGAGTACTTCGCCGAGTATGCGGTGGCCTTCGCCCGGGCCGGCGCCACTCTGTTGGGCGGTTGCTGCGGCACCACGCCGGAGCACATCGCCGCCATGCGCCGGGCGTTGGACACGCTGGGGCAAGCGTCCCAAGAACCGATTTCGGTCGCCCCGCGCCTGGAGCGGGAGGAGGCTGAACCGCCGGCCCAGGAGCCCACCCAGTTGGCGCAGCGGCTGGCCGCCGGCAAGTTCGTGCTGTCGGTCGAAGTGGATCCTCCCCGCGGCTTCGGCATCCACAAGCTGCTGGCCGGGGCCCATCTGCTGGCCGAGGCCGGCGCGGACGCCATCAACGTGGCCGACAACCCCATGGCCCGCATGCGCATGAGCCCCTGGGCGGTGTGCCAGCTCATCCAGCGCGAGGTGGGGATCGACTCGGTGCTGCACTTTCCCACCCGCGGCCGCAACTTGCTGCGGGTGCAGGGCGATCTGTTGGCCTCCCACGCCACCGGGGTGCGCAACATCTTCGTGGTCATGGGCGATCCCACCGCGATCGGGGACTACCCGGAGGCGATGGACAACTACGATGTGGTCCCCTCCGGCCTGATCAAACTGATCAAGCAAGGCTTCAACCTGGGCGTGGACCACGCCGGGGCCGACATCGGGGAGGCCACCTCTTTCTTCGTCGGGTGCGCGCTGGACCAGGCCGCGGCCGATCGAGAGCGGGAGTTTGGGGTGCTGCGCAAGAAGCTGGCGGCCGGGGCAGATTTCATCCTCACCCAGCCGGTCTATGATCCGGCGAGCCTGCGCGCCTTCCTGCGGGACTATCGGAGCCGCTTCGGCGAGCTGCAGACGCCGGTGCTGGTGGGCGTGCTGCCGCTCTACAGCGAACGGCATGCCTCTTTCCTGCACAATGAGGTCCCCGGCATCCGCATCCCGGACGCCATCCAGCAGCGCATTGCCGGCGCCGGCGAGCGGGCTCCGGAAGAGGGTGTCCGGATCGCGGTGGAGCTGCTGGAGCAGCTGGCGGACTTCGTGCAGGGCGCCTACCTCATGCCGCCTTTCGGCCGCTACGACCTGGGCGCGGAGATCATCGAGGCTGTGTCGCCCAAGGTCGCCAGTCGTGCCTGAGCTCGGTGCGGTTGAACTCGGCGTATACTAGGCCCCTTCATCATGAGAGGGTTGGTGTATGAGCGATCTGGCCGATCGTGAACTGAAGCCTCCGCGCGGCGGAGGAACGGGCCCCTTGAAGGGAGCCGAGCTTCAGGTCTTGCACGAGATGCTGGGGGAAGGCTGGCAGGTGATCGACGAGCGGCACCTGGAGAAGCAGTTCAAGTTCAAGAATTTCCTGCAGGCCCTGGCCTTCACCAACCGCGTCGGAGAGCTGGCCGAGTCCGCTGACCACCATCCGGATATCTGCCTCGGCTGGGGCAGAGCCACCCTCACCATCTGGACCCACAGCATCGACGGGCTGTCGGAGGCGGATTTTGTTTTCGCCGCCCGCGCCGACCGGCTGGCCGCCGAGCCCTAGCCTGCCAAGAGGCGGGTCATCCCAAGCCACACCTGGCGGAGCCCAAACCCGACCAGCAGCAGGCTGCCCGCCCCCGCCAAGACGGTCCTGCTCCTCGGCGGGAAACGGCCGGCCTGCCCGGCGACCACGATCTGCAGCCCCAGTCCACCCACCCACACCACATAGAATCCGATCAAGAACAGCGCGGCATGCGCGGCCGACTGCTCGGAGTAGCCCAGAAGCGCAGGAATGCCGATCGAGCCCCAGTTGATGTAGACGTTCGGGGAAATCCAGATCGCCACCACGGCCTGCCGGTAGGACTGCCGGGACTGGGCGCCCAGCGCCTCCGGCGAAAGCGATCGGCGCGCACCTCGGAACAAGCCGATCGCCAGGTGAAGGTAGAAGAGGCCACCGGCGATGCGGAGGCCCTCCAATCCCCAATCCGGAAGCTGGCGGACCAGCAACCAGAGCGTCAGGATGATCGGGAGGTCCCCCACCAGCGGCACAGTGGCCAGGGGAAGCGCCTTGCGCCATCCCTGGCGAATCGCCGAGGAGAGCAGGAAGATCTTAAAGGGAGAGATAGAGAGCAGTGGAGCGGTGGCGAACGAGATCCCTTGCAGCAGAGGAAGCAGCATCCGCTCAGGTGCCGCCCGCACACCCTCGCATGCACTTCCCCAGGCTGGCCGCGGCCAGTCCCAGCCGGCCCTTCACCCGCCTGCCTGTTCCCGGAGGGCGACGCGGAAGCTGGCGCCGGTGCGGGCCTGGATCTCTTCCACCGACGACCCCGGCATCACTTCCACCAGGGTCAGCTGGCCGTCCGGGAACTCGAACACGCCGAGCTCGGTGATCACCATGTCCACCGCGGCCGGAGCCGTGAGCGGCAGGTCACCCGCCGGGACCAGCTTCGGGGCCCCGTCCTTATCGTTGTGGGTCATCGTGACGATCAGCCGCCTGGCCCCCTCCGCCAGATCCATCGCCCCACCGACGCCCAGCAGCGGCCGGCCCGGGGCCGCCCAGTTCGCCAGGTTGGCCTGCTGGTCGACCTGCAGTCCGCCCATGATGGCGATGTCCACATGTCCGCCCCGGATCATGGCGAATGAGTCGGCGCTGTCGAAGTAGCTGCTTCCGGGCAGTGCGGTCACCGGCACCTTGCCGGCGTTCACCGGGTAATCCAGCGCCCCGCCCTCCTCCGGGGAAGGCCCCACCCCCAGCATCCCGTTTTCGGTGTGCAGGATCACCCCATGCTCGGGGGTGATCAGGTCAGCCACCAGGGTCGGAATCCCGACCCCCAGGTTGACCACGCTCCCCGGCCTCAGTTCCGCCAACGCCCGACGGGCGATGCGCAGCCGATCCTCGCTGACCCCGGCCTTGCTCAGCGCCACCGAGGCGGAAGATCCCAGGTCCTCCGGCCGGGTGTCCACTTTGACCAGGTAGTCGACGAAGCAGCCCGGGGTGTGAATGTGATTCGGGTCCAGCTCTCCCAGCTCCACGATGTGCTCCACCTCCGCGATCACCACGTCCGCGGCGGTGGCCATGGCCTTGTTGAAGTTCTGTTCCGTCATTCGATAGACCAGGTTGCCGGTGGTATCCGCTTTCCAGGCATGCACCAAGGCGATGTCGGCCCGCAGCGCCGGCACGAACAGGTAGCTCCTGCCGTTGATCCGTTTGGACTCGGCGGTGTCTCCAAGTACTGTCCCGACCGCGGTCGGGGTGTAGAAGCCGCCCAACCCGGCGCCGCCGGCCCGGATCGCTTCCACGAACGAGCCTTGCGGCAGGAGCTCGATCGAGATCCGACCGGACTGGGCGGCCGCCACCGCCTGCGGGTTGGAGGTGAAGAACGAGCCGACCGCCCTCTTGATCTGCCCGCGCTCCAGGAGCCGACCGCCGCCGATCCCGGGCTCTCCGACGTTGTTGCCAATGTAGGTCAGATCGTTGGTACCGAGTTCGGCCAGCGCGTGCAACAAGTGGACCGGGTTCCCGGTCATCCCGAAGCCGCCCACCATCAGGGTTGCCCCGTCGGGCACCAGCCGGGCGGCCTCCAATGCCGAAATCTGCGGGACTCGTTTCATCGGGTTGCGACCGGCGCAGGCCGCATGTGCAGTTCACCCAGCCCGACGGCTGGATGATCATCTCGCGGTCGGCCGCAGGTGGTGCCACACAACGACGGTCTCACTGTCGGCCGGGAGGGACTTGCAGGATTTGTATACACGCATACAATATATCCGTTCCACTCGAACCCGTCAACGTGAGGCCCGTGCAAGCCACGCCGCGACCCGTCTCCCCGGTCCGTCAAGCATCCCAGGCCGGACCCCTGCCGAGGCGGCTGGCTGCCCCAGGCCCCGGCCGTTGAGTTTCGACCCGGAGGTCGCCCCACATGTCGACTGATCTCGGCGCTCTCCAGATCCGCAAGGACCTGGTCGCGGCAGCCATCCGGCAGTGGATCCTGCATGGGAAGTTCAAACCGGGCGACAAGCTCGACCAGCAGCAGACCGCCGATGAGCTGGCGGTCAGCCGCAGCCCGGTGCGGGAGGCGCTGCGGGCGCTGGAGGCGGAAGGGTTGATCACCTTGATCCCCAACCGCGGAGCGATCGTGACCGAGCGTACCCTGGCAGAGCTGGAGGAGCTGTATTTCACTCGCGGGATCGTGGAGGGGATCGCCATCGAACGGGCCGCACCCCAGATGGACTCGCAGACCCTGCACAAGCTGGCCCAGATCCTGGAGGCCGCAGATCGCACCGACGATTACGGCAAACTGCTCATGCTGAACAACGACTTTCACATGCTGACCTACCGGGACTATCCCCAGCCCTTCCTGATCGACTACATCCAGCAGTTGCGCAATATGGCTGCCCCGTACAACCGGCTCTACATGGATGCCAAAGGAGGCCGAGAGGCTGCCTGGAACGACCACCGCCGGATCTACGCGGCCTGCCTGAGACGAGATGGACCGCTGGCCCGGGACGAGGTCCAGCGGCACCTGGACGAAGTGATCCGCAAGATCGCCGATGCGGTGGGCGATCGACCTGCCCTACTTCTTGAGCCGGCCTGACCGACTTGGCCGAAGCCGGCCTGCTTGGCTGACAACAGCCAGCCCCGCCTTCGATCGTCCGGGGTAGGCCGGCTTTCGTGATCCTGGCTGCCGTCTGCCGCGCGTATCTCTGAGCGCCCAGGCGCAGCCGGAGGACCTAGCCTGATTCAAGTCACCCGCTCGGGGGAATGATGTTCGCCTCCCTGGATGGCCACGTCGTCCACTACTCGCGCTCCGGCCGACCCGACGGCCTGCCGCTGGTCTTGATCAATTCGCTGGGCACCGATCTGCGCCTTTGGAATCAGGTCGTCCCCGCCCTGGAAGCCGATTTCTCCATCCTCCGCTACGACCTGCGCGGCCATGGGCTGTCCGACTGTCCGCCAGGACCCTACAGCCTGGTTCAGCTCGCGCAGGACCTGCGGTCTCTGCTTGATCACCTGGGGATCCAGCGGGCCGCGCTGGTGGGGATCTCGATCGGCGGCCTGATCGCCCTGCAATTCGCGGCCAGCCATCCCGGCGCGGTGCGGGCCCTGGTGCTGGCCGACACGGCCGCGCGGATCGGCTCCGCCGACCGCTGGCAGCAGCGCATCGAGGCCGTCCGTAGGGAGGGGCTGCAGGCACTGGCACCGGCGGTGCTGGGTCTCTGGCTCTCCGAATCTTTTCGGGCCAACCAGCCCACCCTCACCCGGGGATTCGGCAACATGCTCACCCGCACCCCGGCCGAGGGCTATATCGCCTGTTGTTCGACCCTGGCGGAGAGCGACCTCAGCCCGCAGCTGCCCAAGATCCAGGCGCCGGCGTTGGTCCTCACCGGCGAGATGGATGCTGCCACGCCTCCCGAACAGGGCCGCACGCTGGCCGCGGCGTTGCCACACGGCCGATTCGAACTCGTGCCAGGGGCAGCGCACCTGCCATGCATCGAACAGCCGGAGCGCGTGGCTACCATCATTCGCCGGTTCCTGCAGGAGCGAGGCCATGGCTGAGACAACCTACGAGCGGGGGATGCGCATCCGACGCCAGGTCCTGGGAGAGCAGCACGTCGCCCGGGCCGAGGCGCTGAAGACCGACCTGGACGCCGACTTTCAGCGCTTCATCACCGAAACCGCCTGGGGAACGGTGTGGGCCCGCGGGACGCTCGACTTGAAGACCCGCCACCTGGTGACGATCGGGATGCTGGTGGCCTGCGGCAAAGATCACGAGCTGCCCATGCACCTGCGGGCAACCCGCAACACGGGCGTCACCCCGGAGGAGCTCAGAGAGGTCTTCCTGCAGGCTGCCCTATACGCCGGCCTCCCCGCCGCCAACCGCGCCTTCGCCATCGCCAGGCAGGTATTCGCCGAGGCGACCGAGCCAGGAGGGGTACCGTGATCTGTAGTAGCGCAATCGAACCGGGAGCTACACCGTGACTCGCCGCAGCGCCCTCGACTGGAGCGTCCAACCCCCCTATCTGCACGAGCCCTACCGGGCCACTGTGCTGCGCGCTCCCAAGAACCCGCTGATCCTGTTGCCCCAGTCACTCAGCGAATGGACCGGCCCGTTGTATGGAGAGGGCGCCGTCCGCCCGCTCGATAATGACCTCACCCGCAACGCGACGGTCAACGGCGAGCCGCTGGGAGAGAGAATCATCGTTACCGGCCGGGTGCTGGACGACGCCGGACGCCCGGTGCCGAACACCCTGATCGAGATCTGGCAGGCCAACGCCGCCGGCCGCTACCGTCACCGCCGCGACGAGCACCCCGCCCCTATCGATCCGAACTTCTCCGGCTCCGGGCGACTGTTGACCGACAAGCAGGGCGAGTACCGCTTCACCTCCATCCGGCCCGGGGCCTATCCGTGGCTCAATCACGACAATGCCTGGCGGCCACCGCACATCCACTTCTCGGTCTTCGGCACCCAGTTCATCTCCCGGCTGGTCACCCAGATGTACTTCCCCGGCGATCCGCTGCTGGCGCTTGACCCGATCTTCAACGGAGTCCCCGACGAAGAAGGCCGCCGGCGGCTCGTGGCCAGCTACGACCACAGCGTGACCCAGCCGGTCTGGGCACTGGGCTATCGCTTCGACATCGTGCTGTGCGGCGATCGCATGACTCCCTTCGAACACCGCGGGTAAGCCGAAATGTCCAGTCAGACCCCTAGCCAGACCGTCGGACCGTTCTTCCATGTCGGCCTGATCCGCGCTGGACAGGAACTCCTGGTCAGCGAGCGCATCCGCGGGCAGCGTATCCTGGTCCAGGGCCGGGTGCTCGACGGCGCGGGAGCGCCCGTCCCGGACGCCATGCTCGAAATCTGGCAAGCCGATGCGAGCGGCGTCTACAACCACCCTGCGGACCCCCGCCGGGCGCAGGCTGATCCGGAGTTCCTCGGATTCGGCCGCGCCCCCACCGATCCAAACGGGGAGTATCAGTTCAAGACCGTCAAGCCGGGCAGGGTGCCGGGAATCGACGGGCAGCAGCAGGCCCCGCACATCAACCTGCGGGTGTTCGCCCGCGGCATGCTCATCCATGCCACCACCCGGCTGTACTTCCCCGACGAAACCGCCAACGACACTGACCCGGTGCTGGGCGCGGTCCCCGATCCAGAGCGACGCAGCACATTGCTCGCCTCCGCAGTGCCCGGCGAGGATCTGCCGACCTACCGCTTCGACATCGTGCTGCAAGGAGAGAAGGAGACAGTCTTCCTTGACTTCTCACTGTAGCCCGCCGGCGCAGCCCCGAGGCTCGGTGGGCGAGGACGGATCCGCTCGATGCCGCGGCCATTGAAACCCCGCCCAGGCCGGGCCGGATGGGTGTGAAGTGAGCATCTCACCCTCCGACTCGAGCATCTTCGGCTCCTCATTCGGCCATCCGGCCGTTGCGGCGGCATTCAGCGACCAGCAATCCGTGGAGTACATGCTTCGAGTCGAAGCGGCGCTGGCGCGGGTTTTGGGCAGGCAGGGCCTGATCCCCGAGCCGGCCGCAGCCCGGGTCGCCCAGGCCGCCTCCCAGGTGAAGGTCGATCTCGATCGGCTGCGGGCAGAGACTGAGCGGGCCGGGTTCCCGGTAGCGGAACTGGTCCGGCAGCTGCGCGCCCAGGCCGGTGACGAGGCGGGGGAGTTCGTCCATTGGGGCGCCACCACCCAGGACATCCTGGACACCGCCCGGGTGCTCCAGATCCAGGAATCCCTTCAGCCGGTCGAGCTGGCGATGGGGAAACTGATCACCCGGCTGGCCGAGTTGGCCGAGCGGCAGCGCGGGCAGCTGATGGCCGGCCGAACCCACACGCAGCAGGCGCTGCCGATCACGTTCGGCTACAAGGTCGCCACCTGGCTGGCGCCGCTGCTTCGCCATCGCCAGCGGCTGGCCGAGCTCAAGCCCCGGCTGCTGGTGCTCCAGCTTGGCGGGCCGGTAGGCACCCTGGCGGCCTACGGCGAACACGGCCCCACAGTGTACAAGGCCATGGCGCAGGAGCTGGGCCTGGCGCTCGCCGCCGCTCCGTGGCATTCGCAGCGGGATGGATTCGCAGAGTTCGCCGGCTGGCTCTCGCTGCTCACCGGCTCGCTGGCCAAGCTGGCTCAGGACGTGCTGCTGCTCGGCCAGAGCGAGATCGCCGAGGTGCGGGAGACGGCCGACATGAGCCGTGGCGGTTCGAGCGCCATGCCTCAGAAGGTCAATCCGGTGGCGAGCGAGCAGATCCTGGCGGCCGGGCGGGCAAACGTTGCGCTGCTCTCCAGCATGCACCACGCCATGGTCCACGAGCACGAGCGCGGCACGCACGGACTTCAGCTGGAGTGGCTCAGCCTGCCGCAGATGCTGACCCTGGCCGCCTCTGCATTGGTCAAGGCGGTGTTCCTAAGCGAAAACCTGGTTGTGGACGGCCGGCGCATGCTAGCCAACCTGGAGGCTTCTCAGGGAACGATCCTGGCCGAGCGGTTCCGCGACGCCCTGGCGGCGGTGATGGGGCGCCAGGAGGCGGAAGCACTGGTGAAGGAGGCCTGCCAGATCGCCCAGGCGGAGCATCGGGCCCTCGGCGCGGTGCTCCGGGAAAGGACCGCCGTCCCGCTCGACCTTGAAAGCCTGGGCGACCCGAACCAGTACCTCGGCTCTCTCCACTGGTTCGTCGACCGCGTCCTCCAGCAGGCAGGCAGCTGAAAGAAACCCCGGAGGGGAGTACAGCTCCTGCCCGAAAAGCCGACATTATGGGTCCGAAAGGAGCGGTTTGGCCTTGATACACAGGCCGATGGGATGTATATTGTGTACGTGTATACAATTTGTCCGAATTCGCCCCTGGGTTGACCCATGAGCATGGTGGAAAAGACCAGATTCAATTATGAGCTGCTGATCATCGCCCACGACGACCCGTATCCGACGTACCGCTGGATGCGGGACGAAGAGCCGGTCCACTATTCGGAGCTCGAGGACGTATGGGTCCTCACCCGTTACGCCGACTGCTCTGCCGCGTTCAAAGACTGGCAAACCTGGTCCTCCCAGCGGCGAGGCAATCTGCTCAACGACATCCCGGAACGAGTCGGCAAGACCCTGGGGACCACCGACCCACCCCGCCACACCTTCGCCCGTTCGATCGTAAACAAGGCCTTCACCCCCCGCACGGTCTCCAACTTGGAACCGACTGTTCGCAAGCAGGCCCGTGAGCTGGTGTCGCAGGCCCGGGAACGCGGCACCTGTGAGGTGGTGGACCACCTCTCCGCCCCGTTCAACGCCGCCATCCTGGGTGCCATGTTTGGGGTGCCCGAGCAGGAATTCATCCAGCTCCGTGGGTGGCTGGATGACTTCTTTAAGCGGGAGAAGCCGGCCCCCGGCCAGGAGCCCACCCAGGTGGTCGCCATGCGCCAGCTGCGGGGGTACCTGACCAAGCTGGCCAACGAACGGCAGGCCAGCCCCGCCGACGACCTGATGAGCGCCATGCTGTACGCCGAGGTGGACGGACAGAAGCTCGAAGTCGAGCAGGTGATCGTGACCACCATGACCTTCCTGACCGCCGGCTTCGAATCCACCAACAACCTGTTCACCAACCTGATCCATGCCCTGTGGCTACACCCCCAGGCGCTGGCTGAGCTTCGCAGCCAGCCGGAGGCGGTGCCGGCCTTCATCGAAGAAGGCATGCGCTGGGATGCTCCCACGCAGGGGTTCGTCCGCACCCCGACCCGGGACGTGGAGCTGCACGGCACGACGATTCCTGAGGGATCGCAGGTGCTGCTCCATATCGGCTCTGCCAATCGAGACCAACGGGAATTCGAGCGGGCCGACGAACTCGACCTCCACCGCCCCAACCAGCGCCACCTCGGCATGGGGCAAGGGATTCACTTCTGTGTCGGCGCACCGCTTGCCCGCAGCATGGCCAGGTTCCTGTTCGAGGAACTGGTGGCGGCCTACGATCGCTGGGAGATCGATCTGAGGCAGGCGGCCCGGGTCACCACCCCGAACTTCCGCGGTTTCCAGCGGCTCCCGCTTACACTCGCCTGAGGATGCGCGGAAGCCATCCGATCCGGATGACCGCCATGATCAACGGAGAGCGGATTGAGGTCAACTGAGCCGGCGCTGGAGGTCACACAGGCCACCGCCGCGGTCGACACGGTGCTGTTGGAGGTGGAGCGGGTGGCGATTGCCTTCGGCGGCTTGCAGGCCCTGGCCGGGGTTTCGCTCAACATCTTCGAAGGAGAGCGGCTCGGCCTGATCGGCCCCAATGGATCCGGCAAGTCGACCCTCTTCAATGTCATCAGCGGCTTCCTGAAACCCGACCGCGGCCGGGTCCGCTTGAGCGGCCAGGACATCACCGGGAGCCCTCCCCACCGGCATTCCCGGCTTGGGATCGCCCGCACCTTCCAATTGGTTCGGGCGTTCTCTCACCTCTCTGCCCTGGAGAACGTGGCTGTCGGGCGGGTTTATGGCAGCGACCCGGCCGCGAGCCTTTCGCAGGCCAGGGCCGAAGCGCTCGACATCCTGGACCGGGTCGGGTTGGACGGCAGGGCCGGCTCGCGGGCCCGCGACCTCACCACCATCGATCGCAAACGGCTGGAACTCGGGCGGGCCCTGGCGATGCGGCCCAGACTGCTGCTGCTGGACGAGTTTCTGACCGGGCTCAACCCAACCGAGATGCGCACCGCCATGCAGCTGTTGGCCCAGATCAACAGCATGGGAGTCACCCTGGTGGTGGTGGAACACATCGTGCGGGCGGTGATGGACCTCTGCCAGCGAGTCATCGTCCTGAATGCCGGGCAACTGATCGCGGAGGGCACCCCGCAGCAGGTCGCCGGTGACCCGCTGGTCGTCAGTGCCTACCTGGGAAGAAACTATGCTGCGGGTTGACGGCCTGGACGTAGCCTACGGGGATCTGCAGGTCTTGTGGGGCCTCTGCCTGGAGGTCAAACCAGGCAGCACAGTCGCCCTGGTAGGCCCCAACGGCGCCGGCAAGACGACCACATTGATGACCATCGCCGGGCTGATGCGCCCCAGACAGGGCCAGATCCACTTCAGCGGAACCCGGATCGACACCGCCCCCGCCCATCAGATCGTCAACCTGGGGCTGTCGCTGGTTCCAGAGTGGAAAGGGGTCTTCACCGGGCTCACCGTGCGCGAGAACCTGGGGCTAGGAGCCTACCCTCCCAAGGCCCGGGCGCAGCGAGAGCGGACTCTGACGGAAGTCCTTCAGATCTTCCCCATCCTCGAGCAGCGGCAACACCAGCCGGCCAGGACGCTGAGCGGAGGGGAGCGCCAGATGCTCGGCATCGGACGGGCGCTGATGGCCCGGCCACAGCTGCTGATCCTGGACGAGCCTTCGCTGGGCCTGGCTCCGCTGGTCGTCGAGCACATCTTCGAAGTGCTGGGGAACATCAACGGCCAGGGGGTGTCGATCCTGCTGGTCGAACAGAACATCCGATTGGCTCTGGAGATGTCCGATCACGCCTATGTCTTGGAGAACGGGCGGATCGTCGATCAGGGCCCTGGCGAGCGCCTCCTGGCTGACGATCGGGTTCGGGAGGCTTACCTGGGTGTTTGAGGGCTGCGTGCCGCCGCGGGGCAGGCTCGCCGCAGCAGGCCGGACCGCCTGGCAGATCGGAGGCCGCACATGTCACGGTTGAATCCGCCCTTCCGTGCCGATCAGGTCGGCAGCCTGCTGCGGCCGGCTCAGCTGCTGCAGAGCCGCGAACGCTTCCAGCAGCAGGAGATCTCGCGGGAGGAGCTGCGCCAGGTCGAGGACCAGGCCATCCGAGACGTTGTCCGCCGGCAGGAGGCGATCGGCCTGCGCAGCATCACCGACGGCGAGTATCGGCGCACCTACTTCCACATCGACTTCCTGGAACGCCTGGAGGGGGTCACCACCAGCGGCGGGATCGAGGTCAAGTTCAAGCGCCGCAACGGGGAGGTCAACTTCGCCCCGCCACGCCTGACGGTCACCGGCAAGCTGCGGCACAAGGAGGACATCCAGAGGGCCGATTTCGAGTTCCTGAAATCGGTGACCGCCCAGACGCCGAAGGTGACCGTGCCCTCCCCGACCATGGTCCACTTCCGCGGCGGCCGGGCCGCCATCGACATCCAGGCCTACCCCGACCTGGACGAGTTCTTCGCTGATCTCGCTCAGGTCTACCGGGAGGAGATCGATTCGCTCTACCAGGCCGGCGCCCGCTACCTCCAGTTGGACGACACCAACCTGGCCTACCTGTGCGATCCCCAGCTGCGGGAGGGGGCCCGCCGGCGGGGCGACGATCCGGATGAGCTCCCCCGCACCTACTGCCGGCTGATCAACTCCGTGATCGACGGTCGGCCGGATGACCTGACCGTGGCGATCCACCTGTGTCGGGGAAACTTCCAGAGCGCCTGGGTGGCGGAGGGCAGCTATGAGCCGGTGGCCGAGATCATCTTCAACGATCTCAACGTCGACGGCTTCTTCCTGGAGTACGACGACGAGCGCTCCGGCGATTTCGCTCCGTTGCGCTTCATGCCCCAGACCAAGACGCTGGTCCTGGGGCTGGTGACCACCAAAGTCCCCCAGCTGGAAGCGGCCGACGAACTGAAACAGCGGGTGGACGAGGCCGCCCGCTACGTCGAGCTGGCCAACCTGTGTTTGAGCCCGCAGTGCGGGTTCTCCAGTACCGTGCACGGCAATCGGCTCACCCACGACGAGCAGTGGCGCAAGCTGGAGCTGGTGGTCAGCGCCGCCGCAGGGATCTGGGGGGAGTAGCACGATGCTGGGCGTCCTGGGTCAGAACCTGCTCAGCGGTCTGCTGGTCGGTTCGCTCTACGGCCTGGCCGCGCTGGGTCTGTCGCTGGTCTTCGGCGTGCTCAAGATCCTGAACGTCGCCCACGGCGAGCTGATCATGCTCGGGGGTTACGCCGGCTTCTGGCTGTTCTCCTCCTTCGGTGTGGACCCCTTCCTGGCCCTGCTGCTGGTGATCCCCATGCTGTTCGGCGTGGGCTGGGCGCTGCACCAGGGACTGTTCCGCCAGGTGGTGCAGTTTGATCAGGAGTCCAGGATCAAGAACTCGCTGCTCATCGGCTTCGGCCTGACCCTGCTGCTCCACAATCTGGCGATTCTGCTGTGGACGGCCGACGACCGGGCCGTCACCACCGCCTATTCCACCGCCGCCTGGACGGCGCTCGGCCTGCGTCTCCCGCTTGTCCGGCTGGCGGGCTTCGGGGTATCGCTGGCGGCCGTCGTCGTCATGGAGTGGTTCCTGGAGCGGACCACCCTGGGGACGGCGATCCGGGCGACTGCCGAAGACTGGCGCAGCGCCAGCCTGACCGGGATCAACATCCAGAGTACCTACCTGCTCACCTTTGCCCTCGGTTCCGCGCTGGCCGGTGTCGCCGGCAGCCTGATCAGCGTGACCTTCAGCGTCAATCCGTCCATCGGCCTAGCCTGGACCCTGAAGGCGCTGATCGTGGTCGTGTTGGCCGGATTGGGCAGCATGCGCGGTACGTTCGTCGCCGGGTTGTTATTGGGAACCGCGGAATCGTTGAGTGCCTTCGTGATCGGTGGGCAGTACCGGTCGCTGGTGGGGCTGGTCATGTTCTTGATCGTATTGAGCGTTCGGCCGCAAGGGTTGTTCGGTGGGCAAGAGCGGTAGGCGAGCAGGCGGCCTGGCGATCCTGCTGGTCGGGGTGGCGCTGGTCGCCTTTCCGCAATTCAGGCCGGGCGACAGCCTGCTCACACTGTCGATCTACGCCTTTCTGGCCGCCGCGTTGGCGACCAGCTGGAACATCCTGGGCGGGTACGCCGGGCAGATCAACCTGGGCCACGCGGCGTTCTTCGGGCTGGGGGCCCTGATGACCCGCCGGCTGTGGGTCGAACAGGAGTGGCCGGTGGCGCTCAGCCTCCTGGCCGGGGGAGCCGCGGCGCTGCTGGCAGCGCTGCTCATCGGCGTCCCCGCCTTGCGGCTGCGGGGGATCTATTTCGCCATCGGGACCCTGGCGATGGCGGAGGCGGTGCGGGTCACCGTGGCCAACGCCTTGCCGATCGTCACCCGCCTGCCGGGCCCCCAGCTGGCGGAATACGATCTGCTGCCGCGCTACTACCTGAGCTTGGGAGTGTTGGCCATCGCCATCGGCTCCGCCTACCTGATTCGCCGGTCCAGGCTCGGCCTGGGGATGCTGGCGGTCCGTGAAGATGAGCAAGCGGCCCAATCGGTGGGGGTCAATGTCTTCACCCACAAACTGGCAGCCTTCGCAACCAGCGCCTTCCTGGCCGGACTGGCCGGCAGTGCTTTCGCCTTCTTCCACGTGAGCTACTACTTTGAGCTCCCGTTTGGTCCGGTATGGAGCTTTGACGCGCTGCTGATCACGTTCGTCGGCGGCATCGGCAGCCTCGGCGGACCCCTGCTGGGAGCCATCCTGTTTGTGTTGGTGCGGGACGTGATCGCCAAGACCTGGGTGGACTTCCACTTGATTCTGTTCGGGGTGCTCTTCGTCGTCGTCGTGCTGGTCCTGCCCGGCGGGCTGATTGAGCTGTGGAGCGGGGCGGTACGTCTCGTCACCCGCCGCGGGACTCGCGGGATCTCAGGCAGCTGAGCCGTCTGGGCGTGGCCTGGTGCACAGCCCACATCGGGAGAGGAGGGGAAGAGGCGGAACCAATACAGCCTAACGCACTGATCCATTCGAATCAGCATGAGCGGGGACCAGCGTAGCCCCCGTGCATGCCCTCAACCTGCCAAAGGAGGAGATGGACATGTCTGCGCGAGACCGCAGAATTGGATGGTTGTTGCTCGCCACGCTGCTGCTGGCCGCGTGTGCCGGTCCGGCGACCGAGGCGCCCGGCGAAGCGCCCGCACCGACCTCAGCGCCGGCGACCGAAGCCCCGGAGCCTACCGAGGTTCCCATGCCCGAGGCCCCCGAGTTCATCGACATCGGGGCGGTGATCCCCCTGACCGGGCCCTTCGCCGGCGGCGGATCGCAGGTCAAGAACGGCTACGAGTTCGCGGTGGAAGCCGTCAACGCCACCGGCGGGGTCTACGTGGCCGAGTTCGGCGCCCAGGTTCCGCTCCGGCTCACCGTGCTGGATGACGAGTCCGACCCGACCAAGACGGTCAGCAACCTGGAGACGCTCTTCGCTGACCAGAATGTGACCGCCTACCTCGGTGGCTTCGGCAGCTCCCTGCACGCCGCCGCGGCTGCCATCGCAGAGAAGAACCAGGTGCCCTATCTGGGGGTGGCCTTTGCACAATGGGACATTCACCAGCAGGGCTACCAGTACCTGTTCTCGCCGTTCTGGAAGTCCCCGCTCATCGCCACCGAGGTATTCGAGATGCTCAATGCCCTGATTCCGGAGGGCGAGCGCCCGACGCGGGTGGCGATCTTCAGCGAAACTACCGACTGGGGAATCGAACTGGGCGGGCTGTGGGAAGAGGCGGCACCGGCCTACGGCTATGAGATCGTGGTCCACGAGGAATACGCCCCGCAGACCCCCGACTTCACCGACCTGATCCTGCGGGCGCAGGCCGGCCAGGCCGACATGCTGCTGGCCTTGCCGATCCCACCGGACGGAACAACTATGGTGCGCCAGATGGGCGAGCTGGGTTGGGCGCCCAAGTTCTCCTTCATCGTGCGCGCTCCGGACAACCCGGCCTGGTCCGAGAACCTGGGCAAAGTTGGTGACTTCGTGACCCTGGGGCCCGGATGGCACAACTCCATGCTCTTCCCCGGCGTGGAGGCGATCAACCAGAAGCACACCGAGGTGGTTGGCCGGCCGGCCGACCCGATGGTTGGCCCGTCCTATGCTGTGATCGAGATCCTGGCCGATGCCATCGAGCGCGCCGGGACCCTGGATCGGGCGGTCATCCGCCAGGCTCTGGCGGAGACCGACCTGGAAACGGTGATCGGTCACGTATCGTTCAATGAGGACGGCACCGGGAACGTGCTGGCCCCGATCCTACAGTACATCAACGGGAAGCAGGAGCTGATCTGGCCGACGGACTTCGCCACTGCCGAACTGGTCTACCCGG
>Ga0209342_10002545_pt1 | contig 19461 bp, 16 predicted proteins | sample RifCSP16_2_FD_184023 | JGI IMG/M metagenome (GOLD analysis project Ga0209342, IMG submission 184023) | Soil microbial communities from Rifle, Colorado - Rifle CSP2_sed 16_2 (SPAdes) (version 2) | ecosystem: Environmental > Terrestrial > Deep subsurface > Rock core/Sediment | place: Rifle... | reverse complement strand
TCGCAAGCATCCCCCTCACCACGTTTTTGCTCGCGCTCGCCCTGAGGATGGAGAAATTCCGTGCCAAGGCGCTTGCGGGTGCAGCCCTTGCCCTTGCCGGCATCGCGCTCATCTCCTACGGCCAGCTCACGGTCGCCCTTGCCGCCCTGCCGCTCCTTGCGATCATCCTCTCCTCGGTTGCGGCCGCCTCTTCCGCCATCGTCGTCAAGCGCGCCCCACGCGCGCACCCGGTCTCCACCAACGCGGTCGCGATGGGCCTTGGCGCCGCGATGCTCCTTGGCGTCTCGCTCGCCTCCGGCGAGGCGCACGCACTGCCCTCCCGCACGGCCACGTGGGTCGCGTTCCTCTGGCTCGTGACGAGCTCCGCCGTCGCCTTCGTGATCTTCATCTGGATCCTCAAACGGTGGACCGTTACCGCCGCCTCCTACCAGGCCGTCCTTTCCCCCCTCGTGACGATCGCCGTCGCCTCCGCGCTCGTCGGAGAAGCCCTTTCCCTTTCCCTGGCCGCGGGCACCGCGCTTGTCCTCGGCGGCGTCTTCGTCGGGGCGATCTGGCGCGGGCCCGTGGCTGCTGGCGGGAAGGCGTAAGGCCCTCCAATCGGCCGAACGAAACCCCCATTAGCCCTTCGGCCCATCCGCCACCTCCTTCGGGGGCATCGTGGGTGGCCAAGGGCGCACCGGGCTATTTTACCAACGACCTATTCGAGTTCCTCACCGACCTCAAGGAGCACAACGACCGCGCGTGGTTTGCCAAGAACAAGACGAGGTACGAGGCGGCCGTCCAAACCCCCGCGCTGCGGTTCATCGGCGACGCGGGGCTCAAGCTGCGCTCCCTCTCGCCGCACATCGTGGCGGAGCCAAAGCCCTTCGGGGGCTCGCTCTACCGGATCTACCGCGACACGCGCTTCTCGAGGGACAAGAGCCCGTACCACACGCACGTGGGGATCCACTTCTCCCACGACGCGGCTGGCAAGGAAAAGGTGCACCTGCCGGGCTATTTCCTGCACCTCGACCCGGAGGAGTGCGTGGCGTACTCCGGCGTCTGGCGACCGGACGGCCCGGCCCTCAAGGCGATTCGCGACGCGATCGTCGCCAGGCCTCAGGACTGGAAGAGGGCGACCCGGAGCCCCGTCGGACTCTACGGCGAGTCCCTGAAGCGGCCGCCCCCCGGCTACGACCCGGGCCACCCGCTCATCGAGGACCTCAAGCGCAAGGACTTCGTCGGAAAGGTCTCGTTCAGGCCTTCGAAAGTCGCGGGGCCCGGCTTTCTCGGGGAATTCCTCGGGGCTTGCCGGGCGATGGCCCCGCTCAACGCGTTTGTGGCCAAGGCGCTGCGCGTGCCCTGGTAGCCCCGGGCGGGCGAGGTCCACCCTTCCCCTTCCGCGCGCCATCGGCCCTTGGCGGCCGCGCGGCTTGCGCTCAGAACTTCCGGGCGCGTACGAGTTTCCCCTTCTTGTCGTACACCCTCCACACGCCGGTCTCCTTGCCGGCCTTGTACTCCCCTTCGTCGTAGAGCCTCCCGGTCCCCCCGTGGTACCGCTTCCAACGCCCCACCTGCCTGCCCCCATCGAACCGCCCGACCTGGCGCACGACGCCGTTGTCGGCAAACCACTTCCAAAGCCCCTTGCACTCGCCGCGCTCGAAGGTGCCCGCGGCCCAGAGGTTGCCGTTGCGGTGGTAGAACTTCCAGGGGCCATTCCTCTTTCCGTAGAGGTAGCGGCCGGCGCTCTTGAGCTGGCCGTTCGAGTAGTACGCCTTTTTGAGAGGGCCGGGACCCCGCTTGCCTTTCTTCGCCATGCGTTTCCTCCAAGGCGGGGGCCCGTGGGCCCACCTGCCGCCTCCCGGAACCTCCGTCCACAACATAAACGTGAAGAGGAACGCCGGAAGGGCTCGGCAGGCCCTTGAGGCTTCAGTGAAGAGCGGCCTGCGTCAGGTTCATCGGCTCTGCCGCGATGCGGGCGCCAGATGGCGAGCCCCCGCGCCTCGGCGCCCACGCCCCACCGCGAAGTCCAGGGCGTCCGCGTGCCATGGCTCATCTACGGGACGGCCTGGAAGGAGGGCCGGACGGCGTCGCTCACGCGGCAGGCGCTCGATGCAGGGTTCCGCGCCATCGACACGGCAAACCAGCGGCGCCACTACCATGAGGCGGCCGTCGGGGAGGCCCTTGCTTCACTTTTCAAAGGAGGGACGCTCCGGCGCGAAGACCTCTTCCTCCAGACGAAGTTCACGTTTTTGGAGGGCCAGGACCGCCCGCTCCCCTATGACGCTGAAGCGCCAGTGCCGCGTCAGGTCGAGCAGTCCTTCGAAAGCTCGCTCGCCCACCTTGGCGTCGACCGCCTGGACGCCTTCGTGCTCCACGGCCCATCCTTGCCGGAAGGCCTCGGCAGGGCCGACTGGCAGGCGTGGGAGGCGATGGAGTCGCTGCAGCGGGCGGGCCGCACGCTCCTAATCGGCGTCTCAAATGTCACTGTAAGCCAGCTCTCGGCCCTATTTGGACGGGCTGCCGTCAAGCCCGCGGTCGTCCAGAACCGCTGCTTTGCACGGCCGCACGCGGACCGCGAGGTCCGCGCATTCTGCCATGCGCACGAGATCGCCTACCAGGGGTTCTCCCTGCTCACCTCCCGCAAGTCGCCTGTGAACCACCCCGAAGTCCGCGCGATCGCCGGGCGGATGGGGAAGACCCCCGCGCAGGTGGTTTTTCGCCTTGCGATCGAAGCGGGCATTACCGTCCTCACGGGCACCACGTCGCACGCCCACATGATCGAGGACCTCGAGGCGCCCTCGTTGGATCCAGCCGCTTCCGACTTGCGCGCGGGCCTGCGGCTGATGGACTGAAAGCCGCTGCGCGCCGCTTCACCGGCCCGCGACATCGGTGTCCGGATGGTCTGCAAGACTCGCAGGCTTACAGGTACTTCGTTTCGACCTCCGCAAAGAAGGCCTTGGAAAGTCGTCCGGAGTCGGCCTCCGCTTGCCGGACCTCATGGCATTTCATCCCGGCTTGCGGACCGTATAGCGCAGATGAGTCACCAGCCGCGACGGAGGCGCATCAACGAGATCCAGAGCCACCTTGTTGCGGTCGATCCCCTCGAAGAGTCGGACTCCCCCGCCGAAGACCACCGGCGATAGCGCGATGTCGAATTCGTCGACGAGGCCCGCGTTGAGGTATTGGAGGATGGCGTTGGCGCCCCCCGCAATGCGGATGTCCCGTCCGCCCGCAACCTCACGCGCCTGTTTCAGCGCGCTCTCGATCCCGTCGTTTACGAAGTGGAACGTCGTCCCGCCCAGGCGTACCCACGGGGAGCGCACCTGATGCGTCAGGACGAAAACGGGCGTATGGAAGGGCGCTTCTTCGGGCCAGAACTTCTCGCCGCCCTCGAACATCCGCTTGCCCATGATGCTCACGCCGGTGCGGCTGAACGTGCGTTCCAGGATCCGGTTGTCTTCGCCCGTCTCCCCGCCTTCGCCGAGCTTGAGGTTCTTGCGGAAAAACTCCTGGGGGAAGACCCAGCTCTGGAGTTTCATCCATTGGCCGAGCCAGTCCTTGTAGGTTGGGTCCTCGGCGTGGGCCATGTCCATTCCCTCGGGAGCCATGAAGCCGTCGAGGGTCATTCCAACGCTGAAGAACACCTTGGTCACCTTTGGCACCCGCGCCAGGTGGATGGCCTGAGGCAGATATCGTCTTTTCGTGGATGGGGCGCCAAGGGGGTGCGACGCCCGTTCTCCCGCAGCGTACATACGCCCTAGAGACGTGGGCGGCAAGCAACAATGAAGGTCTGCATCATCGGTGCCTCCGGGAAGCTCGGGCATTACATGGTGCAGCATGCTCTCGACCGGGGCTACGAGGTGGTCGGCGTATGCCGTGAGCGGAGCGTCGGGAAGCTCGACGCCCTCAAGGACCGCATCGCAATGATTCCAGGGCCGACGGACGACAGGGACGTGACCCAGCGGGCCGTCGCAGGGTGCGATGGGGTGCTCACGGTCCTCGTTCCGTGGGGGGTCAAGGGGTACTCGACGGGGACCGCCCAGGCGGTGTTGGACTTCGCCCGCCCGGGGGCGCGCCTCGTGTTTTCGTGCGGGTGGCACATCACGCGCGACGGCAAGGACGTGTACTCGTGGAAGCTCAAGGCGCTCGAGAAAGGGCTGGGCGGCATCGCGCGCCTGTTTCGGCTGGTCGACATCCGCGACCAAGTCGAGGCGTGCCGGCGCCTCTGGGCGAGCGACACGAAGTGGACCGTGGTCCGCGGCAGCGACCTCGAAGAGGGCGAGAGCCAGGGCCTGCCGGTCTGGAGCCGCCACGTCGGCGATCCGGTCCTCGAGAGCAACCTCACGCGCCGCACCGGCTTCGCGTTGTTCATGGTCGCGGCGCTGGAGAATGATGAGCTGATTCGGGAGGCGCCGGCGATCGTGGGGTGCAGGACGCCCTCGGCGCTTGCGCACGCGGGGCAGGCGCGGGCGTAGCGAGAGGTGCCGAAGGGGAGATATGGACCCAGGTTTGCCGGTAAGTCATGCGCCCATGGCCGCGCGTTAGGGTCCGGCCTTCACCGAAGGCCTTTCGAGGATCTCCGCGGCGAAGCGAGCCGTGTCCTTGCTTTGGTAGAAATGCTTAAGCGCTCCGCCGAGGTCAGCGGACATCATGGCTGGGAGGAAGCCCGCCGAGAAGGGCACGCAGAAGTCCGCTGCGAGCCCCACGGCGATCGGCAAGACGCCCAAGGGATTCACGGACGAGGAACGAGCAGCGATGAAGGAGCGCGTCCAAGAGCTGAAAGCGGCCGCGCGCCCTGCCACGGGCGCGGGCAAGGCGGACGGGGAAAGCGCCGTGCTCGCGAGGATCGCCGAGATGGGGGAACCGGACCGCGCCATGGGCAAGCGGCTCCATGCGATCATGAAAGCCAGCGCGCCAGCGCTCTCGCCGAGACTCTGGTATGGGATGCCCGCATACGCCAAGGACGGCAAGGTCGTCTGCTTCTTCCAAAGCGCGCAGAAGTTCAAAACGAGGTACGCGACGTTGGGCTTCAGCGACGCGGCGAAGCTCGACGAAGGCGCCCTGTGGCCGGTCGCCTTCGCGCTGAAGGAGTTGACGGCCGCCGAAGAGGCAAGAATCGGCGCGCTCGTGAAGAAAGCGGTGGGCTGAGGACCGAGCTCGCCACTGCCGCCCCCCAGCGGTCGCCCCGGCTCTCGGGTGCGGCCCTGCGGTTGATCAGCCGTACCGGAAGATGGTGCCGAGGGGGAGCTATGAACTCCCGAGTCACAAAGGACACCCGCCTTCGAGACTGGCGCCTTACCGGGCTTACGCTTCCTCGGCAGAAGACGGCGCCTGGCCTAGCGGGGGAAGCCCCCGCTGCGATGCGCACGCATTGCGTTTGTTCGGTCCGGTTCCTGCTCGCTCGATGGCAGCCTGCTGCGCGGAACAGGTCCAAGGCGGCCGCAACGAGAACCTGTCGATCCGGAGAGCCCCTTGGTTAGAGGCACGAAAGGTATTTGAGTACGAACCATTACATTGTACTTGTGCAGAGCATTCAGATCCGGCTCGCCAAGGAGGAGCTTGCCGAGTTGAGCGCGCTCCAGGACGAGTTCAAGCGGAGCCGCTCGGAGGTGACGCGGCGAGCGCTCGCGGAAGGCGTCCGGGTCCTGAAGATGGACGTCGCGCTCAACCGGTACGCCCGTGAGGAGATCACCCTCCAACGGGCGGCGGAATTCGCCGGCGTATCGATCGCCCAAATGGCGGACGCCGCAAGCGCCCGCGGCATCGCCTACTTCCGCTACGCCCCGGAGGAGCTCGAGCGCGACCTGAAGACGCTTCGCCGGGTGCGGCGATGACTTATCTCCTCGACGCCTCCCCCGTCATCGCGATGGCTCGCGCCGGGAACCTCGATGTGTTGCGCCGCGCGGCCGCCCCGGCCGCAATAACCGCCCAAGTGAAAGCCGAATTGCTGCGGCGCGAGGACACAACCACCCCGGGGATCAGGGAGGCCCTGGGTGCATGGCTGAAACCGCGACGCGGAGGCAGGCCCGGCGCGCAGTTCCACCGGCTTGGCCTTGGGAACGGCGAGGCGAGTGTCTTGGCGTCCGCGCGCGCGACCGACATCGCGGTTCTCGACGAGCGGCCCGCCCGCATGCTTGCGCGCAGCCTTGGGATCCCTCACACCGGGCTCGTGGGGCTCCTCATCGACGGCGCGCGCGGTGGACGGATCACCGTTGAAGAGGCGGAGCAGTGCATCGATTCCCTCAACGCATCCGGGTTTTGGCTAAGCCCAGGCCTGCTTGCCGCGGCGCGGCGGGCGATTGCGGAGGAAGAAGAGTGAGGGGGATGGCGCGGAGGAAACCGACTACGCGGGTTCCGCCCGCGATCGAAAGAGTGCCGAGGGGGAGATTTGAACTCCCGAGCTACGAGAGCACCAGTTTTCGAGACTGGCGCCTTACCGGGCTTACGCTACCTCGGCAGGAGTGATGCCTGGCTCGCGGAGGAAGCCTTGGCGGTACGCACCGTTGACATTGCGTTTGTGCGCCAGGCGCGCGCCGCGCCCGGCGGTTACCCCACTGTCGCCTTGGCCGCCGCAACGATCCGCGAGGAAAGCAGCACCATCTTTTCGGCGTCACCGACCGAAATGAGCCGGCCCTCGTACTCCACGCTCCTCTTCTCGCCCAGGAGTTCGTTCAACTGGCGTTGGATCGCCGCTTTCCGCGGATCCGTGGTTTGCGCCAGCAGCGCCAGCACATCGAGGTGGCGCTGCCCGGCCGAGCGCAGCCCGAGGAAGTGGATGGTAATCGCGTCGGCGGCGGTGATCCCCGCGTGGATGGCGAGGACCCCGGCCGCGTTGCGATCCCCGGAGTCAAGCAACCGCCCCGCGCCGCGCTGGAACTCTTCTGCCTTGGCAAGGTAGTCGGCCGCTTCGGACTTTGGGACGGCCTCGGTCTCCCGCGCCCTCGTCACCCAGCGACCTCCAGCCGGTGTCCTTCGTGCTTGGCGACGCTGAGGATTCTCGCCGGGGGCCCGCCGCCCACCTGCCGCGCCGTGTACACGAGGGCTTGAACCGGGTTTCCGAAGCGCGCCAGGACCTCCGCCTCGAGGTTCCGCAGGCGCTTCCTCCATGCGGCGGCCCGACGCTTGTCCGGGAAGACCACAAGCAAATCCACGTCCGAGTTTGGGTCCTCGTCGCCGCGCGCGACCGAACCGAAAAGCCACGCTTCCACCGCGCCCGAACGCGAGAGCCCCGCTTCAAGCGCCTCCACAAGCGCGCGGTTTGACTCCGAGTCTAGCGCGAGAAGCGGCCGGAGCCGCTCGACGAGGAAGTGGCTCTCTTCGAGTGTCCACATGCTCGCCCTGCCCGCGCGCCGTTGGCGTACGAGCGCCTCGTCGTAGAGGAGGTAGAGGGCCTCCATGGTTTGGGGCGCCGAGACGCCAGAAGCCTTCGCGAGTTCCCGCCCCGACCACTCGCGGCCGCGCGACCGCAGCAGGGTCTTGAGGACGGCGACCCGCGCCGGGCTGGTGAAGAGCGTTTCAGGGAGTCGGTGGAAGCGCATGGTGACAGGATTTCCTTACACATGCTAGGAATACTTAACGATTGCGACTCGTTCCGCGGGGACAGCCTCACAGCCCTGTCCTCGCAGGAAGGACACTTTTGACCAGAATTGTCCTCCTGAGAAGGACACTTTTGGCGAAGGGGCACCGCCCGGAACTGGAGGCCCCGGCACGACCAAGCGGCCGGGCGAGGAAAAAGTGCCGAGGGGGAGATTTGAACTCCCGAGCTACGAGAGCACCAGTTTTCGAGACTGGCGCCTTACCGGGCTAGGCTACCTCGGCAAGAAGCGCGCCTGATTTCCCGGGGGAAGCCTTAAAGCAAAGTTCCCGACTTAAGCGTTTGCGCGCACGCGCGCGACGGAGGGATTCCTACCGAAGTCACCATCCGCGGCCGGTTCGACAAGGGGGCCAAGCGCGTCGAGCTTGCCCTCCAGCACGCCACCGTCGAACAGGTCCTGCGCGCGAAGGGCGTGCGGCCCGACAGCGTCGTCGTCGTGCGCGCGGGCACGCCGATCCCGATCACCGAAGTCGTCGAGGACGGCGAGGAGCTCCAGGTCCTCGAAGTCGTCTCGGGCGGGTAGGGCCCCGTTCACCCCCGTTCCCCTTTCGCCCACCCGCAGCTCTCCCTCCTTTGCTCCCATGGTGTAGCGGCCAATCATAGAGGCCTTTCAAGCCTTTGACCCGGGTTCGAATCCCGGTGGGAGCACTCCCCCCGCTGCACGAGCAACGGCTCGGCGGGCGGACTTCCCCTGCCGCGAACGGATCCGTCGAGCGGCGGCGGCGCTTCCAGCGTTGGCCTACGTTCCTCGCGCCCGAGGCTTTTTATCATGCCCCGCGTCCTTGAGTACTGAACTCCATGGCGGCCCGAAGCCACCGTCCTTTCACAGCCGGAGAGCGCGCGCTCCTTGAGCGCTTTATCGAGGCCGGTGAGTTCCGCGACGAAGCCGCCTTCGAGGAGTTCGCCATCCGCCGCGCGCTTGCCCAGCTGCGGCTACGCGAACTGCGCGAACTCCGAGCCTCGCGACCCCCTCGGCGAGTAAGCCGCGAGCGAATTCTAAGAGAGACGCGGCGCGTGAGGCGACAGATGTGGAGGGAGCATGAGTCGGCGCCTCTTCCTTGACACCACGGTTTTCGCCATCGCGTACGGGGAAGAAGGAGGCGCCTCCGACCTCATCCTGGATGCCGCCGTTGCGGGCGAGTTCACTGTTGTATCCTCCGAGCGCCTCGTAGAGGAGGCGTTGCGCGTCGTCGGGAAACTGCATGGGCGGCGGGTCGCAGCCAGCCTGCGTTCGACCATTTTCGAGTTCCCTTCGCTTCGGATGGTCGCCCGCCTGGAGTGGGAGCGGGTGCTTCCGCTGCTCAAGCCCTTTGTCCGGGATCCGGCCGACGGCCCACATTTCGCCGCGGCTCGGTCGGGCCACGCCCATGCGCTCGTTTCCGACAACCGCCGAAGCGTCCTGCCGGGCATGTTCTCGCTCATGCCCCTTGCTCGGCCTGAAACCGTCGTGAAGGCCCTGCGCGATGAGGTCCCTTGGCCGACACCGGAGCGGCTTCTCAAAGAGTGGGGGGAGTGGGCGCGGTCCTCCTCTCGGGCTCCTCCAGGCGAAGGGCCAACCGTTTGACGGAGGAACGTCCCCGGCGCCCGGGACGGGATTACCCAGCCTTGCCGGGCGCGTCGTACCGTCCGCGGCCCGCGCACCACGGTCGAGCAGGTCCTGCGCGCGAAGGGCGTGCGCCCCGACAGCGTCGTCGTCGTGCGCGCGGGCACGCCGATCCCGATCACCGAAGTCGTCGAGGACGGCGAGGAGCTCCAGGTCCTCGAAGTCGTCTCGGGCGGGTAGCCTTCCTCGCGCCCCTCCTCCCCTCTCACCTAGCCGCGGCTTTCTTTCCCTTGCTCCCATGGTGTAGCGGCCAATCATAGAGGCCTTTCAAGCCTTTGACCCGGGTTCGAATCCCGGTGGGAGCATCCCGATCCCGACTCAGACCCGCCCCACCTGCGCCGCCAGAATCGCTCAAACCTGAGGAGGCGGCGGGGGCCACAACCAACGCCCTGCCGGTGCCCGCGACCTGCGCCCCTGCCAGACAAGGGAGACGGCGACGGCCACCACGAAAGCGATTGCCGACACGACCGCCAAGCCGATCTGACCCACCATGAGGCCGAACTCACGCCACGTCTCGAAGTCGTTGTCGCCCCATGACCCTTGGTTGGCGTCGACCGGCAGCTGCGCCGCGGCGAGCACCACCTGCGTTCGCGCGCGCAGCCCGGCCTCGTCGTCGCCGGGGCACCTGTCGTGCATGTAGGAGACCATGCACCGCAGCGAGACGGACACCGACGCGCCCGCCGTGCCGCCGAGCCGCCAAAACCGCACGACCTCCTGCGGGTTGTTGCCGCGTGTGGCGGTTATCAGGGCCCCAATGCCGGTGTCGTTGTCCCGCTCGACGGCAAAGCCTGCGGAGGCAAGCCGCGCGACGACATCGTCCGGGTTTGTCGCCGAAGTGACGTTGTCGGGGACGTCGACCTCGAAGTAGAACGGCTCGCCCTCGTGCGCTGGCAGGCTCAACGCCCAGCCCGTGTACCCCGCGTTGATGACCACGAGGGTTGCAACGACCGCCCAGAAGCCGAAGTGTTCACCCACGGCCGCAATCCTCAACCGCTGTTCAACAAGAAGCTTTCGACTGCGGCGCCGCGCCGGGAACGGCGAGCGTGGGAACCCCCCTTCGCCCCGGTGCGTCGCCCCCGCGGCACGGGTTCCTTTTTGTCTTACGTCGACCTAAGAGGAAATCCCTTCTGGGTCGTGTGGAATTGTCGACGGTCGAATCCCCCCCGCCCGCGCCGCGCCCGCCTTTAAGCCCTCCAGGCAGGCGCCCTCCGCGCCTGCGGTTGATGCTCCCGGCCGGCTTGCCGTTGTCGGCCACCGACCCCAAGGCCGTCGCGGTGCGGGAACACTTCGCCTCGGGTGTGGCCCACGCGAATGCGGGGCGCGCTGAGGAGGCCTTGCTGGATTTCGACTTCGTGACCCGGGCGCTCTCCCAGGTCCCCGACGGCTGGTACAACCGCGCCGTCGCGCTCGCGATGCTCGGGCGGCACGCCGAGGCGCTGGCGGCCTTCGACGCGGCGATCCGCCTCGAGGACGAGGAGGCCGACAGCTGGGACGGGCGAGGTTCGGCTCTTGCCGCGCTTTCGCGGTTCGACGAGGCGGTCCAGGCATACAACCGGGCCCTGCGCCTCTCCGCCGACCGCACGGACTCTTGGGTGAATCGCGGGCACGCGCACCTCGCGGCCGGCCACTTCTGGCAAGCGGTCGAGACGTTCGACCGCGCCCTCAAGCTGAACCCGGGACAGTTCGACGTTTGGCACGCCCGCGCGCTCGCGCAGGCAAGAATGGGCCGCCCGCAGGACGAACTCAAGTCGGTCGACGAGATGCTGCGCGTCGACCCTGTGTCCACTTTCGCGTGGCGCTGGAAGATCGACTTGCTTGGAAAGCTGGGTATGGCCAAGGAGGCGCGCCTTGCCAAGCTCGACCTCTACCGCGCCGGCAAGGACGACCCTGAGCTCCAATTCGAGCACGGCAGCGCGCTCGCCCTCAAGGGGAAGGAGGACAAGGCGCAAGCATGCTTCCGCGAGGCGGTCCGACTCGCGCCCCTGCACAAGGGCGCATGGATCGGCCTCGCGGAGAGCCTTGCCCGCGAGACCAGGCACGCGGAGGCGCTCGAGGCGGCCGAGGCCTTCCTGAGGCTCGAGCCCGGCCACCAGGGTGCTCAGGTCCTGCGGGCGCGCCTCCTCGGCGCGTTGGGGCGGCTACCCGAAGCGTTGCAGGCGGCTGAAGCCACCGCAGCGGCCCACGCCAAGGCGGTGCCCGCGTGGGAACTCTTCGCCGACCTTGCCAAACGCGCCGAGCGGCCCGACATCCTCGAGAAGGCCCTTCGCGGCGCCCTTTCGATCAACCGCCGCGACCTCGCTGCCTGGCACGACCTCGGCGTCGCGCTCGGCCGCCAGGGCAAGGTGAAGGACGGGCTCCGCGCCTTCGACGAGGCGCTGCGCCTTGAGCCGCGCTCAGCCGAAGCCCTCTACGGCAAAGGCGCACTCCTCGACGCGGCGGGCCGGGCCGACGAAGCGGTCCACTGGTACCGGGAAGCGCTGCGGGCAAATCCCAAGCACAAGCGGGCCCTTGCACGCAAGCGCGAGATCGAACAAGAGGCCGTGGCCGAAAAGCGGCCGCCCAAGCCACGCAAGAAGTAACGGGGGCCGGGAGACCTGCAAACGCGGGCCGGCCGGATCACTTGGAGCCTTCCGACGATTCGGTCCCCTGGACCGCCGCCTTCCTGACCGCCTCCGGGTCCACGCGCCGCAGCCGCTTTGGACCCACCCACGCGCGCGGCCCCAGGAGCGCCATCACTGCGGGCACCAGGTACGTGCGTACGACCATGGCGTCCAAGATCACCGCAAAGGCGATCGCGAACCCGAACCCCTGGAGCATCGTGTTCTCCGAGAGCATCAGGGACCCCAGGGCCGCCGCCAGGATGAGCGCGAGCGCCGTGATGATCCCGCCCGTCGCCTCGACGGCGTCGACGGCCGCCTCCTTCGGGCCCTTGCCCTTCTCCGACTCCTCGCGGATCCTCGTGAGGATGAAAATGTTGTAGTCCATGCCGATCCCCATCAGGAGGACGAAGAGGATGAGGGGGATGAGGAAGAGGACCTCGTGGCCAAGGACGTGGTTGAAGAAGAGGAGCGTGGCGGCAAAGGCCCATGTGATGGACAGGGTCACGGACAGGATCGCGGAGAGCGGGAGCAGGTAGGACCCGAGGACGAAGAGCAGGATGATGTAGATCGCGATGACGACAAGGACGCGCATTTGGAGGAACTGCTCGTCCATCGTGTTGGCAAAGTCGAGCGTGAGGGCGCTCTGGCCGCCCACGTAGATCCTCGAGGCGCCAAGCGTCGCGTCGCTTGCCTGGAGCTCCTTGGCGAGGGCCCGGATGCCCCGCACCGTGTCCATCGAATTGCGCGTGAACGGCTCCTCGGAGAAGATGACCGTAAGCAGGGCCGTGCGGTTGTCCCGCCCGATGAACGACGCGATGTCCGAACGCTCGCCCCCCGAGAGGTTCAGGTCGTCCGAGGGGTCGCGGTGCGTGCCTTTGGGCCGCGTCGGCCCGGACACGTCCCGGACGTTCGAGAGGTTGACGATGCGGTCTGCGAACCCGTCGAGCGCCGCGTGCGCGGAAGGCAGCAGGGACGTGTTGTTCGCGATGTCGAAGGGGAACACGACCACCACCTGCGTAGGGCCGAGCTGGCCCGCCCCGAAGGCGTCCTGCATCGCGTCAAGCCCGCGGCTCGATTCCGTGTCCGGCAGCCCCGCGATAAAGTCGAACGAGGTGGCTCCCGTGAGGCTGAGGTAGGTGGTCGGGACCGACAGGAGGACGGCGACGAGGAGCACGGCCTTTGCGTGGTTCACGGAGAACTTGGCCGCGCGGCGGAAGTAGGTCTCATGGCCCGCTTGACGCTTGGCGCGCGTCCGCTCGATGCGCGCGTCGAGCCGCTTGCCGGAGTTCGGCCAAAAGATCCGGTTCCCGAGGAGCTTGAGCAGCGCGGGGATGAGCGTGAGGCTGACCGCGAGCGCCACGGCGACCCCGACGCCGACCGCGTACCCCATCGCCTGGAGGAATTCGAAGGAGCCGATCGCGAGGATGCCGAACGCGATGATCACCGTCGCGCCGCTCGTCGTGATGCTCTCGCCGGCCCACGTGACGGCGGTCTGGACCGCGCTGTCGCGGTCGGCGCCCGCTGCCCGCTCCTCGCGGTAGCGGGCCATGATGAAGACGGCGTAGTCGATCCCGACGCCAAGGACGATCGTGAAGAGGAACGTGAGCGTCGTGTCGGGGACGTGGACGAGGTACTTCCCGATGAGGAAGACGAGCCCCTGGGTGATCATGAGGGCAAAGCCGATCGACCCAAGGGGGACGAGGACGACAAACGCCGCGAAGAAGAAGAGGCTCACGAGGAAGAGGATCGCGCCGATCGTGGCCGGTTCGATGCGCGAGAAGTCCTTCTCGCCGGACTCCGCGGAGTCCAGGGACGTCGCGGCGTTGCCCGTTACGAGGACCTCCTGCGGCGCGCCCTGCACGGCCTTGAGGTCGGTGATGTTCGCGCGCATCTTGCGGATGTTGAGGAGCACGGGGTCTGCGCCCACGGAACCGAACCCGACGGGTGCGCGGTCGTAGCCCGCGACCGCGATCATGGTCTGGCCGTCGGCGGCGACGAACCCGCGAAGGGCGTCTTCCGGCAGCGCGACCGGGTAGCTCGCGAGCGTCCCGCTCCTCAAGGTCGCGTTCGCAAGGGCCTCGGCGCCTTCACGGTCGGGGGTGGGGCCAAGGGCGTCGACGGCCGCGAGGAAGGGCAGGGGCAGGGGAGCAAGCGAGAAGGCCGCCAGCTGGCCGTTCACGAATGCGTAGATCGCGCTGTCGTTGCCAAACGTCGAGGCGTTGAGAAAGCGGTGAACGCCGAGGAAAAGCCCCCGGGCGGCCGGGTCGCCAATCGAGCCCGCGACGGCCGTGACGCTTGCGTCCACGGCGCTTGTCATGCGGCCCTGCGGGTCCGGCGCCCCCGAAGCGTTGGCCGCCCACGCGCCGTAGAAGGCGAGGTAGGACCCGTTCACAAGCGCGCCCGACGCGGCGTCCTGGCCCGCAGTGAACCCGGCCAGGAAGGCCGTCGTGTTGTTGTGGGCCGCGCTGTCGCGCTCGCTCACGTTGAGGCTCGGCGCGGCGGCAAGCGAGGCGCTCCAGTAACCAAGGTAGGTCGCGGGCACGCCCCAAACGACGAACGCGTTGAACTTCGCGCCCGCCAGCATCGGGGCCGTCTGGAGGGCGGTCTCCGTGAGCGCGATGCGTTCAACCGAGTAGACGGAGGTGAACGACGTGAGGTTGGGTTGGGCGCCTGGCGCCGTGAGCCGGTCCTCGAGGCCGAGCACGAAGTCCCGCGCCTCGGCGCTCGTCACGTCCCCGCCTTGAATTACGATGATTGCGCTCGAGTTCGCGAAGGCCCGCGGGAACTGCTCGTCGAGGATCTCTGAGGCGCGGACGGACTCCGCGTCCGGGACGTCGAAGCCCCCGGAGCCCGAACTTTGGATCTCCCCGACGCGCAGCGCGAAGGGCAGGCTGAGGGCCAGCACCGCGACCCAGAGCACGACAATCACGCGGCTGCGCCTCGAGATCGACCGAGCGAGGCCCCGGAAGGCGGCGACTCCGGGCTCCTTCGACTCTACGCGAGGTTCACCTTCGGAGGAGACCATGACCGCTGAACCCCGGCGGCGGAACCTCTGCCGTGCAAGATAACCCTTTAGTGCGACGGTGAGGGCGCCCTATGGGCTTGTTGAGCCGAGCTGCCGCCACCCATGGGCGAGCTTACGGTTTCCCCCCAGGCTCGCGGCCTTTGGCGCGAGTTGCCGCGGCGATCACCGCGAGGGCCCCAAGGGCGAGCGCGAACCCGGCGGTCGCGACCGCCGTGGTCAACTGCAGCGCCGCTGAAAGTTCACGCTCCCTTGCTTGCGCCAAGGCTTGGTCGCCCTTGAGCGCGCTCGCCTCGCCCTCGACCACGAGGAGGCGGACGCTCGCATTCTGGAGTTCCGATCCGACGAGGGCCACGTCCGCCCGCGTGGAGTTGAGGGCGCTTTCCAACAGGTCCACGTTCGCCTCGGCGCTCGCGAGGTCCGCGCGCGCCGCGGCAAGTTCGGCTTGCGTCGCGTTCCCCTCGGCCTCGGCCTCTGCAAGCCGCGCACGCGAGGCGGCCAGGTCCGCTTGCGCGGCCGCAAGGGCCCCTTCGGCCGCGTGCAACCGCGCCTCGATGCCAGGCACTGGGTCCTCGAACGTCACGTTCACCCACGCGGTCGCTTCGTTGCCCGAAGCGTCGCGCGCGGCCACTTTGAGGGCGTTGGGTCCGGGGGCAAGCGCGACCGTGAGCCCGAACGAGCCGTTTGCGGCCACGAAGGCCTCCACGCCGTTCACGGATGCGAGTGCGCCCGGCTCCGTGCGGCCCGAGACCCATAGGGCCGACCGGTTTGTGAGCGTGCCCTCGGCCGGACCCTCGAGGGTCAGGGGAGGCGGCGTTTGGTCCTGCGCCGTGTACGCGTTTGCCAAGATGTGCTCGATGCCGCCGGCGGTCTGGTACCAGACCGCGACCGCATCCCCGCGGGCGTTGCCTGCGACCCGCGGGATCAGGGCCCGCCCGGCGTTGTCACCTTCGAGCAGCTGCGCGGCGCCCCAGCCGAGCGTCGGCTCGAACCGATTCGCCCAGATGTTCTCCCGCGCTCCGTCGCTCTGCTGCCAGACGGCCACGGCCTCGCCCGTTGGCGCCACGGTAATCCGGGGGTAGTACGCGTCGCCCGTGTCCAGGGTCTCCACGAGGGCGCGCGTCCCCCACCCCGCGCCCGGCACGAACCGGTTCGTCCAAATGGAATACCGGAAGAAGTTCGACTGCGACCACACGACGCGCGCGACGCCAGAGGCGTCCACGCCGACCGAAGGCCTCGATGCCCACCCGGCGTCGTCGGTCTCGATGAGCGCGGGCGCGCCCCAGCCCGACCCGACCGTGTAGCGGTTCGCCCAAATGCTCGGCCGCGTCCCGTCGGACTGGGACCACACGACCGTCGCGTTGCCTCCGGGGTCGAGCGCGACCTGCGGGTCGACGGCGCCCCCGGCGTCGTCGTTCTCGAGGAGCACGGCGGTCGCCCAACCCGCGCCGGCTGTGTAGCGGCTGGCCCAAATGTTCGTGCGCGTGCCGTCGGATTGGTACCAAACGGCCACGGCGTCCCCGGCCGCGTCGATTGCGACCTGCGGCCAGAACGCTGACCCCGCGTTGTCCGTCTCGAGGAGCGTGGCCGTCCCCCATCCGGCCGCCTGCGTGTAGCGGTTCGCCCAGATGTTCTGGCGCGTCCCGTCGAATTGCGACCACGCCGCGATCGCGTTCCCTGCAGCGTCTGCCGCCACGAAGGGGTAGAACGCGTGGCCCGCGTCGTCCGTTTCGATGAGCACGGGCCGGCCCCAGCCGCGGCCCGGTTCGAAGCGACTTGAAAAGATGCTGAAGACGGAGACGTTCTGCATCCACACGGCCGTGGCGTTGCCCCCTTTGTCCACCGCCACGTCGGGGAAGGAGGCGTCGCCCGCGTCGTCGGTCTCCAGGAGCGTCGGGACGCCCCAGCCCGCGCCCGGCGTCAGGCGGTTGCCCCAGACGCTTGCCCGCGCGCCTGCGACCTGGTGCCATACGGCGACCGCGGAGCCGCTCTCGTCAAGCGCGACGTGCGGCTGGAGGGCCGGCTCGGTCGTGTCGCTCTCGACGAGCGTGGCCGCGCCCCACCCGACGGCCTGCGGGGCGGAGGCGAGCGCGGGCGCAACCGAGGCGGCCGCTAGGACCGCGACGAGCACGGCGGCGCCAAGGGCAGGCGAAAGCGCGCGCGTGATCGTCGAATGCCGGCCGTACGTCGAAGAGTGCTTCGTCAAGCTCTCGCCCCGTCGGGCCAACTGCCGCCGGTCGCGATATCAAGTTGGTGGGGGGAGAGTAGGGGTTACGGGGGGCGCAGGATTGGGCCAGGACCGAGCACGAGCGCCCGGAGGCCTTCACCAAACACCCGTCAGGCGGGCTCGTTCTCGGTGGCCTCGGCCTCGCCCTCGAGCATCTTCGAGACCGCGCGGGGGTCGGCATAGGTGTCGCGCACGCTCGCCTCAAACAGGGGGGTGAGCCCGAGTTCCACAAACCGGCCGGCCACGGACGAGTGGAACGTGTGGTTGAGCTCGGCAAGGAGCCCCGTGACGGACCGCATGGCCGTCGAGGCCACGAAGAACTCCGCGCGGCCTTTCTCCTGGTCCACAATAGTCCGAATCACCATCTGGTAGCCCTTGACCTGGGTCTTGCCGTAGAACCACGCCTCCCCAATGTAAGGCCGCCGCCGCTCGAAGGAGCGCACGGTCTGGACGTCATGGGCCATCACCGCGCTCTTCATCGCCTCGAAGAGGGGCGTGAGCGTCGCGTCGGCAGGGCCCGGCTTGAACGAGTAGGCGCGCACGTCGAACTGCTTCAGCTCCGCCTCCACGAGGCGCTTCAGCATCGCCGTGTTTGCCTGCTCCTTCGTGAAGAAGAGCGGGCAGACGACCTCGGCCTGGCGGCTCTTCATCTGGACGATGTGCTGGCGGCCCTCGGGGTCCTTGTAACGGCACGACCCGTCGATTGCCGAGGACGTGCAGATCTGCGGGTCGAAGTAGTACGCGAGCGTGGCCTTCTCCCCGGCTTGGAGGACGCCGAGCACCACCTTGGCGGCGGCCGACTTGTAGCCCGCAGGCTCGATCTTGTGGAGGCGCAGGACGTCCGCGTTGAAGTCGAGGTCGACGGTGACGTTCGTGATCACGCTCGCGGTGTTGTTGACCACGCCGACCTTGAGGCGCACGAAACCTTGGAAGAACTCGACACCCGAAAGCATCTGGACCTCGCGGGCCGTGGTTGCAAGCAGGACGTCGCCGCGCGTGAGGTCCGCGGTGAGCTGCCAGACCGGCGCGAGGATCGCTTCGACCCCTTTTAGCGCCGTGCGGCTGCCGTCCCACTTCTCGATGACGCCCGCGTAGGTCATCTCGACCTTGCGGACGGTCTCCACGAGGAGGTCGCGGAACTCCCGGTCCGGGTCGCCGAAGACCGTGACCGCGAGGATCGCGTATTCCCCCTTTTCGATGAGGATCACGTTGTCGCCGTAGCCCATCCGGTCAACGGGGCTCCCCCGCTTGAACGAATCTTTTACGAAGTCCTGGACGGCGACGAGCATGGCGCCCACCGACTCGGCGTCCTCGACGGCGTCCGCCGATAGCCCGCCGCGTGTGTAGATCGTTCGGCCGTCGCCGTACAGGAGGAAGAGGTCCTCGACGAGGAAGGTCCGCTTCGAGCGCGGGGCCGCGGCGGGGGCCATCACGGGGGCCGCCGGTGCGGCCTCCGCGGCGGCCGTCGGGACCAACTCGGCCGCTGCCAGGGCCGCCCGCGCCGCGCGGCTGCGCCAGAAGTACATCGCGGCACCGCCGCCGACCGCGGCGGCGAGCAGGAGAAGCAGCCACCAGGGAAATCCGGCGACCGCCGGGGGCAGGTCGCCGGGGGGCGCCACGGGCGCCTTGCCCTCGACGAAGACGCTCTGAGTCGCATTCGCGTGGCTGGGGTCCGAGAGCGTTAGGCGCAGGGAGCCAACGCCCTCACGCGTGAAGAGGATCGAGAGGTTGTGCGTCCCCGGCGTGTACGTAACGTCGGCGAACGCGCTCACGTCCCCTTCGATCGTCCACGTCAGTTGGGATGTGAGGTCGTTCCCATCCTCCATGAACGGCGTTAGGTCGAGGTACGTGAAGTTGCCGATGGTGCCGCTCAGCCTCGGAAGCGTGCCGTTGATCGTTGGCTTGTCGTTTGGCGGGTCCATTGCGCGGAAGGCGAACGGGAAGCGCGCGGTGCCAAACGAATCGTCCAGCGTGAGGTTTCCGTAGAGCCAAGCGACGAAGCCCTGCGCGGAGGGCGTGTAGTTGTACGCGGGGGTCCAGCGCAGGACGTACACGTTCGCCCCCAGGTCCGTGACCGTGACCGACTGCGAGGGGTCATCCCAGGCAAGGAGCACGGCAACCGTGTCGTTGTCCTCGTCGAAGACGGCGAATTGGAACCAGAAGAGCACGCCCGGGGTCGCGTCGGCGGGCAGCGCGGTGAAGTCCGGGAGCATCCCGGGGAGCGTGTTTGCCGGCAGGGAGAAGGTGAATGTGACCGGCAAGCTGAAGGCCCCTTCGGCGTCCTGCACGCGCACGGTGTAGTTCGCTCGCCCGTGGAGGCCCTGAGGGGGCGTGATCGTGAGGAGCCCCGAGGGAGAGACCGAGAGCCACGCCGGACCCGTCACGAGGGAGTACGTGAACCCCAGGTCGTTGTCCGGGTCGGCGGCGCCAAAC
>Ga0209342_10002544_pt1 | contig 19464 bp, 20 predicted proteins | sample RifCSP16_2_FD_184023 | JGI IMG/M metagenome (GOLD analysis project Ga0209342, IMG submission 184023) | Soil microbial communities from Rifle, Colorado - Rifle CSP2_sed 16_2 (SPAdes) (version 2) | ecosystem: Environmental > Terrestrial > Deep subsurface > Rock core/Sediment | place: Rifle... | reverse complement strand
AGACAAGCGACCGTACCCTGCCTCCGCTTCCGCTTGAGAGTAGGACCTCGACGTACCAGAACGGCACCCGGGTGCCGGCGTAGGCCGCGGCGTTGTTGGGCGAGAGCCGCGACAGGAAGAGGTTGGTTTGGATCCAGCGGGCGTCCGTGGGGGCGACGATGTTTACCAGGAAGGCCGGAAAATCACGAAGAAGAGCCAGACTGGCAAGAGCGGGACGCACATCCCTCTGTAGCAGATCCAGATGGAGAATTCTGTTTCACTTCGCCCGTTCGCTCTCGACTAGGGAGCAATTGGTTCGACCCGCAGCTCTCCGTGGGCGGGCCCGTTCGTGAGACGTAGGGAGGAGAGGGACGCAACCCAAGACCGCTGTCCCTTCTGGGCTTTCTCTCGAACGGCCGAAAGGGATCCTGTCGCGCCCACACTACCTTGATGTGAGGTTTTGGTGCGTCCATAATAGTTCTTTGGTGCGCTTAGGCACTTGCGTTCTCAAGGCAATTCAAGACCTTCTGCATGGGCAGGGGGTTTGTGCCTTCTTCGTAGCTAGCTTGAGGCCTCCTCTAGTGCCTTCAGGATGTCTGACTTTTCCATCCCCTCTAGGCCCAGACTTGTGACGGTGCGCCCTTCCGACCGGAAATCTCTCCCGCGGAGCAGGCTGGCGACTCCCACCAATGACTCAGCGACTGGTGTTGGCAGTCCTACTTGTGCTGAAAGGGAACAGATGGGAACCAAACCGCACGGGACATCTTCGTCCAGGAATCTGGGTGGGATCGTCCAAGCTGATGGCGGCAAATCCTCAACGGCAGAGACAATTTGCCACGATCTATCATAACTCATTGTATTGAACTCCTCGTGTCCAATAGGATGAAGACCAAGTAGCTCCATCAATCGGACTCGTTCGGGCGTCAAGGGCGTCTATGACCGTCTGGATTCCCCTTGATATCCAGCTATGATAGTCGAAGTGGGTCTCGAATTCTTGCCCTTCAATCCTTCCCCAGTTGAGTACCGTAAGTGGTACATGTGTGATCGGATTGGGGTTATTTAGGCCGACCTCCAGGACGTTCTGCCCTATGATGAGCCGTTGGGAGAATACCGAAGTCAGCAGCGCGACCGCTTTATTAGTGCTGCCGCTCGGCAATGCGGCCACATGGAGGATCTTTTTGACGCCCTTAATCCCAACTGCGGCCCTGCCTACCAGTCTACTAGCAAATGGCATCGTGGTTGTCTCAGCGAGTGTTGGCGGGCGCCTTACACCCATCCGCCCCAGTTCCCGGCGGAGTATCAACGTCCCGCCTACGTATCCTGGACAGAGGACGACACACTGATCGCGATTGGCGAAGGCTGCCAAATCTCGAGCAACCGTCCCGTGCTCATTTGCCGGGACTGCAATCAGTATGAGCTGTGCGCCTGCGACTGCTTCTTCAAGTGAAGTTGTTGCCGTAACAACCTGAAAGCCGGATGCAATTGGGCCGATAAGCTCAATCCCGCCTTTCTCAAGGATGGGGAGAACAGCCACCTCGGATTTGTCGTAGACGGTGACACTCGCGCGGCTATACCCTGCGATGTAGCCTGCCATCGCCTGGCCGGCATTCCCAGCCCCGATCACTAGCACACGAGGGGCGCTCGGTACGGTCAATCGTCAAGTCCCTCGCCAGATCTTTCCGGCTGTCTCCACCTGAGCCTGGATTTCTCCAAGCATCGTATCCAGATTTCCAACCATTATGCCTGTCCTACTGGCGATCTCGTGAGCTAATGCCTTAGCACCGTTTCCAATGTGTTTGATCATCAAGCTCGTAGCTTCGCCAGCATTTCCGGATCGCATAGCCACTAAGATCACTTCGTGTTCCCGGGCAGATTCCTCAGCCCGCCCGGGTACGCGCTCCACCGTTCCGTGTGGAAAGCTATTCCATAGGTTTTGGATCTGGGCAAGGAGTCTAGGCATTCCTGACTTTGAATATAGTGAAAAGTGAAACTCCCGATTGCATTTGTGTTTGTCCAGGTGATTTGCGTGCTTGATGGCGGCTCGAAGCTTCCGGTTGATCTGCGCTAGTTGATCGACCTCTCCATCGGAGATTCTACTTGTGGCAAGCCATACCGCTAGGCCCTCGAGGGACATCCGCATGAGGTATGTTTCCGCAATCGCCCGTGACGGGGACTCTGGCACAGTAACGTCCTTATGAGGACTCCGCACTACCAACCCCTCCGCTTGCAGCTGAAAGAGTGCCTCCCTGATTGGTGTCTCACTCACGCCAAACATCGTACTAAGCTCACGTTGGCGAAGAGAGCTGCCAGGCTTGATTTGTCCGCTTATGATGGCATCCCTAATAGCCTGCGCAACAAGCGAACTCTTAGTGCCGAACTCAGGAATCCGTCCTGCAAGCCGCAATGCGGGGTCTCCGTCGGTGGGTTTCGCTTCAATTCGCCTACGCATTCTGACTCCAGGCCTTTCCCTTCACGCTTCGGATCCTCGGGTCCAGAGCATCCCGTAGTCCGTCTCCGAACAAGTTCAGCCCAAGAACAGAGAGCATGATTATTACCCCCGGCCACAGCGCTACCCATGGTGCTCTCTGAAGCATATCCTTCCCTTCGGCAATCAACCCTCCCCAGCTAGGAACTTCTGGGGGGATCCCCAGCCCCAAGAAACTCAAAGTTGACTCTGTCAGGATCGCAGACGCAAACCGAATTGTCGCGAGCACAATTAGTGGAGCGATCGCATTTGGCAGGATGTGGCGTCTGAGTATGCGACCCACGTCGGCTCCTACGGCCCGAGCGGCTTCAACATAACTCTCTTCTCGGATTCTCAGCATCTCAGCCCTAGCCATACGAATAAACAGTGAGGTGTTCACGAGCGCAATAGCTGCTATTAGGCTCTTTGCACCGGAGCCCATCAAAGCCACTAGCAGGATCGCCAAGAGAAGGGACGGAAACGCCATCATCACATCGACGACAGCCATTATCATCCTGTCGATGTTCCCCGCGAGAAGTCCCCCGATCATGCCGAATCCCACGCCGATGGTTCCCCCCACCAGAACGGCGGCCCCAGCGATCCCGAGGGAAAGCCGGCTCCCCCAAACGATATTGGACAAGACGTCCCTGCCGAACCCGTCAGTACCCATGGGATGCAGTCTTGAGGACCCCTTCAGCCGGCTTGGGAGGTCGTGCGTGGATGGGTCAGGTATCGGGAGGACCGGTGCCAGGAGTCCTGCGGCAACTATTGTCAACACCACGACCCCTCCCACAATCAGATTGGGATTGCGCACTACGAGCCGAATCAGCCTTGGAGCAGACATCATGTGAGGAACTACGGTCGTTGGAGTATCCATCTGCTGGGCCGGGACCCTATGGCGAATCCCTGGCAACCCCATCTCCAAAGCGCCTAACAAATCTCTGAACTCGGCATTGTCGGCCTCGATAGCTCAGCGCCCCGATCGGCTCGGTTCCTCATCTCAACAGCAATCCACGCATATGCTTCATTTGGTGGCATGCTACCGTAGGTCCAATGTCAACCAGAGAGCACGAACCGTCAACTGTGCCCGCGCGTCCCGACTCATGTGTATCGCACGCGTGGGTCGAGCATGGCATAAACCATATCAACGATCCAGTTCAGGAGCACGACAAGGACTGCGAAGAACACGACAACGCCCTGCACGACAGGATAATCCCGCGCGAACATTGCATCGAACAGCAACTTCCCCAGCCCTGGTCGCGCAAAGACACTCTCGACGACTACTGTGCCTCCAAGGAGAAATGCGGCCTCCAACCCGATCACGGTCACTATGGGTATAGATGCATTCTGCAACGCGTGCTTGTACAAGACTCGTCTACGCGTCAGGCCCTTAGCCAGAGCAGTTCTCACGTAGTCTGCCGACAGTACCTCCAGCATCGCGGATCGGGACATCCGCGCGATGAGCGCGGCGTATCGTAGCCCGATAGCCGCCGCCGGCAGAACAAGATGATGCAGTACCGTCAGTGAGTCTTGCCCTGCGCCACTTCCAAAGATCGGGAACCAGCCAAGCCGATAGGCAAAGACGTAGATCAGGATAATAGCAAACCAAAAGTTCGGCGCCGCAAACGCGGCGCTGGCCAAGGTCACCGACAAGGTCATGCCACGAGCCTCGGCGGGTTGCGGAGTATACCCCCGCAGGAATGCCAACCATGATGGCAATCATGATTCCGGCGCCCGCGAGGGTCAGTGTTGGAGTGATGTTACCTGCGATTTCAGAAGATACAGCCCTTCCAGTCCTGAACGATCTACCCAGATCGCCTTGAAGCGAGTGAGACAAGTAATTGAAATACTGCACGTACAAGGGCTTGTCCACTCCCAAGCGTTTTCGGATATTCAGGAGCTCCTCCGCGCTGACGGAACCTGCGTAGTCTCCCAGAAGCAGACTTGCAGGATCACCCGGGGCCAGCCGAATTATGAGGAAGAGAAATGTAAGGACCCCCAGAACTGAAGCGAGGGTCATTAGGGTCCTTATGTATACGAAGCGCATTTCGTTCGGCAAAGCTACATATCAGGAAGTCGGGGCACTCTGCTTGTTCATTGCCGCCAGCTCTTCACTGGCCAGGAATTTGACACCTCTGTCAACGACGAGTTGCCCCCCCTTCACGACACCGAGAATTCGCCCTTTGTCCTGAAGTGTCTTGATATCTGAAATGGGGTCACCTTCAAACACAACAAGGTCTGCAAACTTGCCAGGCTCTAATGTGCCGAGGTTCTTCTCCTGTCCCAGCGCCTCTGCCGCGACTTTCGTTGAGGCAACCATGGCATCCATGGAAGTCATCCCGAACTCCACCATAAGTTCTAGCTCGTATGCATTTTCTCCCCAGAACTCCCTAAGCGCACGGTATGTATCGGTTCCGGTGGCTATCTTGACTCCAGCCTCGTAGGCCTTTCGGAAGCTTTCGCCCCCCGCTTGAAGGGCTTCTCGCTGCTTCTTTAAGACATGCGCATGAGCACCACCACGTTCCCTGCCGGCAAGTGCCCGCTCAGATCGAACGGCAAGCGTGGGCACGAGAAAAGCCGCTCGGTCCAAAAGCATCTGGATTGCTTCATCATCCAACTGTGTTCCGTGTTCGATCGTATCAGCGCCCGCGATGAGGGCGTTTTTTGCGCCGAAAGCTGTGTGGGTATGCACGGCCAACTTCTTCCCCACGGCGTGAGCCTCATCTGCTATCGCACTTAGCTCTTCAATTGTATAATTGCGCCACCACTTCTCTTCGAGGTATCCTCCGCCTCCGCCGGCAGACGAGGTTTTGATTAGGTCGACGCCATCCCGTATGACACTCCTTGTCAGTTTCCGGACCTCATCCACTCCGTCTGCTCGATCTGACGGATTTCTGGGATATGTTGGGGGGAGACCCATATCGAGGTGCCCAGCAGTCTGGCTAACCCATGCCGCGGCAAACACCCTTGGCCCGACAATAAGACTCATGTCGATGGCTCTCCGCAGGGAAACTACTTCGATGTTCCTGAAGCTCGTGTAGCCCGCCAAGTCCCTGACGGTGGTAAAGCCCGCCTCCAACATGGTCCTAGCGTTCTTGGCAGCATGGAAAGCTAGAAGTGGAGGTGGTGAACCAATAATGGCAAGCAGGGTGTTAGCCTCTTGGGGGTCCACAACGCTCGCAAGGTGCACATGGATATCCATCAGTCCCGGGAAGATCGTCGCCTCTCTTGCGTCTATGACGCGTCCGTCCACGGGCAGTTCTGCAAAACGGTCCACTATTCCGGAGATTCTGCCCTGTTCGATAAGCAGAGCCACATTCTTCTTGGGAGTCCCACCAGTGCCATCGATCAGTGTGCCACAGAGCACTGCCCCCATGTCGTTCACTTGAGCTCCCCCCAATTGACTTCTCGGCTTTCCCGCCTCGCTGCGAACGCAGATATCGCTCTGCGGCAGCGGAACCCCTACTTTGCGAATGTCATGGTCTCGAGAAGCGCGAACCAGTAGTGGGTGTTTGGCACTCCGCCCCTGACAGACCGATGTGCCGCCGTTACTTGAAGGACGTAGGAAATGGGCACAACAGGTACGTCATCCGCGATTCTCGCTTGGAATCGCTTTAGGAGCTCTCTTCGTTTTGCTGGATTCAGCTCAACTCTCTGCGCATCAATGAGATCGTCGACACCTGTGTAACCGGTGATGTTTGGCCCCGGCAACTTCTCCCTCGAATCGAAGAACGGTATAAAGAGGTCCGGGGCTGGCCGGGCTACGCCCTGAACGATGATATCAAAGTTACCCTGGTCTCTTCTCTGCGCATAGGCCCCTGGTTCCAGAACCTCTACGCGTGCGTTGAAACCGGCTGCACGCAGGTAACCTGCCGACGCGAGCGCCATGTCTCGATCAGGTGAACGCGTGATAATTACAACATCCGCCCCGGCAACCTTGGCCTCTTCTACAAGTCTCCGCGCTTGGCCCACATCATACTTGTACTGAGTTAGATTTTCCGTGTGTCCGAAGATGCCTGGAGGAATGACCGAATGGGCTGGCCGCCCCATGCCTTCGAGCACTGTCGCGATCATCTCATCTTTGTCGGTCGAGTGAGCAACTGCGCGCCTCGCACGAACGTCTCTGAACACTGGGCGCTGAACGTTGAGCCACAGTCCCCTCCACTGCGTCCCCACAGTATCTATGAGCAGTATGTTTGCATCACCCTTAAGCAAAGCAAACGCATTCGCGGTGCGCACGAACATGTACTGTACGTCGCCCTTCTTCAGCGCCAGCGCCGCAACCGATTCATCAGGTATGATTGTCAGTCGAGCCTTCTTGATTGCGACCTGCTTGCGGAAGTAATCGGGATTTGCTTCCAGCGCAATAAACTCTCGCGGAACGCGCCGAACGAACATGTATGGTCCCGTACCTATAGGGTTCAGACCAAAGTCCTTGCCGTACCGTTCTACGGCTCGTTTGCTAACGACGTATCCTGGCCGATATGCAAGGATGGCAGTGAGAAAGTCTGCGTAAGGCTTCTTAAGGAATACTTTCGCGGTGTACCTGTCAACCACATCTACTCGGTCAAGCAGCTCCATCTCGCCTCGATGTGGCGACCCCAAATCGGGATCCTTAACGCGTTCCAAGCTGAACTTGACGTCGTCCGCGGTAACCTCACCGAATCCCCTGTGGAACTTCACGCCGCGACGAAGAAAGAAGGTATACACTCGACCGTCCGAGGATACTTCCCAGCGCGACGCCAAGTCAGGCTCGACTTTGACGTCGGCGGAGGTGGGAACGTATCTTACCAGCCCGTTGAACAAATTCATGATGAGCGGATAATCCGGAACCTGGCGAACAAGCGGGGGGTCGAGAGTGATGATGTCGCCTGTGTAGGCAATGATCAGTTCTCGTTCCTGAGGGATAGCGCTGGGGGGCCACGCAGTCACGAGAAAGGCCGTGACAATCGCGAGTAACAGAAGCCGCTTACGGGAAGGCGCAAACATCCCTCACACCCCCTTTGGATCTTGTGTCCCTTGACGGTCCATCTCACTTACCGCCGAAGTTTCCACATCGCACGGGTTCTGTGCATTTCATTAACGACGACCGAATGAGCTTCATCTACACCCATCCCTGGGCTAGCCAGCATTTGGTCCGGACGCACGGCGAGTGCGACATGTGTACGGACCTGCGCAGCTCGTTCGGTTTCCGTTGCGCTACCACCAAGGTATACGCCCACGCCCTTGCTTTTTAGATATAGTGCGCACTCGATGCTATTGCTGACTCCGCCCATGTCGGGCGCCTTGACTTTCTGTAGGTCAGCAGCCCCGGCCGCTGCAAACGCTTTGTGATCTTCGAATGTTGGACATAGCTCATCCGTCATAAGGCGGACGCGGTTGCCACGTCTCCGTAGTTCCGACTTCAACTCTGCCATCATACTCATCTGTCTGGTCTTCTCGCCCATATTGACCGGATCCTCAATGATCAAGCCGTAGGGACTTATGATGCCTTCGAGTTGGCCGATGTAGTCGGCCATCCTGCGTGTGTCATGATCGAAGGCAATTCCGATGTGCCCGTACAGGTCGAAGTGGACGGTGGGACGATATGATTGATCCCCGTACTTTTCCAATCGACCACGAATCCAGCGCAGGTATTCGATCTGTTTTGCGAACATCTCGCGGTTATGGGTACTACCTGTGTGGATAAAGGGCCCTCGCCTAAGGATGATCTTGTCCACCCCACTGTACCAGTCGTATCCAGTTTGGAGATTCACCGGCACGTCGGCGTCGATGAGTTCGAGTTGGTACTCCTCCGCAAGAACCTCTGACATGGTTACATGTTGGGCTTTAGCCACCGTGTCTAGCAGCGCTTGGGAGACACCGTAGCGGAGATTTGAGTGGAGGCGTTGCCCGTCGACCCTGTAGGACTCGATTGATTCCATGATGGGTCGAAATGCCTTAACCTCACGCCCCGTGAGGAGGGGAACCACATGCTCGCGAAGCACGGCAATGATCTCGGTAGGATTCAGTAGGCGGTCGCGGCCCATTCTCCCGGAATATGCAACCCCGACGCAGTCGCCGTAGGCAACTTGACTGTCGGAGAGGACGAGCATCACGCAAACTGCAGCGGCTGGCTGCCTGATGGTCGAGAATCCCGGGGTTACAGGCATACCATCATAGGCGAAGCCATCTTGCGTCGCCCCGCGCTTGATGGCTTCCAGATCGCTATACCAACTCGCGCCAAGCCCTTCTGCGAGTAGCACGTGCTGTATGGTTGCCATGCTTCACCCCCGAGATTTCGGCGTCAAATGCAGGAGCATCGAGGGGAGGGGAAAGTCTAATTTGACGGCAATGTACCATATATGATATATCTTGTCAAGCGGCTGAGAACCCGGGAGGCGCGCGTATGTTCCTTCAGGAGAGCAGCTTCGTCCCCCGACTGGTGCTCGAGAACCTTTCGGGCACCGCGAAACTTGAGTCCTGGCTCCGCTTCGAGGGCGAACTGGCCTCAGCCCAGGGTGAGCTGGGGCTTATCCCAGAAGAAGCCGCCCGGGTCATATCTGGAAGCGCAACCCTAGCTAGAGTCCCCCTGGAACGAGTCCTGGACTACGCCAATGAAATGGGACTCGCCACGGCGGGCATGGTGAGAGCCCTCAGTGAGGCCTGCGGTCACCCGTATGGGGAGTACGTGCACTGGGGCGCCACCACCACCGATGTGACGGAAACTGGACTGGCTCTCCAGTTGTCTCCAGTACTTGGGTACCTCTTGGAGTCAACCAGCGAATTGCTGCGAAAACTTGCCGAGTTGGCTCATGCCCATCGACGGACCCTAGTGGTGGCGAGAACTCATACGCAACACGCGCTCCCAATCACGTTCGGCTACAAGGTCTCCCTCTGGGGACGCGAGATCCTCTGGGCAAGAGAGCGCTTGTCTGAGTCGCAAGGTCGATTTCTGGTGTGTAAACTTACGGGTGCTGCCGGGAACCACGCGGCTTTTGGGCCGAAGGGACAGCTTGTTCAGGAACGGCTGAGCCACCGCCTTGGTCTTCGTGTGGCGGATCCCTCTATTCAGATCTCGCGGAATAGAGTGATCGACCTCCTGACGAGCCTCTGTATACTCGCCAACGGCCTGTACCACATGGCTCATGATATCCGCACTGGTCAACGTCCGGAAATCGGTGAGGTTGAAGAGCAATACCGTGTAGGCATCCAGCGCGGCAGCTCAACGTTGCCAGCGAAGCGCAACCCATTCACCGCGGAATTGATATGCGGATACGTTAATCTGATTCGCAGAAATGTTGCAGCTGAGCTGACCCTTGTCTCCGAGGATGAGCGTGACAGCGTCGCCGCTACCGTGGAATCAGTCACGGTAAGCGAGACACTCAAATGGACGGCAGCAGCCCTTAACGCTGCACACTCCCTTGTTGAGAAGCTAGTAGTCCACCCGGATCGAATGCGAGCAAATTTGGAGTCGACCGGAACAGTGATGGCGGAAGCGATAATGATGGTCCTGGCGCGCAGCATCGGACGGCAAAAGGCATACGACCTCGTCTATCGTGCGGCCAACGAGGCACGGTCTTCAGGAAGAGCATTGCGGGAGGTGATCGATGAAGTGATTCGAGGTAGTCTAACAGGGCACGCAATTGAGGTCCCGTGGGACTACCGCGATTACCTCGGGTCTGTGGAAGACCAAATTGACTCATTTATCAAACATTCGATCGGAAGCCTACGGACCCGGGATGGCTAGACTCTTCGAATACCAAGGGAAGATGATTCTCCGTGACCGGGGCATTTCGGTGCCACCAGGTGTCATAGTTACGGAACCAGGCGATTTGGACTCCCTTCCTTCGGCACTTCGGCTTCCGGTCGTGGTTAAGCAGCAGACCTGGCGAACGGGACGACGGAGTGCAGCAGGCGGAGTGGCGCGCTGCAACACGTGGCCCGAAGTCAGCGCATTCGTGGACCCCTTGTTCGGATCACAGGTCAGACTATGGGGGCCCACCCCACTCGCCCTAGTGGAAGAGTATGTCAGCGTCGCCCAGGAAGTTTACGCCGCTATCTCCATTGATGAGGAGGTCGGTTCTCCTCTCATCATGTTCTCTCCGCAGGGGGGCTCTGAGATTGAATTGGGGGTCAAGACCGGCGCTGTCCAGATCTATTCGCAGCACGTTAACATCCTTCGTGGGATTCTCCCACATAACATAATGTCACTCGTCAAACGGGGTGGTTTTTCTGGACCCCAGGCTAGAAGCCTGACTCAAGCCATCCATGGCATATGGCGTGCCTACTCCGAACTGGAGGCTCGGACGATCGAAGTCAACCCGCTGGGCGTAGCGACAGACGGTAGTGTTGTAGCGCTCGACTGTAAGATAACGCTCGATGACAGTGCCCTTTTCAGGCATCCCGAGATTGAAGTTCACTTTGGGCGGGAATTCGACCGCCCCCCCACCTTTTTGGAGCGGCTCGCGCTAAATGCCGACCAAGCTGACCATCGCGGGACTTTCTTCTTTTACCAGATCAGACCGGATCCAGAGAGTCTGTTGGCCGAGGACGGGTGGATAGGTTTTCATGGTGCCGGAGGTGGGGGTGCCATGATGTCCGCGGATGCGCTGGTGCGTGCGGGGCTCCGGCCTGCGAACTTTTGTGATACCAGCGGAAATCCCCCCGCCGCAAAGGTGTATCGGGCGGCGCGCATCGTCCTTTCTCAGCCGGGGATCGAGGCTTTCTTCTACTCAGGTGCAGGCATGGCGAGTCAGGACATGCCCACCATAGCTGAAGGGCTGGTGCGCGCTCTTATCGACGACCAAGTGACGATCCCTATCGTGCTCCGTCTAGGAGGTAACGGGCAAGATGCTGCCATCGAGCTGTTCAACAGGTGGCGTCGCTATATCCCCGCTCCAGCCGCGGAGGCCCATGGAGCTGACATGCATCTTGAAGAGAGCATCGCGAGGCTTATTGAGCTAATGAAGTCAAACAGGAATTCTCCGGGGTTGAAGCGGCGGGCATGGTCACTGCCTGTTGACTTTCCCCTCACGCCTGCTTCGTGGCAGCCTGAAGGTCTCGAAGAATATCGGGGGCGGCTGACAGACCTCCCCTCGGTTCAGCGTATCAGAGAGGTACCCTACAAGTGGGCATTCTGATTGACAGCAGAACACGCGTGCTGATTCAGGGAATTACAGGACGCGAGGGACGTCGGAGTGCAGCGTTGATGGCAGAGTACGGGACTCGTATCATCGCTGGTGTGACCCCTGGGAAGGCTGGTGAGAGCGTCGGCGGGATTCCTGTTTTTGACTCGGTGGAAGAAGCACTACAAAAGGCCGGGCACGCAGACGCTTCTGTAATATTCGCACCTGGTGTGTCCGTGCGAGAAGCTGCATGTGAAGCATTAGAGGCGGGCATCCAACTAATCGTAATAGTTCCGGACCGAGTTCCTCTACATGACTTTCTCTACGTAATGGCGTTCGCCAAGGAGCGGGGAGCAAAGTTATTAGGGCCCAACTGCATCGGAATCTGTACGGCTGGTGAGGCTCTAATAGGCATGATCGGGGGGTCTGCGGAAACTGCACGCTCGCTCTTTGCACCAGGAACCGTTGGGATCGTCTCTCGGAGCGGGGGCCTTGCCAGTTCGGCGGCGCATTATATCTCTAAAGCAGGCTTGGGAGTAACATCCGTCGTTCATGTAGGGGGGGATTCGATCGTTGGACTAAGGATGTCAGACATCCTCGTCATGTTCGACCGTGATCCTGCTACAAAGGCCATATGTCTGCTGGGCGAGATCGGCTCGTCACAGGAAGAGGCGGCTGCACGAACAATTGTCAACGGCAGCGGCAAGAAACCTGTTGTCGCCTTTCTGTGTGGAGCTAGCGCGCAACCCGGAGTTCGGTACTCGCATGCGGCAGCGATCGTAAATGGCGGGCGTGGATCGTATGAGTCGAAGGTCAGCAATCTAGTCGCTGCAGGAGTCCATGTAGTGGATTCACTCTCACACCTTGCAACAGCAGTCCGAGAGGTGCTCAAGTGACAGTCATCCAAGGCGGTCAGCGCTGGAAGACGGCGATTACTTCTGTCGCTGCTAACAGAATCGAGACTCGAGGTTTCCCGCAGGAAGATCTCATCCGTGGTGTGTCCTTTTCTGACACCATTTTCCTCCTACTAAAAGGTAGCCTTCCCCGTCCGGGAGCGGAATCGAAGTTGTTTGCCGCGATACTCACGGCCTGCGTAGACCACGGGCTTACTCCGCCATCGACGCTAGCCACAAGGGTCGTGGCTTCTGTGAGGGCTGACCTCCCTTCGGCTGTCGCGGCTGGCGTGCTGGCCATAACTGACCTGCATGGAGGCGCAATTGAGGATTGCATGCGCCTGCTTTGGGAGGCCGTGAAGGAGTTTCCGCGGGAGGAGGCAGATGTTGTCGCTGGAGCCATAGTCGGACGTAGCAGGACTGTGCGGAAAAGACTCCCCGGCTTTGGTCACCGTGTGCATACTCGAGATCCGCGAGCTCCGGCCCTTCTCAACCTCGCGGAGGAAGCAGGACTCCGTTCTTCCTACCTTGATATCCTGGTGGCCATCCCTAAGGTCGCAAAGAAACGATTTGACCTCAATCTGCCACTGAATATCGACGGGGCCATCGCTGGAGTCGCGTTAGCTCTCGGCTTTCCGCCAGAGGTTGGGAAGGGCTTGTTCACGATCGGCAGAGTTCCCGGATTGGTCGCACATGCACTGGAGGAGGCTAGGGAAGAGAAGGCGATGAGGCACATGGGGCCAGCCATCGAAGAGGTGGAGTATACGGGGCCTTTGCGGGGAACCGTTCCAATCATAGGACAGTCCACCGAGGCGACATGAACTCCACACGCGAGAATATTCTCAGGCAGCTGCCAGAAATCTCCAAGATACGGGATGCAGACCTACGTGAAAAGGTCATTGCTGTGTGGGTCGACGCTGTGGACTCCTCTGAGTATTCGCCTGATGAGGTCTCGTCTTGCCCAGCCTCGCTGAAGCTTCCTCCTGAGGTAACCCTCATAGAACATACGCGAGCTGTAGCTCAGACTGCAGACTTCATCCTAACCACATTTGCAGCATACAGAACGAAGTCTCCTGTGATCGACCGAGACACGTTACTGGCCGGTGCGTTGCTGCATGATGTGGGAAAGCTGCTTGAGTATTGTCGGGAGGATGGCCGCTGGCAGGTCAGCCACCTAGGGACTCTAATGAGACATCCGACGATCGGTGCATTGCTAGCCGCGCGGTACCGACTGCCGGCAGAGGTCGTTGAGATGGTTGCTCTGCATTCCTACGAGGGTGAAAAGTCGAACCGGTCCAGCGCTGCGAAGGTACTGATCCATGCAGATCTCGCGCACTTCGAACCATTCCTATAAGGAGAGAGCAGGCTCCTTACTGCGCTGCGCAGCATGATCATTAGGATGCCAGCGCGACTGGGGGACCGGGGTCAGGATGATTCTCCGGAGCCCGATCTCGGCCCATTCCAACCGAAAATCGGGCCTGCGCCCGATGCCCTCGCCGACCCTCAAGGGATACGGTCACAGGCGAAGGAATTACTAGTGAATCCACATCTCTGGGGGCGTCCGCCCTCGGTTGGGAGGAGCAGCATGGGACGGCGATGGATCCCGTTGATGCTGGCCGTGGCCATCGTCCTGCAGGTGGCGACGCTGGCCCCCGCACCGTCACTCGCTCAGGGGAGAACGGTGACGTGGAAGTTCACGCTGGACTTCTTGATCCAGGGGCCGCAGGCACCCTTTGTGATCGCCCTGGAGAAGGGTTACTACGCGAAGGAGGGGATCAACCTCACGATGGACCGCGGGTTCGGCTCGGCGGACGCGGTGACGAAGATCGCCAGCGGCGCCTACGACCTGGGGTACGCGGACATCAACTCCATGATCGAGTTCAACGCGCGCAACCCGGGCAAGGAACTGGTCGCCATCGCCATCCTCCTCAACTCGCCGCCTTTCGCCATCCTGACGCTGCGGCGGGAGAACATCCGATCGCCGCAGGATCTCGTCGGGAAGAAGCTGGGCGCGCCGGTGGGCGACGCGCCCCGCCGTCTGTTTCCCGTCTTTGCCCGCGCGGTGGGCATCCACCCGGACTCCGTGGAGTGGGTGAGCATGGACGTGCCGCTGCGCGAACCCTCGTTGATTCGCGGCACGGTCAACGCGATCACGGGCTTCTACTTCACGGCGTTCATTAACCTAAAGGCCGCGGGGGTCCGGCCGGACGACATCGTCGCGTTCCTCTACAGCGACTACGGCCTGCCGCTCTACGGCAACGCCGTCATGGTGCCGAAGACCCTGCTGGACCGGGAGCCGGCCGCGGTGCGCGGGTTCCTCAAGGCGTTCATCGAGGGCGTGAAGGATTCGATCAACGACCCGTCGGGAGCTATCGCCGCAATCAAGAAGCGCGACCCGCTGATCAATGAAAGCGTGGAACTGGAGCGCCTCCTCCTGGCGCTGCGGTCGAACGTCCTGACGAGAGAGGTCGCGGCGGACGGGTTCGGCGGGGTGCGCGCGGAGCGGCTGGCCCGGGCGATCGACGCGGTCGCCGAGTCGTTCGGTCTGCCCACCAGGCCCAAGTGGTATGAGGTGTTTAACGGCAAGTTCCTGCCGCCGAAGAAGGACCGCATGCTCCCGGCGCTGCGATAATGAGAAGTCGGGGCGGGGAACCTCGCGGTCATCCCCGCCCCAGCATTTCTCCCTCTTGAGACCGGCCCCATGAACGCCACCGCCACGGACTCCTTCGCGCTCCTGGATCACGTCAGCGCCAGTTACGAGCATGAGGGACAGGTCGTCGCCGCGGTGGAAGAGGTGAGCCTGACCGTCCCGCAGGGCGCGTTCGTGGCCGTCACCGGTCCCAGCGGCTGCGGCAAGACCACCCTCCTGAAGTTGCTTGCCGGCCTGCTCCGGCCGACCGGCGGCGAGGTCCGCGTAGGCGGCACGCCGGTGCGCGGCCCGCAGAAGAACGTAGGGATGGCCTTTCAGAACCCCATCCTGCTCCCGTGGCGCCGCACGCTGGACAATGTGCTGCTGCCGTTAGAGATCGTCGAGCCGCACAAGCGCCGCTTCCGTAGCCAGCGATCGGAGTACGTCGCCCAGGCCAACGCGCTGCTAGCGTCGGTGGGAATTGAGGGATTCGGCCACCGCCACCCCTGGCAGATGTCCGGCGGACAGCAGCAGCGGGTCAGCCTCTGCCGCGCCCTGATCCACCATCCGGAACTCCTGCTGCTGGATGAACCCTTCGGCGCGCTGGACGCCTTTACGCGCGAAGAACTCTGGCAGGTGCTGCAGAAGCTCTGGCTGGAGCGCCGGTTCACGGTGGTTCTCGTGACACACGACCTGCGGGAGGCCATCTTCCTGGCCGACATCGTGTACGTGATGAGCCCCCGCCCCGGCCGCCTGATCCATCAGGCCGGCGTGCCGCTCCCCCGGCCCCGCACGCTGCCGGACACCTTTACGCCCGGGTTCACGGAGACCTATCTGGAAATCCGCCGGCGCATCGGCGACGGGAGGCCGGCATGAAAAGATGGGGCCGCTGGAATGAGTGGCTGCCCCCGGCCCTGGTCATCCTGGCCACCTTCATCCTCTGGGAGGTGCTCGTCACCGTGCTGCGCATTCCGGTCTTCATCCTGCCGGGACCGCGGGCGGTGTGGGCGGCGTACTTGAAGTGGCAGGGGGCGATCTGGTTCAACGCCGGGCAGACCCTCTACACGACACTGGTCGGGTTCGGGCTGGCGCTGGCCGGGGGCATGGGCCTGGGCCTGGCGATCGGCTACTCCACGCTGGTCTACCGCGCGCTCTACCCGTTGCTGGTAGCCTTCAATAGCGTGCCCAAGGTGGCGATTGTGCCGGTGCTGGTGATCTGGTTCGGCATCGGCACCATCCCGGCCATCCTCACGGCGTTCCTGATCTCGTTCTTCCCGATCGTCGTGAACGTGGCGACGGGCCTAGCCACGCTGGAGCCGGAACTGCAGGACGTGCTCCGCTCGCTGGGGGCCACGAAACGCGAAATCTTCACCAAGATCGGGATTCCCCGTTCCCTCCCCTACTTCTTCGCCTCGCTGAAGGTGGCGGTGACGCTGGCCTTCGTCGGCGCCGTGATCTCGGAAACGGTGGCGGCGAATCGGGGAATCGGTTACCTGATGATCGCCGCCAGTTCCCGCTTTGACGTGCCGCTGGTCTTCGCCGGCCTCGTCGTCGTGGCGGCGATGGGCGTCGCGCTCTTCGTCGTCTTCGCCGTGATCGAGCGGCAGTTGACCGGCTGGGCCTACCGCGGGCAGGCCCTCTAACCCGCGGGTGCTACGGCATGAGCCTGAAGGGTTGCCGACCGTAGAGCCGGTAGGCAGAGAACCCCCGCCGGTCCAGCGTGAAGACCTGGTCTACGTGGAGATCCTCCGCCAGGGCCACGAGCGTGGCGTCGGCAAAGTCCATAGGCACGTCCGCATACTGCTCCATCAACGCCGTGACCCGCCGCAGGCTTTCTAAGGAGGCGGGCACAAGTTGGAACGCGCCACGGAGGAAGAACTTCAGGCAGGCCTCCTGGATGCTCCAGGCCTGACCAACGAGATGCAGCGTCTCTGTGAGGACGGCTTCCGTGGTGAGAATCGCCCCCTCCCAGTTCCGCAGGACCTCGGCGCATTCGGGGTGGCGGCGGTCACCGCGATGAACGATGGCGACGAAGGGACCGGTATCAAGAATCAGTGGAGCGGCCATGCCGCAGCCGGCTGATCAGGTAGTCACGGTGACGTTCACCAAGATCGGGGATGCCGAGATCCGCGATCCCGATCAAGTCTCGCACCAGATCGATCGGTCGGACGACCGCAGTTTTGCCGGGGCTCTCCAGGAATTGCTCAAGGGCGAGACGCACTAACTCCGATCGCCTTCGCCTGGACTGACGCGCCAGGCGCTCGAGCTTCCTCGCCAGCCCGGCCGGCAGCCGGACGGTCAACTGCTTCTCCACGGGACAGCCCCCAAACTGCACTGTAATGCATTGCAAGGCAGATGGCAAGAATGGGCTTCAGGGCGGCAGACCCCGCTCCCCGCTCAGCGGACGAGCAGGCGCGCCCGTCGTTCGTCGTTCGCGGGAACTACGCCGCTTCCGCCGCCGTCGCCAGCCAAGTCGTCACTTCGGCCAACGCGGGGACCCGGCCGGTGCACTTCAGGTCGCCGTTGACCCGGACGGCCGGCGTGAAGACCACTCTCTGCAGCGCCATCTCCTTCGGGTCGCGGATCTCGTTCAGCGTAGCCTCCAACCCTAGCATCTGTAGGGCGTCTCGCACCGTGCGGATGGTGGCCTGGCACTTCGCGCAGCCCGGACCGAACACCTCAACCGTGATCACGACTGCCCCTCCCTCCTCCGTATCGCCTATCCAAAGATGAATTTCCCGGCAAACCAACCGCTGATGGTGCCCAGGACGATGATTGTGCCGACATAGACGATCGCTTTCTTCGCCCCAAAGACCCGGCCGATCGCCAGCCAGTTCGGCAGGCTCAGTCCCGGCCCCGTGAGAAGAAGCGCCAGCGCGGGCCCCTTGCCCATGCCGAGGCCGAGCAGCGTGTGCACGAACGGCGCCTCGGTCATGGTGGCGAAGTAGCTGATGCTGCCCAGGAGCGTGGCGAAGAACGACGCCAGCAGTCCCGAGCCGCCCAGATAGGTCTCGATCCAGGCACGCGGCAGCGCGGCCCCGATGATCCCGACGATGAAGACTCCGGCGAGCAGCAGGGGAAAGATGATGCGCACGAACCACCAGGTCTCCCCCAGCCAGCGGCGGATCTGCGGGCCGGTCTTCCTCCAGTACGCGTACCCGGCGACGACGGCCATGGCGGCGGCCCAGACGGCGACCTTCAGGCTGTACGGGCCGCGCTGCACGAGGTAGTTGGGTGCCAGCAGGGAGACGACCAGCAGTAGGAGCAGCCCAAGGTCGGTGCGGCTGAGGATGGCGCTCCGTGTGTTTGTCTGCGGAGCCGCACGCGCCGCTTCTTCTCGCCGAAAGGCCAGGGTCATGACCCCGCCGACGACCATGGCCATGGCCAGTGCGGTAAGCACCCGAATCCAGGCCATCTGCGCGCCCAGAATGCTGCCCGTATAGATCAGAGAGAGCAGATTGGATGCCGGCGCCACCCACAACAAGATGAATGCCGCCCCGACCCCGGCCCCGCTGTAGTAGAGGCCGCTGGAGACCGGGATCACGGTGCAGGAGCAGGCCGCCAGGAAAAAACTGGCCCCGGCAGCGGTGGAGAAGCTGGCCGGCTTCGAGGCCGCCGCCCCGAGGCGCTGCATGATGGCTTCTTTTGAAATGAATGTCACCATGGCCCCGGCCAGCAGAAAGGCAGGGATCAGGCAGGTCAGCACATGCAGCGCGACATAGTCCTGCACGGCGCCCAGGCCGGCAAGCAGCAGGTCGGCAATCATCGCATGACTCTTCCCGTCGGCGCGGCCGCGCTGCACTGAGGGCACTCGCACCCTTCGAGGCGCCGAAGCCTCGAACGGGAAGACGCACGCACCCGTCCCGCAATGCTGCCAGCGGAGTCCATGATCCCCAGGACGCTGCGGTCGCGCAGCCGGTAGTACACGAACGCTCCGTTCCTCCGGCCCTCAATCACCCCCGCATCTCTGAGGATCGCCAGCTGCTGCGAGATATACACCTGCGGACGGCTGAGAGCGACGGTGAGGTGGCAGACGCAGACGGATCCGTGACGCAGACACTCCACGATGGCCAGGCGCTCGGGGTGGGCGAGCGCGCGGAGGACCCGGGACTCAGGGGTGAGGGTCGGTCTCATCCCACCCTGCCGGCGGGTGCGCGCACATGCAGATTCTTGCATCTAAGTTCACGCTAGCCCCCGCCGCGCAGACCGGCCATCCTCAGCCCGCCCGGTTTCCGGTAGCCTTCTCGTGCTGTCCCCTATCGGGCCGAGGACGGATGTCAAGACCGATTCCTAGAGAGATACGCTCAGCCTGCGGGCGCCGCGAGAGCTTATTGACTGCGAGAGGATTGGAGGCGACTGACCGTGGCTAAGGTTGTAGTACCCCTCGAGGAG
>Ga0209342_10002541_pt1 | contig 19473 bp, 8 predicted proteins | sample RifCSP16_2_FD_184023 | JGI IMG/M metagenome (GOLD analysis project Ga0209342, IMG submission 184023) | Soil microbial communities from Rifle, Colorado - Rifle CSP2_sed 16_2 (SPAdes) (version 2) | ecosystem: Environmental > Terrestrial > Deep subsurface > Rock core/Sediment | place: Rifle... | reverse complement strand
CCGGGCTGCCACGCAGGCGGCGGAACACCTCGGTGGGCGAGGCGGCGATCTCCCCGGCGGAGCCCTTGAAGCGCCGGCGCCGCGCGATTGAATTGAGGAGCGACGCGGCGAACCGCTTGTCGTCGAAGGCCTCATAGAGGAGAGCATTCGGTTGGCCTTCGCCTGCGGCCACGGTAGCGATGAGGGAGTTCGGCATCTCCCTTGCGATCCGATCGGCTTCATCAGCGCGGGCGGCCGCGACAGTAAGCAAGTAGACATCCGGTTCGCCTTCGAGATAGGTGAGCTTTATCAGAAGGAGATGAGCTTCGGGTGCGCCGCCGGCTGGCGGAATTGAAATGGCGTCCAGGATCTGGACCGATCGTATCGTCCGCGCCTTACCTCCGAACCAGCGGCGCGATCTGAGGTATTGGGGCAGAGCGCCTTCCAGGACTCGCCTCGGGATGCCCTCCAGAAGCCCGTTCGCTGAGCCGGCGGCGGACAACACGGGCAAGCTCTCCTGGCGCGGGGCCCCATCGGGCGCCCCGCCCTCGGCACCGCGGGTCTCGAGCGAAAACCAGTAAAAGGCGTGCGGTCCCAGCGTAATAAAATACGGCAGATCCCCGACGATCGGGAACTCGGTGAGGCCGAAGAGCTCGACCGGAACTGAGCCCTTGTAGGGAGACATGTCCAATTCCACGTACTGCACAAACCGAGAGAGGTTTGCCACGAAGAGCATCGTTTCGTCCTCGTAGCGGCGGACGAAGGCCAGGACCTTGCGGTTCTCGGGATAGAGGAACTCGATCGTGCCACGCCCGAAAGCCTTGTAGCGCTTCCGCAAGGAGATCAGGCGTTTGGTCCACCAAAGGAGCGAGTGGGGGTTGTTCTGCTGCGCCTCAACGTTGACCGTAGCGTAGTGGTACTCCGGGTCCATAATGACCGGCATGTAGAGACGCTGCGGGTTGGCACGCGAGAAGCCGGCGTTGCGGTCGCCGCTCCATTGCATGGGCGTGCGGACGCCGTTGCGGTCGCCGAGGTAGATGTTGTCGCCCATGCCGATCTCATCCCCGTAATAGACGATGGGTGCGCCTGGCAATGAGAAGAGGAGGCCGTTCATCAGTTCGATCCGACGCCGGTTATTGCTCAACAACGGGGCAAGGCGGCGGCGGATACCGAGGTTGACGCGCGCTTCAGCGTCCTGTGCGTACACCCTGTACATGTAATCGCGGTCTTCGTCCGTTACCATTTCGAGGGTCAGCTCATCGTGGTTGCGGAGGAAGACGGCCCACTGGCAGGTGTCGGGGATGGGCGGGGTCTGCTGAAGAATGTCGATGACGGGGAACCGGTCCTCCATGTGCACAGCCATGAAGAGGCGAGGCATCAGCGGAAAATGGAACGCCATGTGACACTCGTCGCCGGCGCCGAAGTAGGCGATCGCGTCCTCTGGCCACTGGTTCGCCCTCACCAGAAGGATGCGCCCGGGGTATCGCTCATTCACGTGGCGGCGCAGGTCTCTGAGATAGGCGTGTGTCTCCGGCAGGTTCTCGCAACTAGTGCCGTCACGCTCGTAGAGGTATGGTGCAGCGTCAAGACGGAGACCATCTACGCCCATATCGAACCAGTGGTCGAGCACCTGGAGTAGGGCTCGCTGAGTCTCGGGATTTTCGTAGTTTAGGTCCGGCTGATGGGAGTAGAAGCGGTGCCAGTAGTAGGCGCCGGCCTGAGGGTCCCAGGCCCAGTTCGAAGCCTCGAAGTCCTTGAAGATGATGCGAGCATCACGGTAGCGCTCCTGAGTGTCGCTCCAGACGTAGAAGTCGCGGGCGCGGCTGCCCGGAGCCGCCGTGCGGGCACGCTGAAACCAGGGGTGTTGATCGGACGTGTGATTGAGCACCAGCTCCGTGATCACGCGCAGACCTCTGTGGTGCGCCTCCCTGAGGAACGCCTGGAAGTCGCGGAGCGTCCCGTAGGCGGGATGGACGCCGGAGTAGTCCGCAATATCGTAGCCGTCGTCCCTGAGGGGCGAGGGGTAGAACGGCAGGAGCCAGAGAGCAGTGACTCCCAGGTCCTGGAGGTAGTCCAGCTTTTGCAGCAAGCCGCGAAAGTCCCCGATGCCGTCGTTGTTGCTGTCGTGGAAAGCGCGGACGTGCAGCTGGTAGATGATGGCGTCCTTGTACCACAGGCCTTCCGACGTCGAGATGGGAGAATCGTCTCTAGGGATCACCCCGGCGCCTCCTTGACGTCGGCGGCATCGCCGTGCAGCTGGAGGATCGCGGCCGGCGATTCCTTTGGATCGAGCGTGATCCGATGTCGCGAGCCCCGCCAGCGCATCGTGGCGCGGTTCAGGGCGTCCCGGACGGTGTATGTTCGGCGAGTGTCGATTCCCCACTCCTCAAGCGGCAAATCAACGACCGCCGAACGAGCACGACGGAGGTCCAGGTTGATCACAGTGACGATGACGCTCTCGGAGCTCGCCGTGCGCTTGCTGTAGCAGATGACGCGCTCATCATCGACGCTGTGAAAGCGCAGGCTGTCGTTGTTCTGTAGAGCCGGGTTCGCCCGGCGGATGGTGTTAAGGCGCGTGATGATCTCCCGCAGGCTGTCCGGCCGGCCGATATCCCAGCGCTTCAGCTCGTACTTCTCGGAGTTCAGGTATTCTTCACTTCCTGGCTGCGCCGGTACGCGTTCTCCGAGCTCGAACGCTGGTCCGTAGATCCCGTATCCGGCGCTGAGGGTAGCGGCGAGGATCAGGCGGACGATGAACGCGCGACGCCCGCCGGTCACCAGATACGCCGTGAGGATGTCCGGCGTGTTCGGCCAGGCGTTTGGCCGGAAATAGTCCTTCAACGGGGAAGTGGTGAGTTCCGTAAAGTAGTCCGCGATCGCCCGCTTTGTCGTCTTCCAGGCGAAGTAGGTATACGACTGCGTGAAACCGCACTTGGCCAACCGCTCCATTAGACGGGGCCGCGTGAAGGCTTCCGAAAGGAAGATCGCATCCGGATACTCGCGCTTCACTTCGGCGATGGTCCATTCCCAGAAGTGAAAAGGTTTGGTGTGAGGATTGTCAACACGGAAGATGCGGACTCCTTGATCGGCCCAGAAGGTAAAGACGCTCTTTAGCTCTTCCCATAGGGCCTGCCAGTCATCCGTCTCGAAGTCGAAAGGATAGATGTCCTCGTACTTCTTCGGCGGGTTCTCGGCATACTGAATGCCGCCGTCCGGCCGCCGCCTGAACCACCGAGGGTGATCACGAACGTAAGGATGGTCCGGCGAGCACTGGAAGGCGATGTCAAGCGCGATATCGAGCCCTTGGTCCCCAGCGGTGGCGACAAGATGCCGGAAATCCTCCAGCGTTCCGAGCTCCGGGTGAACGGACTTGTGTCCACCCTCCTCAGATCCGATGGCCCAGGGGCTTCCAGGCTCGTCCGGTTTCGCCGTAAGCGCGTTGTTCTTTCCCTTACGGTGTGTGCGTCCGATGGGATGGATGGGCGGCAGGTAGAGAACATCGAAGCCCATGCCCGCTACGTATGGAAGTACGCTCTCGACATCCCGAAAGGTGCCGTGCTGTCCGAGTTGGGACGCCCACGAGCGAGGGAAGAGCTCATACCAGGAACTGAACAACGCCCTGGGTGGGTCGACCGTGAGCCGGAGGTCCCGTTCGTAGCGGGTACCGTGGCTGCGGTCCGGATAGCGGTGCATGAGCGCCGCCAGTTGATCGCTTAGCGCGATACGAACGCACTCGCGGGACCGCTGGCCAGCGGCAAGCTGCGACGCGGCCCTGGTCAGGCGGTCCGCGCCGGCGCCGGAAGCGCGCGCCGCAGCCTCGCGGACGAGCGCGGCGCCGACCCGAAGCTCGACGGAGACATCGAGGCGAGCCTCGACTTTGCGCGCCAGCGCGCGGCGCCACGTCTCGAACTGGTTGATCCAGGCTTCGAGCGTGTAGCAGTAAGTCCCGAGTTCTGTCGCGACGAACTCGGCACGCTGGTGGTCCTCGCCGTCTTGCTGCATCGGAGTTTCGGTCCACTCTGCGTCGTCCTCCCGGCGGTGCAGCAGAACAGCAGAGACGATAGGTTCGTATTCGGCAAAGACGTCAGCCTCAACCACGAAGCGTTGCCCCAGAATAGCTTTCGCGGGAAACCGGCCGCCATCGATTTCCGGGCTTACGCCTTCGATCACGACGCGACGTCGCAATTCCTCGGCCTGTGAGGCCGATTGCGACTCTTGCTCGCCGCCGACGGTGTGCACCCCATCGGCGACGGGACTCAACCGGCCCTTTGAGTCAGCGGGCGCCGTGGAAGAACGGCGGGGGGAGATACTCTGACGCACTACCTCAGTTTCACCCTTGGTCCTCAGGGCGGTCGATTTGGGCCTTTTGAAGACGGCCCGAATAGTCGATGTACACGGTCTTCCATTCGCTATAGGAATCCAGCGCGGCCTGACCGGCCTCCCGGTGGCCGTTGCCGGTGCCCCGGGTGCCACCAAAGGGCAAGTGCACCTCGGCGCCAATCGTGCCTGCATTGATATAGACGATGCCGCTGTTCATCCGTTCCATAGCCTTAAACGCTTTGCTGATGTCCCTGGTATATACCGAGGAGGAAAGGCCGTACGGAACGCCGTTGTTAATCTCGACAGCTTTTTCCAGGTCCGAGCACTTGATGACGTCCGTCACCGGGCCGAAGATCTCTTCCTGCGCGATGCGCATCTGTGGCCGCACGTCCGTGAACACCGTCGGCTGGAAGAAGTATCCCTTGTCCAGCCCGTCACCCGATGCTCTCGCGCCGCCGCAGGCGACGGCGGCGCCCTCGTCCCGCCCGATTTCCATGTAGCGCTCGATTTTGTCGAGAGCGGGCCAGTTGACGACCGGACCGACGTCCGTCGTGGCTTCCAGGCCGTTGCCCAGTCGCAGCGCTCTCGCGCGCCCGGCAAGCTGATCCGTGAAGGTAGACGCCACGCCCTCGTGCACGATCATGCGGCTGGCGGCAGTGCAGCGCTGGCCGCTAGTGCCGAAGGCGCTCCAGATGGCGCCTTCAATCGCAAGGTCGAGGTCGGCGTCGTCCAGGACGATGATGGCGTTCTTGCCGCCCATCTCCAGGTGCAGGCGCTTGTTGTAGCGCCCGCAGTACGCAGCGATCTCTCGGCCCACCTCGAGTGAGCCCGTAAAGGAGACCATTGCGACGCGCGGCTCCTCGACGATGGCCGCTCCCGTCTGGTCGCCGCCGAAGACGAGGTTGACTACGCCCGGCGGCAGGCCCGCTTCCTCCAGGATGCGCACGACGTTGACGGCACTCAACGGCGAGAAGGGGGAGGGCTTGAAGACGGCGGTGTTGCCGGTGACGAGCGCCGGCATGAGCTTCCAGCAGGGGATGGCGACCGGAAAGTTCCACGGAGTAATGGCGGCGATAACGCCGTGTGGCTGGCGGACCGTCATGTTGAACTTGTTCGGTAGTTCGGAGGGGGTCGTTTGACCCCACATGCGCCGCCCCTCACCCGCGACGTAGTATGTCATGTCGACCCCTTCCTGGACGTCGCCGCGGGCTTCCTTGAGCACCTTCCCCATCTCGATGGTGACGTCGCGGGACAGCTGTTCCTTGCGAGCGGCCATGATCTCCGCGGCGCGAAAGAGGATCTCCGCGCGGCGGGGCGCGGGGACGAAGCGCCAGGTACGGTACGCTTTGGCCGCGGCTTCCACCGCGGCGGCCACATCGTTGGGGCCTGAGTCCGGGAAAGAACATATCGTCTCTCCCGTGGCGGGGTTCTCGCGCTCGAGCCACACCTCGCTCTTCGGCTCGATCCAGCGACCGTTGATGTAGTTCTGATACGTCTCAGGCACGTGATTGCTCCACATCCATGATAACGCCTCACGTGTTTCGCGAGGCATGCCGACGGAATATGGAAAGATTACCCCAATAGACAGCGCGCGGGGCCAGCAGGCACACTGGAACTCCAGGGTGCGATGAGGCGGCGACTGGTATGGTGGATTGCGACCACCGCAGTTCTGATTGCGGTCATCTTCTCCTTTGCCCTGGTCTATCCTGCCGTCTTCCCCAAGCCGCTCGCTCAGCCGGCGTTCAGTGTGGACCCGGCCGAGGGCAAAGTCTGGGTCAACTCACAGATCGTGGTGGACGTACGCGGCTACCTTTCCGTGGAAGAAGCCGTCAAGGCGCTGAGGTTTGATCCTCCTGTCGCGCTCGACCGGAAGGACGTTCAAGTCGAGCACATCGGACGGCTTCCGGGGCACGAACTGTTCCCCTGGGCGACGACCAGAATCACGATTAACGCGAGCCGCGGCGCTCTGTTCGCCGCCGACACGCAGTACACACTGGAGTTAAAGGACCGCGTCGCCTCGTTCGAGACGATAACGCTGCCGGCGGTCGTGGCGGTCTATGCGGACGGCGCACCTGCGGGAGGGCTGCAGGACTTGCCGACCTCACGCGACATTGTGATGGTGTTCAACGAGAGCGTGGCGTGGGATGATGAGCTGCTCCAGATAGAGCCTCCGATTGCGGCGGCAACAGCGGTCGAGGCCAGCCCAGGCGGCGCCACGGCCGTGCGGATTAAGCCACCAGGGCGATGGGAAAACTCCACGCGATACACGATAAGGATCAACGGCGCAGTCGAGGACCTGTACGGGCACACCGGAGACGTCGAGTTCGCGACGGAGTTCGTGACGTGGACGCAGCCAAGGGTAACGGCAGCGGCGCCTCAGGGCGAGAGCCAGCCCGTGGAATCCGCGATCCAGGTCGTCTTCGAGAGGGACGCCGACAGAGCGGCGGTGGAAGCAGCATTCCGGATCGAGCCGGCCGTTGGCGGAGCGTTCGAGTGGCAGAGCGAGCGGACGCTCGTCTGGCGGCCGCAGGCGCTACAGCACTCGACGACGTACAAGCTCTCGGTCGCGGGCAAGGCGGTGGGCGGAGACCCTTTCGTCCCCATGGAGTGGGGATTCCGTACGCAAGACCCGCCGGTGTTCGTCGAGATCAAGGGCCGAAATCACGCGCCGACGGTTCTGGAGGCAATACCAAGCGGCGGGCTAGGCAGCTACGCTCTTCAGTGGAATACCGGAGAGACCGACCGAAAGATACTGTTCCCCGGCGAAGGTACCCAGCCGCATCACGTGGAGGTCACCGTGCGGAGCGGCGATCGCACGGCGACCACGGCAGTCGAGATCGCGCCGGCGCCGGACGACGGATTCACGCCCGTGGGATGTCCTGCCGGCTGGGCGCTGATTGAGGTCAGCGTCTGCTACCGCGCGGAAGAGATCCCGGGCCCAGTGCGGACGTTCGCGACGAGGATCGACCTGAAGGACCCGAACGTCCAAACGCGCTCGGCGCCGGCGGGGGAGATGCTGGGCGCTTCACGGCAGGCGAGCGAGAACGCTCGGGCGGGCAACTCAGTCGTGGCTGTGAACGGCGACTTCTTCTACATTGCAGACCATGGCTCGTACGCGCTGGGGCCGCTGGTATGGGGAGGGAACTTCGTCTACGCGCCGGCGTCACCGGAGGTCGTGCTGGCGCTGGGGCGCGACCGAAGCGCCTGGGTGGGGCCGTCAGCGGAGCTTCGCTTCGCCCTTCAGTCGGCTGACGGAAGCGGTATGAGCCTGCAAGGCGTAAACGACATCCCGAAGGAAGACGCTGCCAGCCTATTCAACGCCTACTGGGGACCGGCTCTGACGCTGGGCGCCGACGGCTGCTGGGCGATCTTCACACCGGCAGACGCCAGCGCGCGTGTGGCTGATTCCTTCGGGTGCGGGCCCCTGGCAGGCGTTCCGCTGCCGGCCGGGGCGTTCGCGATAGTAGGCCGGGGCGCCGCCGCCGAGTGGATACTGGCGCAAAGCGGCAACCCGCTAACGGTCGTCCATTCGTTCCCGTTGGAGGGTCTGAACTTCATGGTGGGCGGCTCGCACGTTCTTGTGCAGAACGGGACCGCACCCGCGATCGCGACGGACAAGCGTAACCCACGCACGGCCATCGGTGTGGACGCGGGCGGGTTCCTTTACCTGCTGGTGGTGGACGGACGCAGCCAGCAGTCGCTGGGGATGACGCTACCGGAGCTGCAGGCCTACGTGACCGGAATGGGGCTGACGAACGCGATCAACCTGGACGGCGGCGGCAGCAGCACGCTGGTCGTGGGCGGTTCGGTGGTGAACAAACCATCGGACGGGCGGGAGCGGAGGGTGCCGAGCGTGGTCGAGGTCGGCGCGCCTAAGCCGTCCTGCGGGCACGCGTTCGTGCGCTGCTAAGGGGGCCCAGCGCCGACGCCTTCCTCTGACCGGACACTTCTTGCGTGCGCGGTTTCGATCCCGAATTGACATGCGGGCATGCCCTCGTACAGGATGAGAGCACCGGGTGCATTCAGCCATTCAAAGGGGGATTTCGCTGCTCTGCGCTTCCTGCGGACAGGAGAATCGAGAGGGGCGCCGCTTCTGTGTCCAGTGCGGCGCATCGCTGACGCTCGTCTGTCCTTCGTGCGGCTCTCCCGCTGAACCCGGTGAGCGGTTCTGCGGCGAGTGTGGCAAGCCTCTGACCGATGAGCCGTCCCCAGCGCCCTCGCCAACTGCCACGCCGGCGCCTTCGCCCACTCTCCCGCCTTCGTTCGCCAATGGCCGCTATCAAGTGCAGCGCTTCCTCGGGGAGGGCGGGCGCAAGAGGGTCTACCTGGCACACGACTCCAAGCTGGACCGCGACGTGGCGGTCGCCGTCATCAAGACGGAAGGCCTGGACGAGGCCGGATTGAACCGCGTGAAGCGCGAGGCGCAGGCGATGGGGCGGCTGGGCGACCACCCGAACATAGTGACGGTATTCGATATCGGCGACGACGGCGGTCAGCCGTACATTGTGTCGCAGTACATGGGCGGTGGCGACCTGGACGGGATGCTGAACAAGACTCAGGACCGCCGCCTGCCGATTTCGGAGGCGATCCGGATCGCGCAGCAGGTGCAGCAGGGGCTGGCGCACGCGCACGACCGCGGCATCATCCACCGTGACCTGAAGCCGGGGAACATCTGGCTGACGGAGGACGGGACGGCAAAGATCGGCGACTTCGGGCTGGCGGTGGCGCTCGACCGCTCGCGTCTGACGATGGAAGGGATGATGGTGGGGACGGTCGCCTACATGGCGCCGGAGCAGGCGCTCGGGCGCCAGCCGGACGCCCGCTCGGACCTCTACTCGCTCGGCTGCGTGACCTACGAGATGGTGACGGGCCGCGCGCCGTTCCTGGGCGACGACCCGGTGGCGATCATCTCGCAGCACATCAACACCGCGCCCGTCGCGCCCTCCTGGCACAACCCGGAGGTGCCGCGCTCGCTGGAGTCGCTGATTCTGCGGCTACTGGCGAAGGACCCGAACGAGCGGCCGGAGAGCGCGGCGGCGATACCGGAGGCGCTAGCCGCCATCGTGTCCAGCGCCTCGACGACAGCCCCGGCGGCGCAGGAATCCGACGTCAACCCGCTCGACCGCCTGGCGACCGGTATCTTCGTCGGCCGCGACAAGGAGATGGACGAGCTGCGCGCGGGCCTCGAAGACTCGCTGTCGGGCCGAGGCCGCCTGATGATGCTGGTCGGTGAGCCCGGCATCGGCAAGACACGGACCTCCGAGGAGTTCGCGACCTACGCGCGGCTGCGAAACGTGCAGGTGCTGTGGGGCCGCTGCTACGAGGGCGAAGGCGCGCCCGCCTACTGGCCCTGGGTCCAGATCATCCGCTCCTACGTCCACGACAAGGAGCCGAAGGAGCTGATGTCGGAGATGGGGCCGGGCGCGGCGGACATCGCGCAGGTGGTGTCCGAGGTGAAGGAGCGGCTGCCGGGGCTGCCGCCGCCGCCGGCGCTGGAGCCGGAGCAGGCGCGTTTCCGCCTCTTCGACAGTATCACAACGTTCCTCAAGAACGCCTCCAAAGATACGCCGCTGATGGTCGTCCTCGACGACCTGCACTGGGCTGACAAGCCATCTCTCCTGCTGCTGCAGTTCCTGGCGAAGGAGCTGCGTGGCACGCGCCTGATGGTACTCGGCACTTACCGCGACGTGGAGCTGCGGCGCCAGCACCCGCTGGCGCAAACGCTGGGCGAACTCAACCGCGAGAACCTCAGCCAGCGCGTGCTGCTGCGCGGCCTGACGGAGCACGACGTGCGACGTTTCGTGGAAGTGACCGCTGGCACGACGCCGCCGGACTCGCTGGTGGCGGCCGTATACCGCGAGACAGAGGGCAACCCCTTCTTCGTGAACGAGATCGTGCGGCTACTGGTCGCCGATGGACGGCTGGAGAAGGCCGAGGGCGTCAAAGAGTGGAGCGTGACGATCCCGCAGAGCGTCCGTGAGGTCGTCGGACGCCGCCTCGACCACCTCTCGGAGGAGTGCAACCGGGTGCTGACGATCGGTTCTGTGATCGGGCGCGAGTTCGGGCTGCGGCTGCTGGAGAAGGTGTCAGAGGTGAAGGGCGACCGTTTGCTGGAGGCGCTGGAGGAGGCGATGGCCGCCCGCGTGATCGCGGAGCTGCCCCGGGCGACGGACCAGTACTGGTTCTCGCACGCCCTGATCCGCGAGACGCTGTACGAGGAGCTGAGCACGACGCGCCGCGTCCGCCTGCACCGCCAGATCGGCGAGGCGCTGGAGGAGCTGGACGCCGAGGGCAACCTGCCGCAGCTCGCCTACCACTTCGCGGAGGCGGCGCCCGGTGGCGATGTCGAGAAGGCGCTGGAGTACGCGCGCAAGGCCGGGGAGCGGGCGGTGGCGCTTTACGCCTGGGAGGACGCCGTGACGCAGTTCGAGCGCGCGCTGCAGGTAGTTGACCTGCAGACACCGGTGGACGAGACGCGGAAATGTGACCTGCTGATCGCCGCAGGCGATGCCCGATATGGCACCGGAGACGTGGCCGGTGCGCAGGCGACCTACCAAGACGCAGCCGAAGCCGCCAGGCGATTGAAAGACAGCGAGCGATTAGGCCTCGCTGCTCTCGGATACACGAGGGGCTTGAGCGTCGGCGTCGTCATGGAGGACAAGGTGGCGCTTCTCCGAGAGGCGCTCGCAAGCCTTTCAGCGGAGGATAGCGCGCTACGGGCGAGGCTTCTGACATCCCTCGGCATCGAGATGTACTTCGGCGACCTGGAGGAGTGGAGGGCTCTGACCGTCGAAGCCCTGGCGGTTGCGCGCCGGGTGGGAGATGAACAGGCGCTCTCCGAGGCGCTATTCGGCCGGCTCTGGGGCGCCGTGGATCTCGTCGCAAACGAGGAGCGAATCGATATGGCCAACGAGATAGTCGAGCTCTCCACGGAGACCGGAAATCGAATCGGGGTGGCACAGGGACTTTTCCAGCGCCTCACCAATCTTATGATTATGGGCAATGTGCAAGCCGCATATGACGACATCGAGACCTACAGCCGCGTCGCCGATGAGTTGCGCATGCCGTTCTATGTATGGCAGCTCGAGTTGTTCAGGGGGATGCGGGCGATGTTCGAGGGCGGCATGGATGACGCGGAGCAATGTGCGCAGAGAGCCCTCGCAGCGGGCCAGCGTGGCCAGGCGGAGAACGCCATGCAGATGTTCGGCGCGCAGACGTTCGCGATCCGGCGGGAGCAGGGCCGGCTGGTGGAGATGGAAGCCGGAACAAAAGGGTTCGTGCAAATGTATCCTCTGATCCCCGCTTGGCGGACAGCGTTGGCGTTCAACTATGCCGAGCGCGAGATGCTGGAGGAATCCCGGGTCGAATTCGAAATACTGGCGAAGGATGATTTTGGCATCTTCCCCCTCGATGGCAACTGGCCAATCGCGATGGCGCTGCTGGCCGAGACGTGTGCTGCGCTGGGTGACAAGAAACGCGCCGCCTACCTCTACGATCAAATGCTCCCCTTCGGTAACCGCTGCATAATCATCGGCCCCTGCGTCGACTGCTACGGGTCAACTCACCGGCTCCTCGGCCTGCTGGCGACGGCGCTAGAGCGCTGGGACGATGCAGAGCGCCATTTCCAGGACGCGATGGAGATGAACGCCCGGATGAAGGCAGGACGTTTTGCCGGCTGGGCGTTCCACCAGTACGCCGATATGCTCCTACGGCGCGATGGCCCCGGCGACCGCGCGAAGTCGCTCTCGCTGCTGTCGCAGGCGCTGGACGTGGCGGAGCGGCTGGGGCTGACGGCGCTGCTGGAGCGCTCTTTGGCGCTGAAGCTGAAGATCCAAGGTGTCGACTTCAGCGACCTCGGCACCTCCATCGACACGGTTGCGCGCGAAGCCCTTGCCGAGCAGCCGGACCTGAAGTCGCACGCCGCGCCGGACGGCACCGTCACGATCATGTTCAGCGACATCGAAGGCTCTACAGCGATGGCGGACCGCCTCGGCGACGCGCGCTTCATGGAAGTGCTCCGCGAGCACAACGCGATCGTGCGGGAGCAGGTGAAGGCGCACGGCGGCTTTGAGGTCAAGAGCGAAGGCGACGGGTTCATGGTCGCGTTCCAGTCTGCCGGGAAGGCGCTGGCGTGCGCGTCGGCGATTCAGAAGGCGCTCGTTGCACGCAATCGGGGCGTAGGGGCGAGGCGTCGAGACGACGGGACGGAACCGCAGGATGTTGCTGATGACGAGCGCCCAATCGAATCCGCAACTGGTCCCGAAGCCTCGCCCCTACAACGCTCGGAAACTGAAATACGCGTCCGCATCGGCCTCCACGCCGGCGAGGTCATCAAAGAAGGCGAGGACTTCTTCGGCCGCAACGTGATCATGGCGGCGCGGGTGGCTTCGCAGGCGCACGGGGGCGAGATACTCACCTCGAACGTCCTCAAGGCGCTGGTCGAGGGCTCGGATGTGGCGTGGGGGGACAAGCGGACGGTGGAACTGAAGGGGCTGTCCGGCGAACACGAGATCTGGGCTGTGCAGTGGCAGGACGGGGCCATCTGATCGCGGCCTTCTAGGCCTCGTCGGGCGCAAAGCCCCGGCGCATCGTGTTCTCGGTGACGACGCGCGGCTGCATGAACTGTCGTACGTAGTCGGGGCCGCCCGCCTTCTCGCCGAGGCCGGACATCGCGACCCCGCCGAAGGGTTGGCGGCCGGCGATGGCGCCGGTGATCTTGCGGTTGATGTAGAGATTGCCGACGCGGAAGGCGCGCCGGGCGGCCTCGATGTGGCGCGGGTTGCGCGAGAAGACTCCGCCGGTGAGGCCGAAGTCCGAGTGCATCGCGATGTCGAGCCCTTCTTCGAAGCCCGCGGCCCGGAAGACGCAGAGGACGGGCCCGAAGATCTCCTCGCGTGCAAGGGGCGAGTCGATCGGAACATCCGTGAACACAGTCGGAGGAACGTAGTGGCCGGAGGAAGGCTCAGGGCTGGAGCCTTGAGCCACAAGAGTGCATGATCGCTTCCCCTCCTCGATGTAGCGCATGATCTTGTCGCGGGCGCCGGCGCCGATGATGGGCGGGACGATGGTGGCGGGATGGTCCGGCGGCCCGACGACGAGACTGGCGACGGCGTTCTTGAGGCGCTCCAGCGCTTCGTCATAGGCGGAGCCGACGATGATGAGGCGGGAACAGGCGCTGCATTTCTGTCCCGCGTAGCCGAAGGCAGAGACGACGGCGCCATAAACCGCCTGGTCGAGGTCGGCGTCGTCATCGATGATTATGGCGTTCTTGCCGCCCATCTCGGCGACGACGCGCTTTACGTTGCGCTGCCCCGGCGCCGCCTTCGCAGCGGCTTCGATGATGCCCAGGCCGACGGCGCTGCTGCCGGTGAAGGCGATGTTCGCAACGCCCGGATGCTCGACCAGGGCGGAGCCGATTTCACCACCGGGGCCGGGGAGGTACTGGACGACGCCGTCGGGGGCGCCGGCCTCGCGCAGGACCTCGACGAGGCGAAAGGCGATAATGGGTGATTGGGCGGCGGGCTTGAGGATCGCTGGGTTGCCGCCGGCCAGGGCGCCCACCGACATGCCGGTGATGATGGCGAGGGGGAAGTTCCAGGGCGCGATGACGGCGGTAACGCCCCGGCCCTCGTAGAAGTAGTCGTTTTCTTCCCCGGGCACGTCGCCGGCGCGCTGCTGATGTGGCGAGAGCAGTTCCCCCTGCGCGGCGTAGTAGCGGAGGTAGTCGATCGCCTCGCAGACGTCGCCATCCGCTTCGGACCAGGGCTTGGCGCTTTCGAAGACCATGGTCGCCGCAAGGTCGAAGCGGTTCTTCTCCATGAGATCGGCGGCGCCGCGCAGGATGTCTCCGCGCTCCCCGACGGGCAGGTCGCGCCAGGCGGCGAAGGCGTTCTTGGCCGCGGCGACAGCGGCATCCACGTCTTCGCGCGTGGCCTGGGCGACGTGGCCGATGATGGTATCCGGCTCAGCCGGATAGCGGACCTCCGCCTGAGGGCGGTCCGAGATGCGGCGGTCGCCGATGAGGAGCGGGTAGGAGGCGCCGAAGCCCCGGCGGGCGCGGGCGATGGCCGCGCGCATGCGATCGCGGGTGGGCTGGTCGAAGAAGGGGGCCGGAGGGGCGTTGGTGAACGGTTGCGAGTTGAGAGTTACGTGTTGAGAGTGGGTGGGCGCTGGCTCGGCATTTGGCACTGGCTCCGCCGGGGGACTGGCACCGGCCTCTACCGTAGCCCCCACGTTGAACCAGGCCTGGTTCGAGGTGTTTTCGAGGAGGCGGCGGACGAGATAGGCCATACCGGGGATGACGCGGCCAACGGGAATGTAGACGCGGGTGCGGTAGCCGGCGGCGGCGACGGCCGTGCGCAAGCCCTCGGCCATGCCGTATAGCGTCTGGAATTCGACATCGGGGTCACGGAGGCCAGCGTCCCGGGCTTTGACGATGGCCTGGGCGACGGAGCGGGGGTTGTGGCTGCCGAAGGCTTGGCGAAGATGGGGCCACGAGGCGAGCAGGGCGTCAGTGCAGGCCTCGAACGAGGCGTCGGTCTCGCTCTTCTGCTGGAATACCGGACAGGGCCAGGCTTTCTGCGCGGCGACGATACGCTCTTCGTCCCAGTAAGCTCCTTTGACGAGCCGCACTGAGAACGGCGTTCCGCGCCGCGCTGCGAGATCGCGCAGGCACGCCACATCGTCTACCGCATCGCGGAGATACGCTTGCACGACGATGCCTATGTGCGGATAGACCGCGAACTCGCCTTCGAGGATGGTGTCCTCGAACGTGCGCTGGACGAGGTCCTTGTAGCGGTACTGCTCTACATCGAAGTTAATGAACGCGCCGTGCTGCACAGCCAGCGCCAGGAGCGGACGTATGCGCCTGCGTGCCGCCTCGCTGACGTAGTCGGGAGCGGCAGGCTCGAGGTGGGCGCAGAGGGCCGAGAGCTTGATCGAGATGTTGACCGGGGGGACGCCCGCCCAGCGCTGCTCTTGTGGTGAGATCTCCTCGGCATTAGAGGCCAGAGTCTCGAGAAGCCCGGTGTAGCGGGCGAGATAGGCATCCGCTTCGGCGTCCGACAGCGTCTCTTCGCCGAGGAGATCGACCGTGGAGGCGACGCCGCCCGCGGCGAGCTCGCGGAGAGAGGGTATAGCGCCCTCCGGCGTCTCGCCTGCAATGAAACGATGGGCCATGGAGAATACTCCCTGACGGACGACGCGAGAGAGAACAGGGCGGAACACCGACTGCGAGGCGAGCCCTGAGGCGGTCTGTACGATACTCGGAGTGGAGTCGCGGAAGTATTGGCGGACGTGGTCCGCTACGGCGCGGGCGCTGCGGAGGGTCGGCAGGACATCGACGAAGCGCAGAAGCTTGACGCGAAAGGCTGGGTCGTTCGTCGCCCAATCGAGGAGGCGTTCCTGCCACCAGGCCGGGGTCAGAGTAAACGGCGAGTGGTTATCAACGCTGCGGGAGAGCCGCTCTTCCCACTCCCTGATGCGGGCTTCCAGCGAGGCATCGACCGCCATCTCTTCTTCCACCATCCATTCTACCGCGCCCAGGAAGCGCGTAACCTGCCGTTAACACGATTGTAAACGCGCGATAACACGAGCTAAAGGAATGGCGGTGATGATGAGGGCATGGAAGTCCGGCGGATCATTAAGTCGCACCCCCGCGGAATCTTCATCCGCTTTGAGCTTCCTTTGTCCCCTTCCTTGGGCTCGGGGCGAGAGGAGCAGCGGCCCTCTCGCCCCAGACTCAAGGCATGACGAGTGATCAGTGAATGGTGAACAGTGGTCAGCGGTTAGCGGCGGGCGCTATCACCGCGTGAGGAGAGCAGGGATGGGTACAGGAATTCGGTGGCTGATCGGGCTGAGTGTGGCGCCGGTGCTGGGTTACGTGGTAGTGGCGTTGTACCTGCTCGTTCGCATCAGACCGGAGCCGATCGTGGTGCCTTGGAGACGAATGCCTGATAGATCGTCCCCGTCATGACCAGAAGGCGAGAACACTTACCCACCCATCAACTGGATCGCGACCTCGCATCCTACTCGAGCGTTTCTGGCAAACGACTGATCCGTGCGCGCCCGGGTTGCATCACCACGAACGCGCCATTCAAACGTTCACCCTCGCTATCGATGAGGTTGGCAACCTCACCGCCGATCTGAGTACGGGCCTTGGCGGGATAGCGCATGAAGATCACCCCGCGAGCCCCGCACAGATCTGCATAGACCAGCCGCCCGAAATCGCGGTCTTCTGTGAGAAGTATTCGGTCATCGACTTTGGCCAGCTCCGCCACTTCCTCGTCGGATGCGCCCGGACTCTTTTCCGCAGTCGTTTTCACGTCGTGACCGGCCTCTCGGAGCGCGCGGACCACAGCCATGTCCAGGCTCTCGTCGGCAAGGAGCCGCACGGGGCTAGGCGCCGTCGGTAGCGGTTTGAGGTGACACTATCACATCCTCCCTTGCCACCACGTCGGCGGCATAAGCCTCCGCCGCCCTGATGTCTTCCAGTGACAAGTGGGGATAGGCGTCAAGAATATCTTCCTCGGTTGCACCTTCACTCAACTTCCGTAGTATCAACTCAACCGGGATTCTTGTTCCCCGGATGACCGGCTTGCCGAGCATTACACGAGGGTCTACTTCTATTCTGGCGTGAACCGTTGCCACCGTACTCCGCCTCTCCGCCTGCGCCGCGGCTGAGATATGACGTTCGTTTCCAACAATTGTACCGAAACGGGACCGTGGATGTGCGTCCGGTCGCGCCTTACCTCTGGACGAACATCGACGCGACGACGTTTGTCATGACCAGAATGCATCGACGGCGTAGCGGTCCTCGACCATGAACCAGAACTCCGCGACCTTCCCGTTGTCGATGCGATAGGTGAACGCCTGGAACTGGCCGCCGAGGCTCTTCCCCTCGCGCTCAGCGAAGACACGCACAAGGGCAATGGCGAACGTGTCACCCCCGAGAACGTCGATCAACTCGGTGCGCACCGTGCCACCGGACAGCTCGCGGGCTCGGGCCCAGAAGGCGGCGACCTCCGCCTTGCCGGCGTAGTCGCGGGAGAGGAGATTCCGGCCGGGCACGTGCCACACTACGTCGTCGGCGAGCAGGTCCATGAGTGTTCCGGCGTCGGCGCTTCGCTGGGCCTCGTGGAAGCGCCGGACGATCTCAGCGTTCGGGTGCGATATCACCATTGGATTCCTCCTGCCGCGGCCCGCCCTGGCACTCCCGCAGCAACTCTTCAGCTCGCCTTGTCCAGCCCGTCATGCCGATCTCGCGGAACTGGGCGAGCGCGGCATCGAGCAGCGGAAGGGCCCGTTCGCGGTCGCCGTCCTCGGCGCGGCGGGCGTACATGAGCGCTTCGTCGTGGTCGGCGATGGCCCGGAGCGGCCGCGCGCCCTGCTCCTCGAGAATCACCCGCGCGCTGGCGAACCAGTCGCTCGCTTCCTCGAAGCGGCCGGAGAGGGCGCAGAGACGGGCGAGGCTCAGGCGGCCGTCAATGCCCACGTAACGAAAGTCCGGCCCCACAACCTTCTCGCGCAGGTTGCGCTCGATGACGTCGAGGTAGTCGGTACGGTCAGCGGCCCAGAGCGCGTCGGCGGCGCAGCAGGCCATGACCGGGTAGTTGACCAAAGCCCCTTCGCCTCGCTCCAGCGCCGGGACCACGGTCGCGATCAGCGAAATCGCGGCGTCGCCGTAGCCGTTCATCGCCATGAGCGCGGCGCCTGCCGCGCGGAGCGGGGCGGCCGTCCATTGCTCCTCCGGCCGCCGTTGCGTGGCGCGTGTCCCGAACTCCGCGAGGAGGCTCTCGAATTCGCCGCGGGCAAATCCGCCGGTGAAGCGCGCAGCCAAAGCAAGTATCCCGGCGTATGACGTAGCCATGAGGCGCGACGCCAGCGTCTCGCAACGCGCGAGCGCCGCGTCACCTTCCTCGAACTCGCCGAGCGTGTAACAGCAGCGCGCGGCATTCGCCCAGTCGGTTACTGCTCCCGCTATGTCTCCTTCCCTTTCCTCGCGCTCCGCCCGTTGCTGAAAGAGCTCCCTCGCCGAGCGGTAGTCGCCGGCCGAGAATATCAGCAGCCCGGCGCGTCGCAGGTCGTCGAACCTGCCGGCCCGTACTTCAGCCGCCTGCGCTATCGCATCCTCGCGGTTTCGGGCATCCTGGAAAAAGGCTCGTGCGCCGAAGGCTGCGGAGCTATCCGGCGACACCCGGATGATCTGCCGCCGTTCCTCGGTCAACAGCGGCATGCCGACATCATCGGGGTCCTCAGCCTCGCGGCGAAAGGCGTCCACCCAGGCGAGCGTACCCCAGGTCGCGTCGCGGCGTGTACCGATGATCGCCAGGCCGCGCGCCGCCAGGTCCCACGCGGCGGGTGGGTTGGCGAGCCAAAGCGGAGGGACCGCTTCGGCAAGGAAGTCGGCAGCCGAGTCGATGCCCTGCGCTTTGGCGATGAGGTCCGCTGCTTCGGCGCAGGCGTTAGCCGCTTCGTCCGAGCCCGTCGACGTCAGCGCGAGGCCCAGCCGGCCGGCCACGCCGGGTCTGCGCGCGTCCGCCTCGGGGAGCAGGTCCAGAGCCATGCGCGAGAACGCCGCGACCTCGTCCCAGGCGGGCAAGCGTTCTGCCGAATCCGCGGCCGCGACCGCGTAGTCCGCGCCGCGCTCCGCCCCCGGGAGTCCGGCGCTGCGGTGGTACTGGTACGCTAGTTCAGGCGCGTGTTCCACGGCCCGCTCGCCGTAGAGCCGCTCCATCGCCTCGGCGATCCCGCGGTGCAGGCGCACCTGGCGGGAGGGGCTCAGCTCGCCGTAAAGCGTGTGGCGGATCAGGGCGTGGGCAAAATCGTAACTCTCGGCGTCGCCTGCGGGCTGCACAAGCTGCGCCTCCAAAGCCGCGTCTATAGCGTCGAGCGCGTCCGCCTCGTCGAGGCCGGCCGCAGCCGCCGCCAGGCCAACCCGGAACGGACCGTTGAAGCCGGAGGCGGCGGTGAGAAGACGGTTGGCGTTCTCCGAGAGCCGCGCGAGGCGGCGGCCGATCACCTGCCGCACTCCTTCGGGGATTCCCATCTCGGCGATCGAGACGTTCGCCGTCCAGCGGCCGTCCTGCTGGTAGATCTTCGCTTCATCCGCAAGGTGGATCAGCACCTCGCGGATGAAGAACGGGTTGCCGTCCGTCTCGGCGCTGATCGCCTGCA
>Ga0209342_10002539_pt1 | contig 19486 bp, 27 predicted proteins | sample RifCSP16_2_FD_184023 | JGI IMG/M metagenome (GOLD analysis project Ga0209342, IMG submission 184023) | Soil microbial communities from Rifle, Colorado - Rifle CSP2_sed 16_2 (SPAdes) (version 2) | ecosystem: Environmental > Terrestrial > Deep subsurface > Rock core/Sediment | place: Rifle... | reverse complement strand
AGATACTTCAGGCGCTCAGGCAGGGTCATTTCGTCGGCATCGGCCACGGTTCCCTCTCGGTAGCAATATCATTTGAGGGAACCGTACCCCTTCGGTAGCATTTTAGGTGAGGGAACGCGCGAGCCGTCGGGTGGATCGAGGCCACCGGGCCATTTCGATTGACTAGGAACAGTGAAGTGGCAAGCTCAAGGTTCTCGGTCACCTACAAAGACAAGTCATTGGTAGCGCTCGTAGGAAAGACTGACCACAAGACATTAGCCGTCTGGGCCATTGATTGTGTTGAGCGAGTCATGCCGCACTTTGAGGAAAAGTATCCAGAAGACGATCGCCCTCGAAGCGCTATCAAAACACTCCAGGCATGGATGAATACAGGGGAGTTTAGGATGGCTGACATCCGCGAGGCTTCGCTTGCATCTCATGCCGCTGCTCGTGACGTAGGCGGGGATAATGCTGCTCGCTCTGCTGCCCGAGCCGCCGGTCAAGCGGTGGCTACGGCTCATGTCCCCACCCATTCGATCGGTGCCGCGAACTACGCCTTACAGGCCATCCATAGGGCCAGTAGCTCCGCTGATGCCGACGCCGCCGTAGCCGGAGAACGACACTGGCAATCCCAACACTTGCTTGAGCTGGGAGAAGACTAGCATCTGGCCCGCGGTCCCGGTCATCGAACCGCCCGACAGCTCGACGGCGCCCCCTCCGCTTCGCTCCGCCTCTACCCTCTTCCGGGCACCCGCACTCACCCCTTCGGGTGCACCCTGGGTGTGCGCCGCCCTCACCCCTTCGGGTGCGCCGAAGGGCGTGGCGCCCTGCCCCCTGGGGGCGCCCGAAGGGGCGTAGAGGGCGAAGGGCGTAGACTGCGAAAGGGTGAGGGCGGGGATCTCTGACCGACCCGGCCAACCGGGTGTTGAGTTTGGCGCGATACTAGCCTTGTTCGCCGGGCGGCTCATCTCGAGGCCGTCAGGCGGCGGACGACGACACGTGCGACAGCCGCAGCATCATTCCTCAGCGTTTGCGGGACTCCTGGTGGCCCTTATTTCCGGCGCTTGCTCGGCGCTCCCGCCCGACTCCACTCCTTCCGAATCATGGAACACCTACTTCAACGAGGACTTCGGCTTCAGCCTCAGCTATCCGCAGGAGATCCTTCTGGAGGTCCAGACAGACGGGCCCTTCCAGGTCGTCGTGCACGACGATCCCAAGCGACCCTTCTACGTTCGCGCCACCCGGGATTACCTCCCCAACGATTCCCTCTACTTCTTAGAAGCACCATCCACCGCCACCATCACCATCGGCGACTACCAATGGCAGACTCACGTCTTGCCCAACGGCTACGGCGACGCTGTGGGGACATCTCCTCCCATCTTTGCACTCCAGATGGAGGTCGATTCGGTGCTCTACTCGGTGGTCTTCTTTGAGCAAGATTCCCTTAACGAGCTACAGTTTCGCATTCTCTCAACCTTCAGGATCAGCGTTTGACCCTGTACGGAGAAGGTGCGGTCCCGCCGCCTAAGAACCTTGGCTGGCCGGGTGGCTCGATCTCGATGCCGTCCGGCGGCATCCGGAGCGATCGATCTGCCTCAAGCGCAGGGAGCGACGTGGGATGGAGCTAACCATCCGACCGTTAACGCCCGATCTATGGCCTGCGTTCGAAGACCTGTTCGGCAAGAGTGGGGCCAGCAATGGCTGCTGGTGCATGCACTGGCGGATAGGCAGCGCCTACCACAAGAGGCCCCGCGCCGAGAACAAGGCCGCATTTCGATCCATCGTCAGGCGTGGTCCACCCCCAGGCTTGCTTGCCTTCGAGGGCGACCTTGCCGTGGGTTGGTGTCAGCTGACCTCGCGAGATTCACTGCCCTGGCTTGAACACGACTGGCGCGTCAAGCGCGTGGACGACGCCCCAGTTTGGTGCCTGTCCTGCTTCTACGTGCGCAGGGTTTATCGTGGGCAGGGCGTCGTGTCCGCCCTTATCGCGGCGGCTTTGCGGGCCGCCAAGCGAGCGAATGCGCCTGCGCTCGAAGCCTACCCGCGCGATACAGATGAGTCGCCCGGCTCCGCATTCACTGGCTGTGCATCGACCTTCACTAAGGCCGGGTTCAAGATCGTGGCGCGCCACACACCATCTCGCCCTCTCATGCGACACGACCTGAAGTCGATCGGCCGATGATATCGATCCGCTGCCCAGCTTACTCATCACACAACTCGCGACCGCCGCCCTCCCAGCCGGGTGTCTGGCTATGGCGCGATACTAGCCCTGGCTGGCAGAGCGGCTCACCTTGAGGCCGTTAGGCGCCAGCCCGGCGCTTAGGTCTCCCGTGGAGGGAACATGAGGCTCGTCGGGCTAGGTATCTCTTGGACCATCGCAACTTTCGCTGGCTACATCCTCGCCACGTTCTTAGGCATTGGATCCTTCCTCGCTTTCTCGACTTGGCTGGGCTGCGACCTCCAATCCGCGGCTCCCATCCCTGACCGGTGCAACAACCTCTACTACCTCGCCCTTTTCCTCGCTGCCCTCTTCGGTGGAGCGAGCCTCGGGCTAACGCAGTTCGCCATCCTTCGATTGTTCGATGTCCCGTCGACCGTCTGGTGGATCCCCGCAACCGCATTGGCCTTCGCCGTCCCTGTCACCCTGGAGATCGGCTTGGCCGACACGGCTTCCATGGCTGGAGGCCTATCCCTATTCGTCTTTTTCGGTTTTTCCTTGGGCATCGCACAATGGCTCGTGTTGCGCCGCCGCCTCTCGAGGTCAGGCGTCTGGATCGCCGCCACGGTCGCCTCGACCATCACTGCCGGTCTCTTGTCGAGCTGGACGATCGGTTCTCCTTTCATTTGGTTCGGCGTGGGCGCAGGCACGGCGCTAGCCCTTATCTGGCTCGTTCGCCCACGTGCCCTCCCTGGAACGGGAGATGCTGGCGCGTAACAACTCGATGCCGTTGGGCGCCCCCGCGTCGGTTTCCCCAGCGCGACGGCACATGATTACGGGCAGAAAGGACCAAGGCGATGATCACAGCGGGCCATGTGCAGTTCATCAATCCTGCCACGCTGAACAAGAACCCGGCCTTCACGAACGTCGTGGTCGTGAGCTGATCCGTGAGGACAGTCTACATCGGGGGGCAGGACTCGGTGGATTCTTCGGGCGCCATAGTCGGGAAGGGCGACTTCCAGGCGCAGGCTGAGCAGGTGCTAAGGAACATCCAGGCAGCCCTTGCGGCAGGGGGGCCGATCTGCACCAAGTGATCAAGTGGAACATCTTCGTTGTCCAGGGCCAGTCCCTTAGTGCCGGACTCGAGGTCTTCCAAGGGGCCTGGGGCAATCAGCCCAATCCGGCCACGATCTCGGTCATTTTCGTGTCGGGCCTGGCCCACCCCGACTTTCTGCTTGAGATGGACGCCATCCCGATCGTTCCCGATTGACACCCTGGGCCGCCAAGCCGTTGGCCGTCGTCGTCTTCGGCATCGGATCCGGTGTCGCCATCGCCGCGGTCATAGGTCCCCTCATCGAGGTCCCCGCAATGATTGGCTTGGTCAGTTTAGCGTTCGCCCTTCAGAAGAGGTACTTCAGGCAGGACGCGGTAACAACCTGATCTAGGCCTACCGCAGCTCGCAATGATCCGGCCAACAACTCGATAGAGCCCCCTCCGCTTCGCTCCTAGGACCTTCGAGTGACCCGGCCAGCCCGTCTTGGCTTTCATGCGATACTAGACATGGCTGGCCGGGCGGCTCGCCCCGATGGGCTGCTTCGCCCTCTACGCCCCTTCGGGCGCCCCCAGGGGACAGGGCGCCAAGCGCGCGAATCTCGAGGCCGTTAGGCCCCTGTACCGAAGGAGGATCCAATAGCAGCTCGTACTGTCTTCGATCTCTTGCCCGCAGACGGCCCGGTTCAAGAGGACGCCGCCAAGCTCGCAACCTTTGGCCAGTTCGTCGGTTCCTGGGACATTCAAGGCATCTGGTACCTCCCCGATGGCTCTTGCAGAACTGGCAAGGGCGAGTGGCATTTCGACTGGATTCTCGGCGGGACCGGGATTCAGGATGTCCTCTTCGCGTCAGGCGCGCCGCCGAGTCAATTCGGATCGACCTTCCGCTGCTACGACAAGGCCATCGATGCCTGGCATCTCTCATGGATGCAACCGGCGAGTGGGGAATTCGTCAACCTGATCGGCCGCCAGATCGGCGACAGAGTTGTCTGCGAGTCGGCCGACTCGCAACCTCAGCGGCGGTGGAGTTTCACAGAGATTACGCCCCACGCCTTCCGCTGGCTCGGCGAGGTGTCCCACGACAACGGTGCCTCATGGTTCCTAGAGCAGGAAATGGGCGCCGTCCGTCGCCTCGGCCCGTGAGCCCACGCCTCCAGCGCGGCTGACGACAACTCGATCGCTTCGCCCGCCCTCTACGCCCTTCGCCCTCTACCCTCTTCAGGGCACCCGAAGGGGCGTTGAGGGCGAAGGGCGTAGAGGGCGAAGGGGTGAGGGCAAGAACCTCGAGGCCGCTAGGCCGCCCAAGGCGCGCCCTAAGACGAGAGCCATTCGTGACCAGTTTCGCTGAACTTCTTTCCATCGGGGACCTTCGATCTGATGGTCTGGCCAATGAGGTGGCCGCCATTGTTCTCAATAACCCCGGTCTCTTGCCCGAGCTCATAGACGCGTTCCGTTCATCCAAGCCTTCCATCCGCGGCCATGCCGCGGATGCCTTGGAGAAAGTAGCCCGCCACCACCCCAAAGGCATCGTTCCATTCCTCCCCTTCGTGATTAGGGAGGCCCAGCATGATGAAATCCCGATGGTCCGGTGGCACCTCGCCATGATTCTGGGCCATGTCTCAAGCGTCCCTGCCACCATTCCCAAGACCAGGCGTGCCCTTCTCACCCTCCTCCACGACCCAAGCCCGTTCGTCAGAAGTTGGGCCATCACTGCCTTGGCGATCATCGCCCAAAGGAACCCTCGTTCCGCCGCCTCCTCCGCGCGGGCCATTGCGCCTCTCACCAGCGACAGCAGCGTGGCCGTCGCCAAGAGGGCACGAACGGCCTTACGTGCATTGGCAGATCCCCGCTTCCGGCTTCCCGCGTCCTGGATCAAGAAGTAGGGGTCACTCGACCCGCTGGAGTACGGAAGACCTCCCTTCCAGCATCGAGCCACCCACAACTCGAGAGAGCCCACTCCACTCCGCTTCGCTTCGCGCCCTCACCCCTTCGGGCACCCCTTCGGGTGCACTCTGGGTGTGCACCTTGGGTGTGCCCTGAATAGGGTAGTGGGCAAAGCACTGAAAGGGCCGGGGATCTTCGACCGACCCCGTCCGCCGGGAGTTGACTTCGGTGCGATACTAGCCCGGGCTGGCCGAGCGGCTCAGCTCGAGGCCGCCAGGCGGCGCCCGGAACGAGGCGGATGCCCCGGTCTCTCAGTGATTGCCATAGGAACCTGACGCTTCAAGTGCGAGGCGGTAGCTCCCGCCCAAACACCACAGGCGCCGGAACACAGAGAGATCAAGGAGAGATCAAGGAGAGGCCATGAAAGGTGCCCAGGCGCAAGGCGGATTGACCCCATCTCAGCTCATCACAAAGCGAATCGAGGAATTACCCGACTGGCGCGGCAAGCTGCTCCCTCGGCTCCGCAAACTTGTCCTCGAGGCTGCCCCCGGGATCACCGAAGATCTGGAAGTGGGATCCCCCGGTCCGGAGCCACAACGGCCCCGTCGGCGCCGCCGCGGGCTTCAAGGACCACGTGAAGCTGAATTTCTTCAAAGGGGCATCCGTCAAAGACCCGAAGCGTCACTTCAACGCCGGCCATGATGCAAAGGCCACGCGTGCGATCGACTTCCTCCAGGCGGATACACTAGATGCCCCTGCATTGAAGGAGCTTGTCCGCGCCGCCGTCGCCCTCAACGCATCGTCGGGCAAGAAGAAGGAACCGGCTTGCGCCGTGCGCCGCCGAACAACCACATGAGCGTCACGCTCAGACACGACAAACAAGATCAACTGATCGCCAGACTCGACCGTGTCTGGAAGGATGAGCATGATCCTTTCCTGTTTGCAGACATGATTCGCTCGCTGGATGCCCGATATGATTTGATCGGGAAAGCGGCGAGAGAACATGGTGTCACAGAAATCATCACGCAGATGATTGGAAGATTGGCGAATTCCTTCGGAAGACCATCAGATCTTCAGGAAAAGGTGATCTTGGATATTGCGTGCGGTTCCACCACGAGTCGAGCGCCCGCCTTCCTGCACATCGACACGCCGTTCGGAGAGGTTAGGCTCGGACGGTCAGCCAGAGGCTTCACCGCCCAGTTCGAACCATGGTTTTGCCGGATTCTGTTCGAACTGAAGGCGAGTCCGGTTGGAGTTGATTTTGGTGACCTCGAAAGAGAGGTCTTCCTGCATCATCGCGTCGACCTTGGGCAGAAGGGTGCGTTGGATTTCTTGCCCTCCCGGTCGTTCGATGCCGTTCAGGATAGCAGGCTCTTTGGTTCCCCTGAATTCACTGCGCAATTCCCGAATCGAGCGGATCGGTTGCGAGTGGCCCAGGAGATCAGGCGACAAGAGCAGCGGTTGCTGAAGTCCGATGGAATCGTCATTCATTCAGACGCGGCCGCGTTGCTGGATTAGATCGAGATGTCCCGCTTCCCCAACTCGGCAAGTCGTCGAATTAGTTCCCAATCGCCTGGCCCATCCTGACTGGGATGCCCGAAGGGATAAGGGCGGGGATCTTCGACCGATCCGGCCAGCGGGGAGTCGACATCGGTTCGATACTAGCCCTGGCTGGCCGGGCGGCTCCGTTCCATGCCGTGAGCGCAGCGGCAGTTGAGGGAAGGTGGAGTGATGTTAGTTGCGTCGGATCGGTGGAAGGCCGCTTACCCAGGCGCCTCCGTCGGCGTCCTGGCGATGAGCGGCGTCGCCAACCCCGAGCGGAGCCCTGAGCTCGAAGCCCGCAAGGAGGCTTTGGAAGTCGAATTGCGGTCCCGCTTCGCCTCATTCGACCGCCACCAGCTCAAGGTGGATCCACTCCTCGCGCCGTACACCGGATACTACAAACGCTTCGGCAAGACATATCACGTCCAGCACCAACTCGAGTCAGTCGTCTTCCATGGGCAGTCGATCTCGAGTGTTGCTGCCCTTGTCGAGGCCATGTTCATGGCCGAGTTGAAGAACTTCTTGCTCACCGCAGGCCACGACCTAGATTCCGTCCGTGGAGAGATGGGTGTCGATGTGGCCACCGGAGCCGAGACTTACTTGAGGCTGACCGGGCAGCAGCGGGCCCTCAAGCAAGGCGACATGTTCATCCATGACGAGGTAGGCGTCCTCTCAAGCATTATCTACGGACCCGATCATCGCACCCGGATCACGCCGACGACCAAGCACGTCCTCTTTACCGTGTATGCGCCCGCCGGCATCAGCGAAGAGAAGGTGAGAGACCATCTCAGCAACCTCGAGGACTTCGTGTTGGCCGTTTCGCCCGCGGCCGAGGTTGAACACGCCGAGGTCATAGATGCGGGATCAGGCAGCTGAGAAGGTGCTCGTGTCGGCATTGTCGGTTGGGAACGAGCCGCCGCCCAACAACTCGATGGGGCTTCCTTCTCCTCGCTTCGCCCTCTACACTCTTCAAGGTACCACGGGCGCGAATCTCGAGGCCGCTGATGACGGCGACCGCGTGAAGACACGATAGCAGCATTCGGGGGGACCTGGTTAGGATGGCGGGAATCCTCTGAATCCATCGCAAACGGGAATGGAGAGCCCACATGAACAAGATCCTTGTTGGCCGGGCTGAAGAGCCGGTCTCCTTGCTCCCCGAATACGCTAACCGCCACGGGATGGTGGCCGGAGCGACGGGCACCGGCAAGACGGTCTCCCTCCTTGTTCTCGCTGAGGGATTCTCCAGGCTGGGTGTCCCCGTGTTCATGGCGGATGTGAAGGGGGACGTGGCCGGCTTGGCCATGCCAGGGCTCACCAATGACAAGATCCAGCAGCGCGTCAAGGACACTGGGGCCAAGGGGTACACAAACGAAGGCTCCTCTGTGTTGTTCTGGGACCTGTACGGTAGGCTCGGCCACCCTATCCGCACGACGATCAGCGAGATGGGCCCCACCTTGCTGGGCCGTATCCTCGACCTCAGCGACGTCCAGGCCGGTGTCCTCGAAATCGCCTTCAAGCTGGCGGATGACCAGGGCTTGCTGCTTCTCGATCTCGATGATCTGCGTACCTTGCTCAGCTTCGTCGCCGACGCGCACAAGGAGGTTTCCACCCAGTACGGCCTTGTCAGTGCCCGATCCGTGGCGGCCATCCAAAGAGGCCTGCTGGCATTGGAACGGGAAGGCGGCGAAGGGATCTTTGGGGAACCAGCGCTCGAGCTCACCGACCTCATGCGCACGGACCTTAACGGGCGGGGGGTCATCAGCATCATGGCCGCGGATCAACTAATCCTGAAGCCGAGGCTGTATTCGAGCTTCCTGCTCTGGCTGCTATCGGAGCTCTTCGAGAGGCTGCCGGAAGTGGGGGATCCCGAAAAGCCCAGGCTCGTTTTCGTCTTCGACGAGGCTCATCTGTTGTTCGACGACGCTCCCCTGGCGCTTCGGCAGCGAGTCGAGCAGGTGGTCCGCATCATTCGTTCCAAGGGAGTGGGCGTGTACTTCTGTTCACAGTTCCCCGATGACGTCCCGTACGAAATCCTGGGGCAGCTGGGGAACAGGATCCAACACGCGCTGCGGGCCTACACGCCTCGAGACTTGAAAGCTGTACGGACGGCGGCGGAGACGTTCGTAGCCAATCCCAAGTTCGATGTGGCCGAAGTCATCACGCAGCTCGCCGTAGGGGAAGCGCTGGTGTCCACATTGCAGGAGGGGGGCGTTCCGAGTCCCGTCCAGCGAACCCTGATCTGCCCACCTCGCTGCCGAATGGGGCCGATTACATCGGACGAACGAACGCAGGTCCGTAGCCTGAGCCCGGTAAGCGTGAAGTACGACAGCCCGGTTAACCGCGAGTCTGCCTACGAGATCCTCACCCGGCGCGCGGAAGCCTCGAAGCCCCACGAGGAGGGCGCGGCGGGCCGACCGGGGACGGCGCGGCCGGAGTCGGGTAGCCCCATCCGCGACCTCTTACTGGGCACCAACCGCCGGCAAGGCATGGTGGAGACGATGGCGAAACAGGCCGCAAGGACGGTCGGTGGCCAGATCGGGCGGCAAATCGTGCGCGGCATCCTGGGGGGGATCGCAGGAAGACCCGGGAGCGGCTAGCGCCCCCTGAGAGGAACCTCTCTTCCTTCGGCCGAGGCCGATCCATGCCCATCGCCCGACAGCCCAAGTACTTCAAATCCCCAGGAGCTTTCCGCGACTGGCTCGACAACCATCACGCGACCAATCAAGAACTCTGGGTAGGCTTCCACAAGAAGTTGACTGGCAAACCGAGCCTTACCTGGCCTGAGTCGGTCGATGAAGCTCTTTGCTACGGATGGATCGACGGTATCAGAAGATCCGTCGACGAAGCAAGGTACGCCATCCGGTTCACCCCCAGGAAGCTGGGCAGCCATTGGAGCGCCATCAATATTCGCCGCGCACGTGCTCTAATCAAGGAAGGGCGCATGCAGGCGGCCGGGCTAGACGCTTTCAACCGACGGCCAGCAAGTAAGAGCGGGCAAGCCTCCTATGAAAACCGCCCCGCAAACCTACCTGCCCGTTATCTTGCTCGACTCAGGGCCGACAAGAGGGCTTGGTCCTTCTACCAAGCTCAGCCTCCCTGGTACCGCCGCGCTTCGACGTGGTGGATCATCAGCGCAAAACAGGAAGAGACTAGGCTCAGGCGCCTCTCCACACTCATCGAACGTTCAGCAAGGGGGCAACCCGTTTCCCCGCTCACCCGAAGGCCTAAGCCCAAGTGACCACTCGGAAGTGTGCCAACAACTCGATCGAGCCCCCTCGGCTTCGCTCCGGCCAACACGACGACGCTGCGCCTTGTTGATGAGCACACGTTCAACAACGGCGCCGTCCACCTCACCTACCCGCCGTCACGATGGCGCGGACGGCCAGCTGTCGATTTTCAGCGCGATACTAGCCTTGGCTGGCCGGGTGGCTCGCCCCGCAGGGCTCCTTCGCCCTCTACGCCCCTTCGGGCGCCCCCAGGGGGCAGGGCGCCAAGGGCGCGAATCTCGAGGCCGTTCGGCGGCCACAGGATCAGAATGAGCGACCAACCGAGGGCGATTGTCTAGCGGCTCGAACCCCTCATCAAGGAGGTCTTCCCTGATGCAATCGAGTCCCGAGATGAGGCCGACATGGGATTCGGATTCGGGAAGGGCTACAAAGACATGGCCTTCGTCATATCGCCGCAGAAGTCCCATGTCAACCTCGGGATTGCCAGGGGGGCGGAACTTCCCGACTCCTTCGGCCTCCTGCGCGGGTCTGGCAAGGTCCATCGTCACGTCCGAATCACGAGCCTGGAGGATCTCGCCAACCCCGATCTGAGACGCCTCATGGAATCCGCTCTGAAAGCCGTTCGGACCCGCCGCGAGCTGGGTGCCTAGACAACTCCGAAGGAAACCCCACCGCGGGTCCAAGCTCGAGCAAGGAATCTCAAGACCGTTTGGCAGCGATTGTCGTCCCTCTGCAGCCACGCCTCTTTAAAGGAGGAGGCGAAATGTCTCCCCAAATCATCAGGATCGTGATCACTGGAGCTCTTCTTCTTCACGGCCTAGCTCACGGTACGGCGTTCATCGCCCTCATCACCGACGCCACTCGATCGGGGCGTCAGCCCCCGGTGCCCGTCCACGCCTGGCTTCTGCCCTCCCTTTCCCTGAGGACGACCGCGATCATTGCGGCTCCCTTCTGGCTTCTTTCCACGATGGGTTTCATCGCCGCCTCCTTGGCCTTCTGGGGACTCTTCGAGCTGGGTGAATCGTGGAGGCAACTTGCCGTCGCCTCATCCGTCATCTCAACTCTCGGGATCGCACTCTTCTCAGGAATATGGCCTGGTGCCCCGAACGGCAGACTTTCCAACGTGGACACAGCCATCGCCTTAGTGATGAATGCTGCGATTCTCTTCTTCTTGCTGTGGGCGGAGTGGCCTCCCCAGGCGATGTTCGGCGACTGACAGGCGCCCTACCCGGCCAGCCCCACGTCGAGGTTTGCGCGCGATAATCACGTGGGGCTGGCCGGGCGGTTTCCCCTCGCAAGCTCGGGGCGCTACGCGAAACTCGAGGCTGTTAGGCCGCCCACACACGCCCATGCCACGCTACACCACAGCCGATGGATTGACCGTCCACCAGGAAGGCCCCAACGCCCGCGTAACCGCCGGGCGTCTCAACTTCCTATTCGGGGATTCGGACAGGGACGAAATCACGAGGAGCTATACGAAACTCGTAACCCAGGCGCGCGACTACCTCGCTCCAAGGTGGCAGACTTACAGCGGACCCAACATCGACGCTCACGACTTTCAGGAGATCACTCAAGAAGTGACGCTCCACTGGATGTACTTCTACCTCGGCAATCACCAGACCGCACGAATAGAGCCTGAGGACTGGGACCAGCCTCAGACCCGACGTATCATTCAAGCAGCTGTAGAGCGCAGGTTCCGGAGCGGCTCCGAACAGGCCATCCGGCTGTGCGCCCACCTCATGGGGATTTCACAGGACGAATACCTCCAGTGGAACGAAGACAATGACTCGTTTCTTGCGATGTGGTAGCCGGGGACGGACAATTCGATATCTCCAACCGACCCGGGCAGCCGGATTGTCGAGGGCGACGCGAGGTTGGCCTTGGGTGGCTCGGAGGTCGCCCTCGCCAGCTCGGCGTGTTGCGCGAATCTCCTTGGCGTTAGACACCGCTGGCGCCGCGCTCTAGCCCGCAAGTAGGCCCCGGCATGGAACTTCCCAGCCTCTCACCCTCCGTCTTCCACATCCGGAACCGGACACTCATTCTTGTGGCCTCCCCACTGATCGCGGCCATCTCTCTCAGCAAGTTCCTCGCCGGCCTACGGGCCGGAGAGCCATGGCTCAACTGGATTGCTGCACTTGTCTTGTGGCTCTTTCTCCTCGCCCTCGCACTCCGCCGGCGCCTTGTGCTCACACAGGACTCGCTCGAATACACGGATTTCTTCACAACGGTCCACGTCCCGTGGGCACAGGTCACTCGCCTGGTTTCCCGCAGGACGTTAGGGATATGGCCCGTGGAGGGTCTCGAGGTTTGGACGGAGTCGCCTGGGCCCAAGGACCTTTTCATCGACCTCACCCAATTCAGTAGATCATGGAGGCAGGACGCCCTCGGATCGATACTGCGAGGGAAGGCCCCTCACCTCTTCCAGCAGCCCGCGTTTACACACGACCCTGAATAGCAGCTCGACGGAGTCCCCTCCGCTTCGATCCGCCCTCTACGCCCTTCGCCCTCTTTCGCCCCTTCGCCCTCTTCGCCCTTCGCCCTCTTCGCCCTTCGCCCTCTACCCTCTTCAGGGCACCCGAAGGGGTGCAGGGCGCCACGCCCTTCGGCGCACCTGAAGGGGTGAGGGCGGCGCACACCCAGGGTGTATCCGAAGCAGTGCCCGGAGGGGTGAGGGAGGGACCTTCGACCGATCCGGCCAGCCGCAGGCTGGCCCTGGCGCGGTACGAGCCCTGGCTTGGCGGGCGGCTTCCCTACGCAGGCCCAGGGTGCTGTGCGAATCTCGCAGTCGTGTGGCGCCAAGAGCCGGGCCCTGGGTTACTTCCTTCACCTGCATCCTCTGCTCCTCGGCAATTCTCTGCTCCCCTTCCTGCCCGTACCATGAACTCGCTCGCCCTCACGAGTGCGCCCAATGAAAGCACTGGTCATCTACGACTCCGTGTTCGGAAACACAGAGAAGATCGCCCAAGCCATTGCAGAAGCTCTTGGAGCCCAGGAACCCGTCGAGCTGCTCCAGGCATCCCATACCGATTCCGACCGGTTGGCACAGACGGATCTTCTTGTCGTCGGCTCACCGACCCGCGGCTTCCGGCCGACAGAGGCCGTCGCTGCACTCCTCAAGGCCATCCCCTCCAAGGTCCTCAAAGGGGTCAAGGTGGCTGCATTCGACACGCGGTTAAAGGCGGACGAACTGGACTCGGCAGGCCTCCGGTTCGTGGTGAAGACGGGAGGCTACGCGGCAAAGCGCATTGCCTCCCAACTCAAGAAGGCGGGCGGCAACTTGGTCGTTCCCCCCGAGGGCTTCTACGTGGAAGATACGGAGGGTCCGCTCAAGGCCGGCGAACTCGAACGAGCCAAGAACTGGGCCATCCGTCTCTTGGCCGTTTCCTAGCTCGGACCTCTAGTCCCCCCGGGGTTCACTTGGCGCCTGCCAACCCGATGGAGCCCCTCCGGATCGCTTCGCCCTATACGCCCCTTCGCCCTCTGCAGGGCGCCACGCCCTTCGGCGCACCCGAAGGGGTGAGGGCGGCGCACACCCAGGGTGCACCCGAAGGGGCGCCCGCCCTTGGCGGCCTGTAGAGGCCGAAGGGGTGAGGGCGGCGATCTTCGACCGACCCGGCTGCAGCCGGGTCAGTCATTCCATGCGATACTAGCCTTCGACGGCAGGGCGGCAGACCTCAAAAGCCGTTCGACGATTCCTTTCCCATCCAGTGTGAATGTTGGCCCACGAACGATGATCACCAAATCCGAGCTGCTGTCAGAGATCAACACAAGCTGGACAGCGCTCAACTCATATCTCGGGCGCCTTTCCGTGCTCAGATGACCGAGATTCCTGATGGTCGTGGATGGACCGTCAAGGATCACATCACGCATCTAACCGCCTGGGAGCAATCTGTGATCTTCTTCTTCCAGGGCAAGCCCCGCCACGAAGCCCTCGGGACGGAAGAGGCCCTATTCGCCAGCGGATCCTTCGACGAGATGAATGAGGTCATTCGCAAGCAGCGCGAGCGTGTCCCCCTCTCGGAGGCAATTTCCCAATTCCAAAGGACCCATGTCGATCTCATGGACCTGGTTCATCCACTGACGGAAGCGGACCTCGACCAGCCGATCCGCAACTACCCGCCTGAAACTCCCGCATCCGACCAACAGACTGTGATGAGCCTGATCCAAGGAGATACGGCTGACCATTTCTCAGAGCACTTAGCCTGGATCGAAGCCCTTGTGCAGGCCGGCCGTTGAGTCGTGTGAGATTCTGGGCAGTGCAACAACTCGATGTAGCTGCCTGGCCAGCCGGGGATTGAGTTCAGTGCGAAACGAGCCGCGCCTGTCCGGGCGGCTCCCCTTCGCAATTCCGGGGTGCCACACGAATCTCGAGGTCGTTAGGCGGGCGCCGGGGCAGAGTCAGTAGGATTCGGAGAGCGCAATGTCAGGGCTGAAAATAGGGGTCTTGCATCCGGGTGCCATGGGGGAATCACTCGCCGCGACTGCCAAGAACACCGGCCATGAGGTCTACTGGGCCTACAGCAAGGGCACTACAGCGCTCTTGTGCGCCGTCCTGGCCGCGGCGGAGGGGTTGGGAATAAGGGATGAGCTCGAAGAGCAGTGGTCTCGGGACGGATCGGAACACCCCGCCCAGGCGAAGGAGAGGGCGAGGCGAGCCACAACGAAGGCTTGGCGTTTCGTCGCCGAAATGCATGAAATAGAGATGACTCTCAGTTCGGTAGGCCTGCCCGGAGGGTTTCACTTCGCCGCTGGGGAAATCTATGACCGCATGGCAGGTTTCAAAGGAGAAACCGATATCCCTCCTCTGGAGCAGGTCTTACGCAGTCTGATCCATCCGGCTGAGAGCAGCGCCGCCTAACAATTCGGAAGAGCCACCTGCTTCGCTTCAACAGGCGCCGCATAGACGGAAATTCAGTGGAGACTCCGGTACTGGAAGAAGCGTTAGGTGAGGAGACGAGCCTTGGAACAACGATGTGTGCGGCAAATCGGAGTGATGGCAGCAGCGATCGTTCTTATGAGTTCCTGCCGGCAGGGGCCGGCCTCTCCAACTGCGACCCTTCCCGAAACGCCTGGGGACTCGCCGACGGAAACGTCTCCACCGCCTACCAGCACACAAACCATTACGCCGACAAGTACGCTTGAGCCATCTCCGACACCAACGCCAGCCCCCCGGATCAGCGTCTCTGAGAATACGAACTGCCGATCCGGACCCGGTGTTGAATATCTATTTCAGGGGGTGTTGGAGGTTGGTGAAGCCGCCCAGGTGATCGGACGGAGCCCCGAGCCGGGGTATTGGTATGTCACTGGCGCAGAGCTTCCGAAGGAAGGTTGCTGGTTGTGGGGCGAATTCGCTCAAGTTGATGGTGAGGTTGAACCTTTGCCGGTCTACACCCCGGCGCCGAGCCCCACGCCTCAGGTGGGCTTCGAGGTCTCCCGCAAGAGCTTCGAAAAGTGCGGGTCCACGTTCTATGTCGTCTTTGCCGTCAAGAACGTTGGCGGGCAGCGAATCTGGTCTGGCTATGTCGAGGTACAGGATTTCGCAACTCGAGATACTCTATACCAAGCCAGGGAACGACATCCTTTTGCGGCCACAGTCCTGCCCGTATGTCCCCCTGATCACGGCAATGAGCTGTGGCCGGGCGAGACGCGCTACGTCCACGCACCTCTCTCGCGGGTGAAATCAGGCAGCACGGCCATCGGCATTATCACGTTGTGTACGGCGGACCACCAGGGTGGAACCTGCTTGACGGAATACAGCTACTTCAAGCTACCCTGAGGGACCACTTGGGAAGGGATGGTCGGGATGTCGCTCTAGGCCCGGCACCGAAGCCAGCTCCCCGGCAAGCATCTCCCTCCGACCTCCCCCAGGGGAAGCAAACCATCCGAGAATAGCGGGGGGCATGTCGGGATGCGAGCCCCTCTTCCACCCAAGACTGTGCTCGGATGCGCTCCTGTGGGCCCTTGTCTTACTAGGACGCTGAACACCCACCCAAGGAGCCGAGGGAATGGTGGGCCTGCCTGCCGTATAACAACTCGATAATAGCGCCTCCACTTCGCTTCGCGCCCTTGGCGCCCTGCACCGCTTCGGTGCGCCGAAGGGCGTAGAGGGCGAAGCACCCTGAAAGGGCCGGGGACCTTCCACCGACCCGGCAGGCCAGAGGTTGACTGAGGCGCGATACCGGCCTGGCTGGCCAGGCAGCTCAGATCCAATTGGCTAGGCAGCTCAAGGCGCTTGGCGATTCACCCGCCGCTGAAATGGCCACCCTGGGCAACTGCCACTGGTTCACTCCATAACGCGCTCAACTCATACTCTGTCTCTTGAAGGAGCCCCGTTCTCGCCCTATACTGGAGGCTGCTGACGATTCGCCTGCGCTTCCCGCGGCCCTGGTCCTTCGCTTCCCGCTCCTCTATCCCATCGCATCCCGCCGCCTTTGAGCGGCATGGCCCAGAAAGGGGTCCGTAATGCAAAGTGCGGTTGTACATAAGGGAGTCATGATCGACGCCGTCTGGCCCAAGTCCGGAGTGGCCCGCGAGCTTGTCCTTGTCCTGGGAGGCAGCCTGCTCATAGCCCTCGCCGCTCAGCTCCAGATTGTCCTTCCATTCTCCCCCGTTCCCGTCACGGGCCAGACTTTCGCGGTACTGCTCCTCGCAGCACTCTACGGGAGCAGCAGAGGTCCTGCCACCGTCATCACTTACATCACGTTGGGCGTCCTGGGCTTGCCGATTTTCGCCGGAGGAGCCGCCGGAATGGCCAGGCTTCTCGGCCCCACGGCTGGATACCTGATAGGTTTCGTCGCCGCGGCATTTGTCGTGGGATGGCTGAGCGAGAGAGGTTGGGACCGCAAGCCCTGGACCACCGCCCTCAGCATGGTCATCGGAAACATAGTCATCTACATCGTGGGTATCACGTGGCTCTCGCGGTTCGTGGGTTGGGAAGCCGTCCTCGGCGCTGGTGTTCTCCCGTTTGTTGCTGGAGATGGTTTGAAGATCGCGCTCGCCACAGTTCTGCTGCCGACAGGGTGGAAACTGATTGGACGAGCCGGTCAGCGGTAGGCCTTGCCCCCTGACGATATCGGCCGTGCCCTACGTCTGCCAACCCGGGCCTCGCCTCCTCCCAGGACAAACGTCCGCGGCCGCCTACCTCGATGGGGCCTCCTCCGTCTTCCCACGGGGACCATTGGCCGGCCCGGCCAGCTGGGTGTTGAGTTCACCCGAACCTGATACCGGCTGGCGGCTCCCCCTCGCAAAGCCTGCCCTAAGCCTGCCGAAGGGCTCGCCTGCCGCGCGAATCTCGAGCCCGTTGGGAGCTGCAGAGTTCCCCGTTCGTGTAGACTCTCGCTGATCTTCCGACCTCATGGCCGACAAGGGCACACCTCCCTCAGAACCGCCCTCGGCAAGGCCGCACATGCCCTCTGCCTACGGCATCCAAGGGCCTAGCGACGGCCTCGGCCTCCTTCCGTGGGACTTCCTCACCTCAAGGTTCGAACAAGCACGCAACTACTGGGTTGTCACCGCCTCTGCGGATGGGGTACCCGCCGCTGTCCCTGTCTGGGGGCTTTGGCACGAAAATGCCTTCTTCTTCAGCACGGATCCCCTTTCCCGGAAGGGCCGAAACATCGCAACGACCGGATGGGCCGTCATCCACCTGGAGAGCGGAGACGAAGCCGCGATCATAGAGGGCCGTCCTGAGCTCCTGGCGGAGGCACGGCTGTTCGACGAACTCGATGCGCTCTATTTTCGCAAGTATGCCTACCGCCTCCAGGAAGGCGCCACGTACCGACTTAGACCAATGAAAGCACTTGCCTGGATGGAATCCGATTTCACTGGCAGCGCGACCAGGTGGCGCTTCGAAGAGTAGCCGACCAGGCGGGCCTAACAACTCGATAAAGCCCCTTTCGCTTCGGTTCGCGCCCTCACCCCTTCGGGCACCCCTTCGGGTGCACCCTGGGTGTGCACCCTGGGTGTGCGCCGCCCTGCACCGCTTCGGTGCGCCGACCTTGGCGCCCTGTACCGCTTGGGTGCGCCGCCCTCACCCCTTCGGGTGCGCCGAAGGGCGTGGCGCCCTGCACCCCTTCGGGTGCCCTAAAGAGGGTAGAGGGCGAAGGGCGTGGCGCCCTGCACCGCTTGGGTGCGCCGCCCTCACCCCTGCGGGTGCGCCGAAGGGCGTGGCGCCCTGTAGAGGGCGAAGGACGTAGAGGGCGAAGGACGTAGAGGGCAAAGGGCCCAGAGGGCGAAGCACCCTGAAAGGCCGGGGATCTTCGAGCGACCCTGCTGGCCGGGTCCTTCCTTCCGCGCGATACTGGCCCGGACTGGGCGGGTGGCTCATCTCCAGGCCGCCGGGCGGCAGACAGCAGGCGTACCAGGGAGATGGTGCGATGAGTTCAGCAGCGGACCTCATACTCGCAGCTTCCGATGACATCCCGGCTATTGTGGCCTCCGACTACCCCCTCGGCACCTTCAAGGGCGTAAACATCGACGGGCTCGATCCTCTCAAGCTCGCAGCACTCCATTCGTTGCTCGTTCATAGGGCCTTTGGCGAAGTGTTACGGGATTATCGGCCGCTTGCCCAGGCTTCTCCGAAGGGGCCATGGCTCATCAAGCTTCCCGACGAACTGATCACGTTCCTTGGCAAGATTGCCCCACCAGACCAAGCCTCGATTGCCGCCAGTTGGGCCTCCACCGGCGAGGTCCAGGAAGAAGGCTGGTCTCAGGAGAACGCCGACCAGTTCCTCGCCCGCCTCGTGCCCCTTGCCCAGACGGCTTCGTTCGAAGGGCGGAACCTCTTCCTTTGGATCTACAACTGATCATGACGCTTCCGCTTAACAACTCGAAGGAGCCCGCTCAGCTTCGCTTCTCGCCCTCACCCCTTCGGGTGCAACCTGGGTGTGCGCCGCCCGTGGCGCAAGGGCCGCGGATCTTCGCCCGACCCGGCCCGCCAGGTGTTGGCTTCGGCGCGATACGGGCTTGGCTGGCCGGGGTGCCTGATGTCGAGCCCATCATGCCCACGGGTCGGCTCTTCGTCGCCGGAATGCCGGGAGGATAGGAACAAACGAGCGGCCGGCTTGCCTTAGCTCTATTCATCGCAACATGCGCCACCTTGGCCGTCCTCCTGCTCATCGGTGCGATCAAGCCACTTGACGCCGGGGCTGTCTTCGCCATCTCACTCGTTCTCTTCGGAGGCCTCTCCCGAGGATTCCGGCAGGCAAGCTCGCGCCCATCGAAGTGGATTTCCGCGCGGCTGACAAGTCGATGGAACCGACCCGTTGAAAACACATCCGCGAGATCGCGCCGCTCCTTCCTGGAGATCCAACGCTCAGCGCCGGTGACCTTCGATGGACCTTGACGCGTTCTTTGACGGCCACGAGGATTCCAAAGCCATCTTCGACGCCCTGCAGAGGGCGATGGACGCCCTTTCGACCACGACCATGTCCGTTGGCAAGAGCCAGATTGCATTTCGCCGCGGTAAGGCCTTTGCCTGGCCTGGATTCCTGCTAAGTACCTCCGTGGCAAGCATGCCCCGCTGGTACTCACCCTCGCATTGCGCCACCGGGATCCGTCCACCCGCTGGAAGGAAATAGTCGAGCCCGCCCCAGGGCGGTTCACCCACCACATGGAGCTGTACTCGCCAGAGGACCTCGATGCTGAA
>Ga0209342_10002538_pt1 | contig 19490 bp, 14 predicted proteins | sample RifCSP16_2_FD_184023 | JGI IMG/M metagenome (GOLD analysis project Ga0209342, IMG submission 184023) | Soil microbial communities from Rifle, Colorado - Rifle CSP2_sed 16_2 (SPAdes) (version 2) | ecosystem: Environmental > Terrestrial > Deep subsurface > Rock core/Sediment | place: Rifle... | reverse complement strand
GGGAGTTTTCTGGTCGCTGGCGGGAACCGTTATCTCGCGCGGCCTGATGCTCCTCGCTTCGATCCTGGTTGCGCGGATTCTCGGCCAGACCGTCTTCGGCGAACTAGGAATGATTCGTTTGACGATCGGTATGGTCGGCGTCTTCGCCGAATTTGGCCTCGGTTTGACGGCCACCAAACACGTCGCGGAGTTCCGCGCGAGCGATCCCGATCGCGCGGGCCGGATCATCGGCATCTCGGGATGGTTTGCGATGTTCACCGGCGCTCTTATGGCCGGCATACTTTTTCTTTCCTCTTCCTGGCTGTCGGAACACTCCCTCGAAGCTCCCCATCTGGCCCTTGAACTACGCATCGGCGCCCTCTATCTGTTCATCAGCGCGCTGAACGGCGCTCAGATCGGCGCCCTTTCCGGTTTCGAGGCATTCAAATCCATCGCCCGAGTCAATTTGCTGGTTGGCCTGCTCTCCTTTCCCATCCTCCTGCTCGCCGTTTGGTACGGCGGCCTTCCGGGAGCGGTCTGGGCCTTGACGATCAATCTCGGAATCAACTGGCTCTTCAATCATATCGCCCTGCGCCGCGAAGCGCGTCGTTTCGGCGTGCCGCTTCATTTTCGCGGGTGTGTCCGCGAATGGCCCGTCCTGTGGGCCTTCAGTCTTCCCGTCATCCTCGGAAACGTGCTGGTTTGGCCCGTCCGATGGATCTGCGGGACGTTGCTCGTAAGGCAACCCGGCGGCTTCGACGAAATGGCCATCCTGAACGCCGCGGATTACTGGTACGCCATGCTGTTGTTTCTTCCGGACTTGCTCGGCCAGATCATGCTGCCCGTCGTCTCCGAGCAATTGGGAGTCAAGGCGAAACAAACCGCAAGAAAGATAATGATCCTCGCGATCCAACTGAACGTGACGGTCTTGTTGCCGTTTGTCGTCTTGCTCTCCGTCGCGAGTCCGTACATCATGAACTTCTATGGCGAAAACTACAGGAGCAGTTGGCCCACGCTCGTCGTCTCCTTGGTGACGGCTCTGCTCATCGCCGGTCAATCGCCGATCGGATTCTACATCTCCGCGTCCGGCCGCGTGTGGGCGGGATTCATCATGAAACTGTGCTGGGGGTCCGTCTATATCCTGTCGACCGTTCTTCTGCTCCATCAGGGCGCATTGGGATTGGCCGTCGCCAGGGCCGTCAGCTACGTTGTGTTCACCATTGTGACCGGCTGGTTCGTCTTCTGCGTCGTTCACGGGCAGAAAGCGACCCACGAAGCCGTCGCGCCTCCGGGAGCTTAACCGATGTCCGAAAGAAGAATAACGCCCGCACGAGTCCTCAACCGTCTCAAGAGGGAGCTTAAAGCCAGGTTTTCGCGAGCGCTGAACACGACCGAGCGAGGCGTTTCAAAACCCTTTCGATACAAGGGGAAAAAAACCGTCAAGAAGACCTTTGCCGCGACTCCCGAAGCCCGCCGCGCCTTCGAGAACGAAATTCTCGCGCGCAAGGTGTTCGGGTCTTGCGATTGGATGTCTCCGATAGTCGCCTCGGGGGACGACTGGATGGCCGTGCCGCGCTATCCCGACGGCTGCCGGCTCGACCGTATCGCGCCCACTCTCGACGACGACACGCGAAAGAAAATCGCCGTCGAGTCATGCAACGTGATTCTCGACATGCTCGGCAAGGGCTATGCCCATCGGGATTTTCACTGCAAGAACCTGTTTTGGGTCGACAACAGGCAGCTTGTGGTCGTCGATTTCGAATGGGCCGTCGCTTACGAGCCCGGGCGGACGCCGCGATTCGCCGAGTGCTACGACATGACCGGCAAAGGGCTCGAGTCGCCCCCCGGCACGGGGAACATGTGCTACGCCGCGAACTATCCAAGTTCGTTGGAGCAGGTCTTGAAGGTATCCGGGACCGAGATAGTATCCTTGCTCGAAGCAAACCTCAAGGACCAGATGCGCGAGGTCACTTATACATTTCATACTGTTAAGGGACGCCGAACGTGCGATCTGGGGCGCATCTACGCCAGTTTTGACTCGCCCTACCTTCGCGTGTCGCGCGACGAAGCGCAACGCGACACCGAAGAGCGCTGCAGGCAGTTCGGCTTGACGGACGACGTGCTACGAGGACGCAGCGTACTCGACTTGGGAAGCAACATCGGCGCGATGTTGTTGGAGATACAGAAACACGGGCCGGGCCCCTGTCTGGGAATAGAATACGACAAGGACAAAGTGCGTTTGGCTTCGCGGATCGCCGCCTATAACGGTTTGAACAATGTCGTTTTTCGCGCGGGGGATTTGGAAAAGTGCGGCGCGCCGGACATCGGGCGTCATGACGTCGTCTTTTGCCTTGCCATTTTGGCTCACATGAAGCAACCAGAGCGTCTTTTTTGGCTGCTTTCGGAAGTCACATCCAAGGTCTTGTACTTCGAGGGCAATGCTCCGCAAGAAACGGAATACATTCGATCGAAGCTGACGGAATCCGGTTTCACGAACGTGACCTATCTTGGGTTTTGTACCGACGACCATCTCGACTCGAACAATCACCGGCCCGTGTTTCGCGCCGAGCGATCCAATTAGCCCCCACCCATCACGTACACGAAAAGGCCACGTCCATGCCGACCCGCCTATTCAGAAAAGTGTTCACGGCTTTTCGACAGCGTTGGATTCGATCCAATGGAGACCGCTTTACAAAGTGGCTGAGGCAGCAAGGTTGCAAAGTCGGCGAAGGAGTCCGATGGTATGATCTGCGATATACCTTTATCGACACAACCAGACCGTCCTTGATCGAGATCGGAAACGACGTATGCTTCACTCGCGGCTGCACTATTCTCACGCACGGATTCGACTGGTTTGTTCTGAGGAATCTCCATGACGAAGTCATAGCCTCTTCCGGAAAGGTTTCGATCGGCAATAACGTTTTTATGGGCATAGGTACGACGATCCTCAAAGGCGTTACCATTGGAGACAACTGCATCATCGGCGCCTGCTCGTTGGTCAATAAGGACGTTCCGGCGAACTCGGTGGCGGCCGGCAACCCCGCCAGAGTCGTCTGCGGCATTGAAGAATACTATCAGAAGCGCAAGAGCAAGTACGTCGAGGAAGCGAAGGCCTATGCCAGAAGCATCAAGGAACGCTTTGGACGCACCCCGATTCCCGCTGATTTCTGGGAGGAATTTCCGTTGTTCCTAAAAGCGGAAGAGGTTTTGCAGGGAAGCCCGTTTTCCGTTCAGGACCAGTTGGGTCCGTCTTATGAAAAATATCTCAAATCACATCACCCTTGCTACGACAGTTATCAAGCGTTCCTGAAGGACGCCGGCATCATTTGAAAGTCAGACTCTCGAAAGACTCGGCGGCGTTGCCGTCCGTGCAAACGGTTGAACCATGCGACTACTCCTATCTCAAGCGTTCACGCTGCTATTTCTGCTCGCCGCCCTGTTCTTGATGGGGACCGGATACGGGTTCCATCTGGCCCTCTTGGGATTGTTGGTCTGTCTGGCGGGTTCAAATCGCGCGACGATCGGCGTGTTCTGTCTTCTTTTTGGCGCCGCCGTGCTGGGCTACGTCGCCGAAACGTTCGGATACGTCGGCTGGGGTGGCGACGTGATCGTGGCCGTTGGTCTCTTGTTGCTTCTCACGAAGCCGGCCTTCTACGCCGCCATCCTTCAATCGCCGCGCGGACTGCTCTTGATTCTTTGGTGTACCTCGGTGTTCGTCTTTTTCTATCTCCTTGGCTTTCAAAGCAATTATTCCTTGCTTTTGCTCATTAACTATTCCAAAACGGTGCTTTTAACGTTCATCGGCTTTTTGTTTTTATTTTCCGACAGGTCCGTCAATTGGACGCAACTCGGACTGATGACAATTCTCGGAAGCATTCTTTACGTCGCCGCGGCGGGCCGACTGGATTCGAGCATATTGCCGGGGAGCATTTTTGACATCGGTTGTCTTCGCACCGCGCTCAACGTGAACGTCAAGGACACGACGCGGCTGTTCACGCATTACGTGGGATTCATGCCCGTCTGCGGTTTTCTATTTCTCTACTGCAAGAACGTCTCTCAACCCAAACGGCTCTGGGACTTGATCCTTCTTGCGATTACCCTTTTTGCCGCCATGGTGTTGATCGCATGGTCCGGCGCGAGGCAATCGCTTATTTTTCTTCTGCTCGGATCCGCAAGCATTTTCCTGTGTCAATTCGAAGGAAAGCTCCGGCGGTATTTATTGCCCGCCGCCGCGGTCGGTTTAGTGTTGGCCCTGTTCGTCGGCATCGGCGTAGCGCGGAATTTAACGATTTACAAGGCCATTCTCGATCCGAATGTGTCCATTTATGACAAACTCAACCGGAGCATGGTCTATAACCAGGCGTTTTCCCAAATCGCCGAGAGGCCTTTGTTGGGCCACGGTCTCGGAGGGTACCAGTACTCCCTGACCTACACGCGGAAAGTGGAACGCGAGTACGCGTTTGCCCACAACGTCCTTCTCGACATGCTCGTCCAGACGGGTCTATTCGGCACGGTCGCGTTCTTTCTTCCTTATGTTCTTTTTCGCGCGTACCGAAAGCGGTTCCCGCTTCTCCGGCATGAAATACACGGCAACGTGATATTGCCCATATTCATCGTCTATGTTTTGAGGATGTTGGTGGACGACCAACTTTTCGGCGTGGGGGCCTTCGTGGGCATTATCGCCTCGATGGATCTCGTGCAACAAGTCGGCCCATGTAGCGCACGAACTTTTTTTCCGACTCGCCCCATGAGATCCTTGCCGCCCGCCGGCGACATGAAACGTTGGCCTCACCCTGGACTGAAATAGGTACACGATCAGCGAGACCGCATCGGGGGAAATAAACCACGGACGCCTTGTTGTTCAACACGGACGAACCCCCATGCAACGCACGTCCCATGACACGGATTCACCATGACTTTTCGCGACGTTTCTTTTATCGTCATCGCACGCAACGAGGCGGGTGCTCTCTGCAGATGCCTCTCCTCGATCGCGTCCATGCCGCTGGAAGATTGCGAGGTGATTTGCGTTGATTCGGATTCCACCGACAACACGATGGAAATAATGCGGTCGTATCAGGACACGATTCGCAACTTGAAGATCATACGATGTTCGGGCTATCTGAACGCGGCGGTCGCAAGAAACGCGGGCATGCAATACGCCGAGCGTCAATATCTTTTCTTCGTGGACGGCGACATCGAATTGTGTCCCGATTTTCTCAGGGCGTCGCTGGAGTACGTCGGGGCGGGTCAGGCCGACGCCGCCACTGGAATTCTCGACGAAATCGTCTATTCCGAGGGTTATGAACGGACTTTCCGCGGGAGGTCGCATCGCAGGTTTTATTCCGAGATACGAGATGTCAACGATCCGGGAGGAACGCTCCTCGTGCGGCGACAAACGGCCCAGGCAGTGGGTTCCTGGGATGCCCGCATGGTCGTCAACGAGGATTACGACTACGCAATTCGTATCGCCCGCGTCGGACGCATGGTCGCGTTGCCCGTGCTGATGGGCATTCATCACACCTTGGATTATCGCGAAAGGCCGTGGCTTTTCTTTCGAAAGGGCTACCGCATGTACTTCGGCATGCTCATTCGCAAGCACTGGAGACACCCCCGATTGCTCAAGGGGATCGTGCATGACTACCGGGTTGGTTTTCCGTGGTGGGGGCTGTTGTTTTTAGGCACGATCATGGCGCTCGCGTTCCGCATGCCCGTGTGGCCGGTATGGGCAGGTTTCGGCTTGCTGGCGGCGTTGGACATGCTTTGGGGGTTGTACAAGGGGGATCGTTTCGCGGGACGTTTGTTTTCCCACTACCTTGACGTCCCGTCGGTTGTTCTTGGGATTATTGTCAACGCAAGGCGGACTATCCCGCCGACCGAGATCACGCGCGTGGCCTGATATCTTCGTTCACCGCAACAAGACATCTCGTTCGATGGTTGGACCATGAAGAAGCTGCTACGACTGGGATTGGCGTTTTTCATTAGCGTGTTGCCATCGAATGCATTTCGGGCCGCCGCGTACCGCCTCCTATTTGGATACAAGATTCAACGAGCGAAAATCGGTTTCGGCACCGTCATCAACGTGAAATCCGCCGAACTGTCCCACTGCGCCATCGGCCGGTTCAACCGATTCGCCGGCCCCATGTCCATTATCATAAAGAACAACGTGATTATCGGCCATCACAATCGCTTCCAGTGTGACCAGTGGACGGTCGGCGAACGGTTCCAGGCGGCCGGTTACCGACGTCTTCTGGAAATTCAAGAGAATGCCTTCATCACGTCGTTTCATCATTTCGACGTCGCCGGCGCATTCGTCCTGGGAAAGAACTCGTGGATCGCGGGGTTGGCATCGCAGTTCTGGACGCATGGCGCCGGGGCGACCGATCGAGACATATTCATTGGCGATAACTGTTACGTGGGCAGCGCCGTGAGGTTTTCACCGGGCAGTGGGATCGGCAACAACGTTTTGGTTGCCCTGGGAAGCGTCGTCACCAAAAGAATGGACCGTGATAATTGCATGGTCGGAGGAGTTCCCGCGAGAATTCTGAAAGAACACTACGAATGGAAAATCAGGAAGCATGTTGAACCGGATTAGCCCAATGGATCCGCGCCGGATCAAGGTGCTCAACCTTGTTCACGGTTTCCACGGCGGCGTTGCGCGCGTGGTGGCGATGCTCTCGCGGTTGAATGAACGGCCCGGCGTGGAATTGCGAACCGTCGTGCTCAATAATCCCGCCGCGCTGTGCAACCGCGACGACCTCGAGGCGTATGACCTGGACGTGATCCCCTATCAGGGACTGCACGACTTGTCCTGGATGGCTCCTTGCGCGGAACAGATTCGCACCTTTACTCCCGATTTGCTGCTCGTTCACGGCGACGGCCTCGCCGTGCTCTTGATCCGGCTATTGCAGCGGAAGCTACCCTACCATCCACCTTGCGTCGTCTGGAATCACGGCTACTATCAACGCGCGGCAAACGAACGAACGTCGCTCCGAACGTGCTACCACGCCGCTCGAGCATGGCTGACTCCCTGGGCATACCAGCGCAGCGCCACGGCCATTGCCACCGTCGCCGAACACGCCAAACGCTATTTTATCTCCCACGGCGTCGATGCCGAGAAGATTACCGTGATTCACAACGGAATTCCCTCAACGGCGCCGCCCTGCGATCCTATCCCGCGTTCGTCGATGGGCGTGGGCGAGGACGACCTCGTGATCGGCACGGTGTCGCGGATGGAGCCGGAAAAAGGCCTGGACTATCTGATCGACGCTTTCGGCATGATCGCCGACTCACATCCGCGCTCCCATCTGGTGATCGTGGGCGGAGGAAAGTGCTCCGACCAGTTGCGCGAACAAAGCCTGCGGCGCGGGATCGGCGCCCGAGTGCATCTGTTCGAATATCAGGACAATACCTCTGCCTGGGTGGATCGCTTCGACGTCTATGCGATTCCCTCGTTGCGTGAAGGCCACTCGATCGCGCTGCTCGAAGCCATGCGGGCGGGCAAGGCCATCGTGGCAAGTGACGTTCCCGGAAACAAGGAGTCCGTGGAGGACGAGAAGGAAGCCTTGCTGGTTCCCCCCAAAAATCCCAAGGCACTTGCCCGATCGCTCGATCGCCTCTTGACGGACCATGAGCTTGCCCGGAGATTGTCGGAAGCGGCCGTCTCGCGATTTCAGAGTTATTTCACGCTGGATCACATGCTCGATGATGCTGAAAAGTGGTTGGCTCGCTGCGTTGAGCCGGCCCGCCCCCAAAACAACTCGCGTTGGAGGATGTTCCAATGACTCACGAGGACATGAGATACGGCTATCCCGATGAAAGGCAGGTGGTCAAGGCGCCTTGGCGGAGTCAACTCCGACGGGCATTGTGGCTGCTTGCGTACTACACGCTTTTCAAGTGCTCGCTGCGGCCGATGTACGCTTGGCGGAACTGGATTCTGAGGCTCCATGGCGCGAAAATCGGCCGCGGCGTGGGAATCCAACGAAGCGCGCGGATCGACTGCCCGTGGAATCTAGATCTCGGCGACTACACCTCGGTCGGCGAGCAGGCGTGGCTGTACGCTCTCGACAAAATCGAGACCGGTGAGTTCACGATGATGTCGCCTCGGGTCGTCCTATGCACGGGCACGCATGACTTCACCATTCCGGAAATGCCCGTGGTAACCAAGCCCATCAGGATCGGACGCGGCGTGTTTCTCGGCATGGACGCCTACATTGGCCCAGGGGTCGTGATCGGCGAGAATGCAGTGATTGGGGCTCGATCGGTCGTGGTAAAGGACATGCCGGCCGGGATGATCTGCGTCGGCCACCCCTGTCGGCCTTTGAAACCAAGGTTGCCTGACGATGGGAACAAGCCATGAACGCCGTGCTTGTGACCATGCATCTCCGTGATCGGTCATTTATTCCATCGTCCGATCTCGAATGGAGTATGGACGCCATGCGTTTTCGTGAAGGAAGGAGCCTCGTCCGATGAACGCACCGCTCACTGGCGACGTCAGCGACACAAAAACCAGGATCATGGGCCTGGACTGCGTCAAGGGAGTTGCGATCGTCCTCATGGTCTACGGCCACTCGACATTTGTCGGCACGCTCTCCGACGTCCAGCATCATATCAATGATTACATATACACCTTCCACATGGCGATCTTTCTTTTCATCAGCGGCTATCTTTTTTCGCCTCGACCCGCGCCGAAGGTCTCCCTCAAGAAAACATTCCAAAACCTCTTTCTCCCGTACGCCATATTCCTGACTCTCTATTTGTTGGGGCTTTCCATCGCCAATGCAAGAGAATTTCCGACGACGGGCCAGATTGGACGACTTACTCTCTTCATGTGGATCGATAAGATCATACTGCACCCTATCGGGCCCTACTGGTTTCTGCACACCCTTGTTATCTACCAATCGTCTCTCGCATTATCCTTTTGGATCGGAAAAAAAACCAATACATGGTGCCTATTCAGCTTTCTCGCCATCACCTTCATTCTTCGAGACGTCGTCGGCATGACCTTGTCTTATAGCAACACGGGTTTTCTGGTTCTGGGTTATGCGATGCGACTCGGGGACGTTCAACTGTGCCAGTCTTGGAGGAACCTCATTCCGAACGTGATTCTGATCGTATTGATCTATTCCTTCTACCCCCCCAAGGCAATTCATGCTTCGTTTTTTGTACAAACGTGTCTGGTGATTTCCTTATTCTTCACCATGCTCACCTTCTTTGAAACGCCGCTGTTGAAAAATATATCGACCATTATGGCATTCGTCGGAAAGAACACGCTCGTAATCCTCGTATTGCACGTGTTTTTCCTTAATGGATTCAAGTTCTTCGCCGGGGCGATATTGTCGTTGGAGAGCACCGGAGTGCTGTATTCCATCTCGGTGACACTTCTTGCGGTCGCTCTCTCCATCGCGTCGGCAAGAGTGTTCGACGCACTAAGAATATCCAAGTATTTTTTTGCCAGGAACCATGTGTATCAGCCGATGATGACGCCCAGTGACGCATGATACAGGCTGAAACGAGGGATGGCGAGCACCTAGCCCGATCGCTACAATGTGTTTCGTCTCCGTCCCGTCAAAAAGGGAAGGTAGTCCCATGAACATCATGGTCACCGGCGCCGCCGGATTCATCGGCTACCACGTCGCCCGGCGGCTGCTCGAACGTGGCGACGCGGTCGTCGGCGTCGATAATGTGAACGACTATTACGACGTGTCTCTCAAGGAAGCACGGCTGGCCGGGCTCCGCGCGTATCCAGGCTTTGCTTTTCACCGGGTGGACCTCGCGGACCGGGAGGCTTTGGCCCGATTGTTTGAACAGGCCCGGCCGGATCGGGTCGTCAATCTCGCGGCCCAGGCGGGGGTACGCTATTCGCTGCAAAATCCCCACGCCTACGTCGACTCAAACCTGGTCGGGTTTGTGAACATTCTTGAAGGATGCCGCCATCATGACGTGAAGCACCTGGTCTATGCTTCCTCGAGTTCGGTGTACGGCAATAACAAAAAGCTGCCGTTTTCGGTCGCCGACAGCGTCGACCATCCCATCAGTCTTTATGCGGCGACGAAGAAGGCCAATGAGCTGATGGCCCACGCGTATAGTCATCTTTACGGCCTTCCGACCACCGGGCTTCGTTTTTTCACGGTTTACGGCCCCTGGGGACGGCCCGACATGGCCTGTTTCCTGTTCACCAAGGCGATCCTGGAAGACCGACCGATCGACGTGTACAATTACGGGAAGATGCGGCGTGACTTCACCTATATCGACGATATCGTGACGGGCGTGGTTCGGACGCTGGACACTATTCCGCGGCCGGATGAGAATTACGTGCCCGAGCGGCCGATGCCCGAGACCAGTTCGGCTCCGTACAGGGTCTACAACATCGGCAATCACCGCTCGGTCGAGCTAAACTATTTTATTGAACTGATCGAACGCGGATTGGGCCGCAAGGCGCGAAAGAACCTGCTGCCGATGCAGCCGGGCGACGTCGAGGCGACCTACGCGGACATCGATGCCCTGCAACGGGACGTCGATTTCCGTCCAAATACGCCCATCGAGATCGGGATGGAGCGTTTTCTGGAATGGTATTGCGGCTACTACGGCGTCGGCGATTCGGCGAGCCGCCGGACTTTAAAGGCCTAGGCACGAGCATGAAGACTTTGCCTGTTACCGTTATCATTCTCACGCTCAACGAAGAGTTCAACCTCCCGGGCGCGATCGAAAGCGTGAAGGATTGGGCGGAAGAGATTTTCGTGGTCGATAGTTGCAGCACCGACAGGACGGTCGACGTCGCGCTGGAGCACGGCGTCGGCGTCGTCCAGCGGCCTTTCACCAACTATAGCGACCAGTGGAACTGGGCGTTGGATCATCTGCCGATCAAAACGCCTTGGGCCATGAAATTGGACGCGGACGAGCGGGTCGGCGACGAGCTAATAAACGAGATTCAGGCAGTGATCGCCGACGATCCGAAGGAGGCCGCCTTTGTCATTCCCGTGCGGATCTGGTTCATGGGCAAGCCCATGCATCCGAAGATCTACGTGACGCGACTGTGGCGTCATGGAAAGTCGCGGTTTTCGGACGTCATCGTCAATGAACACCTCGTCGTGGAGGGCGGGACTGGGCGACTTCGCCATTTCATCGAGCATCATGACAGCGTAGATCTGCATCATTGGTGGGAGAAGCAAAATCGGTACACGACCATGGAAGCCATCATGCAGTTTCGCGGCGACGCACTGGCCGCCAAGCCCAAGATGTTCGGCTCGCGTCTCGAACGACGGATGTTCCTGAAAAAAATATTCTTTCGCGTGCCCTGTCATCTTCGCATCCAGTGGCTTTACGAAATGTTCGTGCGCGGGGCGATTTGGGACGGGCGGGCAGGGCTCGCCTGGGCCCACCTGCGGGTCGAGTTGTCGAAAATCATTGCACTGAAGATAAAGGAAATGCGGATTATCGGCCGGACGCCGCGGTTGCCCAAGGCTCCGCATGGGGATTACGATCCCCGGATCCTGGCGTCACCCTTGCAACGCCGCGTCGGAACCCAGGCGTTGGAGACTCCGGACGAGTCCGCCTAGGCGAGTCCGTCGCTCGCGGAAGCAACGCATCGATCAATTTCATGAAACCAGAAAACACGGCGATGGAAACGGAACGCAAAGTTCGCCTGCTCACGGGCATCTCGGGCTATCCCGATCGCGTTCCCTACGGACCGGGACTCGACTATCCCGAGTTTGCCGATTGCGCCTGGGCCAAGAAGACCTCGGACGCTAACGAAACCTACGACGGGGTTCGCCGCGTTCTCCAGGGGATGGGTTTGGATGAAGCGAGATTCGGGACCGCGCGTTGGAATCCGTTGGGTGAGTTGGCGCCGCTCGGCGGGCGAGTGACCATCAAGCCCAACATGGTGCGTCACTGGAACGAAAACCGAGACGATAGTTGGCAGACGGTCGTGACCCATTGGGCCGTGGTGCGGCCGTTGGTGGACTACGCGTTGTCGGCCGTGGGACCAAAGGGACACGTCACCATCGGAGACGCGCCGCAGTGGGACTGCGATATGGACGCGCTGAGGCGGCTTATCGACGTTCCGGCGTTCCTCGACCATTACGAGCGGACCGCGCCCGGCCAGGTTGACTTTGTCGATTTCCGGCCGGAATACTTCGTGGCCTCGGGCGTTTCGAAATGCGAGCCGATTCCCTTGGCCGGCGACCCGAAGGGGTACGTCCTGGTCGATTTACGGGACGACAGCATGTTTGCCGACCCGCGTCTGGATCCTCGGAAGTTCTACGGCAGCGGCTACGACAATCGGGCCACGGTGCGCAGCCATTCCCACGGGCGCCATCAATATCGGATCGCCGGCTCGGCGTTGGATTGCGACCTGTTCATCAACGTTCCCAAGCTGAAAACGCACCACCTGCTCGGCTTGACGGCCGCCATGAAGAACCTCGTGGGCATCAACGGGGACAAGAACTACCTGCCTCACTTCCGCATCGGTTTTTCCGACCAGGGAGGAGACCAGTATCCGCGCCGCACGCCCGGCCTCACGCTGCGCTATTGGATTAATCGCCACGCCATGCCGATTCTGGCTCGGAGCCACCGGTTGACAAAAATCTGGGGAAGGCTGCTCGGGCTGTTTCACAAGATGGGCGGCAAGAACCCTTATGCCGGCGGCGGATGGATCGGAAACGACACGGTCTGGCGAATGACCCTCGACCTGAACCGCGTTCTCCTCCACGCGAGCAAAGACGGAACGCTCGATCCCTCCCGGAAAGCCAGACGGTATTTGACGGTGGTGGACGGCATTGTCGCCGGCGAGGGAGAAGGGCCGATGAACGTCCAGTCGCGCGGCGCCGGAATTCTGCTCGGCGCCGGCAATCCGCTGGCCTGTGACCTCGTCGCCTTGCGCGTCATGGGATTCAACCACGAGCGATTGAAATTGATCTCCGAGGGGCTGAAGGACCACGCCTTTCCGATCCGGCCCGTGACGCGCCCCGGGGAACTCGACCTGGCGATCTGCGCCATGGACGGCTCGCTGTCATGGAGCGCCGCGGCCTGGGATGATTTGCCCGCCTACGACTTCCTTCCACCGACCGGCTGGGAGGGTCTCGTGCAACATCGCCGGGGCAGGGGAGGGCCCGCCCGTCATGCGTAGAACGATCCTCGCCTTGGCCGACTGGTGGTATGGATTCACGCCCTATTCGATCTTGCCGTCGCTGGAAGAATCGCAGTTCTGGCCGCGCGAACGCCTGCAACAATGGCAGCTCGATTGCCTGAAGAAGCTGCTCGTTCACGCGGGCGCCCACGTCCCGTTTTATCGTGATCTGTTCAAAAAGATCGCGTTTGACCCTCGCGACGTCCGCTCTCTCGACGACGTCCGGCGTCTTCCCATCGTTGGAAAACAGGAAATCATGGCGGAGCGTCTTCGTTTTGTCTCGGAGGTCGCTCCCCCACCGCGGGTTTGGCTCAAGACGACGGGCACGACCGGAAATCCCTTCAGTTTCATCAGGACGCGGCTGGCGCAAAGTTACAAGATCGCCAGCCGCCTTCGTTTTAGGCGTTGGTACGGCATCGAGCGACACGACGCCATGTTGAACGTGGGCGGAATCCCCTCGCACGGATCGGGCCTGATGGAAAGTCTCTCCCACCGCTTGCATTTCCTCGCAACCCATCGCGTCGAGGTTTTTTCCTCCGACCTGGAAGGACCGGGCAAGGAGGCCGCCGCGCGTCTGATCGAGAAATATCGCTTGAAAGCGGTGATGGGATACCCCAGCGGGATCGCCTCGCTCGCGAGGCATCTTTCCGCCGGACGCTCCTTGGCCTTCAGGCCGCAAGTCATATTCACCAATAGCGAGACGCTGACCGCGCTGATGCGCCGCCAGATCCGCGAGGGGTTCGGCATCGAGCCCCGCAGCGACTACGTCGCCACCGAGGGTTCCCTCGCCCACGAATGCCCCCAGGGCGGGCTTCACGTCGACATGGAGGAGACCTTGGTCGAGCTTGTGCCCACTGAACCGTCGGAACCGGGCACGGGCGAAGTGATAGCCACGTTCCTCCACGCGTTCGACTTCCCCTTGATTCGCTACCGCCTGGGCGACGTAGCCGCCTGGGACGAGGCGGACTGTCCCTGCGGCCGAGGCCTCGCGACGATCAGCGGTCTGGTCGGGCGCACATCCGACGGCATCGCCTTTCCCGACGGAAAGATCTTCACCGCGGCCAACATCAACATGCGTATCGCCCATTTCCCTTTTATCGACCGCATCCGGCAGTACCAAATCGTTCAGCAAAGCGAAAACACCGTGGAACTTCGCATTCTCGACGTCCCGGAGACCGACGGCGAATCGGTGGTAGCATTTCAGAAGGCCCTCGGCGATTTGTTCGTCGGCCTGCGAGTGGAAGTAAAACGCGTGGCGTCGTTTCCACGGGAAGCGACGGGCAAATTCCGTCCCGTCGTGGGATTAAAAAAGCAAGGAAAGTCGGCGGGCTCGTCCGAGCGGCCTTCCGAGGTTTAGTCGAACATGTCCATTGTCTTTGCCGGTGATTATCTTCCGCGTCGCCGCCTCGAACGGTCGGCGTTTCCGGAAAACTCGCGGATCGTCGCCAATCTCGAGTGCGCAATCGCCGACAACGCGACCGAAGCCCTTAAGTCCCATCCGCTCGTACTCGGAACGGAAGCCGATCGTTGCGTCGCGCAGGGCGAGTTCGCGGCCCTGAGTCTCGCCAACAACCACGTGTCCGACGCCGGATCGGCCGCCTTCGACGAGATGGTCCGCCGGTTGCATCGTGCGTCCAACGCCCAATTTTACGGCACCCGGGCCAATCCGTTCGCCGTGCTCGACGAGGCCGGCCGCCGCGTGGCGGTGATCGGCTGCATGGAACCATCGCGGTCTCGGGTGGGCCGCCTGTTTCGGCAAGAGGACGTGCTCAGCCTGATCCGCGACCTGACGGGACGCTACGATCGCATTTTTGTCACACCCCACTGGGGAAAGGAAGGCGAGTTTGCCGCCCATCCGTCACCCAAACAGCGGTCGCTGGCGCGACGTTGGATCGAAGCCGGCGTCCACGGCGTCTTCGGGCACCATGCGCACACGTTTCACGGCCGCGAACGATTCGACGGCGCGCCGGTCTATTACTCGTTGGGCAATCTGGCGTTCGACCACGAGGAAAGCCGCCGCTACCGCTTGACCGAGTTTGGACTGCTGGTAACATGGACCCCGGGTCCGCGGCCGGAGGACGACGGTTGGCGGGAGACCTTCGTTTCGCAGCGCGAATCGATCCCGCGGGAGCTGGACGACCCAACCCGGCGACTCCTGGCGGAGTATCTCGACGCCATTTCGAACGATCTGACCGAGAGACCGTGGACCTGCCTCCGCTGGGCCCGCGCCGTCGGAGGGATCTATATTACCAAGAGCCGGGCATCGTGGCGCAAACGGTTCGGCGGGCCCCACCCGTGGCGGAGCCGATGGCTCCGTGCGATCTGGGCCATGCTCCCCAGCACCGTCTTGCTCGACTTCGGAGGCCGATTTCCCGATAAGACAATCCTGGCCCGACGCGCGGAGCTGGAACGCCATTTGGGCGCATTTCCTGGGACCGCGCTAGACCACGACGAGTAAACACACCATGCGAGACACCTTCGCCCAACCCATCAACAACCGGTTTCCGCATCCATTCGCGGCGCGCGCCGACCATCCGGGCGACGCGCGGCGCGCATCACGGCTTGACCAGGGAGCCCGATGAGCCATGTATACTTTCTGGCGCAATGTCTACGACGCCGTGCCGAGCGTGCTGAAGATCCCCGTGGGCTGGCTGCCGTTTCCGCTGATCGCCGGCCATGCCTATCGGGAAACCATGGCCCGCGAAGCGACGCTCGATCGCGCGACGCGCGACGAGGTTCGGGCATTCCAGGCGGCGGCATTGGGGCGCATGCTCGCGTTCGTCTGTGACCAGGTTCCGGCGTATCGGTCGTTGCGGGCCACCGTCGATCGACTCGCGCCGCTGGAGGCGATCAAGGCGTTTCCGTTCGTCGATAAGGACGCCATCCAACGCGATTTGCCAAAATATCTTCCCCGGGATTTCAATCGCATCCGCCACCACGAAATCACCACGGGCGGCACGTCGGGCAACCAGCTCACGCTCTACGCCGACGACAATTGGCATTCGATCGAACTAGCGTTCATCCATCGCCAGTGGAAGCGGGTCGGTTACACGACTCGTTGCAGCAAAGCCATGTTCCGCGGAGTGGGTTTCGGCAAGCTTCCCAAGGGTTGCTACTGGCAGCGGAACCCGATCTATCACGAGTGGCAATACTCCCCCTTCCAGATGAACCCCACGACGCTGCCCGCTTACGTCCGCCACTTGCAGCGGTGTCGTCCGCGGTTCATTCACGGCTATCCCTCGGCCGTCTCGATGCTGGCCCAGTTCATTCTTGCCGAACGGATTCCGCCCAAGTCATTCGGAGTTCGCGCGGCGCTGCTTGGGTCCGAGGGCGTCTATCCCGACCAACGGTCTCTGATCGAAAATGCTTTTGACGCGAAGGTCTATTCGTGGTACGGCCATAGCGAGCGGCTCATTCTCGGGGGCGAGTGCGAAAAGACGACGGCCTATCACATGTTTCCCGACTACGGCTACCTGGAGTTCATCGACAAGAACCTCAACGTGCTCGAACGCGAAGGCGACGTCGGCGAACTCGTGGGCACCACGTTCTGGAACCGCTCGTTGCCGCTGGTGCGCTATCGCACCGACGACTTTGCCCGAAGGCTGGGACACCGTTGCGAATGCGGCAGGAACCACGACCGTTTCGACCAAACCGAAGGACATCGCAAACAGGACTGTATCGTCGGCAAAAGGGGCAGCCGAATCTCCGTGGCCGCCCTGAACCTGCACGGCCCCGCCTTCAATCACGTCGTGCGCTATCAATACTATCAGAACACGCCCGGGGTGCTCGAGATCCGCGTCATAACCCGGCCCGAGTTCGGCGACAAGGACGTGCGCCTGTTGCAGGAGGCCTACCGCCGCAAAGTGAGCGACGAATTGGACGTCATCATCCGCCCCGTCGCCGACATCCCCCTGACTCCCCGCGGCAAGTGCAAAGCGGTCATTTCGGAATTGGACGACCCGCGGCCGCCGGCCGCCTACGCGCAGATCACGCCGCTTCCCGAAGGAAGAATCGCCGTTTCGTCCGGACCCGTCGAATGGCACACGCAGATCGCCGCCGAGTTTGACAGCAAGTACGCCGCCAGCGAGAGCTTCAAGGAGCGCTTCGCAATCTGGGCAAAACTCATCGACAAGTACAGCCGCTCGGACGGAAGCGCGTTGGACCTTGGGTGCGGCAGCGGCATTTTCAGCTTGTACCTCGCAGAACGCAACCGAAGCGTGGTCGCGGTCGACGCGAGCGCCGAAATGCTCCGAATTTGCGAGGAGAAACAGAAACGTTCGGGCCTCAACAACGTGGCGTTCTCCAACCGCGACATCAACCGGCTCGAACCCAGTTGGATCGAGAAGGTGGACCTCATCATCTGCTCCAGCGTGCTGGAATATCTCGACGACTTGGACCGATCGCTGACCCTGCTCGCTTCGTCGCTGAAACGCGACGGCGTCTTGATACTCTCCATGCCGAACCGGCGGAGCCTCTACCGGCGCGTGGAATCACTGGCTTTTCGCTTCACACGGCGGCCGAGGTACTACCGATACGTCAGGCATCTCTGCACGGTGGACGAGATTGAATCCAGGCTGGACGCCGTCGGTCTAAAAATCCAGGAAAACACGTACTACGGAAGATCACCCTTGCTGTCTCCGCTTTTCCGGCGGCTGGGGCTGGCGCCTTATTCGGACAACCTGTTCGTGGTCGTGGCGCGGAGGGCCTAGCAATCCCAACGTCGCCCGCCGACCGGTCGCGTTCCCCACGACCCCCGACAAAACCACACCAACAACCTTTCCAGGAAACCGCCGGCGAAATCGTGAAACCCCGCGGCGAATCCACAAACGACAGGAACCCCCTGCCATGAAACAAATGCTTCAAAATCTCAAATCGGGCAAAATCAGCGTCGCCGACGTTCCCCGGCCCTTGCTCATGCCGGAAGGAATTCTCGTCCGCACGCACAAGTCGCTCATCTCGGCGGGCACCGAGAAGATGATGCTCGAATTGGGCAAGAAGAGCCTCTTGGGCAAGGCCAAGGAACGGCCCGACCTGGTGAAGAAAGTCCTCGAAAAGGTCCGCCGCGAGGGGCTGTTCGCTACGCTCAAGACGGTCCGCGACAAGCTCGACAGCGACATGCCGCTCGGCTACAGCAACGCGGGCGAAGTCGTCGAGGTCGGGACCAAGGCCACGGCATTCCACGTCGGCCAGCGGGTCGCCTGCGCCGGGGCAGGGCACGCCAACCACGCCGAGGTGAACTACATCCCGCGACTGCTCGCCGTTCCCTTGCCCCCGGGCGTTTCGGACGAAGCGGCCGCCTATTCGACGGTGGGCACCATCGCCCTGCAAGGCGTCCGGCTGGCCGATCTTCGCGTCGGCGAGGCCGTGGTCGTTCTCGGCCTGGGCCTCATCGGGCAGCTCAGCGTGCAAATTCTTAAGGCGTCCGGTTGTCGCGTGGTCGGATTGGATTTCGCGGCCGACCGCGTCCGACTCGCGGCGGAACACGGCGCGGATCTGGCCCTGGTCATCGAGGGCGAGCGGACCGAGCGCCAGGTACACGAATTTACTCGCGGCCGCGGCGCCGACGCGGTCATCATTACGGCCGCCACGGCGAGCAACGAGCCCGTCGAACAGGCCGCCCGGCTGGCCCGCGACCGGGCCCGCGTGATCATGGTCGGCGTGACCGGCATGGACATCCCGCGCCGCGATTACTTCCAGAAAGAGCTGACCTTCATGGTTTCGCGGAGCTACGGGCCGGGTCGCTACGATTCCAACTACGAGGAACACGGCCATGACTACCCGGTCGGCTACGTCCGCTGGACCGAGAACCGCAACCTCGAGGCGTTTCTCGACCTGGTGGCCGGCGGCGGTGTACGGCCCGAGGCCCTCACCACGCACCGCTTCCCGATCACCGAGGCCGACAAGGCGTTCGAGTTGATCCTCACCGGCAACGAGCCGTATCTGGGCGTCGTGCTCGACTATCCCGAGGTCGAAGGCCCGGCCGCGACCGATCGGCTCGCCCGAATCGAACTCGGCCGCTCGACGCCGCCAAGCGGCGCCGAATCGGTGGGCGTTTCGTTCGTCGGGGCCGGCGGATTCGCCCGGTCGTTCCATCTGCCAAATCTCGCCAAACAGCCAAGCGCTAGGCTCCGAGGGATCGTCGATGCCTCGGGCGTCGCGGCCCGCAGCGCGGGCGACAAGTTCGGCTTCGCGTTTTGCACGTCGAACGAGGAGGAAGTCCTCACCGACTCGGGCACCGACGTCGTTTTCCTCACGACGCCCCACTCGCAACACGCCGACGGGGTGTGTCGCGTCCTGGCGGCCGGCAAATCGGTGTTCGTCGAAAAACCGCTGGCCATCGACGTCGAGGGACTTCGCAAGGTTTACGAGGCCATCCACGCCCATC
>Ga0209342_10002537_pt1 | contig 19492 bp, 15 predicted proteins | sample RifCSP16_2_FD_184023 | JGI IMG/M metagenome (GOLD analysis project Ga0209342, IMG submission 184023) | Soil microbial communities from Rifle, Colorado - Rifle CSP2_sed 16_2 (SPAdes) (version 2) | ecosystem: Environmental > Terrestrial > Deep subsurface > Rock core/Sediment | place: Rifle... | reverse complement strand
GCTGAGGCGGATGTCAAGGTTGTCAATGCAGACCTCTCGGTGCATGGAACAACGATAACGATCGAATATCGTGGAGAACTCACTGTTGTCACATCACCCCTTGTGGGTCGGTTTAATGTCTACAATGCCCTTGCGGCCTTCGCAACGGGGCTTGCGCTCGACATCCCACCGGAGACAATCAAGAAAGGAATCGCTGCCGTTGCCAGCGTACGAGGAAGGTTTGAGAGGATCGCCTCCCCGAAGGGTTGGACGGCAATTGTCGACTACGCCCACACACCCGACGCAATTGAAAAATGCCTTCGGACAATTCATGATATCATGCCACAGGACCGCCGCGGCAGAATCATTACCGTCTTTGGCGCGGGCGGCGACAGGGACAAGACGAAACGTCCCGCAATGGGAAAGGTGGCCTGTGAACTGAGTGATGTGTGCATCGTCACCTCCGATAATCCGCGCACGGAAGATGCCCAGGCAATCGTCAATGACATTCTCCGGGGTACCGTCCAAACAGCCCAGGTGCTCCAGCAAATCGACCGCCGAAAAGCTATTGAACAGGCTCTTGATCTTGCTGCCGGCGGCGACGTCGTACTGATTGCGGGAAAAGGGCATGAAGAGTATCAAATCATAGGCACGAAACGCAACCATTTCAGCGACCGCGAAATCGTTGAAGAATTCATTCACGGACACAAATGACGCCCAGCAGTTCTGACATACTCCAGGTGAAACATCTCCAATCTGAAGAGTTGGATGGGCCCCCGCGGACTTTCACGGGTGTGTCTATTGATTCGAGAAATGTGCTGGCCGGCAGTGTTTTCTTTGCCATTCGGGGCGAACGTCTGGATGGTCACAACTTTCTTTCGAACGCAGTCAAGGCCGGGGCGAAAGCGGTCGTCGTCGAGAGCAAGTGGGCGACCATGAACCCATCCTTTTTGAAGGCACTTCCCGTGGCCAAGCTCGTCGTCGAAGACTCTGTTCGCGCCCTCGGCGAGCTTGCCCGAAACTATCGCCGCCTGTTTCGCATCCCGGTGCTGGCCGTAGGGGGAAGCAACGGCAAAACGACAACAAAGGAAATGATTAAGGCTGTGCTGGAAGCAAAGTTCAATGTGCTGGCAACGGAAGGAAACCTCAATAACCACATTGGAGTTCCTCTCACCCTTTTTCGTCTCGAGAACCGGCACAAGATCGCCGTCGTCGAGATCGGTACCAACCACCCGGGAGAGATCAAGTACCTCTGCTCCGTTCTGGAACCGACACACGGGCTTATCACCAATATCGGCCGCGAACACCTGGAGTTTTTCCGGTCTTTGCACGGAGTAGCAAAAGCCGAGCTTGAGCTTTTTGAATGGCTGAAAACACACCGCCGCAACGATGGGGTGTTCTTTCTCAACAAGGACGATGCCGCCCTCTCAAAATCACACATTCCCCGTCAAACGGTTACCTTCGGTTTTTCGCGAAAGGAAGTTGACGTAAGGGGTGCGAATCTCGAGGTCAACGAGAACGCAGCTGCCCGATTCACCATCCAAACGCGAAAAAGGTCCTCAATCGATATAATGCTTCCCGTTCCGGGTGTTCATAACGCGCGCAATGCTCTGGCTGCAGCCGCGGTCGGCATCTCGTTCAACGTTCCCGCAACGAAGATACAACACGCACTTTCCTCGTTTTCCGCTGCCAGCAAACGGATGGAAACATTCCGGGTGAACGGAATTACTATTCTCAATGATACGTACAACTCCAATCCTGATTCTGTGCGAGCGGCTCTGGAAACACTTCAGGCCGTGAAAACGCCGGGAAAAAAGATTGCTGTCCTCGCCGACATGCTCGAACTTGGGGAAACTTCAGAAAGAGAACACCGTGCGATTGCCGCAATGCTGAAACCTGCGGGAATTGAGTATCTGCTGACATACGGTCCGCTTTCGAAAATAACCCACGAAGCGTCGACCGTTGAGTTCAAAGCCCACTATGAGCAAAAGAACATCCTCTCGGAATATTTGGCCGAGTTACTGACGGTGGGCGACACTGTCCTCATCAAGGGCTCGCGGGGGATGAAAATGGAAGACGTCGTAACATTCCTGAAAGAGCGTTTCTCGAAGGCTGCATAAGAATCATGCTCTACTACTTTCTGACATATCTTGACAGGCTGTATGACATCCCGGGATTCGGTGTGTTCCGCTTTATCACGTTTCGAGTGGGCGCCGCGGCGGTCACAGCCCTGCTGATTGCATTCTGGGTCGGTCCGAAAATCATCAAACGTCTTCGCGCACTCCAGATAGGCGAAGCCGCAAAAACCGAGGCGCCGAAAACCCACCTCACCAAAGCCGGTACTCCGACGATGGGAGGACTCATCGTGCTTGCTTCGACCGTGATTCCCGCGTTGCTCTGGGCCGATGTCAAAAACATGTATGTCGTCTTGATTCTTTTTGTAACGGTTGCTCTCGGCGCAGTGGGATTCCTCGATGACTACCTGAAAGTGGTCAGAAAAAAGCCAAAGGGACTCATCGGGCGCTACAAGATCGTCGGGCAGGTGCTCGTGGGGCTTGTAATCGGGGGTGTGATTTTCTTTTTCCCCGAATGGATCGATCAGGACCTCTGGAAACTCAAATCAAGCACGACAATTCCGTTCTTCAAGAATCTTGAACTGGATCTCGGATGGCTCTACATCCCCGTCGTTGTCTTCATCGTCACGGCAACGTCCAATGCTGTGAACCTGACTGATGGACTGGATGGACTGGCAATTGGCACGGTGGGGATAGTAGGAATGACGCTGGCGGTCATTGCGTATGTCTCCGGGCACAGCGAATTAAGTCAGTACCTGACCATCCCCTACCTTCGTGGCAACGGTGAGTTGGCAATCTATTGCGCCGCGTTGGTGGGTGCCGCCCTGGGATTCCTTTGGTTCAACTCTTATCCGGCGCAGGTATTCATGGGTGACACCGGTTCTCTGGCGCTTGGCGGAGCCATTGGCGCAATGTGCGTTCTCATGAAAAAAGAACTTTTGCTCCCGACACTTGGCGGCGTTTTCTTGATGGAGACGGTCTCTGTTATTATCCAGCGGATGTACTTCAAATACACAAAGAAGAAATACGGCGAAGGCAGAAGGGTGTTCAGAATGGCGCCTGTGCACCATCATTTCGAACTGCTCGGCTGGCCTGAACCGAAAATCGTCACCCGCTTCTATATCATTGCGATTCTTCTGATGATTCTAAGTCTTGCCACATTTAAGGTACGATAGTGCGGTTGCGTCCGGTGCACCGGACGCTGAAACAATGAATGCTCATGATCTTCCATCAACAACCGTTACGGTCATTGGCGCCGCCCGAAGCGGGGTTGCAGCAGCCGAGCTTCTATCGTCGCACGGTGCGCGCGTTTTCGTCAGCGACCAGCAGACGGCAGACCGGTTGCGATCGTCGGTTGAGCTGCTTGGAAGAAGAGGAATTCCGGTTGAGACCGGAGGACATACTGACCGCGTCTACGACTGTTCTTTGATGGTGATCAGCCCGGGCGTACCCAGCAACGCCCCGGTTGTTCTTGGGGCGCTGGAGAAAAAGATCAGGGTTGTGAGCGAATTGGAAGCGGCAAGCTGGTTCTGTCGGTGTCCCATCATTGCCGTCACAGGAAGCAACGGAAAAACGACCACGGCCACCTTGATTGGGAGGATCCTGGGCGATGCAAAAAAGAAACATGTGGTTGCGGGTAACATTGGAACGGCATTTTCATCGGTCGTTCTGGGGCTGGCTGAAACGGATCTTGCTGTTCTGGAGGTGAGCAGTTTCCAATTGGATCATTGCGAAACTTTCCACCCCAGCGTTTCGGTGATCCTGAATATTACGGAAGATCATATGGATCGATACAACCACTCGATGGAACAATACGCCGCCTCGAAGGCCAGGGTCTTCATGAACCAGAGCGGGGACGACGTGGTGGTGTACTCGGCGGACGACGAGTGGACCGGCAAAACAATCCGCAATGCACGCTGCCGCGCCCTCCCGTTTAGTCTCAGTCGGCGCTTTGACGAGGGAGCATTTGTCGAGAATGAAACCCTTGTACTCGCACGTGAAGGAAAACGGAGCCCGGTAATTTCACTGGATGAAATCTCCATCAGGGGTATGCACAACGCTTATAATGCGATGGCATCGGCACTCGTCGGATCGATGCTTGGCGCCTCGACCGCTTCGATTCGCAGCACTCTTCGGAATTTCAAAGGTGTCGAACACCGGCTGGAATTCGTGAAAGAAGTAAACGGGATCAAATATGTAAACGACTCGAAAGCCACGAATGTTGATTCGGTTTGGTATGCGTTGCAAGCATTCACACAACCACTCATCGTGCTCATGGGGGGAAGAGATAAAGGCAATGACTACAGCCGCCTTCAGGAGCTGGTCCGGAAACGGGTGAAAGCAATCGTCGCGATCGGTGAGTCGGCGGAAAAGGTCGAGCAGGCATTCAAGGAGCAAACGCGCGTTCAGAGGGCCGTATCGATGGATCAGGCTGTGCGCATGGCCGCCGATCTTGCCTCCCGGGGAGATGTCGTCCTCCTTTCGCCGGCGTGTGCATCATTCGACTGGTTTCAGAACTACGAACACCGCGGGAATGTGTTCAAGGAATTGGTAGGAAAACTTTGAAGTATGAATTGACCATGACAACTTCACAACGAAATCATATTGACATCGTAACGCTGATCGCCGTTCTAACGCTCATGGTCCTGAGTCTCGGAGTTGTGTACAGCGCCTCCGCAACGTGGGCGATGCAGAAATTCGGCGAAAGCAACCGTCTGCTGAATTCCCATGCGCTGAAAATCCTCATTGGAATTGTCGCTCTGTTCGTCGGTATGTCGATTGACTACAGAAAATACAGAAAGCTCACGAAACCGGCGCTGATACTATCGATCGTTCTCCTCATCATGACGCTTGGGCTTGGCGGTGAAACAAAGGGTGCTGCCCGATGGCTTCGGTTGGGCGGCTTTAGCCTGCAGCCCTCGGAGTTTGCCAAGTTTGCTCTTCTCTTTCATCTGTGCACGCTGATTGCCGTCAAGGGTGAACTGATGAAGGACTTCAAGCGCGGATTCCTTCCGATGATGATCTGGATCGGATCGGTTTCTGCCCTCGTGATGCTTCAACCGAATTTCAGCACGGGAGCCATGATCGTCCTGCTCAGTCTTGTCATGCTCTTCATGGCACGAACGCGCTTTCTCCACTTGTTCCTGACTGCCGCAGCACTTGTTCCGGTTCTCGCTGCATATATGGTGAGCGCACCATACCGGATGGCACGCATCACGTCGTTTCTTGCAGGCAACGCAGATGCGGGAACAATCAACTACCAACTGTGGCAGGGAATTATTGGCCTTGGCAATGGTGGTATCCTGGGCCTCGGCCCGGGAGAAAGTAAACAACGCGATCTCTTTCTGCCTGAATCGTACGGTGATTTCGTTTTTTCGATTGTTGGTGAAGAGTATGGTTTTATCGGTACTATGTTTTTTATGGGAATGTTCCTGTTGATCATGCTGAGAGGATTCAAGATTGCGAAAGCGGCAAGGGATGAATTTGGCCGCCTGCTCGCAATCGCAATTACGTGCACTACGACACTCTACGCCCTGGTCAACGCCGGAGTAACGCTGGGCATTCTCCCAACCACGGGACTTCCAATGCCTTTTGTCAGCTACGGTGGATCTTCGATTGTGTTTTCATCCTTTAGTATCGGCGTGCTATTGAATATCTCGGCTCAAACGGACCTGCATCCCCGCGCAACAACGCTGCCCGATGGTGTGCTTCCGGTTGAGTCCCTGAATCAGACCCAGACACGGGTGTACTGAGGACACAGTGTCTCAGAACCACCCTACATTGATTCTCGCGGGAGGAGGTACGGGAGGTCACCTTTATCCTGCTCTGGCAATTGCGGACGAAGTGCGCAGCACAGATCCCCAGGCAGCAATCGTGTTTGTAGGAACAAAAGACCGCATCGAGTCGCGGGTGGTCCCGCAAAAAGGATATGAACTCCGTGTAATCTGGACTGCGGGAGTTCAAAGAAGATTGAGCTTGAAGAATCTTCTTGTTCCTGTGAAGCTTGCTGTATCTCTGATTCAGTCGTTCTTTGTTATTAATCGGGTGAAGCCTGATGTGGTGGTCGGAACCGGCGGCTATGTCTGCGGACCCGTGCTTCTCGCGGCCTCACTGCTTGGAATACCGATCGTCATTCACGAATCAAACAGCCTCCCCGGCATCACAACGAGAATTCTGGCTGGCCGTGCGACCAAGGTGTTTCTGGGATTTGAAGATGCTGCCCGACATCTGAAGCGAAAAGACAATCTGGAATTTGTTGGAACACCGACAAGGAAAGGATTTTCACATGCAGGTCGTAAGCAGGGTCTCGCGGCTTTCAGTCTCGACCGTGAGAAAACCACGGTTCTCATTTTTGGCGGAAGCCTCGGTGCTTCGTCGCTCAATAAGGCAATACTTCCGATGATCGACATGCTGATCAACTCCGGGACACAGGTGATCTGGCAAACGGGATCCGAACACTATGACTCCATTCGCGGGCAATTGGAAGACAAACTTGTCGGTTGGGTGGGACCGTTCATTGATAATATGGAACTTGCGTATGCAGCGGCCGATGTTGTGGTCTGTCGCGCCGGCGCGACAACGATCGCCGAGCTTACCTGCATTGGAAAGGCCGCGATCCTGGTCCCGTATCCATTTGCCGCTGAGGATCACCAAACATATAACGCACAATCCCTGGTGAATGCCGGCGCGGCAGAAATGATCCGCGACGCCGATCTCTCGCAGCGTCTGGAATCTGTTCTCATGAATATCGTGAACAACAAGGCGCTTCAGGAGTCAATGGCGGCGGCAGGCAAACGGCTGGGAAAGCCCGACGCGGGCCGGATCGTGGCCGACTACATTCTCCAACTGGCCTCAACAACATCATAATGTATGCAAATGGTATTTCGCTATAAGCTTGATTTCTATTACCAGCAAACGCTCATCTATCTCGTCGCGCTGCTCTTATACGCGGGGATTCGCGGCAGTTTTGTCGAAGATCAGTTTACGCTGATCTATCGCGACCCGATCGTGTACATCATGGTCCTATTCTTTCTCGTTTCCCTGGTGGGATTGATTCTTATTCGTCTACGCGACCGAAAATTGATTCTCGAAGAGGACCGAATTATTTTCCACAGCAGAAGGCGTGAACGCATCATTCATCTGAACGAAATTGAGTGGATGCACATCGGCAGAGAACGTCTCGTCCAGACGGCCGGCCGTTTTCAGTTGATTGTCTTCAAGATCAGGAATCGCCGGCGTATCTTCCGAATCCGTGTCGGACGCTACGAACACAATCATGAGCTCGTAGCTGAAATGGAAAGAATTGCCGCCAGGGTCCCGAAAGGCAAACGAAGACGCTTCGGCATGCAGCGCCGAAAACCATTACCCTGACAACTGATAACTGACAACTGATAACTGAATACCGATAATGTTTTCTTCCATTAAGAAAATTCACTTTGTCGGCATTGGCGGAATTGGAATGAGCGGCATTGCCGAAATTCTCCTTGATCAGCACTTTGCCGTCAGCGGCTCCGATCGTGCGCTGTCGGAAGTCACGGAGCGGCTGCAAAAGCTTGGCGCGAAGATCTTCGAAGGCCACGCCGCCGCAAATGTAGCCCACGATGTGGATGCCCTCGTGTATTCCTCCGCCGTCCAACCGGAAAACCCCGAGCTCCTCGAGGCTCAACGGAGAAAAATTCCGGTGATCCGGCGGGCTGAAATGCTTGCGGAAGTGATGAGGCTGAAATACGGCATCGGCATTGCAGGCACCCACGGAAAGACGACAACGACCTCCATGATTAGTCTTGTTCTCATGGAGGGGGGGCTTGACCCGACGGTGATCGTGGGAGGAAAACTCAGCGGGCTCGGAGGAACCAACGCCAGGCTCGGCCATGGCGATTTCATTGTTGTGGAAGCTGATGAATACGACCGGTCGTTTTTGTCCATCACCCCGACTGTTGCGGTCTTAACGACTCTGGAAACGGATCATCTCGATTGTTACCGGGATTTGGAAGACATCAAAGGAGCATTTGTTCAGTTTGCCGGCAGAGTCCCTTTTTATGGATTCATTGTACTCAGCCTCGACGAACCGGCTCTCCTCGACATTATGCCGCAACTGAACCGAAAAAAGATCATCACCTATGGATTGAACCCACAGGCCGACGTGCAGGCTGTCGATATTCAACATAAGGATAATACGTCGACCTTCATGATAGTCCGGTCGGGAAATGAGCTTGGACAAATTACACTTCAGGTTCCCGGCAAGCACAACGTCCAGAATGCTCTCGGTGCTATGGCGGTCGGATTGGAACTCGGCGTCTCGTTCGCAAAAGTCAAAGCCGGTATTGAAAGATTCAGCGGTGTATACCGTCGCTGGGAGAAAAAGGGGGAAGTGGACGGTATCACGGTCTACGACGACTATGCCCATCACCCGACGGAATGTAAAGCGACACTCGCGGGAGCAAAAGCCGGGTGGCGGCGACGAGTCGTCTGCGTGTTTCAGCCGCACCTCTATTCACGGACGCGTGATTTCTACGAGGAATTCGGGAAGTCGTTCTTGCTTTCAGATGTTCTTGTCGTAACGGATATCTATCCGGCCCGTGAAGAACCAATCCAGGGAGTCACCGGAGAATTGATTGTCACCGCCGCCAAACGATTCGGCCACAAAGACGTCCACTATGTGCCAGACAAAACTCAGGTACCCTCGACCCTGAAAACCATCGCCCGTAAAGGGGATATCGTTATCACGATGGGTGCCGGGGACATCTGGAAGTACGGAGAGGAATTTCTGAAATCCAAAAAGAAATGAACCGACTCGTTTTTCATTTCTTGATACTCGACTCATGATTTCGGCCGACAACATACGAAATATCTTTCGGGGAAAGGTCAGCCTCAACCACGCGTTGGCGCCGTACACATCGATGAAGGTCGGCGGCCCGGCCGATTACTTCCTTGAACCAACGGATAGGGCGGATTTGATTGAACTCGTCCGGCTTCTCCAGCAAAACGGTTTTCCCTTCATGATGATCGGGCGCGGGAGCAACATGATTATCCATGACGAAGGAATCCGGGGCGCCGTGATTAATCTGGAACCCGGTCTTTCAGGCGTTGTGCTGGAGAATACTCTGGTGATGGCGGAAGCAGGGGCTCGCCTGACAAAGCTCGTTGATTTCTGCATTCAGAACGGACTTGGAGGCCTCGAATGGGCGGCGGGAATTCCTGCCAGCGTTGGAGGCGCCATTGTGATGAATGCCGGAGCTCATGGAGGCGAGATGAAAAATTCGCTTGCGGATATTGATGTTCTGAGAAGCGGATCAGTGTCTCGCATCCGAAAGGAGGATGCTGGCTTCAGTTATCGTACCTCCTCCCTCGGCCGCGACGTCGTCCTGAGCGCCCGGTTCCGTCTCGCAGAAGCTGACAAGCAGGAAATCTTGAAACGAAAAAGCGAGCTGATTGCACGCCGAAACGCCACTCAGCCCCTGAACCTCCCGAATTCCGGCAGCATGTTCAAGAATCCTTCGGGCACATTCGCCGCAAAATTGATCGAGCAGGCGGGACTCAAGGGAAAACGGATCGGCGGCGCGCAAATATCGGAGAAGCATGCCAATTTCATGGTGAACCTGGGCGATGCGCGCGCACAAGATGTCGTTCGACTTATCGACCTGGCTCGCCGGACGGTCTATCAGAATGCAGGAATTCTGCTTGAGCTCGAAGTGAAGCTTGTGGGTTTTCCGGAGCACGTTTTGGCAAACGTTGCATGAAACCTTCGAAGAAAATAGTGATCGGCTTTGTGCTGCTTCTCGCAATGACGCTGTCGTTGATCATCGGCGCCAACTCCTGGAAGTCCGGACTTGTCGTCTCAAAGATTGTGGTCATCGGCATGCGAGTGGTCAATGTCAATGAAATTCTTCAGCTTGCCCACGTGAAGCCGGGATCGAAGATGTACGAACTTGACCTGACGGTGATTCAGAAGGACGTGGTAAGCCATCATTTCCTTAAACACGTGATTGTGGAGCGTGATCTGCCATCAACCTTGAAAATCACGGTTGTGGAGCGGTCCCCGATTGCCATGGTCAACGGGAACGAAGTACTGTATCTCGATGCCGACGGAGTCGTTCTGCCTCATTCGATTTCCGATGAGCTTTTCGATCTTCCAATGATCAGCAACATTGCGCCGGATGTGAAACTGACTCTGGGCTCGGCGGTGCAGTATCCCGATGTCACAGAAGCGCTTTCGATTCTTTCCACCGCAAAACTGGTAAACAAGGAACTCTATCATCTCATCTCCGAGGTCCGCTTACGAAACAACGGCGATCTGATTTTCTATACAACCGACGGCGGTGTGCCCGTTCTGTTCGGCAGAGGAAATCCGGCCGCAAAACTTCTCCGTTTGGAAGCTTTTTGGAACGATGTTGTTCGTCAGCGCGGTGCACAGGATCTTCGGTACGTCGACCTGCGATACGACGACCAGGTGATTGTCCGATGGGCTTCGGACATGAAAACGTCAAAAACACTTTAGAACTTCGCTTGTGAAAGAAGGAAATCAATGAGCAATGAAATTTCAGTCGGTTTGGACATCGGTACTACAAAGGTATGCGCCATTGTCGCGTCGCCTGATGAAAACAGCCCCGACAAACTCAACATCCTGGGAATTGGACGAAGTTCGTCAGACGGGTTAACAAGAGGGGTTGTCACAAACATCGAGAAAACGGTTCGCTCGATTCAGGTCGCCGTGCAGGACGCGCAGGCCCAATCAGGCGTAAAAATTACTTCCGTCACCGTCGGGATTGCAGGTGATCATATCCAGAGTTTTCAGAGCCGGGGAGTTGTCGCGATCAGCAGACCCGACAATGAAATCACACAGGACGATGTCGAACGTTTGATCGAGGATACAAAACGCGTCGCCCTTCCCTCAGACCGGAAAATCATCCACGTGATCCCGCAGCAGTTCATCGTGGATGGTCAGGATGGAATTTATGACCCGGTGGGAATGTCGGGCGTTCGTATGGAAGCGGTGGTTCACATTATAACCGGGCTCGTGACCGCCGCCCAGAATATTTATAAATGCGTCCAGCGGGCGGGCCTTCAGGTGAACGATATGGTCCTTGAACCTCTTGCGTCGAGCTATTCAGTGCTTGACGATGAGGAAAAGGAAGTGGGAGTTGCTCTTCTTGATATCGGCGGCGGGACAACAGACCTTGCCGTCTTCGAAGAACGAACAATACGACATACCGCTGTCATCGGAGTCGCTGGGAAGAAGGTCACCGATGATATACGAAAAGGGCTTGGCATTCTGACGGACCAGGCGGAAAAGCTCAAGATTGATCATGGATTTGCATTCATGCCGGCTATTGCCGACAACGGGCCGATTATCCTCCCGGGCATCGGTGGCCGCCCTCCCATTGAGATCGATAAGAAACTTCTCTGTCAGGTCATCCAGCCGCGCATGGAAGAGATTCTCGAAATTGCTGCCATGGAGATCAAGCGATCGGGCTATTCCAAACATCTCTCCGCCGGCATCGTTCTGACTGGGGGCGGCTCACTTATCAAAGGAACGTCCGAGCTTGCACGCGAGGTTCTTGGCATGCCTGTGAAGATCGGCATTCCCACCGGTTTCAGTGCTGGCCTCATCCGTGAAATCGAGAATCCCATCTATGCAACCGGGGTCGGTCTCGTTATTCATGAGCTCAAGCACCGTGACCGCTCTGCCATCACCACCACAATGCATAACGGAAAAGGAAAAGGCTCGGTGAAGAATATTTTCAATCGTATGAAGACCTGGTTTGATGAACTCTAGACAATGAGAAAATTCAAAATTTTCAACTTACCCCAATAATCAATTAACCAAGGGAGGAATACACCGTGATAGAACTCGATACCCTCACTGACCGTGGCGCGAAAATTCGCGTTGTCGGTGTTGGAGGTGGAGGAGGAAATGCGATCAGCAGTATGATCGATAAGGGCCTCGTCGGCTGTGATTTCGTGACAATCAATACCGACATGCAGGCACTGGATCGAAACAAGGCAAATCACAAGGTGCAAATCGGGAAGAATCTTACGCGCGGCCTCGGAGCCGGCGCTGATCCCACCATCGGACAGCGTGCGGTGGAAGAGGATCGTGAGGAAATCGCGCGCTGCCTTGCAGGAAGCGATATGGTTTTCGTCACTGCTGGTATGGGCGGTGGAACAGGAACGGGAGGAGCACCGGGCGTGGCAAATATTGCCAAAAGCCTCGGAGCGCTTGTCGTGGGCATCGTAACGAAACCCTTCCACAGTGAGGGCAAGAAACGCATGACCCAGGCCGATTGGGGAATCGAAGAGCTGAAAAAACAGGTGGACACCCTGATCGCAATTCCAAATCAGAAGCTCCTGGACATCATTGACCGGCGCACACCGCTGCTCGAGGCATTTGAAATAGCTAACCAGGTTCTCTATAATGCAACACGCGGCATTTCCGAGGTCATAACCGTTCCCGGATTGATCAATGTCGATTTCGCTGATATTCGCACTATCATGCGCGAAATGGGCGACGCTCTGATGGGAACTGGATTTGCCAATGGAGAAAATCGCGCCGTCGAAGCAGCCAATGCGGCAATTTCAAGCCCGCTGCTCGAGGGTGTGTCCATCTCCGGGGCACAGGGAATTCTCGTCAACATTACCGGCGGAAAGGACCTCAGTCTTGTCGAGGTTGATGAAGCGACGAGCATTATCCATGAAGCAGCAGGCGATGACGCGAATGTCATCCTCGGAACTGTGATTGATGAAAACATGTCCGATCAGGTGATGGTCACCGTCATAGCAACCGGATTCAACAAGAAGGCGGCTGCAAGATCGATGAAACCGGCTACGAAGCTTATCGATCGGATACCTTCCGGGCCAACCGATCTGCAGAGACTCGACGAACCATCCTTCGTGAGAAGGGGAATTGAGCTCCCTTTCAATGCTGTGAAAGAGAGTTCCGAAGAGAAGGAAAAAATCGACAAGTCGGATCCCGATAAGCCGGCGTTCTTACGCAAAATCATGGATTAGAGTTCTTGCTCGTTCACTGAATCTGTTCTACATTGAACTTGTCCCGGAGAATCCTCCGAACATCTATCACGGGATGTTCCTCCCTCCGGATTCTCCGGGAACAAGGAAAATGAGATCCACGATACTCTGCCTGGGAGAAAGATGCTTTGGGAAAGAAAGATGAAAAACTAATGATCGACTCTCGAGAAGATATTACAAGGCTCCCGGGGGCAAAGAAATACTTTCGCATCGGAGAGACAATCACCCGTGAAGGCGATCCCAGCGAAGGGTGGTTCGTACTTCTCAACGGCAGGGTTGGGGTCGTCAAACGAGATCTCTCAATCACCGAATTCGGCATTCCGGGAACTGTGTTTGGCGAACTTGGCTGCTTCCTGAATATTCCCCGAACCGCAACTTTACAGGCGCTTGAACCCACTTCTCTTCTTTTCGTGAAGATGGACCTCGATGAGCTTATTCTGAGCCACCCTGCCATTGCCAAGCAGATTATCATCAGTCTTGCAAGTCGTATCGCAGCAACCACCGATGCATGGTGGACAACCGCTCACGAAGGAAAAGTGTAGGGCCGTCCCTTCTCCGTTGTTTCTCGACACCCCTTTTTCTACATTCCGGCATGAAATCGATTGCTCTCGCGGGAATGGCCCTTGTACTTTCTCTCAGCGTCCACGCGCAACAGCGCATCGAAAGTCAGTTTCGTATCGCTCGTCTAAAGTACAGCGGTGGCGGGGATTGGTATAACGACCCGTCGGCGGAGGTAAATCTCCTGCGATTTGTACGTCAGGAAACCGGAATTGACGCTGACCCGCGATACGAATTCGTTGATCTTTCAAGCGAAAAACTCTTCAGCTATCCCTTCCTTTTCCTCACGGGGCACGGAAATATTGTTTTTTCGGATTTTGAGGTGCAACGACTACGGGAATACCTGCTGACTGGAGGGTTTTTGTACGCTGACGACGATTACGGCCTCGACAAGTCCTTTCGGAGAGAAATGAAGAAGGTCTTTCCCGATCAGGAACTTGCAGAGCTGCCCTTCAGTTACGGCCTTTACCACTGCCAGTTCGAGTTCCCCAATGGGGTGCCCAAAACCCACGAACACGACAAAAAGGTGCCGCAGGGATTTGGCCTCTTCTCCCACGGACGTTTGATTGTCTACTATACCTATGAGTCAAATCCAAGCGATGGTTGGGCAGACCCCGAAATCCACGGCGATGCGGAGACTGCAAGAACGCAGGCGCTTCGATTCGGAACAAACATCGTGGTGTGGGCGTTAACTCATTAAGAGCCTGTCGTGCCTTCAAGAACTTCAATATCTCAGGATATCCGGCAAAGACTCGCCGCTGTGCGTGCAAGGAAGCTTTCTGTCGAGATTACAGCCCAAAGCCTCCTGTTTCTTGCACTCACAATCAGCCTCGGCATGGTGGTCCTTCTTGTCGAGCTGCTTGTCTCGCTCGACAGTTCCTCAAGAACAATCCTCGTGATTGTATACATCGGGGTACATGCTGCATTCCTCGTCTGGTTCATCGGCCGCCCCACCTTTCGAAAACTTGGGATTCTTTCGTCCCCCTCAGACTTTCAGCTCGCAACGCACGTGGGGCACTTTTTTCCGCAAATCCGGGACCGCCTTCTGAACCTCCTTCAGCTCCACGAAGAAGCGTCTGCAGGTTCACGCTATTCGCCCGAGCTCATCGACGCTTCGTTCGAAGATCTTGCAACAGACTTACAGAACAACGATTTTCTGCTGTCAGTTGACGGCGGCCCCGTCCGTCAATCAAGAAAAATCTTTCTCTTTGCCGCAATGATCGTCCTCCTCCCGGCAGCCTTTACGCCGGCATCGGTGGGCAACGCTTTATACCGTCTGATTCATTTTACGCGCGATTTTGTTCCAGAGGCACGTGTCCGCTTTGAGGTTTTTCCGGGAAACAAGGAAATCGTCAAAGGTCAGACTGTTCCAGTTGTCATCCGTGTCTACACAACAGTGCCGTCTGTACAACAGGCTTCTCTGCGGCTCCGATGGCGTCCCGAAGGACAGACAAAATATGACGAAGAGCTGCTTGCCGCTGATTCGTCGGATGCCTTTACGGGCGCACTTTCCTCGTTGCGTGCCTCAACGGAATACTACGCAGAATATTTGCACGAAGAGAGCGATCATTTTGTCCTGACAGTCGTCGATCGGCCGGTTATTCGTTCTCTGCAGGTACGTCTCGATTACCCCTCGTATTCCCGGTTGGCACCGCAGATTCAGGACGATTTCGTTGGTGATGTTACGGCCTTGGCGGGCACTCGAATAACGCTGAACGGAATCGTCAGCAAACAGCTTCAATCGGGGCGGATTGTTTTCAAGGCAGATTCATCTTTTCCCCTTGTTGTTCGCAATCAGCAATTCTCGCTTCGATTCCACCTGGCTCGCGAAACGCCATACAAGATCGAACTCACAGACCCTGAAGACCTTACGAATGCAGATCCGGTTACATATCAACTGAAGATTGTACCGGATGAGTTTCCGCAAATCGCGATTCTCCAGCCGGACAGAATTACTGATATCGCCGGCGTAACCTCTCTTCCTGTTCTCATTCAAATCAAGGACGATTTTGGTTTCTCGGCTCTCCGCATTCGCTACCGACTCACTCAGTCCCGCTATGAGGCGCTGACCGATCAATACCGCTTTCTTGACATTTCCCTTCCCGTGACAACGCATGTGTCGCACGATGTTGCATACCCGTGGGATCTCGCTCCTCTTCATCTTGCACCCGAAGATGTCGTGGAATACTTCGCCGAAGTATTCGATAATGATGCCGTCGGGGGACCGAAATCCACCCGTACAGGACTTTTCTTGCTTCGCCTTCCGTCGCTTCAGGAAGTCTTCGCAGATCTCGACAAAGGCCACGAAGAGACAATTGAAGACATGAAGAAATCCGTTGAGGAAGCCCGTGAGCTGAAGGAGAAGATCGAATCCCTCAGCGAGGACTTGAAGAAGAATAAAGATCCGGATTGGCAGCAGCAAAAGAACATGGACGAGACGGCGAAGCGCTACCAGGAACTGCAGGAAAAGATGGACGAAATACAGAAGAAGCTTGATTCAATGGTCAATGACATGAATCAGCAAAATGTCCTCTCCCCCGAAACCATGCAGAAGTATCTCGAACTCCAGCAGATGCTGGAACAAATCGATTCCGGCCAGCTTCAGGAAGCTCTCAAGCAACTGCAGCAAGCGATGCAATCGCTCAACAGAGAAAAGCTCCAGCAGGCGCTCCAGCAGGTGACGTTCTCGGAAGAACGCTTCAGGGAAAGTATTGAACGCACCTTGAATTTGCTGAAGCGCATTCAAATCGAACAGAAGCTCGATGAATTGAAGAAACGGGCAGAGGAGCTCTCCACCGCTCAGGAAGAGCTCGCGAAGGAAACCGGCGAGGAAAAAGCGAATTCGCAGGATCTTGCCCAGAAACAGGAAGATTTGAAAAAGAAGTTTGAGGAGATGCAAAAGGCATCCAACGACCTGCAACATCGTATGGAAGAGTTTTTTACCGAGATGCCTGAACAGGAGCTGGAAGACGCAAACGCTGAACTCGATCAAAAACAGGTTCAGCAGAAAATGGCTCAGAGCGCAGAACAGATCAAGTCCGGCAAGATGAAACAATCACAAAAACTTCAGGAACAAATCCAGAACGATCTGCAATCGTTCTCTCAGAACGTGGATAGGCTGCAGCAGGAAATGCTCCAGCAACAGCAGCAATACATCATAAATGCTCTGAGGCGCGCCACGAATGATTTGCTCGAGCTGTCGAAAAAGCAGGAAGCTCTGAAAGAAGAATCAAAGAACGCCCCGCCCAATTCGCCGCAACTGCGCCAAAACGCTCAGGAGCAGCTTGGTGCATTGAATGATCTTGCGAATGTCATTGAGGGCCTCAATCAGGTGGCCCAACGATCGTTTGTGACAACACCCGAGATGGGAAAAGCTATTGGAGAGGCTGTTGCGCGTATGCAGGCGGCAATGAGATCTCTCGATGTGCGGAGTGGCCTCATGGCCTCACAGGAACAGGAAAAGGCGATGGCCGCTCTCAATCAGGCAGCAATGGAAGTACAAAACGCACTGCAGTCGATGATGCAACAATCAGGCAACCAGAGCGGTGGGGGTCTGCTAGGGCAGCTTCAATCCATGGCGGGTCGGCAAATGTCAATCAACATGAGAACCCAGGGTGCGGAGGATGCCGCCAGGCTGGCAGTTGAACAGGAGGCCCTGAGAAAATCCCTGGAACAGCTCAACAAAGAAGCTCAGGCAAGCGTGGACAAGGAAAGGATCCTCGGCGATCTCGAGAGGATTGCTGCGGAAATGAAAGAAGTGGTACGAAACCTCGAACAGAACGACGTGAACCGGGAAACAATCCGTAAGCAGGAACGAATCCTCTCGCGACTGCTCGATGCGGCGCGATCAACAAGGGAAAGGGATTTCGAGAAGAAGCGCAAAGCCCAAACAGGCACACAAGTTGCCCGTCGGAGTCCGGGAGAGCTCGATCCCGCAACTCTCGAGGGCAGAAACAGACTAAGGGACGACCTGCTCAAGGCACTTGAGCAGGGATACTCAAAGGACTACCAGGAACTCATCCGCAAGTACTTCGAACAACTGCAAAAAGTGGACAACTAGCCCGACGTCCGAAATTCGACAGCGGTCTTCCCTGATAATTTCGGACGTCTGCTGAGAATGACCCAGTCTGGTCGACGTCCGGAATCTGATCGCGGTTCCCTCACGATGATTCCGGACGTCCGCTGAGACGTTCAGTTCTCACAAAGCATACCCGCTCTCCCCATGCTGACTAAGATCCAACCCCTCATACTCCTGCTCATCGCTTAGCCGTACACCCATCGTCTTATCAAGCACCTTGAGCATCACGTACGTCACGACAAACGAATACCCCAGGGCTGCGACAATGCTGATTGTCTGTGTTTGCAGGAGCATGATGTTTCCGGAGAAAACTCCGTTGGCCCCCGCCGCGTTCACTGCTGTCGTGGCAAAAAGCCCTGTTGCCAGGGCACCCCAGATACCTCCGACTCCGTGAATCCCCACCGCATCGAGTGAATCGTCATACCCAAGCCTTGGTTTCAAGTTCACCGCATAATAGCACAAAGCTCCGCCGGCAAGCCCTATGACCAGAGCTGCCATCGGCGTGACAAATCCAGAGGCCGGCGTAATCGTCACCAATCCTGCAACGGCGCCTGATGCGGCGCCCAGAACTGTCGGCTTTCCAGACCGCAACCATTCAACTCCTATCCATCCAAACACAGCCGCGGCTGCTGCAATATGAGTTGTGACAAAAGCCGTCGTGGCTAATGCGCCCGACGCAACTGCGCTCCCTCCGTTGAACCCAAACCATCCAAACCAGAGCAACGCGGCTCCCATGAGTGTCATAGTAAGGTTATGAGGCGCCATGATTTCACTTTGGTATCCTCTTCTTTTCTTCACAACCAGCGCCGCTGCGAGTGCTGCCACCCCCGAGCTGAGATGTACCACCAGTCCACCGGCGAAATCCAAAGCTCCCAGTCCGCGAATCCAGCCTCCCACTCCCCACACCCAATGCGCAATCGGACAATAAACAAACGTCGACCAAAGAAGAACAAAGACAATATACGTTCGAAACTTGAACCTCTCGGCAAATGCACCGGTGATGAGCGCGGGAGTAATTACGGCAAACATCATTTGAAAGACCATAAAGGCTTGATGCGGTATCGTTGCTGCATAATCGGGATTCGGTTCAGTCCCTACACCGTTCAATCCGACCCAGGCAAGGCTTCCTATGAAGCCGCTGACGTCGGGCCCGAATGCCAGGCTGTATCCGAAGAGGATCCATTGGATTGTAACAATCCCAAGCGCAATGAAGCTTTGCATGATCGTTCCGAGAACATTCTTCTTTCTCACCATTCCGCCGTAGAAGAGCGCCAAACCCGGAGTCATAAGCATAACGAGGGCCGACGAAATGAGAATCCATGCCGTATCGCCCCTGTCGACACCCGAACCATCATCTGCCCATGCGGCGGTCGGCATACACGCAAAAAACACTGTTATCCGCAATGTTTGGTACAGAAACCGATTCATCGGTTTAGAGCGCATCTTCGCCCACCTCCTCGGTCCGAACGCGAATAACCTCTTCGACGGCCGAAATGAAGATCTTTCCGTCTCCCACATTTCCTGTCTTTGCCGCTTTGATAATCGTTGCCACCACACCCTCGACCCTCTCATCCGGCACAACAATCTCCACTTTGATCTTTGGAAGAAAATCGATCTGATATTCCGACCCCCTATAGACTTCGGTGTGCCCCTTTTGGCGCCCCATCCCTTTCACTTCGCTGAATGTCATTCCTTTCACCCCCGCTTCCATCAACATTTCTTTCACCTCGTCAATCTTATGCGGCCGAATGATCGCATCGATTTTCTTCATCAATTG
>Ga0209342_10002536_pt1 | contig 19494 bp, 1 predicted proteins | sample RifCSP16_2_FD_184023 | JGI IMG/M metagenome (GOLD analysis project Ga0209342, IMG submission 184023) | Soil microbial communities from Rifle, Colorado - Rifle CSP2_sed 16_2 (SPAdes) (version 2) | ecosystem: Environmental > Terrestrial > Deep subsurface > Rock core/Sediment | place: Rifle... | reverse complement strand
ATAACTTCAAAAACATCTACGGCTCGCTGCCCAACGGAAGCCCCGCGCACAACCTCATCACCCCCGAGCAGAAACAACGCACGCGAGAAATCTTTGAATTGTACAGCGCCTATCTCGGCGTCCAATTCATCGAGGACACAAGGACCGGGGCCGACGCGCAGGGGATCACGATCGTCACGGGCGATCTGCGCGCGTTGGATCCAACCATTCCGACGGGGCCCGGCGGCGTCGCGGGCCTGGCCGGCAGCGGGGTGGCAATCATGGACCACGCCGAAGGATGGCAGGACGGCTATGGGCAAAGCTGGTTCCACACGGCCATGCACGAGATCGGCCACTTGCTCGGCTTCAGGCACACGTACGACATGCCCGCCACGACGATCATGGGGAGCACGTCGGGCGAGGAATACTACGCGGTGTCGGCCGAAGACATCTTTCCCGGCAACGTCGACGTCATTCACGGCCAATACGTCTATCGGCCCGACGGCACCGACGTCGATCTTTATCGGTTCACGCTCGACGCGCCCGGCACGTTCAGCGCGGAAGTCACCGCCGAGCGACTTGGCGTGCCCAGCATGTTGAACAGCGTCCTGACGGTCTATGACTCGACCGGAAAGATGGTCGCCCGGAACGACGATTACTACAGCGACGACTCCTATGTCGAACTTCAACAGCTCCCGGCCGGCGAGTATTACGTCGCGATCACAAGCACGGGCAACACCGATTTCGACGCCGACGTGGCCGAAAGCGGACTCGGCGGACTCACGCAGGGCGATTACGAGTTGCGGCTGACGTTCCGACCCGACCGGACGGCGGAGGGCACGGGCGACGTCCACATGGTCGACGCGACGGGCACCCAGTTCGACGGCGACGCGGACGGCGTGCCGGGCGGCACGTACAGTTTCTGGTTCAACGTCCAGTCGGAAGCGAACACGCTGTTCGTCTATAAGTACGAGAGCGCGGACGTCGCGGCGGGACGGATCGCCGTCAATAGCAGCGCCCCGCTGGGGAGCCGCGAGAATCCCTATCGGTTCATCGACGACGCCCTGGCCGCGGCGGGACCGAATAAGATCGTGCGCATTCTGGGCAACCGCGACCGGACGTTCAGTCAGCACCATACGTTCGACGTGAGCCTGAACCCGACGGCCACGGCCGTCGGCGATTTCAACCGCGACGGCAAAATGGACATCGCCGCCGCGAACAAGGACGACGATTCGGTGTCGATCCTGTTTGGGCTGGGCGACGGCACCTATTGGTCGGACGTCACGTTTGACGTCGGCCACGATCCCGGCGCGATCGCGGCGGGCGATCTGGACGGCGACGGCGACATTGACCTCGTGACGGTCAACCAGACGGACAACACCGTCTCGATCCTGTTGAACAACGGCAGTGGGAGCTTCCAGAATCAGATCACCCGGCTGGTCGGCCCGAACCCCGGCGGCGTGGCGTTGGGCGACTTGAACGGCGACGGAAAGCTCGACATCGTGGTGGCCAACCGCAACAGCGGCACGATCAGCGTGCTGCTGAGCGTCCCAACCGGGTTGTTTGGCGATCAGGTTAACTACGCGGTCGGCGCCACGCCGGTCGCGGTGGCCGTGGGCGACTTGGACAACGACGGCGCGGCCGACGTGGTGGTCGCCAACCAAGGGAGCAACAATCTTTCGGTGCTGCTCAACAAAGAGGGCAACGGCACGCTCACCGCCGTGCTGGTCAAGCCGGACGTCGGATCGAGCCCCAGTTCGGTGGCCATCGCCGATCTCGACGGCGACGGCAACCGCGACGTGGTCGTCGCCAATTCGGCGAGCAACAACGTCTCCGTCCTGCTCGGCCTGGGCACCGGATTGTTCGATCCGCAAACCGCTTACGCCGCCGGCAGCGGGCCGTCGAGCATCGACGTCGCCGACCTGGACCAGGACGGCTCGCCGGACATTGTCACCACGAACCGGGGCGACGACACGGTTTCCATTTTCTACGGCCGTCTCTATTTCGATTCGACGGAGCAGGCTTCCGCATTTGAGTATGAACCGGCCGTCACCTACGCCGTCGGCGATCAGCCCAGCGGCCTGACGTTGGCCGACGTGGACGGCGACGCGCGGCCGGACATCGTGACGGCGAACTACGGGAGCACGTCTTCCGGAGGCGACGCCGTGTCGGTCGTTTTGGCTCGCCGCGACGAAGCCTACTTGATCGGCTTGGACCGCAACAACAATCCGCTGGAAGACGGCCCGAAGATGGAAATCCCCAAGGGGGTGACCGTCATGATCGACGCCGGCGCGGTGATCAAGCTCCGCAACGCCAACATCGACGTCGGCAGCTCCTCGCTGCAACTCGACCGCAGCCAGGGCGCGCTCGAAGTGCTCGGAACACCCGAGGAGTCCGTTTACTTCACCTCGTACCACGACAAGTCGTTGGGCTCGTGGACCACGGACCAAGCGGCGTTCGATCTGCGTCCGCAGGGCGGCGACTGGGGCGGGCTCGTTTTCCGCAACGACCAGGACTACGACGTCGAGACGCGAACCGTCCTCGAAACCGAGGGCATTTTCCTCAACTACGTCAACCATGCCGAGATGCGCTACGGCGGCGGCCAGGTGACCGTCAACGGCGCGCGGAGCGTCTACAACCCGATCCACATGGTCGAGGCCCGGCCGACCGTCTCGTACAATACGATTATGTACTCGGCCGACGCCGCCATGTCGGCCGATCCGCGGAGCTTCGCCGACACGAAGTTCCAGGGCAAGGAATACACGGCCAACTACGATCGTGTGGGACCGGACATTCACGGCAACACGCTGTTGGGCAACACGCAGAACGGCATTTTCGTCCGCATCGCCACGCAGGCAGGCAGCGTACTCACCGAATTGGACACCTGCGCGCGGTTCGACGACCGCGACATCGTCCATATCATCGCCGAAAATCTCGTGATCTCCGGCGAGCCCGGCGGACCCACGTACAACGGCAACGACGCCGGGGTGCTCACGGCGAGGCTCGACGCCCGATTGACCATCGACCCCGGCATCCTCGTCAAGCTCGACGGCGCCCGCATCGAAGCCGAGATGAGCGCCCAACTGCTGGCCGAGGGCACCGAGGCGTATCCGGTAATCTTCACGGCGCTGTCCGACGACGCGTACGGAGCGGGCGGCACGTTTGACACGGGCAACAACGCGAGTCTGGCCGCTCCCGCGGCGGGGGATTGGGGCGGTTTGTACTTTGCCCCGGCCTCCAGCGGCAGCATCGATCACGCTTACATCGCCTACGGCGGCGGTGAGACGCGTATTCCCGGCGACTTCGCCAATTTCAACACGATCGAAATCCATCAAGCCACGGTGCGCGTGGCCAACAGCGTGTTGGCCCACAACACGGGCGACGACACGGGCAACCGGGCCGGCCATCCCAGCACCGACGCCTCGGTGATCTTTGTGCGCGGCGCGCAGCCGATCCTTGTCGGCAACGTCATTCGAGACAACGACGTGGCCGCCATGAGCATCAACGCCAACGCACTGATGGCCCGGCAGCAGGGCGACTCCGGCCGCAGCACCGGTCGATTGGACGCTTACGAAGAGTATCCCGACAATTACGGCCCCCTGGTTCGCGACAACCGGCTTGCGAACAACGCGACGAACGGCATGGTCGTGCGCGGCGAGGTGCTCTCGATCGACTGCGTCTGGGACGACACCGACATCGTCCACGTCGTGCTCGACGAGATCGTCGTGCCCAACTTCCACACTTACGGCGGATTGCGGCTGCAAAGTTCGGCCGACGAGAGCCTGGTCGTGAAGCTTTCCGGGACGAACGCCGGATTGACGGCCCTGGGCACGCCCGGCGAGGTCGAGGACCGCATCGGCGGCACGCTCCAAATCGTCGGCGCGCCGCGTTTTCCGATCATTTTCACGTCGCTGGCCGACGACAGCATCGGCGCGGGGTTCGATCCGTGGGGCGCGACGCAGAAGAACACCGACAACGCCGACGCCGCGCCCCTGGCCGGCGATTGGCGGAGCATCAAACTCGAGGAATACGTCAACGATCGGAACGTGGACGTCCTTATCGAGACGGAGTCCGCCCACGGCGTGGAAAACGACAACGACACGGTCTATCACGCGCAGACGCTCGGCGAATTGGCCACGAGCGAAAAGAACGGCGACGACAACCTGCGGCTGGGCTTCGAGGTCCACGGCTTCATTCGCACCGACAACACGAACGACGCCGACATTTACAGCTTCAGCGGCCGGGCCGGCACGGAAGTCTGGATCGACGTCGATCGCACGAGCCTGGGTCTCGATTCGGTCATCGAGTTGATCGACGCCGACGGCAACGTCATCGCGCGGAGCGACAACTCGCCCGCCGAGGAAGCCAACATTACGCAGCTCGTCGGGCCCGCGTACACGATGGACCGCGACATTTGGGACGACCTGGGCGACATGTACACCATGAACGTCCACGACGCGGGCATGAGGCTCGTGCTGCCCGGCGCGGCCGGCGCGCTTTTGAGCTATTACGTCCGCGTGCGCAGCGCCGACGCCGACGCCGACGGAGCGGGCGACAGCAGCGGCGGCTATCAATTGCAGGTCCGCCTGCGCGAGACGCAGGAGATCGCGGGCTCGACGATCCGCAACTCCAACATTTGTTACGCCACCAACGGCATCGAGCTCTTGGGGCTCCCGACGAGTTCGCCCTTGGTGAGCGACATTGCGGAAATCGAAGGGAACGTGGTCACCACGGCAGCCGTTCCGGCCACGGCCAACGTCGTGATCGACGGCGCCAGGAACGACTTCACCATCACGGCGACGACGCCGGGCGTCGCTTTCAACAATGTATGGGTCGTGTTCGTCAACGGCGGCCAGACGGGCAACGTGGCCACGGCCACCTACAACCCCGCCTTCAATAACAACGGCACGACGATCAAGGTTCTTATCATCGCCGGCGATCCGGCGGCCACGACGGCGGCCACGGCCGTCGCCGCCATCAACGCCGAAGGAACGTTCACCGCGGCCTTGACCGCCGCCGACGGCGGGACAAACAACGGCACGGGCCTCATTACGCCCGTCAACACCCAGTTGGCGTTGACCGCGGGAGGGGCCGAAATCAACACGGACGTCGCGGCGAACGACACGTTCGAGACGGCCGAACCGCTGGGCAATTTGCTCGACTCGAACTACGGCACGATCGAACTCAGCGGATACCTGACCGCCGACACCACCAGCGGCGAGTACGACATCGACTGGTACTCGTTCACCCTCGATCCGCAGCACATCCAAAACATCCCGGGCGTCGGTTCGGCCAACGCCTGGAACGTCACGTTCGACATCGACTACGCCGACGGCATGGGGCGGCCCGACACCGTGCTTTACGTTTTCGACAGCACGGGCACGTTGATCTACCGGAGCGACAACTCGAACGTCTCGGAAGATCAAACCGACACGCTGGCCGGGCCTGGAATGGAAGACCTGACGCGCGGCTCGGCCGGGACGGGCGATCCGTTCCTGGGGCCGGTCACTCTGCTCGACACGGCCCACGGCGACACGGGACCGGCGACCTATTACGTCGCGGTGGCCAGCAAAGCCCGCTTTGCCAACGCGACGGGGACGACCGACGTGGACCCCACGGAGAACGAAGAACTCGTTCTGAATCAACCGCTGTTGCGCATCGAGCCCGCCGTCTCCGTGACGAGAATCGCGGAGGACAACGTCGGCGACGTCAACGGGGACATGATCGGCGACTCGAACGCCAGCATGATCGCCGGATCGCCGCAGTACTTGCTCTTCCCGGACCCCACGCCAACCGAATTGAGCATCCACGTCGACGACTACCACCTGAACGACGTGGTCATGTACGTCTGCATCGGTACCGACGTGTACGCGTTCAATCCGTTCACGGGCGAGTATCAGCTCGACCTGACGGGGAGCAACTCCCTCGCACACGCGCCCGACACCCAGAAGGTGCTGGCCGACGCCAATGGCCGAATTCGGTATGGCGATATCATCATGCGCGACGATGGGAAGTTGTATTCATTTACGTATCTTCCCACGGGAGCCGGCGCGGCGAGTACGGGCCGCTATCGGCAAATCTCAACCGCGGATGGCTCGATCCTTTCCGATGTCGACGACGGGATCATGACCTACGTGTCGGATGGCAACGTTCCTCCGGGAGTCATTCCCGACGATCAGGGCGTGACGTTCCGGGCGATGATCGACGTGGTTGAGGCGGGAACCAGATACACCTATGCGATCGGCACAAGACGGATCAACGGAACCTATGATGCGAACGAGCAATTGTTGTTCAAATTCGATCAGTACGGAAACCCCGTATCGCCGGGCGGCTCCCAAGAGGCTATTCCCACTTCGATCCTTCCATGGCGTGTTCTTACCGGCATCAATGGGTTTGTTACGGGACTTGACTTTTGTGATGGCGTACTCTGCGGGATAACCGACACGGGCTGGTTGTATGGCCTACCCGGCGGTTATGATCTTCCACCCGAGGACGTAAAAATACCCGATTCTCCTCCGCCGACTTGGACAGCTAATCGCTGGACAATAGATATCTCAGAAAACGCCTACTTCATCGTTGATCTCGACGTGGTATTCGAGGACTATGGCATGTCGGATATCCCCTTCTCGGGATTGACCATCGGACCACCGAACGTGGAGTCCGGCGCCTATGCCAAAACGCTCTTCGCCACTGATATTCTCGGGAATTTCTATGCCTTTGAGAAAACAATCGACGAAGACACCAATGAAATCACATTCAAGCAATCTCCCGTGTTTCTCGACGGCCAGTCGATGATCACGCTCGGGATCACCAACACCATGACCGGCGAGGTTGATCCGATCGGCGGCGCCACGGGCGTGGCGTTCTCCACGCTGGACTACAACCTGTTCCACGTCACGACCAGCCGCTACACCGACGAGGGCCACAAGATCACCTTGACGCCCGACGACAGCCGGTCCGCTATCCTGAATTACCCCAAGAACGGCAATTACAGCTATTGGTTCGGTTTCGAGAACAGCGGCTCGTTCGAACATCCCGGCTCGCGGAGCTATCTCGACGACAACGCCGAGGTGATCAGCACCTACGACCTGCCGGGCGGGGCGCATGGAACGCTCACCACCAATGCCTTCAGTCTCGTCGGCTACACGAGTCAGGACAGCCCGATTCTTACCTTCGATTACTTCCTGGAGACCGACGGCACCGACACGGACATCGTGACCGACTCGGCCCGCGTGTACATTTCGGCGGACGGCGCCAACTGGGCCCTGCTGGCGACCAACATTGACACGCCCGGCAACGTCATGACGTATTCGGACGACTATGTTCCGCCGCCGGTTTATCTGCAAGACGGCACGGGCGGATGGTTGCAGACGCGGGTGGATCTGTCCGGGTTTGTCGGTTTGGATAACCTGCGGCTGAAATTCGAGTTCGCCACGGCGGGCAGCACGCTCGTCAGCGACAGTCCCAGCAACAGCCTTTATTCGGGGGCGTATCTCCGGGCCGTGGCCGGCAGCGAACTGCTCGACGGCGACACCTTCCTTATGGCCTCCGACGGGTTCTCGACGGCCATCAACACCACGTTCGAGTTCGATATGGGCTATTCGGTGAAGGTGCCCAACTCGGCCGGCAGCGCCATTCCCGATGGCGAAACCCTGACGATCACCGACGACGAGGGCGGGACCGTCACGTTCGAGTTCGACCGGGACGGCGAGTGGGATCCCTCGCATACGCGGCTGCGGCTGGACGATTCGGACTCGGCCAATGAAGTGGCCCGGGCCTTGAGCGCGGCCTTCAATTCCTTCTACACGACCGCCCACCCCGACTACACCGAGCCCGTCTCGGTGGCCGTGGGCGACCGCGTATACTTGTGTCGCATGGAAGCGAATGGCAGCGGCATCCCGATGCTGCCGATCACCTGGCACGGGGCGATGGACGTGAGTCAAACTCCGGCGTCGGGCATGGAACTGGCCTTGGATTTCGAAGAAACCACCGCGCCGGGCGTGGTCAACGGCATGGAAGGCACCGTGCTCGTTCCGGTCGACGCGTTCATGGGCCCGGCGGCCGTCGCCTACCAGATCAGCCGCACGGTCGACACGTTCTACGCCGAGCACTACAACGGAGAGGACACCGGCACCGAAAGGAATCCGGACCTTTTCACTTCGGTCAAATGCGACCAGGACTTGATCCACGTTCTCAAGCACATCGTTCTCGACCAGGGCCCGCTCGGCTACGGCAATCTTTTGTTTGGGGAAGAATCTTTCGCGGGCAGGGAAGGGGGCGCCACCACCCAATTCTTCTTCAACACCCAAGGCCAGGACAACGCCCACGAAGGCTGGTACATCGACAACGTCATGATCGGCTTCACCGAGCGCGGCGAGATGATCAGCAACGCGGCGCCCGACACCACCTTCGGCATGCTCACGCCCGAGGAAGTCACAGGCCTGGGCGCGGTCGTCGAGGGCTACTACCAACTGGAAATCCGGCTGGCAACCGAATATTCCATTTGGGATCCCTCGGCCGGCACGGTCAACAACAGGAGTTTCGACACTAATGACCGGCTGTCGGAGGACCTCACCATCCTCGCCCCCTCGGCGGGCGAGATGGCCCATCTGAGCACGTTCACCGTCAGCGACGGCTTGAACACGCAAACCTTCCGGTTCGTCGATCCGGATCGGGGCGACTTCGAGCCGGTCGACGGCGTCATCGATATCCCCTTTGTCGCCGGTCTCCGCGCGGACGAAATCGCCCAATTGATCACCGCGGCCGTCAATGCGGCGACGAGCATCGACGTGACCGCTTCGAACGTGACCGTTTATCGTGCCCTGGGCAGCGACCGCGTCTTGCTCAACGGCGCCACGGCCGTCACCGGCATCGAACGGATGGTCTACGATCAGGAAGGCGAATATCCCACGGACCTCGAGCTCCTCGATCTCAACGGCAACGGCGTGATTGACAGGCTGATCACGACCGACCAGTACACGGGCACGGTCTCAGTTCTGCTGTCGGGGAAGACGCTTTATGACGTCGGCAATCTGCCCTCGGCCCTCGAACTGGCCGACGTCAACGGCGACGGCATCCAGGATCTCGTCGTCTCGAACGCCGGCGACCATACCGTGTCGGTTCTGTTGGGCAACGGCAACGGCACGTTCGAGACCCAAATGGTCTTCGCGGTCGGCACGGAGCCTTCGAACGTCGACGTGTTCGATCTCGATGGCGATGGACGCATCGACATCATCACGACGAACAAGGCCGACAACACGGTCTCGATTCTCTACGGCAACGGCGACGGCACGTTCCGCGCGCATCAAACGCAAGTCGTCGGCTGGGCCCCGATGAGCGTCACGGCCGCCGACCTCAACGGAGACGGCCTCGGCGATCTGGTCGTGGCCAACTCCCGAGACAACACGGTTTCCGTCCTGTTGAGCGTCTTCGGCACGGTCTACGCCGACGCGGTGAATTACGGCGTGGGGCGATTGCCCTTGGACATCGAACTGGCCGACATGAACAACGACGGCCTCCTCGATATCCTCACGGCCAATCGGGTCGACGGCACCGTTTCGATCCTGTTGGGCAACGGCGACGGCACTTTCGCCGACGCGGTAGGCTACTTTGTCGGACGGGAACCCGTCGACGTTGAAATCGCCGACATCAATGACGACGACAATCTCGACGTCGTTACGGCCAACTATTCCGCCAATGCGGCCTACGTCGTCCTCGGCACGGGTCAATCGGACGACACGCTCCGCGATGCGTCGCCTTACCGATTCGGCGTTGGAGAAGGCCCTCTCGGATTAGGGCTCGGCGATCTTGACGGTGACTTGATCATCGACATCGTCACGGCCGATTACGTGTCTCACGATGTTACCTACCTGTTGAGCAGCGTCGGCTACATGGCTTCGTCAACCAGCACGGGCTACCCCCGCCTCCGCGAGCTCAAGGGCGACGACAACGACGAGCGGGCCCAGGGCCAGGTCATTATCAGCGGCAACGAGATTCTCTACGCGGCCGGCTACGGCATCCGGTACGACTCGGGCACGAACGACGGCGCGTCTCATCCCGGCCCGGTCGCTCCGCTGGTCAAAGTCAACCAGAACAAGCTCGTTCCGAGCGTCACGATCGAAAACAACCTGATCGTCGCCAGCGGCATTAGCGGGATCCTCTTCAGCGGCGACGCGAACGACGCCAACGGCGGATACGTCGCCAATGCGGCCGTGCCGTTCGGGCGGATCGTCAACAACACGATTTACGGCGGCGCCGCTCCGCTCGAACTGCTCCCGCCGGGCGACATCGTGATGCCGCCGAACGACGATGAAAGCAGCGCCCTGTTGCCGATCGGCTTCAATCTGAATTTCTACGGCAACACGTACAGCCAGATGTACGTCAACAACAACGGCAACATCACGTTCGATCAATCGCTGTATGACTTCGTGCCCGAGGGATTCCCCCAGGCCACGCCCATCATCGCGCCGTTCTGGGCCGACGTGGACACGCGCTCGGCCGGCGAGGTTCGCGTGGCTTACGGCACGAGCAACCGAGGCAATCCGGTCGTCCAGATCGACTGGATCGACGTCGGATACTTCGCGCAGCATTCAGACAAAAAAGACAACTTCACCCTCTATATCGAGGATGATCCGGCCGGCGACATTGTCGTCTTCGTCTACCACGACATGCAGTGGACCACCGGCGACATTGACGGAGCCGGCGGCTTCGGCGGCGAGGGGGCCCAGGTCGGCTTCGACGCCGGCGACGGCACGAACTACATCAGCGTCGCGCGGCCCAGCGTCCTCCGCGACCTCGAAGACCTGATGGATCCGGGCATCTACATCTGGCGGTTGGCCGCCGACACGGGCGTGCCTTTCGGCGGCGGCGGGACGGGCATCACGGTGTCCAACAACGCCAGCCCGACGATCCTCAACAACATCGTCGCCAATCTCGAAGTCGGCATCGCCGTCGACACGACTAGCCGGAGCACCGTGATCGGCGCCAACGTCTATCAGAACAACGGCACGAACACCAGCGGCATCGCCCTGACACAAACCGACGTCGTGCTCGACGCCAACGAGCCGTTGTTCGTCGACGCGGAAAACGGCAATTTCTACCTGGCGGCCAACAGCAAGGCGATCGACAGCTCGGTGGATTCGCTCGAGGACCGGCCGGCGATGAAGCAGGTCCGCGACCCCTTGGGCATCTCTCCGTCGCCCATTCTCGCTCCAGACTACGATCTTTACGGTCAACTCCGCAGCGACGATCCCCTCGCGCAACCGCCTTCCGGAGTGGGCAGCAACGTGTTCAAGGACCGCGGCGCCATTGACCGCGTCGACTTCAGCGCGCCGTCGGCGACCATCATCGACCCGATGGACAACGACCCGGCGGGCATCGACCGTGATCCGGCCGTGAACGACGTGTTCATTCTCGACGAGCAGGTCACGGTCTTCTCGATCCATCTGGCCGACACGCTCGGCGGCATTGGCATCGACGACCACTCGGTCACGCCGTCCACCGTCCAGGTCTTCCGCAACGGCAGCCTGGTTCCCTTGGTCGAAGGGACCGATTACTACTTCGTCTATGACGACCGAACGGACGTCGTCACCTTGATCGCGGGAGCTGGCCTCTGGAAGGACGCCAGCAACTACAAGATCGTCCTGGACAACGGCGCGACGGGCATCCGCGATATCGCGGGCAACACGCTGCGGCCCAATCGCTTGGACGGCACGACTTCCTTCACCGTGTCGATCATTAACGTGGACTACGGCGACGCGCCCGACTTCCCCGACGACGCGGATCCCGACTATCCGACCACCGAGGCCCACGGCGGCGCTCGCCACTTGTTGATTGGCAACTACTACCTGGGCGCCGGCGTCACGGGCGAGACGGAACCGAACTTCGGCACGGACGTCACGACGGACGAGCCGTTGACGGACGCCTCGGGCGACGCGATGGACGACGGCGTCAAGTTCACGTCCGCCCTCCTGATCGGCAACCGCGTGAATCTCGACGTGCAGGCGTCCGTCTCCGGCGGCTATCTCGACGCCTGGATCGACCTGAACGGCGACGGCGATTTCAACGACGACCTGGAAAAGATCGTCTTCTTCAACGAGGACGGCGAGGTGGTCGAGCAGCTCTCCAAGGGATGGAATTCGCTGCACTTCACGCTGCCCACGGACGATCTCGAGGATCCCGACGCTCCACACGTCGGTTACGACGTTCAGATCGGCAACACGTTCGCCCGATTCCGCTACACGCCGCCCGTGAAGAACTCTTCCGGCCTGTTGGTCGATCCGCTGACCGGGCCGACGGGGGTAGCGACCGGCGGCGAGGTGGAAGATTACCAAATCTCGCTGGTTGACACGTTGCGGGATTACGGCGACGCGCCCGCGTCGTACGGCACTTTGGCGGCCGACGACGGCGCGGTGCATAAGATGGTCAACGAACTCTACCTGGGCGCCACGGTGGACCAGGAACTTGACGGCCGGCCGAGCGACGACGCCCGCGGCGACGACGCTCATGGGCTGATCGACAACACGGGCGAGGAGCCCGTGGTGATCGACGACGAGGACGGCGTGCAATTCACTCATTGGCTCGTGCCGGGTCGAACCGCCAGCGTCACCGTGACCGCGTCGGAGGGCGGTGGCTATTTGAACGCTTGGATCGACTTCAACGGCGACGGCGACATGCTCGACGCGGGCGAAAAGATCGCCGACGGACTCGCCATGTTGGCGGGCGAGAACGTCGTTGCCTTCGCCGTGCCCGCCGGCGCGGTCGTCGGCGAGACATTCGCTCGATTCCGGCTGAGCACCGACCAGTTCCTTGCTCCCACCGGCCAGGCAAGCGACGGCGAAGTGGAAGACTATCAAGTGCTCGTCACGAGCCAGCCGCGGGACTACGGCGACGCGCCCCGCACGTATTGGACGGTTGAGAACTCCGAAAAGGCCAACGCGCATCTCATTCTCGCGGGCCGCAACAACGACATGCTGATCACGGCGGTCGTGCCCGGCGCTGAGATGAACGACGTGAAAATCATCGTTGTCAACGATCGCGCGACCGGGAACGAGGCAATCGCCACCTACGACGACACGGCCAAGGAACTAACCATCGACGTCGATCCGCAAAAGACGACCGCCGCCACCGTCGTCGCGGCGATCAACGCCCAGGTCGGCACTGTTTTCTCCGCCGAACTGAACGATCTGGCCGACACGGGCAACGACGGCTCCGGATTGCTGCCCATGAAGGGCGCCGTGGGAACCACGGCCCACGGAGCGGACGGCTCCGGCACGGACGCGGCTTATCACATCCTCTGGAGTGCGGGATCCAGCCTCGGCATTCAGGACGCGATCTACCTGGGTAGCTCGGTCGACGCTGAACTCGACGGCCAGCCCAACAACACGGCCACGGGCGACGATGATAGCGAACTCGACGACGAAGACGGCGTGACTCTGCCCGACTCGTTCACCGCCGGGACCACGGCGACATTCGACGTGAACGTCCACCTGGGCGATCACGAGACGGCCTATCTGCACGGCTGGATCGACTTTGACCAGGACGGCCTGTTCAGCGACGATGAAAAGATCCTCTTCGGCACGGCGATCACGGCGGGCAGCCTCGACACCGAGGGCAATCTCACGGTGACGGTGAACGTCCCCATGACGGCCCTGGCCGGAAAAACCTATGCCCGGTTCCGCATCAGCACGGACGCCAGCCTGAGCTACAACGGCCCGGCCAACGGCGGCGAAATGGAGGATTACCAGGTCAAGATCGCCCGAGGCACGGGCGTCATCGGCGGCTGGGTCTTCGAGGACCGCGACAGTGACGGCAACTTCGACACCAATGAAGACGGCATCCCGGACGTGATCGTCTACTTGGACGAGAACGGCAACGGCGTGCTCGACGTCGACCAGTACGGCAACAAGACCGAACCGTACGTCGTTTCGATGGAGGACGATCTCACGACGTCCGACGACGAAACGGGTTACTACTCCTTCAACGGCCTGCCCGGCCGCACGACCGCCTACACGGTCCGATTCGATTCGGCGACGTTCAACCGTTGGCGGACCACGTCGCCGGACCACACGGTCCAATTCCCCGACGGGTCGCACGGCAACGACGACCATTCGTACACGATCTTCCTGGAAGACGCCGAGACCCGCGACGAGGTCAACTTTGGCAACTACCGCAAGCCGACCGTCACGGTCGAAAACGTCAACGTCGTCGAAGGCGACGAAGGCTTCACCAACGTTCAGGTGACGTTGAGGATGGTCGATTCGTTCGGCTCGCCCGTCACGCTCAACTACGAAACTTTGAACGACGTGGCAACCATCGATGACGACGATTTCGTCTACAAAAAAGGAACCGTCACGTTCGATCCGCAAGACGTTCCGCCCGCCACGTGGGATCTCACCACACTAACAAGCAACGCCACGAACGACTATGACTACGGCGTGTCGGGCAGCTGGGTGGCCTGGGAAGGCTTCGACGGCCACGACTGGGAAATCTACGCCTCCCAATGGACGAAAAATGGCGGTTTCGGCGACCCGGTCAAGTGGACCCAACTCACCAACAATGAAACCGACGACCACTTTGCCAGCGTGTGCGACACGGGCTCGGGCGTGAACGTCGCCTGGGTCGGCACCGACGGACATGATGATGAAATCTACGTCGTCCAGCTCGCGTCCGCGGCGGGAAGCGTTCCGCAAATCACGCGGGTCACCACGAATTACTACAACGACCAGGGACCGCAAATCTCCGAATCGTTGGTGGTCTGGTGGGCCGACGACGGAAACGGCGACGGCGAAATTTTCGCGCTCGATCTGGCCCACCTCAACGACGACGTCAAACCGATCGTCAATCTGACGGACAATACGCTCGACGATCGCAATCCGGTTCTGTCCGGACGCAACATCGCCTGGACGGGCTTGCGGGGCACGTACGATGAAATCTTCGCTTTCGACGGCGAAAATGACGACCTCGATGATCCCACAGTCATTCGGGTCACGAACAACAGCCGCATCGACCAGGCACCCCAGATCGACGAGGACAAGATCGTTTGGGAAGGCAAGGTCGGTTCGACCTTCGAAATCTTCGTCTACGACATGGAGTCCGGCTCGACCACCCAGATCACCTCGAACTCGCGCGAAGACCGTTATCCCCAGCTCTCCGGCGACAACATCGTGTGGCAGGGACACAGCGGTTCGAACTGGGAGATTTACCTCTTCAATACAGTAGCTCAAGGCGCGCCGAAGAACATTTCCAACAATCCCTTCTACGAGGAAGTGCCTCAGATCGAGGGCAATCAGGTTGTGTGGCGGGCCTTCACCGGCTCGACCTGGGAAGTCTTCTACTACGACGTCAACGGCGACGGAACCGTGTCGAACATTTCGTCCAGCGCCGACTACGATTTCAACCCGCAAATTTCGGATTCGATAGTTGTGTGGCGAGCCAACGAAGGCGGCGATTTCGACATTGTCGCGGCCGTTCGTAACCAGCCCGTTGCAACCCAAACCGTCACGCTGCGGATCATCGGCGATGAGAAGTTCGAGGCGGACGAGATTTTCTACGTGAACTTCTGGGCGGACGACAACGAACTGATCTACATCCAAAACGCTAAGGCCGAAATCAACATCCTGAACGACGATGGATCGCTCGACTACGGCCTCGACCTAGGTGACGCGCCCAGCCCGTATCCCACCCTCTTGGTCGACAACGGCGCGCGGCACTTGAAGAACCCGGGCATTTACCTCGGCTCGGGCGTCGATGAGGAAGAGGACGGCCAGCCCACCGCGGCCGCCGACGGCGACGACCTCATCACGAGCGACGATGAAGACGGCGTCGTGTTTGCTTCGTCGTTGGCGCAGGGCACGATTGCCAGCGTTACGGTAACCACGCACAACACCGTCGGAGCGGGCTTCCTCGACGCCTGGATCGACTTCAGCGGCGACGGCGATTGGGACGACTCAGGCGAGCATGTCTTCAATCACGAACAACTCTTCACGTCCGGCGCGACGGCTCTTACCTTCGCCGTGCCCGCGGGCGCCAAGATCGGCGATACCTACGCCCGATTCCGATATAGCAGCGAAGGCAGCAACAGTTACACCAGCCAATCGCCCGACGGCGAAGTGGAAGACTATCGCGTCACCATCGCCTCGAAACCGACGGGGGTGAACGGCGTGATCACGCTGTTGGGCACCGACGGTGACGACGTGTTCAAGTTCTACGCCGGCGAGACGCTCGTCGTCGAAATCAACGACGCCCGCTATGAGTATCCGGCGTTCAATCCGAGCGATCCCGCCAGTGTCCACACGATCCTCTTCGACGGCGGCAAGGGCAACGATCGGGTCGAGTTCCACGGTTCGTCAGCCACGGAATCGGCCGAACTCTGGACGGACCGCGGAGTGTTCCGCGGCCCGGCGGGAACCTACGCCAATCCGCACGGAACGTATCGGTATCTGGTCAACACAACCAACGTCGAAAAACTCTCGGCGGACTCAGGCGGCGGCGGCGACGCGGCCGTCTTGCACGATACGACGGGCGACGACCTGTTCGCCGCCGGCACGGATGGCGCGAAACTGAAAACCGGCACCGCCGAATACCACCTGCTCGCCACCGGCTATGCCACGGCGCGGGCCGTCAGCGATCAGGGCGGATCGGACACCGCCAGCTTCCACGATTCGACCGGCTACGACACGTTCACCGCCACCCCGGCCTACGCCGAACTGGTGTTGGACGCCTCGGGCAGCGCTTCGACCCTCCGCGCCGAAGGGTTCGATTCGGTCTACGCCTACAGCGTCGGCTCGACGGGCATCGGCGACAAGGCTTCGCTCTACGATTCGACGGCCGACGACACCCTGACGGGCGACGCGGCCCAGGTCGTGCTGAGCGGGACCGGATACCGTCTGGAGGCCAATAACTTCCACTACGTGAAAGCCTACGCCGGCTCCGGCGGCACGGACCGCGCCAATCTGTTCGATTCGACCGGCAACGACATCTTCACGGCCAAGGCCACGTATATTCAACTTAAGGACGACGCGAACACCTATGACATCACGGCCACCGGGTTCCGTTACACGTCGGCAACCTCGATGTACGGCGGCACGGATCAGGCTCTGATGTACGATTCGGACGACCCCACGGTCGCCGACACGTTCGAGGCCACCCCGGCCTTCGCGAAACTCTACGGGCCCACGTTCTACAACCGGGCCGACCATTTCAAGAAGGTTGAAGCGCACGGCCATTCGGCGGGCGAGGACGTGGTGCAGATTACCGGCTCGGCCGGAGACGACGACCTGATTGCAGGCGCTACGACCATGAACTTGACCGGACCGGGCTACGAGATCAAGGCCGATTCGTTTAAACATCTGGTCGGATTCGCCAGCCAGGGTTTCGACGAGGCGCACTTCTACGGCACCAATGGAGACGATACGTTCCTCGGGACGCCGAGCTATGGCAAACTGACCCGTACCGGCGGAAACACCTTCCGTGCCTACGGCTTCGACGTCGTCGAGGCCTGGGGCCTTGGCGGCAACGACAAGGCCTATCTCCATGATTCGGACCTCGGCGATCTGCTCAGTGCCAGGGGGCCGGCCACGCCGGCCGACAGCGCCTGGGCACAGCTTGGCAATGACGAGGTCAACTTCCGCCTCTGGGCCACTGAATTCGAGGAGGTGTTCGCCTACTCGACGAGCGTGGGCGACAAGAAGGACGTGGATGAATCGGTCGACGACTTCCTTAAGATGCTCGGAGATTGGCAGGATCTCTAATCCGAGTCCACTGGCAACGGATAAGTCATCCAAGGCGGCGTTTCGTCCCCCGGGACGCGACGCCGCCTTGCTTTCTTGACGTCCCCAGCGGAGTTGATGTTCGCCGCATTGACCAGTTCCGTTCTATGGCATGGATGCCCATTTGTTCCACGAACGCCCACCCATAGTGACTACGACATTCGACAATATGTGGTCAAGTTGCGTTACCCATAATGGGGGATGCGATGTTTCTCTGGTCACACACACTCTTCCCAGCTTTCCAGCCTCTTGCGGATTCGTGTACGGAACGATCGGACTTTTCCGCAGGGTTTATCTTTCTTACTCAACTGTTGCGACCGGCATGACCGATACTACCGTCGCAACCGAAGTGTGCCCATGCTCCGTTGAGGAGGCCGTGGACCTTTATCATCATCCCGCGAAGGCTTGAGGTAGAAGAGGACCATGTCACACAAACGCGTAATATTGAGCCTGATCGCTCTGGCCGTCGCCATCTCCGTGGGGTTTCCGGCTCCCGCCCAGGATTTGCGTGACATGCAGTTCTTCGCGCCGGCCGAGTTGGACACCTATAGCGGCCCGCGAGAAGCGAAGGAAGGCTTCTTTTTCACGTTCGATTATTTAATCTGGTCGATTTCCGCGCCCGAGGTGGTGCCGATCGGTTTTCCGAGCGAGAGTGGCCGCGAGGTGTGGCTTGGGCCGAATCCCGAGGACGTGATCACCCAGAACAACACGCACGACACGGGCGTCTTCGGCGCCGAGTTCGTGAGCGGCCAGCGTTTCCAGGGAGGATACGTTTATGGCCACCAGGGCCTGCTCTTCAGCGCGTGGCGGCTCAACTCCCAGACGCAAGACGTGAGAACGGGTTCGATGGACATGGTGTTCAACGACGAGGAGGCGGGCGGGGATCTCGACCTCCAACATCTGGTCGGCTACGTCGATGAAGCGCAAACCGTTCTCCGACCGTTGCCCGTCACGTTCGACTCGACGACAATTCGCAATCGCGTGAACACGTGGGGTGTTGAGTTGAGCTATTTGTTGAGGTCGAACCAGTGCCACAGCGGCGGTTATTTTGAAACGTTCCTCGGGGCCCGTTATCTCGAGTTCAACGACCAGTTTTTCCTCAATGCCTTCGGCGAATTGGTCGCGGTGACCATTGCGGACGGCGTCGCCACCGAAGTGCCGCAGGGCGACACGACCACGGCGATCTACAAAGGCACGCTAGCGAACAGCTTCTGGCGGCAGGACGCGTACAACCACATCGTCGGCCCGCAGGTCGGGGCCCGCTGGTTCAACCATTACGGACGGTGGATGCTCTCCACCGAAGGCCGGTTCTTCGCCGGTTTCAACTCGCAGAACCTGCATCAGCAGGGCCGCATCGGAACCGAATTGAACTCCTCGAGCGGCGCCTTGATCGATCCCGAGAACCACGTTCCGGTCGCGTTCCGATCCTCCGGGTTCGAACACGTGGATCACGAGAACGAATGGAGCCCGGGCATTGAGCTCCAGGCGAATCTCGAATGGCAGTGGACCCGAAATATCTCGCTGGGCGCAGGCTGGAGCGGCATGTGGCTCGATGGGATCGCTCGGGCGTCGAACCTGATCAACTACGAATTCGGCACCTCGTCACTGATGGGCATTCAGACGGAAAACAACCGTCAGGACGTGTTCATTCACGGCGCCACGTTCCGCATCAACGTGAATCGATAACCGCCGCGATTGTCTAACACGGCATACAGAAGGGCCCGGCCGCGCGATTCGCGCGGCCGGG
>Ga0209342_10002533_pt1 | contig 19502 bp, 16 predicted proteins | sample RifCSP16_2_FD_184023 | JGI IMG/M metagenome (GOLD analysis project Ga0209342, IMG submission 184023) | Soil microbial communities from Rifle, Colorado - Rifle CSP2_sed 16_2 (SPAdes) (version 2) | ecosystem: Environmental > Terrestrial > Deep subsurface > Rock core/Sediment | place: Rifle... | reverse complement strand
GAGGTCGAGCCGGTCGCCGCCGGCCGGCCACGCACCTCCACCCTCCCCCTGGCAGCCAGCTCTCGCAAGTCGTCCGGGACGGGGATGAGCGCCGACAGGAGTCCCGCCACTCGCGCGATCGCCCGCTTCTTGCCCGCAGGCGGCAGCGCGTCGAAGCCCTCGGCCTCGGCCGACAGTCCTCGCAGGGCGGTCGAGTCGGGCGCACCGGCGGCGCGGGCGCGGGCGACCGCTCCTCGCAGCGTCTCCTCGAACCCGATGAGGCGCGGGAGGGCCAGGAAACCCTCGCGAGCAGCGAAGCGGAGGGGCCGGACGAGCACCTCCAGATTTCGGGCCGCCTCGATGGCTGGATCGCCGCTCGCCGGCGGCCTGTCGCCCGGAGGCAAGGCGCGAGCGTCCCTCCGGCTATCCGTCGCCGGCCGGGAGCGCCTCCTCGCTGAACTCGACGGCGCTGATCTCGTACTCCCGCTCTCCGCCTGGCGTCCGCACCTTCACCACGTCGCCCTCGGACTTCCCGATGATCGCCCGGGCGATGGGAGAGGTCACGCTGATCCGGCCCTTCTTCAAGTCGGCCTCGAGCTCGCCCACCACCTGATAGCGGACCTCGTCGCCGGAGTCGCCGTCGGCGAGCGTGACCGTCGCCCCGAAGACCACCCGATCGCCCTTCAGCTTGCCGACGTCGATCACCTCGGCACGCGCGATCCAGTCCTCGACCTGGATGATGCGCCCCTCGATGTGAGACTGCTTCTCCTTCGCGGCGTGGTACTCGGCGTTCTCGGAGAGGTCGCCGTGCGCGCGCGCCTCGGCGATCTCCTTCACGATCTTGGGGCGCTCCACCGACTTGAGGCGCTTCAGTTCGTCCTTCAGCCGCACCAGCCCGCCCGTCGTGATGGGAATCCGCTGATCGGCCATGGCCCCGCCTTCCAGGAAAAAGGCCGCGGCCGTCCCGACCATGGGGCGGCCGCCGTCAGTGGATCGTGCGCGAGCGTAGGGGCGATGTCAACTTGCGGAGCACCGGCGCGCACGCCTGGGTCGCAGGGCGACCCGCGCGGCGGACGAGATCAGGGCGCGCGGCCAGGCGTCCGGTGATACTCCTGGAGAGAGCGAGGCTCGATGCGGCCCTCCCTGGCTGCCTCGATCGCCCCGACCGCCGCCCGCGCCCCCGTGACGGTCGTGAAGTAGGGGACCCCCTTCATGAGCGTCCCCCGCCGGATCGAGTAGCTGTCGGCGATCTCGCGCTTCCCCGCGGTGGTGTTGAGGACAAGGTGGACGTCCCCGTCCTTGATCCGGTCTACGATGGAGGGCCGCCCCTCGGTGACCTTGAGCACCTGCGTCGCGGGCAGGCCCCGGGCGGCCAGGAAGGCGCACGTGCCCCTGGTGGCCAGCACCTCGAACCCGAGCGCGATCAGCCGCTCCGCGATCTCGGCGATGCCCGGCTTGTCGGCGTCTTTCACCGACACGAACGCCCTGAGGCCCTTGCCCGAGCGCGGCAGCGTGTTCCCGGCGGCCGACTGCGCCTTCCAGAACGCGCTGTAGAACTCGGCCGCGATGCCCATGACCTCGCCCGTCGAGCGCATCTCCGGGCCTAGCACGGTGTCCACGCCGGGGAAGCGGGCGAACGGGAACACCGCCTCCTTCACGGAGATGTGCGCCGGGCGCGACGTCTCGAAATAACCCTGCTCGCGCAGCCCCTTCCCCACCATCGCCAGCGCGGCAACCTTCGCGAGCGGCACTCCCGTCGCCTTGCCCACGAAGGGCACGGTCCGGCTGGCGCGCGGGTTCACCTCCAGCACGTAGACCTCGCCGCCCTGGATGGCGAACTGGACGTTCATGAGCCCATTCACCGACAGCTCACGGGCGAGCGCGACGGACTGTCGCTCCATCTCTGCCACGAGAACCGGGGACAAACTGTAGGGGGGGAGCGCGCAGGCGGAGTCGCCGGAGTGGATCCCGGCCTCCTCGATGTGCTCCATGACCCCGCCAACGATCACATCCGACCCGTCCGCCACCACGTCGACGTCGACCTCGGCGGCGTCGCGCAGGAACCGGTCGATGAGCACCGGGCGCTCGTTCGAGGCGCTCACCGCCTCCTTCAGGTAGTGCTCGAGGTCCGCGTCGTCGTAGATGACCTCCATCGCCCGTCCACCGAGGACGTAGGAAGGGCGGACCATCACCGGATAGCCGATGCGGCGCGCGACGCGGAACGCCTCCTCGGCGCTGCGGGCGACGCCGTTCTCGGGCTGCCGCAGCCGGAGCTTCTCGATGAGCTGGGCGAAGCGCTCGCGGTCCTCGGCCCGGTCGATCGCGTCCGGCGACGTGCCAAGGATCGGGACGCCAAGCTCGTGGAGAGGGACCGCGAGCTTCAGCGGGGTCTGGCCTCCGTACTGGACGATGAGGCCCTCCGGCCGCTCCACGTGGACGATCTCGAGCACGTCCTCCAGCGTGAGCGGCTCGAAGTACAGGCGGTCCGAGGTGTCGTAGTCGGTCGAGACCGTCTCCGGGTTGCAGTTGACCATGATGGTCTCGAACCCGGCCTCGCGCAGCACGAAGGAGGCGTGGACGCAGCAGTAGTCGAACTCGATCCCCTGCCCGATCCGGTTGGGGCCGCCCCCAAGGATCATCACCTTTCGCCTGTCGGTAGGGGCCGCCTCGCACTCCTCCTCGTACGTGGAGTAGAGATAGGGCGTGTAGGCCTCGAACTCGGCGGCGCAGGTGTCGACGCGCTTGAAGACCGGGCGGACCCCGAGCTTCCAGCGCGCCTCCCGGACCTCGCGCTCGGAGGTGCCCGCCAGCTGCGCCAGCCGCCGATCCGAGAAGCCCATCGCCTTCACGCGGCGGAAGCCGGAGGAGTCGGCGGGCAGGCCGCGCGCCAGCGAGGCCTCCTCGCGAACGAGCCCCTGGATCTCGCGCAGGAACCAGGGGTCGATGGCGGTGATCGCGTACACCTCGTCCACGGAGAGCCCGGCGCGGAAGGCCTCCCCGAGCCAGAAGAGCCGGTGCGCGCGGGGGGTGCGCACCTCGTCCCGGATGCGGTCCCGCTCCGCCTCCTCGTAGCGGTCCCCAGGTCGCTTCGAGAGCGGCGACTCCAGCCCGGCCCGGTCGATCTCCAGCCCGCGCACCGCCTTCTGGAAGCTCTCCTGGAAGGTCCGCCCGATGGCCATGACCTCGCCCACGCTCTTCATCTGCGTGGTGAGCGTGGCGTCCGCGCCCTTGAACTTCTCGAACGCGAAGCGCGGGATCTTGGTCACCACGTAGTCGATGGTGGGCTCGAACGAGGCCGGCGTCTCGCGGGTGATGTCGTTCTTGAGCTCGTCGAGCGTGTAGCCCACGGCCAGCTTGGCGGCGATCTTGGCGATGGGGAACCCGGTGGCCTTCGAGGCCAGCGCCGAGGAGCGCGAGACCCGCGGGTTCATCTCGATGACCACCATGCGGCCGGTCTTCGGGTGAACCCCGAACTGGATGTTCGACCCGCCCGTGTCCACGCCGATCTCGCGGATGATGCGGATGCTCGCGTCGCGCATCCGCTGGTACTCCTTGTCGGTGAGGGTCTGGATGGGCGCGACGGTGATGGAGTCGCCGGTGTGGACGCCCATGGGGTCGAAGTTCTCGATGGAGCAGATGACCACCACGTTGTCGTTGCGGTCCCGCATCACCTCGAGCTCGAACTCCTTCCAGCCCTGGATCGACTCCTCGACCAGGATGGTGTGCGTGGGCGAGAGCTGCAGCGCCCGCCTCGCCAGCTCCTCGAACTCCTCGCGGTTGTAGGCGACCCCGCCGCCCTCGCCACCCAGCGTGAATGACGGCCGGAGGATGACCGGGAACCCGATCTCGTCGCCGACGGCCCGCGCCTCCTCCCAGGAGGCGGCGTACCCCGACCGCGGCATGTCGACGCCCACCCGCCGCATGGCCTCCTTGAAGAGCTGCCGGTCCTCCGCCTTCTCGATCGCCTCGAGCGAGGCGCCGATGAGCTTCACGCCGTGTCTCGCCAGCGCGCCGCTCTTCGCCAGCGCCACGGCCACGTTGAGCGCGGTCTGGCCTCCGAGGGTCGGCAGGAGGGCGTCCGGCCGCTCGCGCGCCAGGATGGCCTCGGCGAGCTCGGGGGTGATGGGCTCGACGTAGGTCCGGTCCGCGAAGCCGGGATCGGTCATGACCGTCGCGGGGTTGGAGTTGAGGAGGACGACCTCGTAGCCCTCCTCCTTCAGGGCCTTGCACGCCTGCGTCCCCGAGTAGTCGAACTCGCAGCCCTGGCCGATGACGATGGGCCCGGAGCCCACGATCATGATCTTCCGGATGTCGGTGCGGCGCGGCATGGGACGCGCAAGCTAGCACATGCATGCCGTTCCAGGAACGCGGGCGCCGCTCAGGGACTGAACTTCCGCCGCAGACCCTCGGCGACGTTCTTCGGTACGAGCCCCGAGACGTCTCCTCCGAACTTCGCCACCTCGCGCACCAGCTTGGCCGACACGAAGTAGTAGTCCTCGCCGGTCATCACGAACACGGAGTCGAAGTCGCGGTCGAGCTTCCGGTTCATGTTGGCGAGCTGGAACTCGTACTCGAAGTCGGAGACCGCGCGCAGTCCCCGGAGGACCGTGTGGATCCCGCGCCTCTTGGCGTAGTCCACGAGCAGCCCGTTGAAGCTGTCCACCTCGACCCGCGGGTCGTCTCCCACGGCGTCGCGGATGAGCGTCATGCGCTCCGCGAAGCTGAAGAGCGGCGTCTTGTCGGGGTTCTCCGCCACCGCCACGACCAGCCCGTCGAAGATCTTGAGGCCGCGCTGGATGAGCGACAGGTGACCGTTCGTGAGCGGGTCGAACGACCCGGGGTAGATGGCGTGGCGCATCATGTCGTCTCGTTTAGCGCAGCCGAGGTGATAGATCGAGATCCCGGTGTCACCATAGGAGCGTCGCTCCGCGAGGACGAGCGCGCCGAATCGCTCGGCAGGCGGGCGGCGGCGATCGTGCTCCGCGACCACCATCCCTCCTGGCGCGAGGAGGGGTTCCAGCCGGGCGAGCGCGTCGTCGGGCCCCATCGAATACGGGGGGTCGAGGAAGGCGAGGGTGAAGGCCCCCAGGGGCAGGCGCGGGAGCGCGCTCTCGACGAGCTCCTGCCGGATCTCCAGGCGGTGGCCGAAGCCGCATTGCTCGGCGTTGCGGCGGATCACCTCCGCGGCCTGGCGGTCCGCCTCGACGCACACCGCGCGCGCGCAGCCGCGGGAGAGCGCCTCGATGGCGAGGGCGCCGCTCCCCGCGTACAGGTCCAGCACGTCGCCGCCGTCGAAGAACTGACCCAGCAGGTTGAAGACGGCTCCTCTCACCTTGTCGCTCGTCGGTCGCGTGGAGGCGCCGCGCGGCGACGCGAGCCTCCGGCCGCGCGCGCTGCCGGCGACAACCCGCATCTGGCCCTCTCGCCGCGCCGTCACGGTGGCGCGACGCTACCACGTTGCCTGGACCTTGGAGCAGGTCCCAAGACCTGCCCTCAGTGCTGGCAGACGTCGTGCACGTGGGCGTAGTCGACGGACTCGATCTGGATCGTCGTGTGGTCGATCCCGTACCGCCGCACGAGGCTCCTCTTCACCTCGGTGAGGATCGAGTCGTTGCTCCCCATCGATCCGCTCTCCACGACGACGTGCGCCGACAGCGCATAAAGACCGCTGGAGATGGTCCAGACATGCAGGTCGTGGACCGCGACGATGCCCCCGGCGCCCCCCATCACCTGCTCGATCTCGCCGATGTCGAGGTGGCGCGGCACCGCCTCCATCAGGATGTCGGTGATCTCGATGACGAGCCGGCCCGCTCCCCACAGGATGAGGACCGCGATCGCGAGCGAGAGCGCGGGGTCGATCCAGGTGAGCTCCGGGCGCGCCCACATGACGGCCGCACCAGCGAGCACCGCCAGGGACGAGACCGCGTCCCCGAGGACGTGCAGGAACGCGGAGCGCGTGTTGAGGTTGTGGTCGCCTCGCAGCCAGAACAGGACGATGACGTTGCCCAGGAGGCCGACGCCTGCCACCGCCGCCATGACCCCCGGGGCGACCAGGGGGTGCGGGTTGCGCAGCCGGTCCACCCCTTCCCACACGATCCAGGCGGTGAGGCCGACCAGCGTCGCGACGTTGAACTGCGCCGCCAGCACCTCCAGCCGGCGGAACCCGAAGGTGCGCTTCATGTCGGCCGGGCGCGCCCCGAAGAGGACGGCCAGCAGGGCGAGCCCGAGCGCCGCCACGTCCGTGAGCATGTGGCCTGCGTCGGACAGCAGCGCCAGGGACCCGGACCACCAGCCCCCCACCGCCTCCGCGACCATGATGAGAGCGGTGACGCCCAGGGAGACCCCGAGGCGGCGCGCGCTCCCCGTCTCGGAGGCCGCGTGCGCGGCGTGGTGATGGGCGAGCGCGTGGTCCGAGTGATCGTGGTGCGAGTGATCATCGCCCGCGTGATCGTGCCCCGCGTGATCGTGATCGTGGTGACGGTGGTGGTGGTGTTCGTGCACGGCCTGCCTCGGGTCCCCCGCCCACTGCGGCGATCCAGTCCCTTCCTCTAACACCTCGTTCGCGCGGGATCACGCACGGAGGGCCTGGCTGGTAGTCGACGAGCGGCGGCGGGGGCCCGTCTCCGACGCCGCCGCGGCCTCTGGTGGGACCGAAGTGACGCACCGGTGGTCGTGGCGCGCCGCGCCGCTGCCGCCGCGAGGTCCTGCGATGGATCACGGTCGGGTGATCGAACGCCGGACCGCGGCATCACGCAACGTGATGACATCGCGCCGCGGCTGATGCACACCCATGGCGGCCTCCGGCGGACGAGCGCCAGCTCAGCGGCATGCCATGTGGACGAGCTGGCAGCCGGTCGGTGGCGCTGGCGACCGACTCCGGCCAAGCCGGTGGCCAGATCCAGAGAGCGGTAACCTGGAATGGCCGCGGCCGCACCACGCCCTCAGGCCGCGCCGACCAGCGCATGCGGTCTTGCGACCCGGCCGCGGCGATGCTAGAAGGCGCCGATTCGCCGACATAGCTCAGCTGGTAGAGCAACTGATTCGTAATCAGTAGGTCCCCAGTTCAAATCTGGGTGTCGGCTCCAGATTTCAAGGGCTTAGCGGCGACGTCCTCCCCCGAAAGGGTTTCTGGATGTTGCCGTTTTTTTCGGGAACTGAACGTCGAGCTCAGCCGAAGTAGGCTGGGGCGTTGCCCGGCTTCCACTTGATGTTGCACCCGACGCCCGGTTTCTGCTCCGCCGCCGGGACGCGCCCTGACGCCACCGCATACACGGCCGCGCTCAACGATGTCCCCGTCACGGGCCTCCCGTTCGAGGGGCGGCTATCGTCGAACTGTCCCCGGTACGCGAGTCGGAGTTGACCATCGAAGAGGAAGAGGTCCGGCGTGCAGGCGGCGTGGAAGCTCTTCGCCACTTCCTGCGTCCTGTCGAACAGGTATGGGAAGCGCCACCCCTCTCCCTGCGCCAGCCCGCGCATCGCCGCCGGCCCATCTTCTGGGTGCGCCTCCTCGTCGTTCGAGTTCACCGCCAGGACCGCCAAGCCCCGGTCCAGGGCCTCATGAGCCACCCGGACCAGCTCCTGGCGGATGTGCTTCACAAAGGGACAGTGGTTGCAGATGAAGGCGACGAGCAGGCCCTTCTTGCCGCGCGCCTCTTCGACGGCGTCGACCTCGCGGTTCGTCACGGCATCGACGAGTCGCACGGCCGGCAGGGGCGTGCCCAGCGGGAGCATGGTGGATGGCGTCTCGGCCATGATGACCCTCCTCCACGAGAGGCTAACGTCGACCGGAGCGGCCTGCATGGGAAGCCAGCAGGACGGGCACGCATCTCAAGTCACGTTTCCGAGAGCGATCGGTTGTCGCAGAAGCGGCAGGCATGATTCGCAGACGGGTGCTCTGCCCATGGCGTCCGTGCTGGTCGTCTGGCGCAGACCGCACAGCTAGCAGGTGCGCGGGTGGTCGAGAACCGAGACCGCGAACGGGCCCGGAGCCAGGCGAACGATCGGTTCGGCGAGGAAATCCAGGTCGTCTTGAACGCTGCCCATGACCCGTGCCCCTCCCATGAGCCGACAGGCCGACCGGCGGGCTACACGCACGAGGAGCTGTCGCCCGTCCTCAGGCTCCGCATCCATGACACGCTCCTGGACCTCGTAGAGGCGGGGCGGATCGCCCGCGAACCGCTCGAAGGCCGGTACGTCTACGTCAGCGCCGCCAAGCGCCACGCACGCGCGCAGTTCGCGCAGCGGGCCACGCTCCCGGCGGACCCGCCGCCGCCGCTCGACGCGGCGCGCGTGATCGACGTGCTGATCGCCGTGATCCGCGAGTGAGGACCGCTTTCCCGCTGGATCCCGCGCTCGCTTTCACGGAACGTCGCGAGCCATCAGCGGGACGCAGTTCGTCCTGAAGGCCTTCCACGAGGGCGCCGACGGCGTCCTCATCCTCGGGTGCCATCCGGGCGACTGTCACTACAAGGAGCAGCACTACCGGATGATCCAGCGCCACGGGCTCTTCATGCGCCTGCTCGCCGCGATGGGCGTCGAGTCCGAGCGCTGCCGGCTCGAGTTCGTCTCCGCCTCCGAGAGCGAGAAGTTCGCCCGCGTGGCCGCCGAGACGGTGGAGGCGGTCCGTCAGCTCGGCGCGCCGGGACCAGCGCCCCGCTCGGCACCACGGCTGACAGGCGCGCGTGATCTTCTGGGCTAAGTTGGGCTCCATGCCCCTGGTGGACCCTACCAGCGCAGGTGCACGCGGCGCTTGGGGGTGGTCGATCCGCGGACCGGCGGTCACCGCGGTCCAGCCCGGGACGCGCCATTAGCCTCGACGTAAACGTACATTTCCCTCAACACCGCCCGTTATTCTCAACGTAACTGTACATTTCCATACGGTGATGCCGGACGGGGCGTACGAGCCGCGACCGCGGGGCGGACCTGGACGACCCCTTGCTGGGGGGCCCCCACCATGCACGCCGCGTGATGATATCGCAGTGCATATCTCCCGTCCGAAGTCCGAACCATTCGGAGGCTCCATGGAAAAGGTCAGTTCATCTGGACGTGTGTGTGCACACGTCTTACCACTCATACTCCCCGGGCGAGGGAGGCGAGGCGCCGCAATGGCGCTCCTGCTCCCCCTGGGCCTCAGCGGAAACCTCTCGTGCAGCGACGCCGCGGGCGCATCCGAGAACCTGAGCGCCGAACGGGCTAGGCATGTGAGCGCGGAGTCGACGCGCTCGACTACCATCGCCCTGGCAGAGAACGGGCGCACGCTGCTCAACGTCAACACGGAAGCACATAGCGTGACGGTGTTCCGGGTGAGCGAGAAGGGCCTGAAACAGGTCGCCGAGGTCCCGGTGGGGCTCGAGCCACGCTGCGTGGCGATACGCCCGGGCGGCGAAGAGGCTTTCGTGACCAACTCGGCGAGTGGCAACGTGTCGGTCATTTCACTGCGCTGGCCTCGCGAGAACTCCGTCGTCGCCACCATCCCGGTCGGCGCCGAGCCCCGTGCCTGCGCGCTGACCCCGGATGGCGCGCTGCTCTACGTGGCCAACTACTCCGAAGGGACTCTCTCCGTGATCAAGACCGGATCGCGGGAGGTGGTCGAGACCCTTCAGGTCGGCTCGAACCCTGGCGCGCTCGCGATCACGGACACGGACGAAGGGGAGCGCGTGTTCGTGACCGAGTTCTTCGCGCGCCTCATCGCAGGCGGCCCGGGCGAGGGCTTCGACGATGGCAAGCAAGGAGTCGTGCGCACCTTCCTGGTGAGCGATCCTGGCCAGATCCAGGAGATCACGCTTTCGCCGCTCGCCGACTCCGGCTTCACGGCGGACAGGACGAGCTTCTGCACGAAGCTCAACCCGAACGCCATCAACGACGCCTTCTGCCCGGACACGACCGTGGACGAGAACGGCGATCCCAAGATCACCCAGAATCCGCAGGCGGTGTTCCCGAACCAGCTCCTCTCCGCGCTGGTGTGCGATAAGAAGCTGTACCTGCCCAACATCGGCGCGCAGCCGTCGCCGCCGGTGGCCTTCAACACCAACGTGCAGGCCTTGGTCCATGTGGTGGACACCGCGGCGCTCGAGGAGCGGACCGATCTCCACGTCAACCTGAATGCGCAGATCAAGACCGAGGCAGCGCCTGCGAACCCCGTGGGCACGCTGCAGCGCGCGTTCGGCAACGACGTCGTCGCCATCGCCGCCGACCGCGGCTGTGAGAACTTCTTCGTCGTGAGCCGCGGCGGCAATTACGTGCTCCGAGCCCAGCTCGGAGCGGACGGGAAGCTCAGTATCGGCGCCCCCGACCACGTGGTGCGCCTGCAGACCGGCAACATCCCCGACGGGATCGCCGTCGACTGGAATGCCAAGAAGGCCTTCGTGAACAACCAGGTCAACCTCTCGGTGAGCGTGCTCGACCTCGAGGCGAACACCGTCGTGAGCGAGGTGTCAGCCAGCACGCCGCCGGAGCCGGGGACCTTCGATCACTCGCGCCTGATGGGGAAGCTCGTGTTCTTCACCGCCCTCGGCATCCCGGACAACGGCCTCGTGGGATCGCCGATCCGAGACATCAACCCCGTGAACTTCCGCGGCAAGCAGTCGGCCGACGCCTGGAGTACATGCGCCTCGTGCCACCCTGACGGCCTCGCCGACAGCGTCACATGGATCTTCGGCGACGGCCCCCGACAGACCATCCCACTGGACGCCCTCTATTCCAAGATCGACGGGGCGCACGACATCCGCATCAACAACTGGAGCGCGGTGCGCGACGGCGTCACCGACTTCAACAACAACTCGCGTGGCGTCCAGTGCGGCACGGGCTTCGCGGGCGGCATTCCCCTCGCCACCGTGCCGGGGGTACCGAGTCTGCCTTGCCCGGCGTCCCCCGGGTTTGGGCCTGGCCCCAACCCCGCCATCTTCGATCACGGCATCCAGCAGGGCGCCAGCGAAGCCCTGGACGTGGAGACCACCTGGACCCAGACGGTGCGCGCGCTCTTCGCGCCGGCGGGCAACGGCGATGCCATCGCGGCCGGCGCGACCCTGTTCCAGGGCTCGTGCGCCTCCTGCCATGGCGGCGCCAAGTGGACGAAGAGCGAGGTCGTCTATCTCAGCGACCCCGCCCTCGACAAGGCGTTTGCCGCCGGCGGCACACCCCGCGATCCGGGCTTGACCATGATCGCCAACCAGAGCGTGTCGTACGTGGACGCGAAGGTCGACCAGGGCACGCTAAAGTTCCTCGAGGTCGTGGGCACGTTCACTCCTGCCAATCCCATCGAGATCCGCGGCGCTGGCGCGACGCTCGGGACGGCGCCGCTCGGCCAGGCCGGCTTCAACGTGCCGTCGCTCCTGGGAGTGGGCAGCAGCGCGCCGTACTTCCACAACGGCCAGGCGCAGACGCTGACCGACGTCTTTGCCCAGCACCTGTTGCCCTCCGGAAACACGATCCAGGGCTCGTTCGGCGCGGGAGATCTCGCCGCGCTGGAAGCCTTCCTGAGATCCATCGACGGCACCACCGGGCTCTTCCGGTCCCAGACCGACGATTTCAAGGATCCCTTCGTCATCATGACTCCGTAGGGCGACGACCCGAGAGAGGGCCCGCCACCCGTGGGCCGGCCCTCTTTCTCTCAACTCAGCGACCGATGCCGAGCCCCTCGCGACCCACCGAGGGCGAAGTACGTCCCAGGCTCCGGCGGCTCCCGGTTGAACCGCTCGGCGAGCCGCAGCGCATCCTCTCGGTTGTCGACGAGGCAGTAGCGGTTCACGGGCACCTCCCGCGCGAGCAGGTTGCACGAGAGCGGCGAGTGGCCGAACCCGGGGAGTCGGGGCGGGCTCGACGACGCGACGGAGACCTCCACCACGTCGTACCCCAGCACCTCGAAGTCGCTCGGGCCGCTGCCGACCGGGAGCGATGGGAAGCTCGCGTCGAACGGGGACGTACTGGGTCCTCAACACGTCCGTGCTACACACGCGCGCCATGTCCCTCACCGACATCGTCGCCCAGAACCTCTTCGCAGCCCGTTCGCGCCGGAAGGTCTCGCAGCAGGAGGTCGCCGAGAAAGCCGGGCTCTCGGTCTCCTACATCTCGATGCTGGAGCGGGGCGCGCGCACACCGCCGCTCGAGACGCTGGAGGTCCTCGCCAAGGCGCTGGGCGTCAAGCCCCTGGACCTGCTCGCGAAGAGCACGACCAAGGCCCCTCCGCGCGCTAGTCGGTAGCACGGTCGGTCCCGCGATGAGCATCTCGAGGGGCTTCGCTGTATCGAGGCGCTCGTGAACGCCGTGGCACACCGGGATTACGCGATCCATGGATCGAAGGTCCGCCTTCGCATGGACGCCGATCGTCTGGAGCTCCACTCGCCCGGAGCGCTCCCGAACACGATGACCGTCGAGAGCCTTCCCCTCCGGCAATCCTCGAGGAACGAGGCCATCACTAGCCTGCTGTCGCCGCGTATATGGTCAGCATCAGCTCGGCGTCGTCGATGATGCGGTACTCGGGTTGCCTGCCCGACAACTGGGTGCTGCGGTCCAGAGTCGCCACTAGCCTGGATTTCCTGACGGCCGGAGCACGCGCCACGCCGGAGCCGGCGCCTCGGAACCTGCCGTGGACACGACTCGCCGTTCAAGTTGAGAGGTAACGCCTGCGTACCCGGTCGATTCCCGTGACGTGGTCCCCCACCGTGACACCCACCCGTGATTCCACCGGCACCGTGAACGGCCTGCCGCCTCACGCCGACTGCCCGGCGCCCCCATCGACCGGCAGCTCGACCGTGAACTCGGAGCCATCACCCTCGCTGCTCTTCACCTGGAGCGTACCTCGAGCGCGTCGCGGGGTCGGGCGCGAAGGTGGTCGCCCTGCCGTCCGGAACCGTGTGATGCGGCCAGCAGGTCCGTGGCTCGCTGCGGCGGGGCTCGCACGCCGCACGGCAGGGGCAACCGGAGGGCGCCTTCAATTCAGCCAGTGTTGACGGACGGGAGCCTCGCATCGCCGCGCACGACACTGACAGTCGTCTCTCTGTATCCAGTCGTGAAACGCCGTGGTGCAGCGGCGCTTGTTTGCGTCCTTCGCTTCCGCGACGAGGTCTTTGGCGAGACAGAGCGCACACCGGGAGAGTTCTTCAGTGTAACCCTCATAGTCATCGACCGTCACCCCCGTATGCGGAGGGAGTGCTAGAAGCGCGCGACGGTGTGCGACCACGACAGCGTGCCACATCATGGCGCAGGAGTTGATGGACAGGAGGCCATCCTCCAACACCTGCAGCCGCGCGCTGGTCTTCAGATAACGAAAGCCGATCAGAATTGCCAACGCAATTATTAGCGTCGCCACCAAGTATAGTCCACGTCCATCCCGCAATGGGTCCTTCATCAGCCCCCACAATGAAACGCTCCTCTTTTCGTTACGGAACTGGACCAAGAGAAACAGCAAAGGTGTCACGGCCACCCAACTGAGGGCATGAAGGACGACGGAAGTATTCTCTAGATAGCGCCCTGAGAACCACTTGGCGCCATCCATTACAAGGGAAACCGGTTCAAACCACTTCCTCTTGAGTCCTCGAAAGGGCGGCTGTAGGATATTTCGTTTCCAAGTGCCAGATTCATATACCCTCTCGAATACGGTGGGTTGCACGACGCGCCAGGCGCGCATTGCCTCCTCCCAGCCGAGATCGCGAATGAGCTCGGCTCTCTTAGCGTCGGCCTTGCTCAGCTTTCTCGTTCGTTCGAGGTGCAATAGGTATCCGTAGAGGCGGTTGGCGGTGCCGTACTTGTGAGTTCCGATCCTGATTACAGCGAGGATCACCCCAACGAGGGGTATGGAGCACAGGGCCACTAACGGGTGGTCGTATTGTAGTCTTGCGATTCCAACTAAGACGGCGCTGGCGAAGGCCATCGTCGCGATGGCGTACTGGGTGAAGCAATGTTTCACCTGCCACGCCTCCTCGCGGAGGCTCTTGGTCAGAGCCTCTTCCCGGCTGTTGCTTTCCAACGTTCCCACCCCCCAAGGATGCCTAGCAGCCAATTCCTAGATTCCTTGTCGTCTTCAACCTAACCGCGTCGGGGCATGACCCTGGACACACCCTAACGAGAAATACCACATCGGGGTCACGGAACTCCTTCCGGTACCGCCCCTCCCGCCGACTCTCCCCACCGGCTCTCAACCGTCCGGGGTTTCAGGCCCAGGTGACGGTGGTCGTTGTGCGGCAAGAGCACCTACCTACGCGCTCATCCGCGTCGACAGCCACGGCAAGAAGCGCAGCAGCCGGGAACTTCCTCACCGTCTGAGTTCATCCGGTACTTCATCCCCACAGCCCATGAGGCATGTATATCCCATCGAAAGGCCAGTATTTACGGGCACGTGGCGGCTCGGCGGCTCGGCGGCGTGTTTCTCACCGAGCTCGGACCCTGATCTGCAGGTTGGAAGTCCTACCCGCCGTCCCGGGACCTCGACGACAAGACCGTGGCGAAGGGGTCTCGCAGCAACAGGTTCGTTCGCGGCAGCGGCGCTGGATGCCCGATTTCGGCATGGCCCTGGTACCCTCATGGCGTGCGCACGGTTGAGTTCCAGCGGACCTTCGACGACCTAGTCGCGTTCCACATGTTCCTGCGTGAACGGCTGGGGTTGAGTCGCAAGCAGAAGTGGTACGGGTTCGCGTTCATCGTCGTCTTCTTCGGGGGCGTAGCGACTTGGCACTGTTATTCCTGCGGCAGGCTCGTCGTGTTGCCCGTATTCCAACCTACCCGTGTCCTTGCCACGCTGTCTGCATGGAAGTACCTTTTCCCTGGGGCGTCGTGGATGTCGCGTCTCGTATGAACGCGCGTGAGAACCTCGTTAGCTCACGCTATCGGTCGTTCGCTGGTGCACCAGTTGTCTACGACGTTCCCCTTCCCTTCTGGCTGTGCCCTTCTGGGAGGTGGCAATGCCCGACACCGCCGGGTTCGCAGCGGCCCTGACGGTCCGCGAGAGCACGCTCCGCGCCGCCATGCAGGCGGCCTATGCCAACGGCGCCGCCAGCAGCAAAAAATTCGACCAGGACTTGTCGGGCGACGGCATCGGCATGGTGACGGACATCTTCCTGGGGCAGCTCGATATCAACTGCGAAGGCGCCACCAACCTGCTGGTGGTCACGCTGCCGATGTGGGGCCGGGTGACAACCACGGTCAACCAGGTCACCACCGTCGTCGCCATGAATGGCGTGATGGAATTGACGATCATGCCGGCGCTCAAGAAAGGTCTTGCGGGCACCGACACCGAGTTTGCCATTCTGTTGGATGTGACGGCCATCGGCATCACCGCCCGCAGCTGGTCGGCGACGGTGACGTCCTCCGGCACACCGCCGAATATCGCCGCGCTGATCACCGGCGACGCGTTTCGCAGCCGGTTCGAGGAGAGGTTCCGCGAGGGCGTCCTGTCCGGTGATATCTCGCTGCCGTCGATCGACGGGAGTTTCCTCGGTTCCCTGGTCCCCCAGTCGACGGAGATCCTCGGCCGGGCGCGCGGGGGCGTCCTGCTGATCGGCTTGAACTTTGTCGATGCCACACACGACCTCGCGGGCAACGTGGACGACCTGCAGGACTTCGCGGGCAGCAACGACGTTGCCGCCATGGTCGTCCCCGAGGCGGTGGACATCATGCTCGACAAGCTGCACACCAAGCTGGTCGATGGCGTGACCGATGCAGGGGCGACACTGAGCGGCTTCAAGGTGCGCGCGCGCGACGGCTATTTCCGGGTCAGTGGCACGGCGAGCAAGAGCGGCAGCTCGGTCAACTTCTCGTTCCGCCTCACGCCCAGCATGTTTCACACGCGCCCCAGCGCCTATTTCCATTATCTCGAGAAGCCGACATGGGCCAAGAGCCGCACCTGGGCGGCGCTGAAATTCGCCATCTCGGACGTGCAGACCGACGTCGACCGCTCGTGGTGGGTGGTGCTGTTCGGAGAGGTGATTCTCGGCATCGTGACTCTAGGGATCGCGAACATCTTCATCGAAGACTTCCTGATGTCTGTGGCCGACGCCTTCGCCGGCAAGATCAAGACTGCGAAGCTGGATGGACCAACGTCACGGATCCAGTGGACGATCCCGCCGCCCGGCGGAATCAGCACCCGCGTTGCCCTCGACCGGTTCGAGATCACCGAATCCGGAGTCTTCATCGGCGTCTCGGTGCGCTCGAAGCCCACGCCCGCGAAGCTGCTCGGGCCGACGACCGTTCCGGAAACCTACCGCACCGACACCCTGCGCTACGTCATGGCGCCGCCGTCGGGGGTTGCGGGAAGCGATCCGGCGCTGCGCATGCGATGGACGCTCGAGGACCGGACGAACAATGTCGTGCTGCAGAACACGGATGGTGCTGCCGCGGGGCGGCTGTGGTTCGAGTTCACACCCGCTACCTCCACCGCAATCGACTTCTCTGTCGTCGGCCGGCTGTATCGCCAACTGGGCGTGACGGTGACGGACCTCGCGACCTTGTCCGTGAACCTGCACATGCGCGCGGCGCTGCCGGCAAAGGCCTATACACGCTGGCGCTGGCAGGGAAGCAACCCGCAGGTCGGCGTTGACGCCACCACCGGCAACTGGGTCTACAACGGCGAGAAGCGCGTGGACCGCTGGTCGGAATGGCATCGTACCGATGCACCTTGCCGTTCCGTCAACGTGACGTCCCGGTTCCGGTACGAAGAGGAACTCGCCGACCGGCTGCCGTTTTCGCTGCGGCTGCTGGAAAACCACCGCAAAGGCTTGTGCCCTTACTGCTTCTATGGTGGCCCGGCCGGCATCAACCCGAAACTATGACAGGCCACACGCTGCCGGCGACCGAGGCGTCGGCACTGCAATTCGTCCACAAGCTCTCGGGGCTTCAACCGGCCTTCGCAGGCCTATGCCGAAGCGTTCGACCGGGCGGTGATTGAGAGGGTTCAGCGCGTTGGATCCGTCACTGAGCGCGGGTTTGTAAGCAGTACGGCTGCATCAACTGCCGTCGTGCCTGCCTGTGATGTGGCGGACCCCGTGTACGAAGGGTGACCGGAGCCCTGGCCTGCACCGGCTCGCCCTCTGTTCGTCGATTCTGACTCCTTCGGGGGCCACAAGCGGTCGGCCTTTGTTCCGAGATCCCCTTCTACCCCCCGAAAACGACGGCGACTCGACTGGGCCGGCTCAGCCCTCCCGAATCTGTATGTGATCGGTAAGTCCCGAAAGGGTAACCTCCATCGCTCATGGAGCAGGTGGCTCTCCCGGCGCGTGAGCCCCATCACATACCGGCTCTGCGGACTCGGCCAGTATCGCGAGTCACGAGCCCAATACTCGCGAGAAGAGTGCAGTGCGCCCGCTCGCGCTCGGCGGAGGCTGGAGATCTCCCTCCCCGACGGAACCCGGTACAACATCGACCTCGACGAGAAGACCGGCACGTCCATGAAGATCCGTCCCGAGACCGCCATGGCGATGGCCGCCGTGATGGGTCCCGCCATGATGAAGGACGCGAAGACGAAGGACCTGCCGTCGAGGCAGGTCCTCGACAAGAGCTGCGCCGGCAAGGAAGTCACCGTGGCGTCGATGAGGATCACCACGCGGATGTGGACCTGGAAGGGCATTCCTCTGCGCTCCGAGATGGAATCCCAGGGCGGCGGGAAGCCCATTGTCATCGAGGTGTCGAGCTTGAACGTAGGGCCGGTCCCGGCGGAGAAGTTCCAGGTGCCGACGGGGGTGAAGATCCAGGACACGTCGGGGAATTGGCGAAAGGTGCTACAGTAATTGATAGAAGCTGCCTATTGGACCTGAGCCCGTAGCCGCCGGGCACTGGGTGGCATCCAACGAAGTTGAGTCCACTCCAAGAGTACTGCGAGGGAGCCTGATCATGTCGAGACGCCATTTCGCTCTGCTTCTGACGCTGCTCGCGATACCTGTCCTTAGCTACGCATTCAATTCGGTGAAAGGCGAGATCGATCCCGAATGTCAAACAACACTTCCGGTCACGAAGATCTCGGCCGCGGCGGGGAAGAAGGTTGAGCTGACCCCATACGATCCGATGAAGGCTGCCGGCGGCCACTGCAACTACACCTCCGAGGGCAAGCTGCTGCTCATCATCAGCAAGTTCAGCGGAGGCGCCAGACAGTTCAAGTCGCTCAGCAGCGCGGATGCAGCCGTTGCGCCCAAGCCCCTCAAGGGCGTCGGCGACGAGGCCGTCCTGAAGGGGTCCATTTATGCACCAGATTACATAGTGATCGCTCGCAGGGGAAACTCGGTCGTGGCCGTCAGCTCAGCCCTGAGCCCCTTCGGCGACAAGGCCCTCCTGGCGCCCGAGGTCCTTGCCGCCGTGGCGAACGCCGCCTTCTAGGGTTGGGTCGCTCCGCAAGAAGGAACGGCTCTCCGTGAGCATGGGGAAGATCCGGGTCCAGTACGAGTTCGCGAACGGGCTCACACGCCCTGTGCCGCCCGCGGTGAGCAGTCCTCTGGAGGGGTGCCATGAAAGTCCGGGATCTCGCTGCGCATCCATGCATCGCCCTGCTTGGCCTGGCGGTGTGCGCGCTCTTCGTCCTCGGAGCGGCGGTCAACGAGGGCGTCACCGGCCCCGTCCTTGGCCTGCCATTCCTGGTCCTGGGAGCGGTGATCGTTCGGGCCAGGTTCCGAACTCGCTCCATGATCGCGGCCGCGATGGCATACCTTCTCGCGTGCGTCCTGCTGTGGCGGTCGCTCCCCACGTCACAGCTGGTCCACCCCGTCATCGGGGAGCCGCTCGAGCTGGTCAAGCCGATCGACGTCTACGAGGGGTCCGAGAAGTGGAACGGCATCGGCGGCTTGGCGTACGTCAATCCGCACATGGTCAAGGGTTTCAAGGAGGACGGAGAGGAGCCCGGGGGTGAGCGCCGCACCTTGGGCCCGGGGACGCGCCTCCGGATCAGCCGCTTGCACGTGAAGAACCCCGACTTCGAGACGAAGTACGCCTTCGAGTTCCGGGACAACCAGGGCCGCGCTTCGTTCGTGGTGGCGCAGTACGATTGGGAAAGTGCGGAGTTCTGCTCCCTCGTCCGGTTCAGGTTGTGTGGCATGGAGTATGAGGAGCGCCGTGACGCGGTCACACGACCCGTGTTCCAGGCGCTCGGAATGCTGATGCTGTATCCCCTGCTCCCCGTGCTCATGAAGGAGAGGTTCGACGCGTTCCTTCGGAACGTGCGGCGACGCGGCTAAAAAAAGGGGAACCGCTCGCGATTCGTGACCAGCGGGGCCTCAAGCCTCAGGAAAAGCCTGGCGGGACTGCGTCTCCTGATCGGGATCGAACCGGCGCGCGGGGCTCGCGCGGTGGCGGGGCGCGGAAGAGAAACGATGAGGCGTCGAGCCAGCGGTTCCGCGCTACGGTCCGCTCCTCGTTGAGCCCCCGCCCCGCGGCCTCGGTGCGGGAGGTGAGGTTCCCCCCAGGCCGTCGTAGCCGAGGATCGTCACCACGGCTTCCTCGGTGGCCGGGCTCGCCACCAGGTGACCGCTCTCCTCGTGCACCGTGGTGAGCCATACCTCGGGGCTCGTCTCCTTCGCGAGCCGTCCCGCCGCGTCGTACTCGTACTTCCA